>Ga0164295_10000237_pt1 | contig 46685 bp, 40 predicted proteins | sample GEODES006metaG_FD_111798 | JGI IMG/M metagenome (GOLD analysis project Ga0164295, IMG submission 111798) | Oligotrophic lake water microbial communities from Sparkling Lake, Wisconsin, USA - GEODES006 metaG | ecosystem: Environmental > Aquatic > Freshwater > Lake | place: USA: Sparkling Lake...
AACAATTGTGTGAAATTGTTCATACTAGAGGCGTCTACTAACTTTGAAAGTTTGATGGCACCGACGAAGATGGAAAAAGCAACTAGAGCAAGACACTCCATCGGGCGCAGCTTAGTATTTCTAGTAACTGCGCTTATACTGTCGTCCCAATCTGAAGCTCAGGTACCTCTTACGAAGTCTCAAGCAGACGCTCTGTATCCACAGCGGCTTTCATCGCACTGGATGCGGTTTGTTACTCCCCAGAACTGGCCGGGCTTCGCTCCCGGCTTCAAGATATTCGAGAATCCAGCCGGGGAGTTCTTTGCCGACCTTAACGAAAGTACGCTCCTTCCACCTAACTACGAGACCTACCCGGTTTACTACGTGGACCCAGTTCTCGGCGCGGATTCTAAGGACGGTTCTGGAGTAGATCGCGCTTTTCGAAGCATTGCGAAGGCACTTTCGATGCCCGGGAATAAGCGCATTCTCTGTAAGCCGGGCGTTTTTGATTATCTCACGGGCTGGAAGGGCTATTCGCCGGTAGGGAATGTTGTGGTTGAGCCTTGGAACGAGTCTGGAAGAGTCATCGTGTCCACGCACATTCCGAACATCGTTTGGAACTCGCGTGGAAATGGCGTGTATTCGGCTCGCTGCAGCACCTATCCTCAGGATGTCTTTGACGATGAAGTTGTCGATAGTTGGGGCAATGGTTACCGCTTCGAAAAGAAGACGAACTCGGCGGATGTTGCATCAGCTCCAGGAAGCTTTTTTGTTTCCGGAAAAGACATCACGCTGAAAACCGTTGATGGCGAGGCGCCGGACTCGGATCTTCTGGTGTTTACCAACCAGTCCAGCGGACGTTACGACACTATTGGAACCTTATTTATCCGGAACTTCACCTTCCGTGGCGGGTTCAAGCCATTTCAGTGCACAACCTTAGTTCCCGGCCAGCTCGTTACATTCGTTGACTGTCGGTTCCAGTACTCGACCACCGATTCGGATGGCTTTGCGATGGAAGGCCCAGGTCGGACCGTCGCCATCAGATGCACGGCAACCGCCAACTACGGCGACGGATTTGACTATCGACACGGGCGAGAGTTCGTTGAGATTAATTGCTCGGGAGTCCGAAATGGCGTGGGGTTAAGCTATCTAGACAACGGCACCACGGGTCACTTTGGATCGATCGGCATTACGGTTGGCGGTGTTTACACCCACAACAAGGGACGGAACATTCATGACGTCTTTGACAGCAAGCGATTGTTGCTGGGTGCCACGCTTGGCCATTCGATGGGAATTGGGCCGACCATGACGGACCTGTGTTCCGGCGCGAGCTCAAACAGTTCTAGCCTTGACTACACCGAAATCTGGGCTTTGGGCGTTAAGTATTTGCAAGGGTCTGATTTTTCCAGAGCGACCGCTTCGATGGGCAAAATCTGGTACCGAAATCACCGCTCCGCCGCCGCTGACTCAACCGAAAATGCAGGAACGATTCGACCGATATGAAGCATAACCTTGCCGTCTTAGCAGCATTCATGGTCGCATCAGCGGCAAACGCTCAGTACGACCCGAATACGGTCTTGACGAAAGCAATCGCCGACTTGCTGTATGAACCGAAGGGGATGTCAACCAGAACGACCTACTCAGTTCCTCCGAACTGGACCGGGTTTTGGGGTGACTTCACCGTTTTCGAAACGGCATCGGGTTCCTTTACGGCAGATTTGAACCCGTTGACCCTACGCCCTGCGGACGCCCATACGTACACGATCTACTACGTTGACCCGATTTCGGGCAGCGATCAAAACTCCGGTGCGTCCAAGCTCTCCCCAATTCGAAAGTTATCGACGGTACTGACCAAGCCTGGGAACAAGTGGATATTGTGCCGACCAGGAACGTTCGACTTCCGCACTTCTTGGGGTGGCGCGGGCGCGGTCGGCAACGTGGTGCTTGAGCCATGGGACGAAACAGGCTACGTCATCAGTAGTTCTCAAATGGATAACCTGAATTGGCAGCCCGCTGATGGAATCTTCACTTCGGCGGCTTCTACCACGGCAGTTCAGGCGATCGACGAGCAATATTCAAACCTGTATGGATCTGGAGCAAAGCTCACTAAAGTGAACAGCGTGAGCGATGTTCGATCGACTCCAGGTTCGTTCTACGCTGAATCGAAGCGTGTTTGGGTTCACCGGGCAAATGGATCGGCGCCCGACGGGCAGTTGCTCATCTTTGCAGGAACATCAAACGGGAAAGTGCAGGGCGGGAATGTTTGGATACGCCGCACGGTCTTTCTGGGTGGCCCGGGTGCGTTTACGGCAAATCTCACCGAAGGCTCAACTCTTACCTTTACCGACTGCTGGTTTAAGTACGGCGGCACTGGGGACGGTTTGGCCGTGACCGGACCAGGGCATGTGTCTTCCTTCTTCTGCTGGTCTATCGGCAATAAAGATGACGGCTTCGACTATCGGACCGGAACGAAGTTCTTGGATATCGCAAACGTGGCGGCAAGCAACGGCGCGACTGGCAGTTCAGACAGTTCGGGCATTGCAGCCTACGACACCACAACCGGGGTGGTCATCAACGGAATCTATCGGTCCAACTACGGCCCAAACATTCAAGCGACTCTGAATAGCTCGATCATGATTTTCGGCGCAACCATTGGACAATCCAACGCAACCGGCTCTTCTTCGGTCGATCTCAGAATTGGCCAAGGGTCGTCGGATGCGAGTCAAGGGTGGGCGCTCGGAATCAGCTACGACTCTGGGAGCACCTACTGTCGTTCGGTTGCCCCGCTTTCGACAATTTGGTACCGAAAGCACCGTGACGTTCGCCCAGATATCCTCGGGGCACAAAATCGAATTCGCCCCATCTGAAAACGAAACACGCACGTCAAAATAAGTTGTGCGTTGGTTTGTTGCTCTCGGATTGCTGGGTCTCGTTTGCGTCGGTTCGGCCGAAGTTCGATTGAACTCGATGTTCCAGTCGAACATGGTGATTCCGGACAAAGCCCAAATGCCAATTTGGGGAACCGGCACGCCAGGGGAGTCTGTGGTGATCATGGGCAGCTGGGGTGCGGTTTCGGGCGCAACCGTCGATGAGAGCGGAAAGTGGCGAACCACGATGATCACCCCGAGTTCGCAGTCTGGGCTGTCCATTGATGTTGTAGCCACCAACAGGATTCAGCTTTCCAATGTCGCTGCAGGCGATGTGTGGGTGTGCATCGGCCAGAGCAACATGGAGCACACCTTGGCCCCGACTCCCGGATTAAGGTCAATCTTCAATGCCGATCAAGAGATAGCGGATGCAAACCATCCGAGCTTGAGATTGCTTCGACTGGCCCGGATTCGTCAAGCAGAACCTGCAACAGAGGTCGTCGGAAACTGGGAAGTGTGCTCGAGCGCGACCGTTCTGAGTTTCTCGGCCCTTGGTTACTTCTTTGGGCGAGATTTGATGCTGGAACTCGGGCGACCCATCGGAGTGATTGCCGCCGTGAAAGGCGGGACAACGATTGAGGAATGGATGCCGAACTCTGCGATTACTGAATCGGGATCTACCGTTCCTCCTGCAACTACCTACTACAACGGCATGATCGCGCCGATGAAGGAGTTTCCGGTAGACGGATTAATTATCTGGACCGGTGAAGGGAACGTCTCGCGACCAAGTGAGTTCGGTCAAGTTTGGAGAACTTGGCTCTCTACAATGCGGCAGGCTTGGAATCTTCCCGCAGTGCCGACATATTTCGTGCAATTGCCGCCATACAACTACTCTGGCGCAAGAAAGGGCGGTGCTCCGCTATCTCGAGAGGGCCAAGCGAACTCGTTGAGCTTGGCGAAAACGGGGATGGTTGTCATTTCTGATCTCATTGATGATCTGAACGATATTCATCCGATTTATAAGCAGTCTGTCGCCGATCGCTTGGTTCGGTATGCCCTTGGATCTACGTACAAGCGGAGCGGTAAGGTCGGTGCAAGTCCGATGTATCTGAAGCATTCGCGCGAAGGACGAAAGCTGCGCGTGATGTTCCGAAACGACAATGGCGGACTCATTTCACCCGAGCCAAATCTCACCGCTTTTGAAGTTTCAGATGGAGACGGTGTTTGGTATCCAGCCTCCGCGATCATTGAGCGCGGAGCCGTTACCGCTTGGAATGATGCGGTGTTGAAGCCAATCCACGTTCGCTATGGTTGGGCGGATGCGTACGTGGGCAATCTGTTCAATGGGGCCGGCAATCCGGCTGCGCCGTTCCGTTCCGACAAGCCGTTGCCAACCTGGGATCGTTGAGGATCGCGGGTCTTCGGTATGATGCGACCGATGGCAAAGTACGGTTTTGGTCAGTTCAAGGCAGACGTCAAAGCGGATATCGCAGTGGACAGTCGACGACGGCCGAAGCTCTGGTTTTTGACCATCTGGACAAGCGTCCGCTTTCGGTTGCTCTTCCTGTACCGCGTGGCTCGGTTCCTTTCTGGCGTGAAGGGCATGAAAATGTTTCTGCCTTACTTGCGGATGCGCCAGTATCGGCTGTGCGGATGTGAAGTGTCCCCTCGCGCGATTATCGGTCGTGGCGTGCTGTTGCCGCACCCTACCGGGATTATCATCGGACAGGGCGTGACGATTGAGGATAACGTGACCATCCTGCAGAACGTGACGCTCGGGCACCTGGGCTCTGGGACTGAGGAGGATGCCTACCCGGTCATCTGCGAAGGCGTCGCCATCTACGCCGGCGCGAAAATCATCGGCAACGTTCGAGTTGGCAAAGGCGCGAAGGTCGGCGCAAATGCGGTGGTTCTAAAGGATGTTCCCGACAGCTACATCGCCGTCGGGATTCCTGCTCAGATGAAAGCTCCGAAGGCTTAGTCGCCGATCTGAACGGTTGCGCCGAGTCCGGCCAACTTCTCGGCGACGTTCTCGTAGCCGCGGGTGATCATCCAGGCCTTGTGGATCGTGGTCTCGCCTTCGGCGGCAAGTGCACAAAGCATCAGCGCCGCGCCGGCTCGAAGGTCGATAGCCGTAACGTCGGCTCCGTGAATCTTGCTGCCGCCCATGATCTTGAGGTAGGCATCTTCAACCTTGCTCTGGACTCCCATCTTTGCGAATTCGTTCGCGTAGCCGTACCGTCCGTGGAAGCGCAAGTCGATGATTCGGGTTTCGCCGTTCGCAAAGGCTCCAAATGCGCCGAAGAGTGGCTGCATGTCGGAGTTGATGCCAGGGTACGGACCCGTGCAGATGTCGACCGGGTGAGGTCGTCCGCCGCGAACAATCATGCTGTCGCCGTTCACAAAGAACTTGGCACCGCTGTCGCGCAGGAAGATGAGTGGCACTTCGAGGTCTTCGAAGGGGAAGTTTCGGATTTCAACATCCCCGTCCGTGATGACCGCGCCGACGAGCCACGTGAGAGCTTCGACGTTGTCGGCCAGCGAAGTCTCGGTGGTTCCTCGAAGTCGCTCTACGCCGTGAACATCCACGCGCTCCTGCGAGTGGACCTCGATCTGCGCGCCCATTTTGTTAAGCATGCGGATCAGGCGGAGGCACTCAGGACGAACGTGCGGGTTGAAGATTCGCGTGGTTCCCTTGGCAAGAACGCTAGCCAGGATGGCGTTGTCGGTTGCACCGGTAGAGCGGAAGGAGAGATGAATATCGGTGCCGGTGAGGCCGTTCGGAGCTTCGGCGCAGATGATGTCGCCTTCGGTCCAGATTCGAGCACCCATCTGGGTGAGAAGCTGCTCGTGGAGATCCCACTTGCGCTCACCGAGCTTGCAGCCGCCAGGGTACGGAACACGGGCGTGGCCGAAGCGGGAAACCATCGCGCCGAGCATGAGCAGCGTGTTGCGAATGGATTTTTCCGGTTCCCAGTTAAGAGTGGTGTTGAGGTCTCCTGGCTCGGTTACGGTGATGGCATTGTTCTCCATCACGTATTCCTTGCCGACGGCCTTCAGCATGTCGGCTTGAATCTGGATGTCCAGTAGCCCGTTGGGGTGATTCTCAATTCGAATCGGGTCGGAAGAGAGGAGCGTTGCCACGAGCAACTTGAGGGCACTGTTCTTTGCCCCAGAGACTTCAACTGTTCCGGACAACCGCGTGGGGGATATCTTGAGCGTTTCCATTTACATCACCTCGGCTGGTTCGGGAGGCCAACCACGACGCGGTAAGTATGACAGCGGGCGCGCGGCAAACGGGTTTAACTTAGGAAGTGTGTGAACAATCTGCATAAATAAGAGTTGTCATAAATTGCGACAGTGGTCGCAACACCTGTTATAATTGCTAGTTCCCGAAACTAAAGTTAAGAGTTTGTTAAGGGTGATGTCAAGTGGATAGAACCGTCGGCATACTAGCACTTGATGATTGGAATTTTAGTCCTTGCTACGGTTGCTTCGGCAGCTAATCCATCAATGGGCAGTGCTGCCCTCTCGCAGGGCGCATTCATCGAGAACAAAGGCCAGTGGAATTCCGCGGCTCGATTCTTGATGAAGTCGCCAGGCGCAAACCTTTGGGTCACCGATTCTGGTGCCGTTATTGACTACTACAAGCTGAGCTCCCGCACGGTCCAGTTGACCGACGAAGCCACTGGCCGCTACCTGAAAGCAAGCGGCGACGTTGTTCGAGTCAACTTTGTTGGCGCGAGCAAGTCGGTTGTTCCGGTTGGTGTTTCGAAGAACGCTGACGTCGTCAACTTCATCAAGCCAGGCCTCGAAGTCAACGGCGCAGGCTCCTTCAAGGAAGCCAAGCTCGTCAACGTTCTCCCAGGCGTAACGGCTCGCTACTACGTTGACGGCGGCTCGCCACGATACGATGTCATCCTCGCTGCAGGCGCAAAGCCAGAGTCGGTCAAGCTGAAGTACGAAGGTGCGAAGAACCTTCGCGTTGGCGCTGACGGCTCGCTTCAGTACGACATCTCGCTCGGCACCGTCCGAGAGCAGAACCTCTTCGTTTACCAGATGGTTAACGGTGTGAAGAAGGAAGTCTCGGCTAAGTTCAACATCAGCAACGGCGAAGTTGGATTCAAGCTTGCGGGCTATGATGCTTCGAAGCCAGTGGTTATCGACCCACAGATCTTCCTTGCTGGTACGTTCCTTGGCGGAACGGGCGCTGACGAAGTGAGCTCGGTTGATGTCTCGCCAAACGGAACGTTCGTTGTCGCTGGGCTTGCGGCTGGCATCGACTTCCCAACGACGGCTGGCGCATACGCCGGTAACGACGTTGGTAATGACAACTTCATCACAAACCTTCGCGCTGACCTGACGGGTATCGCTACCTTCAGCACCTACATCTCGGGTGGCGCGGCAGAATTTGGTTGGGGATCCACTCAGGGTCTCAAAGTTCGCGTTCTTGACAACCAGGACATCGTTTTTGCAACGAACACCCAAAGCACCAACCTGCCAGCCACGGGCGGAGTACAGACTGGACTCGCTGGTGGGGCAGACGGTTACATCATTCGGCTTCGCGCTAACGGTGGAAGCAGAATGTTCTCGACCTACCTTGGCGGAACCGGTACGGACTGGCTTTGGGACATGGACGTAGACAAGGCAGACGGAAAGGTTGCTCTTGCGGTCCAGGCAAACTCCGCATTTGACAACACGATCACCAGCCGAGGCTCGCTAATCAAGGGCAGCCTGTCTGACGGTGCTCGAAACGGAACTTCGGCAGAAGCCTACGTTGCAATTCTCGACAAAAAGCTCTCCACGGTTCTCATGGGAACGTACTTCGGTGGCTCGTCGACCGAAACCGCAAAGACGGTTGGATTCGGTAAGAACAAAAACTCCGTCCTCGTAGGCGGTCAGGCACAGTCCACCTCGCTTCAAGGACTTACGTTCACAAACGGAGCGGTTGGCTCGAACCGAGACCTGTTCTTGGCTCGATTCTCGATTGCTACGGGTGGCGTGCTCTTTAGCACTGCTTTCGGTAGCAGCGCAGGAAACGACACCTTCCGAGCGATGGAAGTTGACGAAGTCACCGACCGACCTTATGTAACCGGTCTTGTGGCTGGTCTTGTAAACACGACTGGATTCGGTACCACCATTCCGGTGCAGTACGGCTCCTACAGCACGCACGGCGGAAGCAACGATGCATTCGTCGGAATCTTCAGCCAAGACCTGAACCAGGCGACTTGGTCGTACTACGGCAACTCCGGCAACGATCAACCCAACGCTCTCGCGATTGCGTCGAACGGCTCGGTCCAAATCGTCGGAACCACCACTTCGGCATCCCTGCCGCTCAACTCGGCAGGCGGAACGAACATGACCGCCGTCGCTGCTTCGTCAACGAACAGTCAAGGCTTCCATGCTCGCTTCTCTAACGGTATGCGACTGCAAGGCGCCAGCCTCCTCGGTGGCTCGAACGCAACTGACCTCGGAGCCGATACGCCATATGGAATCGCGCTCTTCGGAACGTGGAACAACGCCGTCGTCGTAGGACAAACCGAGTCGTTCTCGATGCAGGTATCCACGAACGGCTACCAGAACACTAATCCAGATAACTCTGGCTTCGTAAACGTTCTGGCCTTCTACACTGACCCAACCGAAATTTCGTTCACCAGCAATAGCATTTCCGACACTCAGTCGAACTTCGTTGCAGTTGAGCTCAATGCTCCGGTCCAGAACGCGCTTGGACAGAACGTCGTTTTGACCCTCTCGCCAGCATCGGCTGCTCAGTTCTCCAATGGCACGGCAACGATCACCGTTAACATCCCACAGGGAAGTCAACGAGTCTCGGCTAAGATCTTTAGCAAGTCAGTTGTCTCGCCAACCCTCGTCACGGTATCAGCTCTTTCGAGCGGTACTACGATTTCGGGTTCGTACACAATTAACCCGTAAGACAAGGCTCCTTGAGCAAAAGAAAGCCCCGTACCGCGATGGCGGTACGGGGCTTTCTTTTTGATAGGTATATCTTGCTAATCGAACGTAAATATCGGTAAATTTGCTGGATTTTTTGGGCTCGGTTACACAAGCGTTAAAAGCTTAACTATTGACTCTAAAGATGGGGATACTAGGTTCGATGATTGGAATTTTAGTCCTTGCTTCGGTTGCCTCTGCAGCCGCTCCATCTACGGGCAGCGTTGCTGTCTCGCAAGGCGCATTCATCGAGAACAAGGGCCAGTGGAATTCTGCGGCAAAGTTCTTGATGAAGTCGCCAGGTGCCAACCTTTGGGTCACTGACTCGGGTGCCGTTATTGATTATTACCAGCACTCGACCGAGCTAGTGCCGGTTGCAGAAGATTTCACCGGAAAGCGGATTTCGACCAAAGGTGATGTTGTTCGCGTTAATTTTGTAGGCGCATCGAAGTCCGTCGTTCCCCTCGGTGTTGCAAAGAAAACCTACCAGACCAACTTCATCGTTGGCGGCAACGAGTTTAACGGCGTGTCTTCGTTTAATGAAGCTAAATTGGTTAACGTGCTTCCTGGCGTTACCGCCCGATACTACGTCGATGGTGGCTCGCCACGATACGACGTTATCCTTGCCGCTGGCGCAAAGCCAGAGTCGGTCAAGCTGAAGTATGAAGGCGCTAAGAACCTTCGCGTTGGCGCTGACGGATCGCTTCAGTACGACGTCTCGCTCGGCACGGTTCGAGAGCAAAACCTTTTCGTTTACCAGATGGTTAACGGCGTGAAGAAGGAAGTCTCGGCTAAGTTCAACATCAGCAACGGCGAAGTTGGATTCAAGCTTGCTGGCTATGATGCTTCGAAGCCAGTTGTTATCGACCCACAGATCTTCCTCGCCGGTACTTACCTCGGTGGTGGGGGCACGGACGAAGTTGGAGCGGTGGACGTTTCGCCAAATGGATCGTTTGTGGTCGCGGGATTGACGGCCGCAACGAACTTCCCAACCAGCTCTGGCCCGTACAACACAAATGGCTCAGGCGCGGACTGGTTCATCACGAACTTGAAATCGGACCTGACGGGCATCAAGAACTTCAGCACCTACGTTTCCGGCGGCGGTGCGGAACTTGGATGGTCCACCACTCAAGGAATGAAAGTTCGGGTACTAAATGATGAGGACGTCGTTCTCGCGGCGAACACGCCAAGCACGGATCTGCCTGCCACGTTAGGCGTACAGACTGTCAATGCCGGCGGTACAGATGGGTACGTCCTGCGTTTGCGGAACACCGGAGGTAGCAGAGCTTTTTCGACTTATGTCGGTGGTTCTACCACTGATCTCATCTGGGATATGGATGTGAACCCGACCAACGGAGAAGTTGCACTTGCCATCCAAACCGGATCGGCTAACCTGTCGTCCTCGATTACCGGACGCGGACCACTCACGGCAGGTGCTGCGGCGGATACTAGCAAAAACAGCGCCACGACCGGAAACGACGCGTTCTTACTCGTTCTGGATAAGAAGCTATCGAAATCCAAGTTGGGGACCTTCTACGGCGGCGCGGATACTGACGCAGGAAAAGCGGTCAAGTTTGGCCGAGATTACAACACGGTCGTGCTTGGGGCTCAAAGCCAGTCCACTGGGTTTTCCGTAACCACGGGGTCGATTGGTTCAAGCCGAGACTTGCTGATCGCGCGATTCGCGATGCGAAACGCGGCGGTTCAGTTCAGCCTCGGATTTGGTTCCAGCGGTAGCGACACCTTCCGGGCGATGGAACTTGATTCTGTCACCGACCGCCCTTACATCACGGCTCTGGTTACAGGAGCCATTAACACGACCGGTTTCGGAACCACCATTCCTGTTCAGTACGGCTACGATAGCACCGCTAATGGCGGTAATGATGCGATTGTCGCCCTCCTTAGCCAAGATCTGAGTCAGATGAACATGACTTACTACGGCGGCACGGGTGATGATGGTCCGAACGACATTGCATTGCAGTCGAATGGTTCGGTTCACGTGATTGGTACGTCTCAGTCGGCTGCGTTGCCGCTGAGTCCAGCGGGTGGAACCAACATCACCGCCACGGCGCCTGCCACGACGAATACCCAAGGATTCCATGCTCGCTTTAGCAATGGCTTGAAACTTCAGGGTGCGAGCCTGCTTGGCGGTACGGTGACTTCGGACACCGCGACCGACACGCCATACGGAATTGCGCTGTTCGGAACTTGGAACAATGCGGTCATCGTTGGACAGACGGGATCCACTACCCTGCAAACGTCGACCGGTGCATACCAGTCCACCAACACCGATGTCTCTGGCTTCGTGCAGGTGCTGGCCTTCTACACCGACCCAACTGCGGTTGTCTTTAAGAGCAACAGCCTTTTGGACACCGAAACGAACTTCGCTGAGGTTCAGTTGAACGCGCCGGTGCAGAATGCGATTGGTCAGAACGTCGTCTTGACGCTCTCTCCAAGCACGGCGGCTCGGTTCTCCAACGGAACGGCGACGATCACGCTCAACGTCCCACAGGGCAAGCAGCACGTCTCGACGAAGATCTTCAGCAACCAGGTGACTACGCCGACCCTCGTGACCGTTACGGCCGTTTCCAGCGGCACCACGGTATTGGGCACGTACACAATCAACCCGTAAGATCTGGCCCTAAGGCCAAACAAAAAGTCCCGTCGCAAATGCGACGGGACTTTTTTGTTTTCCTCAGAAGCTCAGAAGCTGATCTGCAGAGGCGTTTGGTAGCGCCGATAGGGTTCGAACGGTTTCGGCAGGGTCTTTCGCGCCGGACAGACTGGCGAGCCGATGCCACTTTGCCGTGAGCATTCTCTCTAGGTCGTTGCCGGCATTGCGGGCATGGCCGATCGGGAACATGACCATGTCGGTTTCCACCGTGCCGTTTGCGGTTTGCAGATGGACGGAGGTGGGGATTCCTTCGGGGTAGGCCGAATCGTACGATGGTCCTCCGTGCTCAAAACCAATGAGGGCCATCAGTTCGCGCGTTTGCGGGTCTGCGAGGGCTTCATCGTCGTAGTCGGTCGGCATTAGCATGGTGGCTTCCCAGATGTCCTCTAGCGAGTTCACCAAACCCGCGGCCATGGCGTTCTTGAGAATGCGAGCGATGATGAACACCATGCTATGGTCAGCGGATTGCCGAGTCTTCGGATCTCGCTTTGCGGGATCTCCAATAATGCCAAACGCGGGTTCGTAGGCTTTCACCGTGATCCCTTTGATGGCTCCGGGCTGGCGAAGCTCTGGGTTTGCAAGAAGCAATTCCAGAATTCCGTGAATTGCACCCGCGGACTGGTGCTCGTAGAGTCCGAGCTTGAAGTGCATTCCCATCACCGCGAAGTCGTCGCCGGAATGGTTGAGAACCAAATCGAATGGCGAGTCGCCGTCCGTCTTTTCGAACTGCCGGAACATCGATTCTGGATTGCGGAAAATGTCTTTTGGCCCGACAAAACCGTTCATCGACCGCTGCATACACAGCACGGCGGCCTCGGTGGAGATTGCGGCACTCGCACCTTTTGAGTCACTCAGCTGCTTGCCAGCACGAATCGCGCGCCAAGGAATGTAGTGGGCGACGAACATGCCGATCGCGCTCTCAATCTGCTCGGGAGTTGCGCCCAGAACCGCGCCGTAAGTTGCGGCCGAGGCAATGGCTCCGTGCACTACGTGATCGATCTTGTAGGTTTTCAGCGAGAAGACCTCGGCAAGCCGACCTCGAATCTCGTCGAGAAGCACCATGGCCTTTAGCGCGGTCGCGCCATCTTTTCCGGCGACCTGACAAGCCGCAATGGCGACCGGATAGAAGTCGTTGTGGCCGAACTCGCCGGCAACGCGGCCGAGCGATGGGTTGTAGCCAAAGTTCGTGCCGTTGCTATCCCATTCTCGGACAGCCGCCGAGTTGGCGACGATGGCCTTTTCCGGCTTTACACGGTCGTGGGAGTTGAAAACGGTTGCCCCGGCCGCGTCAGGATAGGTCAGCGCTTCGGCGCGGAGAATGGTGGGGGCGTTGGTCTTTAGCGCCAACGCGGAGAGGCCGCAGAGGACGGCGTCGGTGTGAAAGTCCCGCGTGCGGTTCAATACGGCTTCGCTCGGTCCGGGACCGAGCGAGCCGTTCATAAAGTTAACCGCGAATTGCCCGATGCCGAGCGCTTGATTTGTGTTTCGGTCGAGACTGACCGAGTTGGATCCCATGCGGTTAGGGTACCGGTTGCTTACATCCAGTGCATTTTTGTATCGCCGTAAGCGGTCTGCACGTAGTTGATTTGGCCAAGGTGATAAACCGAGTGCATATCGGCGAATAGCGCCAGCGCGAAAGCGTTGGTCACTTCGTCCGGAAGAACAATCTCTTTATCAGGGTCTTCAATTGCGGCAGCGAGAAGGTTGTTTACCGACTCCTCGAATCGGGACATGGCAGTTTCGCGATTGCGCCACTCTTCCGGGGCGACCGCAAGTTCGGTCCATGGCCAAGGCGATGGCTCCTCTTGCTTGATGCGCTGAGTCATACGTCGGTTAACGAATTCGCACTCGAACAGAAAGTCGTAAACCGTCCTCGTTGTTCCGTTCAGCGGGGTTCCAAGTTGCTCGTCTGTCGAGGCAGCAATGTCCTTTTTGTAGAAACCGAGGGTCTGATGAAGTTGAGCGGTGAGATGAGAGCGTAGATCAACAGGCATGTGATGCTTTTACCTTCGAATCGTTACTTTTTGTATACATATTCATAACCATCTGCCTTTCCCGTGGAGTCGATGAAGCTGCCATTTTCGAGCTTGTACTCCTTTTCGTACTGAAGTGCGGAGTCGATGATGACTCCTTTGACCGTTTTAGCCTTCAAAAAGACGGCTTTGTCCGTGGCGCGCCAGCTGCCTAACCAGGTTATTTCGGTTCCCGTTTTGAAAGTGGCTCCTCCTTTTGAGTCCATTTCGATGACTCTTGGGTTCGCGGCAAGATCTTCACGAATCTTGGCGTGAGGAGTTTGTGTCCCGTTTTCTTTGTAGCCCTCGATCGGGCGAAACTCTGCCTTGTAGGTACCGGCTAAAGGGTTTCCGCAGCCCACGAGAGCCGTCGCCAATCCGATCAAAAGAACGTGAGAAATTCGCATGCCGCAAGGATGCAATGTTTTTATTAAGCATTTGTTTTTCTAGGGATTTAGGCTTAAGGTCTGTGGCTCAGGGATACGCAAAGACCCGGGACATTCCGCCATCAATGATCCATTCCGCTCCGGTCACGAACTCGGCTTGATCTGAGCACAAATAGACCGCAGCATGCGCGATGTCTTCTGGCTTTCCGACGCGTTGTGCCGGGTGCACCGCGTGCTCGATCGGCGCTAGCTTTTCGTGATTGTCTGCAATGTATCCCGGCGAGATGGCGTTCACGCGGATGCCGTACCGATGCCCGAGTTCTACAGCGAGGGCCTGCGTGAGTCCAACGAGCCCGCCTTTTGATGCCGAATACGGCTCGTTTCGGGCGTCGGTCATTTGGTTCCGAATGCTGGCGACGTTCACGATGCTGGCTTTCGGCGCGAAGTGGGGAAGCAAGAGCTTTGTTAGGAGCCAAGGGGCGCGGAGGTTGACGTTCAGCACGCGGTCCCAGTCTTCCGTTGTCGTTTCTTCGATCGGCTTATCCCAACTCGCAATGGCGGCATTGTTGATGAGGGCGTGAACGGGGCGATCCAAACCGTGGACAAACGCTTCAATCTCCGCTGGCTCGGCAAGGTCAATCCGTACGTCGGCGGAAGGGACGATGTCTATGCCAACGGTTTCGTACCCTGCCATTCGAAATGCTGCGACCATGGCGCGGCCGATGAGTCCTTCGGAGCCGGTGATGAGGACTGTTTTCTTGGTTTCGTGCGCGTTTGACACTTCACCAGCAAGTCTAGTCCCGCCTACTTCGAGATCACCGCAGAATCGGTTAAAGTACCGATATGTTCGGGCCGATCAGTGTTGCTTCGTTTTCGTTCCACGGCATGGTTGCCGAAGGGACCATGGACATTTTCGCTTACCTGGAGACCTGCCGCTTCCGGTACCACCTTGATTCCGCAGACATTTGGAACGGTTTGCTTGGGCCAGATGCCGATGCTCAGCTCAATACGGCGCGCCTCCGCAAGGTTCGAACCGCGATGGACGATCGCGGGTTGGTTTGCGTGAACTATCATGCCGACGGATGCCATCCGTACGAGCCGGACGCGGAAGTCCGGGCTCGACACCGAGAATTGGCAGATCGACACCTTGAAGCGGCCGCAATTCTTGGCGCGCAAACGGTCCGGATCGATCCAGGCGGAGGTAATCGGCACTGGGAAGACGCGGAGTTTGAGATCATCGCCCAGAGCTACCGCGAGTTCTGCGATTTCGCGGCGAAGGAAGGCTTCAGAGTTGGGCCCGAAACCCACTGGGGAGCGGGCAACTATCCGGACAACCTTTTGCGCTTGAGCGAAGCCGTCGACTCGCCGCACTTTGGCGTGCTGCTCCACGTTGGGAAAGACATTTGGAAGACCCAAGACGAGTACGACCAGGCCCTCGCGCCGATTGCGATGCACACCCACATCGACCAGAAGAACTGCGAGACGCGGCTCCGGGCAGCGCTTGAGATTCTGCACGCAGCGGGCTACACCGGCGCGCTCGGGGTTGAGCATCACACGGGCAAGAACGAGTTTGCTGAGGTGGAGGCGCAAATCGGCGCAGTCCGAAGGGAACTGGGACGAATGAAGCTCGACAAGCCGGCGTTTTATGACGGCAACCCGCTCTTGGATCCGGCAAACGAGCGGTCTTAAGCGGTCGGTAGCCACGCGTGGCCAATCAGGTTCGCGTCGTTGGTCACAAGGGTGGCCTTCATCGTTACCGCGGTTGCGGCAATGAATCGGTCGGCCGGGTCGTGATGGGGCAGGGCTAGGCGTCGGCTTAGCACTGCCATGTCTCCAGAAAGAACGGCCTCCTGAAAGCCGGAGACGGCGATGACTTTGCGGAGATCACTTAAGCTAAAGCCGCTGATACGACCGCGTTCCAGCAGCATTTCGACTTCCCACAAAGTGATCGCCGAGACAAACACCCTCGGGCTTGCGACTTGGATTTGCTGCAAGCGCGAGGGGGAGAGTTGCGGACTGCCGAGCGCGTACCAGACCAGGATGTGGGTGTCGAGGACGATCATTTCTGGTCTCGTATGGGCTCTGGGCTGACATCAAAGGCCCTGTTCTCTTCGGCGACAAACTGTGCGTTTATGCGCGTGGTCTCGAGGCCGTATTGCATGGCCGAAGACACCTCGGCCGGGTTTTCCCAGGGGACGTCTTCTATGGGGGAGATGATTTCTCCGTGGATTTTGCCGGTGGAGGCCAGCAGCCCAAAGCCAGCCGGGACGACCGGTGCCGGGTTGGTTGGGGGGTGTAACTCTGCCACGACCTTGCCTCGCTTCGTGATGCGCAGAACCTGACCGGTCTCCTGGACTCGATCTAGCAGATCGAGACAGTGGATCTTAAACTCGGTTGCGGAAACCTCCATTTCTCTAAAGTACCATAAGAACTGGTCATTTAGGTTATTTAAGCAATTCTAATGTCCGTCTGACGAAAATCGTTTCCTGAACAGAGAAGAGGGTAGCCGGTGCGCTTCGACAGGGCGTAGCTGAAGCAGTCGCCAAAGTTGAGCTGTGCCGGATGCCCTGTTCCTTTACCGTAGAGTCGATAGGCGACACGAGCGATTTCCGCTAGTTCTTGGTCGAAGGGGACGACCTCAAGATATGAGATCATGGAGTCCGCGCGTTGAGTGAGGCTCGGATCTCTTCGGGCTTCGATAACAATGTAGAGTTCGACCAGGGTCGGGGCAGCAATCTTCGGCGCAATTGCTTCGAGCAGCTTCTCGATGAAGATCCGGTGATTTGGTTCCTCAAGACAGATCGCCACGATAGCAGATGAGTCAACGATCAATGCGGAAGTCCATCCTCATCGTAAAGGAAGTCGGCTGCATTTGCGGCAGTGATGCCTTCATTTTTGAGGGTTCCGACGAGGTTTTCCAGGGCTTGTCGGAATTGGGCTTTGCGAGTTTCTTCGCTCATCTTCGCGTCGTATTCCAATAGCGCTTCTCTAACGACTTGCGTCATGCTGTGCCCGGTTTGGTCCGCCAATTTTCGCGCAAGGCGGTGAACCTCTTCGTCTTTGATGTTCATGCTCATGGTAGAAGTGTACAGGAAGCGTTCTACCATTACTCAGGTTTGGGACAAAAGCGGTCACAAAAAAGCCCCGGGTGCAATGCACCCGGGGCCGAAAGGACCGCAGACTTATTTGTCGGCGGCGCCTTTACCGATCGCTGCCTGAGCGGCGGCGAGGCGGGCTACCGGGACTCGGAACGGGGAGCAGCTCACGTAGTCGAGGCCGATGTTGTGGCAGAACTTGACGGATTCTGGTTCTCCGCCGTGCTCGCCGCAGATACCGAGTTTGATGTTTGGTCGAACTCGCTTTGCCTTTTCGATGGCGATCTGCATGAGCTGGCCAACGCCGCTCTGGTCGATGCTGTCGAATGGATCGCCGGGCAGGATCTTCTGCTCAACGTACGGCTTGAGGAACTTGTCCGAGTCGTCTCGGCTGAAGCCGAAGGTCATCTGGGTCAAGTCGTTGGTTCCGAAGCTGAAGAACTCGGCTTCCACCGCGATCTCGTCCGCGGTAAGGGCACCGCGTGGAACTTCGATCATCGTGCCGAAGCTGTAAGGAATCTCAACGCCCTGCTCTTCGACAACCGCCTTGGCAGTCGCTTCGAGAGCGGCCTTCACGACGCGGAGCTCGTTCACGTGTCCGACAAGCGGAATCATGATTTCAGGAACCGCCTTTCCGCCGGCCTTGATGACTGCAGCTGCGCCTTCCAAGATAGCTCGGGTCTGCATTTCCACGATCTCTGGGTAGACGATCGAGAGTCGCACACCGCGAAGTCCGAGCATCGGGTTGATCTCGTGCATCGATTCGGCTGCCTTCAGGATTCGCTCCTTGTCGCCGAGAGGTTCGCCCTTAGCGCGAAGGGTAGCGACTTCCGCAACCAATTCGGTGAGGTGAGGAAGGAACTCGTGAAGCGGTGGGTCGATGAGTCGAATCGTCGCTGGAAGTCCGTTGAGAACTTCGAAGATTTCCTTGAAGTCCTGTCGCTGGAACTCGAGCAACTTAGCGAGGGCAACCTTTCGGGTCTCGGCGTTATCGATGTCGAGGATCATGTCCACGACGATCGGTCGTCGATCTTCTTCGAAGAACATGTGCTCGGTTCGGGTGAGACCGATGCCTTCTGCGCCAAGGTTGATCGCCTTCTGGACGTCGGCAGGAGCGTCGGCATTGGTTCGAACCTTGAGGGTTCGGAACTCGTCGGCCCAGCCCATGAAGGTGCCAAAGTCGCCGGTCATCTTGGCGTCTTCAACTGGTACCTGACCTTCGATGACTTCGCCCATTCCGCCGTTAAGCGAGATGAAGTCGCCTTCTTTGATCACGCCGCCGGCGTAGGTGAACTGTCGGTTCTCGGCGTCAACCTTGATTTCGCCGCAACCAGCAACGGTTGGGATTCCAAAGCCTCGGGCAACGAGGGCCGCGTGGCTGGTCATGCCACCGCGCTCGGTGAGAACGCCCTGAGCGGCGAGCATTCCAGCGAGGTCGTCTGGCGAGGTGTCGGCGCGAACGAGGATGACTCGCTGGCCTTCGCCACCCTTGCCCATTGCAGCTGCGCGGCTCGCGTCGAAGACAGCGATACCGGTTGCAGCGCCAGGACCCGCTGGGAGACCCTTAGCGATGACGTTGTACTTGGTTCCAGGAGCGATAACCGGGAGAAGAACCTGGTTCAGAAGGTCTGGGGCCACTCGAGTGACGGCTTCCTTCTTGTCGATTCGGCCTTCGTTGACCATCTCGACGGCAATTCGGACCGCCGCAGTTCCGGTTCGCTTTCCAGATCGGCACTGCAGGATGTACAGCTTGTTTCGCTCGATCGTGAACTCGATGTCCTGCATGTCCTTGTAGTGATCTTCGAGGATCTGGCAGGTCTTTACGAATTCGGCATAAATTTCTGGGTTGACCTTGTCGAGCTCGCTGATTGGGAACGGAGTTCGCACACCAGCAACCACGTCTTCGCCTTGAGCGTTGATGAGGTACTCGCCGAAGACGACGTTCTCACCGGTGGACGCGTTTCGGGTGAAGGCAACGCCGGTTCCGCAGTCGTCGCCCATGTTTCCGAAGACCATGGCCTGAACGTTGACGGCGGTTCCGATCGCATCGTCGATCTTTTCTTTGCGTCGGTAAACGATGGCTCGATCGTTGTTCCAGCTGCGGAAAACGGCTTCGACGGCTTCCTTGAGCTGTTCTCGGCTGTCCTGTGGGAAGTGTCGTCCGGCGTGAGCAAAGAGGTGAGCGTCGTAGTCTTTGCAGAGCTGCTCTAGATCGTCGCCGCTAACCTGGAGGTCGTCGGTAACTCCGAGCTTCGCCTTCAGGTCGTAGAAGAGCTTCTCGAATCCGTGCTTGCTGATGTGGTGATCTCCCTCGGAGAAGGCCACGTCGGAGAGCATCATGATGAGTCGTCGGTAGCTGTCGTAAACGAATCGCTTATCGGCACCGGCGGCGACCATAGCGGCCGCGACTTCGTCATTCAGACCGAGGTTGAGGACGGTGTCCATCATTCCGGGCATCGAGAATTTCGCACCGGATCGGACGGAGAGGAGCAGTGGGTTGGATGGGTCGCCGAGCTTCTTGTTCTGGGCTGCTTCAACGTCCGCAAGTGCGGTTTCCATTTCCGCGAACAGCGCTTCTGGAAGGGTTTTTCCGGTTGCGTAGTATTCGGTGCAGACTTCGGTGGTGATGGTGAATCCGGGAGGGACGGGAAGACCGATGTTGGTCATCTCGGCAAGGTTTGCTCCCTTGCCTCCGAGGAGATCACGCTGGCTTCGGTCGCCCTCGCGGAATAGATAAACGCGCTTGTTTGCCATATTTATTTTGTTCTCCGAACTTGAATGGAGGCCAACTCGCAACGACATTGTCGCGGCTCAACGTCCCGGGAGAGGATACCCGTGAGGCATAAACAGCACGTTCCGCCAAAGAATCTTTGGCGGAACGTTTTTGGAGATTTGTTGACCGTCTGAAAGACTAAGGAGCCGGAGCGCCGTAGGCCTCGTTCCACGTGAACACGCGCGGCGTGTTGGTCGTGGTCTTCGAGAGCACGAAGAAGTAGTGGTTACCGTTGATGAAGTTCACACCCGAGATGGAAGCGACGACGTTGAGGGTTCCCGCCTGGGTGAACAAGACGTTGTGAGTTCCAACAAAGTCGGTGTTCTCCAGCTTCACCTGGTCGGCCGGTCGGCTTGGGTTGTAGGTGAGGAGCGACATGATCTTCGTGGTCGCGCTTGGGGTCATCGTCGTGGAGACGTGGACGTCGAGCTGGCTAGGGAAGCCAGCGAGGTTGGCTGGGTTTAGCGTGTGGGCACAAACGATCTGATTCTTCTTGGCCTGATCGACTCGGCTAGTTTCGAACGGCAACACAACCACGCCAGCGGTGCTGTTTCCAGGACCGTAGGCGGTGATGATGTGTCGATCCGATGAAAGTTGGATGACCGAGTTGTTGAAGAATGTGGCAGTTCCGGTCGGATTCGTGACCCGGATGTTCATCTGGGTTTGTCCGCTGTAGAACTGACTTCGAGCCGAAGGAGCGTTCTGCGGAACATCGTTCGAAACCACCACCGATGCCGACGTTTCAAGGGCCGCGTTGTCTCGGAAGACGTCAATCGCGCCTACGCCATCGTGCATGGCGTTCCAAACGCGGTAGCTTCGGTTCTGGAACGGATCGGAAGCAGAACCACCGCCGCCACCGCCGCCGGTGCAAGCCAGAGCAGTGAGCGCAAAAATGCCGATGAGGCTATAGAAGGGTGAAATTTTCATGACCATTTTGGGAGCGATGTCCCACTGACCACTTTAGTATGTTGCTCGTAGGTTGTGCAAGATTTATTCAGGTTTGTATTCAAAAGCTCGTAATTGTTCAGACGGGTTCGGAGTTTCGAAACGGAACATTGCATCTCGTGATGGCTTTCCGGTACCCTTTGTGATTCGAACCATGAAGCAAGGACTACATCCGAATAACTATCCGGTGATCTTTGTGGACGGTGAGCACGAGTGGACCGGCACCTCGACTCTCAAACCATCTCAGACCCGAGTGGTTGATGGCGTGGAGTACGGAGTGATCAGCGTTGAAATCAGCGCGTACAGCCACCCGTTCTATACCGGCCAGAAGAAGCTCGTTGACACCGCAGGTCGCGTTGAGAAATTCATGCGACGCTACGGCAATCAGCCTGCCACCGCTCGAAAATAATTTGCCGCGCGAAAGCGCGGCTCCGACCCCATTCTTGTCTGGACCAACTGGGTGCAACCTTCCTCTCTCTCCCGCGGCTCCCTGTTTGTCGACTTCGAGAATGTTTATTACTTCTTCAAGCAACGCTTGGCTAACCCGAGCGAAGCAAACGATCGTTGCATCGATCTCCTCCGAGCACTTCGCGAGCGCCTAACCAAAGAGCTCCGCATTCAACCGATTGTCATGCATGCCTATGCAGACTTCGAACGGATCGAGGAAAACAGCCAAAGCCCGCTCTACCTGATGGGTATCGAGCCTCACTTCGTGATGGGCACCGATCACAAAAATGCCGCCGACATGCGGCTTTCGATCGACGCGCTCGAGGTCTTCTACACCCGAAGCGAAATCTCAACCTTCGTATTCGTTGCGGGCGACCGGGATTACATTCCCCTGATCCAACACCTCCAAAAGCACGGCCGCCGCGTTTTGGTCGTTGCCTTTAGCGAAAACGTCTCAGGCGACTTGCTACAGATCGTGAGCCGGGACAACTTCTTGGAAGCCAAGGAGCTGCTGCCCGCCACGGTGCGGATGAAGGAAGTTCAAGATTCCCGCACGTCCGTCGGCGTCCGCGCGCAGTCCGAGTTGATGCCGGCTCCAACCACAAACTCGCCGGTCAAGTTTGAAAAGTGGATGAAGCTTGAGGATGAAAACGAGCGCACGGCGCTTGAAATCATGCTCAAGTACTTTGGGGACAAGCGGGAAGTCTGGGTGACCCCGTACCTGCATAAACTCAGATTCGAAATGCCCCTGTTGGCGGAGTTCGAGCGAAAGGCTCTTATTACCAATTTGACCGACTGTGGAGCGATTGCCGTAGAGCGACGGCGGGGCGAGCCAAACGACTACAGCGTCATTTTCATCAACTACGATCACCCCGATGTGATCGATTTGTATCCTCGCGCAAAGTAATTTCAGGCGGTCCCTAACCGCCATAATAAGGGATGCCTTCCGACTTTGCCTCGTTCCATCGAGTTTCCTTGGGCGAGTCTGATCCTGTCATTTCGAACCTCATTCACCGCGAGGAGCAGCGACAGGAAAAAAATCTAGAACTGATTGCGAGCGAAAACATCGCCAGTAAAGCCGTCCGAGACGCGATGAGCTCGGTGCTCACCGATAAGTACGCCGAAGGGTATCCCGGCGCGCGGTACTACGGTGGTTGCGAAGTGGTCGACGAAGTCGAGAACATCGCCCGAGATCGACTGAAAACCCTGTTTGGAGCGGAATACACCAACGTTCAGCCACACAGCGGCTCTCAGGCCAACACGGCGGTCTATTTCACCTTCCTCAAGCCTGGAGACACGGTGATGGGCATGGACCTGGCGCACGGTGGCCACCTCACCCACGGCTCGCCGGTCAACTTCAGCGGACAACTGTACAAGTTCGAGGCGTACGGAATTGACCGCGAAACCGAGTTGCTCGATTACGATCACGTTGCAGATCAAGCCAAGAAGATTCGGCCCAAGATGATCACGGTTGGAGCATCGGCCTACTCCCGGCCGATTGACTTCAAAGCGTTCCGTGAAATTGCCGACTCCGTTGGGGCGTTTCTGTTTGCCGATATCGCGCATCCAGCCGGACTGATTGCGACCGGGCAGCTGCCGTCGCCGGTTCCGTACGCCCACGTTGTGACGTCGACCACGCACAAGACCCTGCGCGGTCCTCGAGGAGGAATCATCATGATGGGCAAAGACTTCGAGAACCCATTTGGTGCGGTAGCGGCCAAGAGTGGTCGAACCAAGATGATGAGCGAGCTCTTGGACAGCATGGTCATCCCTGGCGTGCAGGGCGGTGCCTTGATGCATGTCGTCGCAGCGAAAGCGGTCGGCTTTGGCGAGAACCTTCGACCCGAGTTTACGGAGTATACGAAGCAGGTCATTCAAAACTCAAAGGCGCTATCTGGCGCGTTGATGAACCGGGGTTATCACATCATCTCGAAGGGCACCGACAACCACTTGATGCTTGTGGACCTTCGCAACAAGGGTCTCACGGGTAAGGCGGCACAGGCTGCGCTTGACCTTGCGAGCATCACCTGCAACAAGAACGCGGTTCCTTTCGACGATAAGTCGCCGCTCATCACCAGCGGAATCCGCCTCGGAACACCGGCCATCACCACGCGTGGCATGAAGGAAGCCGAAATGGAAATGGTCGCGGAATTGATCGATCGGGCGCTCAGTGACCTCACGAACGCGGAGAACCTTGCGGCCGTGAAGAAGGATGTCATCGCGCTGACCAGCCAGTTCAAAGTCCACTAAGAAAAGAGCCCCGCCAAATTCGGCGGGGCAAATCAAGCAACAGACTTGGGCGAACGGTCAGACCGTTTCTGGCGGGTTACCGCGCAGGCCGGGGAAGGCGGGAACGTACGATGGATCAAAGGTTCGGACCGTCGTGTATCCCTTTCGCGCGGCTTCCGTTGGATTGATATAGCCGAGCACTTGGTTGACTGCCCGGTCCAGCGTGTTGATGCCGTGGAGCCGCTCGTAAACGTTATTGTTCGGTGGGCTCGAAGGTTCTAACCCGCTCGCACCGGCGACTTCGGTTCGACCGAGTTCGGCCGCGATCAGTCGTCCGAGGGTTCGGTGGGCGCTTTCGACGCCTAGAATCTGCGCCGAGAGTAGCTTCAGTTCGTTCGACGAGAAGAAGTAAACGCCGAGCTGATAGGCGGCGATGAAGATGTCTTCGAGCTTGATCAACGTGTTGAGCGTCGTCTTCGTGCTGGTGAACATAGCCGCGGGGAAGAAGTAGGTGGTGCCAGCATCAACGTTGCCGGTTGCTGACTTGATGAGGTCGTAGTGAAACTTTTCCTCGTCTCGCGCCGCGCGGAAGTAGTCCTGATCGTCGGGATCGAGCGCGGCGAAGAATGGCGACTCGTTGATGATTCCCGTGTACATGGTGGTTGCGAGCGCTTCCGCGATCTTCGCCACGCCAAGAATGTCGACATCCGCGGCCGTGCCGGCTTTGGAGGAACTGGTCAGAAGACCACCGAAAGCAAGAGACAGAGTTGCCGCACCGGCACCCTTGATTAGGCCGCGTCGGTCGATTTCAACATCCGAAAATGGGTTCTTAATATTGTCCATAATTGCGCCCTTGAGAGCAAAACATGCCACTTCTGTGTGACGAGGACAATAATATCAGAACGTGTTGTTATGTGAGCAATTTACCGGGTGTTTCGGTACTTGAGGCAAAAAATCCTCAAGGAGAGCAAGGATTAGTGGTTCAGCCGACTGGCGCCGGCTTCATCAATCGCCATTTCTGCCCGCCATGCAAAGCGTGCGATGGCTTGGCTCGGCGTTTCATCCACATTCGCGGGACCTTCGAGGCAGCGCCAAGCGGCATCCGCTTTTCCAACCCCGGTCACTAAGAAAACCGTACGGCGCGCCCGGTTGAGAATGGGCGGCGTCATCGTGATTCGGATGGGAGCGTTGACCGGCGCGTGGCTCACCACGATGTCGTGATCGTAAACGTGAACCGACGGGTCGCCGGGGAACAGCGAGGCCGTGTGACCGTCTTCGCCGAGACCTAGAAAAGCCAGGTCCAACACCGGCTCGTCCCCAAACTCTTTTTTCAAGTCCGTTTCAACTAAGCGGGCGGAGAGGTCTGGGTTTTCGGTTCGAACCAGGCTGATAATTTGGGTCGCCGGTATCCGAACGTGGTTCAGCACGCCATCTCGCGCTGCCCTCTCGTTACTCTGCGGATCATCTAGCGGCACAAAGCGATCGTCGGTAAAGGTCACCCAGACCTTTTTCCAGTCGATCTCCGTATCCAGCAAAAGCTCACGGTACATCAGCAGCGGCGTGGATCCGCCGCTGAGACCGACAATGAATCTGCCCCGATCCTGTACCGCGACCTCGTACTGTTCTTTGAAGAAGGATGCCCCCTTCTGCGCGACCGCGATCGGATCGGAAAGAACGTACAAAGTCATGGTGGTTACTGAGGAAGGACGGGTGGGTTGTACCAGCGGTGGCCGTCCTTTGCCAAAAGGAGGTCGCTAGTTTCCGGTCCCCAGGTTCCGGCCACGTAGTTCGGGAAGTTTGCCGGAGGACTATTTTCGAACGCGGTCAGCAAGGGCATGAGCAGTTCCCAAGCCAAGTGCTCTTGGTCGGCGCGCATGAAGAGGGTCGTGTTGCCCTCGATCACTTCTTGCAGAAGAGTCTCGTAAGCCTCTCGACTTTCGGACTGGAACGCCTTTTCGTAGTTGAAGTCCATCGAAACCGTTCGCAAACGCATTCCTGCGCCCGGCTCCTTTGCCTGGAACTGGACCGAAATTCCTTCTTCTGGTTGGATGTTGATGATCATCCGGTTTGGCTCAAAGTCGTCCGTGCTGGAGGCAGGGAACATCTGGTGCGGGACCGGGCAGAAGTTGATGACGACCTGCGAGACCTTGCGGGCCATGCGCTTTCCGGTTCGAAGATAGAACGGAACGTTGTGCCAGCGCCAGTTGTCAACGTAGAGCTTCAAGGCAACATACGTTTCGGTGCCGGAGTGCGGATCAACCCCGACTTCCTTTCGGTAGGCCGGCACGGGCATTCCGCCCGAATAGCCAGGACCGTACTGGCCTCGGACCGAGTACAGGTGCCGCGACTTCGCCTCCATGGGGCGAACCGCCTTTAGTACGTCCACCTTCTTGTTTCGAACCTCATCGGCATCGAAGCTGACAAGCGGCTCCATGGCAACGAGGCACATGAGCTGCAGAAGGTGGTTCTGAACCATGTCTCGGAGCGCGCCGGATGTTTCGTAGTAGCCGCCGCGCTTCTCGACGCCAACTTCCTCCGCAACCGTGATCTGGACATTGTCGACGTACCGACGATTCCAGATGGGTTCGTACAGGGCATTTCCAAACCGAAGGGCCAGGATGTTCTGGACGGTTTCTTTGCCAAGGTAGTGATCGATTCGGTAAATTTGCTGCTCATCAAAGTGCTCAATGAGCTTTCGGTTCAGAACTTCGGCAGACTCGAGATCTCGGCCAAACGGCTTTTCGATGACAATTCGGTCGCGATCCTTTGCGGCGCTCAAGCCGGCGTTGCCGAGGCCCTCGGCGACGCGACCAAAGATGTCCGGTGGAACGCTGAGGTAGTACACGCGGCTGGCAGGCTGGCCAAACTCCGCTTCGCTGGCGTCAACTTCGGCTTTGAGCTTTTCGTAAAGCTCAACACTTTGGAAGTCTTCGGCGATGTAGCGGATTCGCCCCGCGAACTCGGCCCACTTCTCCTCGTTCGGCTCTCCGCGCCGGGAGTACTTTGCCAGCGCCAGGCGCATGGACTCACGGAAGTTTTCAAGATCGCCTCGACGACCTACGCCGATGATCGTGAACTGCCTTGGCAGTTCCTGATCCAGGAAGAGGTTAAACAGCGCCGGGATCAGTTTCCGTTGCGTCAGATCGCCGGTTGCACCAAAAATGGCGACCACGGTTGGAGCAATGGGATTTGCCATTTCTTAGGCCCACTTAGAGTGGAACGAACCTTCCTGGTCCAGTCGTTCGTAGGTGTGCGCGCCGAAGTAGTCTCGCTGCGCCTGAATGACGTTCGCCGGGAGTCGACCGGAGCGAATGCCATCGAAGTAGGCAAGGCTCGCCGAGAGGACCGGCACCGGAATACCCGCTTCCTGAGCAGCCGTAACCACGTTTCGAAGGCCCGAGATGGTTCCTTTGAGCTTCGCGGCATAGGCGTCGTCAAGCAAGAGGGATGGTAGGTCTGGGTTCTTCGCGAACGCGGCGCGGATCGGTTCGAGCTGAACGCTACGAATGATGCAACCAGCGCGCCAAACGGTTGCGACCGTTTCCAGGTTCGATTCGTAGCCATATTCGGCCGATGCGGCGCGAATTTGGGTAAGTCCCATCGCGTAGCTCAAGAGCATCGTGGCCAGGAGTGCATCGTGCAAGTCTTGATCGCTCACTTCCAGCGTTCCTGCTGAGCCGTAAATTGCTTCGGCCTGCTGGCGCAGCGGCTTGGATTCGCTGAGCTCACGGGCGGACACCGCGGCGTCGATGGCCGGTACGGGAATACCGAGGTCCATTGCGTCTTGGCTCGTCCACTTTCCGGTGCCCTTTGCGCGTGCCTTGTCGCTGATCTTGTCCACGAGCCAACCTTCGGCCAGTTCGTCTTCCTTCTTCAGGACGGTTGCGGTGATTTCGATGAGGAAGCTCGCTAGCTCGCCCTGATTCCATGTGTGGAACAGGTTTGCGGCATAGGGCATGTCTTTACCGGCACCGCGTCGGAGGACGTCGTAGACCTCCGCGATGGCCTGCATGATTCCGTACTCAATGCCGTTGTGGACCATCTTGACGTAGTGACCAGCGGAGCCGTTGCCCATCAGAGCTACGCATGGTACGCCGTCCACCTTCGCGGCGACGCTCTCGAAAACCTTCCCAACACGGTCGTACTGCGCCGGGGTTCCACCGGGCATCATGCTTGGGCCGAATCGGGCGCCGTCTTCGCCGCCGCTCACGCCCATGCCCATAAAGCCAAAGCCCTTTTCGGTCATGTAGCCGATTCGTCGATCGGTGTCGCGGAAGTGGCTGTTGCCGCCATCGATAATGAAGTCGTCGGGTTCAAGGAAAGGCAACATGCCCGCGATGACATCGTCCACGGCTTTGCCCGCGGTGACCAGCAGCATGATGGCGCGGGGCTTGCGGATGCTCTTTACGAATGCTTCAAGGTCGGAATAGACCTTGAGTCGACCTTCGCTCATGGCTTCAATCTCCGCCGCTTTGCTCGGCGTTCGGTTGTAACCGACGACGGTGTTGCCGTTGTCGAGCATGTTCAGAAGGAGCGCGTGCCCCATGGTGCCGAGGCCAATTAGGCCGAAATCGTAATTTGCGTCGCTCATGAGATGTCTTAGGAGATCAAAGTCTGGAGGGCTTGTGCCGGTTCGGCACCGAGGTTCAGGGCAACGATTCGTCGTCCCTTTTCGGCGAGGGCCTCATAGTCCCCGCGGGCTTGGGCGAGGACGAAGCGCGTCCAATCTGCGCGCTGGCCAGGGATCGAAATTGTGTCTTGCGGGTCATCTAGCAACTGGATGAAGTGACCGACGTTTGGTCCGCCCTTGTGGAACTGACCTGTGCTGTGCAAGAACCGAGGTCCGTAACCCATCGTCACCGGCACTTTGTACTGGTCGCGCAAGTTCGCCTGCAGGGTCTTGAGTTGGACGTCAAGTTCGGCGGTTTCGTGGAGATAAGCCTGGATGCAGATGTAGTCGCCTGCGGCAACATCGCCAAGGAACTCGGAGAGCTTCTCGTTCGATGCCGGAAAAATCTTGTCGGTTTCGGGCAGTTCGCCTTCGGCTTCGACCGCGGCGAGAATGCGTTTGGTGACGTCCTTCGATTCTTGGACGTTCGGCTGATCAAACGGGTTGATTTCAAGGATCGCGCCTCCAGCGGCCGTGGCCACTTCCCAGCGAAGGAACTCAACTGCTAGCTGATATGGATCATCGAAGTGGACATGGAACGACGGATTCGCGACCGGCAGCACGTTGTACGCGGCGAAGAATCGGTCTTCGCCATACACGTCAATTGCGCCAACCGCTTCTCCGGCGATCGGCAAAATACCGGTACCAAACTTGCCGGTGCTTTCAGCTACCAACTGCTCCAGCCAAAGGCCGAAGCTCGCAAGTCGGTCATCGGTGAGGATCGTGAGCTTGTTTCGTCCGGTCTTGGCGTACGAACCGAGCGCCTGCCCGAGATCGAATGCGTCCGACTCATCCACCTGAAGCGCCGCGGCGTAGTCCTGAGCGGTTTGGAGGAACTTCCGGATGTCAACTCCAAGCAACGCTGCCGGTACGAGACCGAACAGACTGAGCGCGGAGAAGCGACCCCCAATGTCGGCGTAGTTCAGGAAGATCTTTCGAAAGCCGCGAGCTTCGGCATCTCGGTGGAATGGACTGCCCGGGTCCGTGATCGCAACAAAAGCGTTCGGATTTCCAACTCGGTCGAAAAAGAACTTATCAAAGGTCGTTGGTTCGGCGGTTGAGCCCGATTTCGAGGCGACGATGAAGAGCGTATTCTCAATTCCAGAATCTAGAATGGCCTGAATCGAACCAGGGTGAGTTGAATCCAGGACGGTAAGTGGCAGTCCGCCGGGCAGTTCGCCGAACACTTCGCGCAAAACGTATGGGGCAAGGGAACTTCCGCCCATTCCGCAAAGGGCCACCTTGGTGAAGCCATCGGCGATGACGCCCTGAACGAAGGCATCGATGTCGTCAAAATGCGCGCCAACTTTGCCCAAAACATCGACCCAGCCGAGCATCCCGGCAACGTCTGCGGCTGCTCCAGCGGGCCAGAGCGACGGGTCCTTTTGCCAGAATCGCGATCGAAAGTTGTCTGGTAACGCAATCAGCGGGTCAGGCAAAGGGTCGAGATAGAGCGCTTGTTCTGGCATGGCAGTGTGTGGGTTTAGGCGCCGTTGCCTGGGTTCGCTTCAATTTCAAGAACTTTATTCAGGCGTCGAACGTGTCGCTCTTCGCCGGAGAACTCTGCTCCGAGGAATGATTTTACAATTTCCCGAACGACTTCGATTCCGGTGATTCGCGCGCCGATGGCGAGCACGTTCATGTCATCGTGCTCGACGCCTTGGCGGGCAGAGTAAGTGTCGGTCGCAATACTTGCGCGGACGCCTTTGACCTTGTTCGCCGCGATGCTGGCACCAACGCCGCTTCCGCATACGACGATTCCTCGCTCGACTTTCTTGATCGCCACGGCGTGGGCAACCGCGTAGGCGAAATCGGGATAGTCGTCTAGAGCGTCGTACTCGGTCGCGCCAAGGTCGATGACTTGATGCCCCATGGCTTCAATCTCGCCCCGAAGCCGCTCCTTAAGTTCGAAGCCAGCATGATCTCCTCCTACTCCAACAATCATGGCTAGACCATACCATGAGCCAGCGAGGGTCCTTGGGAATTTGTGCAGCCTGCACCGCTACGCTTTCGGTTCACAAACGGCATAGAATGGAGGCAAGTAGCGAGGCGTCGGAACAATGATGATCATGCTTTTTTGCGCGCTTGGGCTGGCTTCTGTGGGCCAGACAAAAGTGTCTGGGCACTGGGAACCGGTGCCGCTAGTCGCGGCAGAGCATCGAAAGCCCGGCCAGATTGGGGGCGAAGGGGCGCAGTGGCCCCGAAGTCTTGCAGTTGATTCCACAGGCAAAACCGTCCTTCTCGGGATCGACGTGGGTGGCATCTACCGCTCGCTCGATGCTGGGAATCGCTGGGAACCCGCGAATGTTGGCTATTCGCCGCGTGGGGCCGCCGCCATTGCCTTCGACCCGAACAATCCTTTGCGCGTGATCGCAATCGGGGGGAACACGTCGCCCGGCGGGCATCACGGGATCTACCTGTCAACCAATCGCGGTGGATCTTGGCGCAACGTTCTACCGCTTTCGATGGCGGGAATCGGGGAAATTCGGGAGCAAATCGCTTTTGATCCAACGAGCTATGCTGCCGGCGCGCGGAAGACGATGCGGGTGTTCTGGAGCAGAGTGAAGGGCGACACCGCAGGCTGGGGCAAACCAGAAGAACATCCTGCAATCTATCGATCCGAGGACGGCGGCGATACCTGGCAAGAATTGCCGAATACAGCCGCGCTTGGGGGAAGCATTTTGCGGTGCTTGCCAGAATCCGGCTGGCTGATGGCCGGGAACTCGACCGGGCTGTACGTTTCGAAGGACAAAGGAAAGAGCTTTGAGCAGCTAACCAAAGACCAAGTCACCGGACTCGATGTTTCGCCGAAGGATTCTACGAGTATCTGGATGACGACGCCGACCGAAGTGCTGCGGAGCGAAGACCGAGGGAAGACTTGGCGGCCGCTAAATAGCCGAGAACTGGCTTTGACCGGCCACATCCTTCGCAACATCAAAGTCAGCCCGGTCAACTCGGATCGGATGGTGTTGTGGCGCGACCAAGAGCCGAACGCTTGGGATTGGCGCCGGTACTACTCTGACGACGGCGGGCAAACGTGGCGTCAATCAAAGATCGAAGTGCCGCAGGCGTTTCTGCCTTCAAACACCCGCCAAGGAATCTTTGCCTGGAGTCCCACGGATGAGAAAGTGCTTTTCAGCATCGGCGGCGATCTGGCGACAAAGAGCACCGATGGTGGGGCAACCTTCAAATGGTCGAACCAGGGCAACAACGGGGTACTCGTCGGCGGCAAGTTCAACTTCAACTTGCAAAACCCGGACGTAATGTTCTTCGGCTCGCAGGACTACAACGGGGCGATCACGACGGATCGGGGCAAAACGTGGACGTACCTGAACCCGAGCGGGAACGGCTGGGGTGGCTTCTGTTACGGCGGGTACGCGGCTTCGGCGCAAACGCTCGTGGTTGGAAACGCCGCAGGTTGGGGCGCACCGCGAAAACTTAAGACCTCGTTCGACGGCGGGAAGACATGGTCAGAGCAGCCGCATCAATACGAAGGCGAGGACGCGGCATTTGGCGATCCCCGAAGGCCAGAAGTCATCTTTGCCTCCAATCTTCGGAGCGAGGACGGTGGCAAGACTTGGGCAAAGATGGACGGCTGCAGCGGGGTGATCACGGCATCGGCCGGACCGGATGGTCGGCTGTTCGGGATCAGGCGCGGGGCGAAGGCGGCGGTGGTCGCCTCGACAGACTCGGGGAAAACGTGGCGCGAACTCGCAACTTTTGAAGGCGAGATTCGAGATCTAGCCTACGACCACGCAGGCGACCGTTTGTACGCCGTGTTGAACGAGCGCCCGCACGTGCTGGTCGAAGGCGCGTGGGTTGCGCTAGAAATCCCGAAAAATCAGTTTGGCTGGTACGACGCGCGAGGAATCGCGGTTGATCCGCGCCAACCTCAGACGGTGGTCGTCGCCAGCGCCGGAAACATCCATTCTTCAGCGACGTCTGTGGTGATTTCGCGAGATTCCGGCAAGACCTGGTCGATCCTGACGCGACAGAAACCGATCGAAGCTGACCGGCTCGACGAGAAGCAACTTGACGGAGGAAGGGAAGCTTTCTGCGTTCGGATTCACCCGAAAACCGGTGAAATCTGGGTCGCGACCAGTTGTTACGGAATCTGGAAATGGGTTCCGAACGGATAAGATACGCGAAGACTTATGAGTATCAAAGTAGCTGTCATCGGTGCGGGGAGCGTCGGCTTTACTCGAAACGTTTGCCGGGACATTCTGACCGTTCCGGAGTTGCGAGACACGCGGTTTCACTTCACGGATCTGAACCAGCACAACTTGGACATGGTCACGCAGTTGGTCACGCGCGACTTAACTTCGAGCAACATGCCGGCCACGGTTTCCAGCACGGTGGACCGCCGCGAAGCCTTGGACGGCGCGGACTACGTGCTGTCGTTTGTGCGGGTCGGTGGGCTGGAAGCGTTCCAGCACGACATTGATATTCCGCTGAAATACGGCGTTGACCAGTGCGTTGGCGACACCCTTGGACCCGGCGGAATCATGTACGCCCAGCGCGGAATTCCGGTGCTTCTCGATTTTTGTAAGGACATCCGAGAGGTCGCGGCGGATGACTGCTTGTTCTTGAATTACTCGAACCCGATGGCGATGCTGACGTGGGCCTGTAACCAGTACGGCGGCGTCAACACAATTGGCCTTTGCCATGGCGTGCAGGGCGGGCATTGGCAGATTTCGAGGGCAATCGAGGCCTGGGCCAAGGCGCACGAGCTCATCGGACCTGACGAGACGGTGACCAAAAAGGATGTCCACATCATCTGCGCTGGCATCAATCACCAAACTTGGTACATCCAGGTCCGCTGGCGCGGCATGGACATGGTTCCGCACTTGCTCGAAGCGTTCGAACTGGTCGAGGACTTCCGCAAAACCGAAAAGGTCCGCATCGATGTGTTGCGGCGATTCGGCTACTACAGCACCGAGTCGAACGGTCACCTGAGCGAGTATCTGCCTTGGTACCGAAAGCGAGCGTCCGAAATCATGGACTGGATCGACTTGGGATCTTGGATCAACGGCGAAACGGGCGGCTACTTGCGGGTCTGCACCGAAGGTCGACGATGGTTCGAGCACGACTTCCCGAACTGGATGACCGCCGATCCGCTGACTTTTGAGCCAGAAAAGCGCGGTGAAGAGCATGCGAGCTACATCATCGAGGGGCTTGAGACCGGCCGGGTGTACCGTGGGCACTTCAACGTGGTGAACGATTCGATCATCGCCAATCTGCCACCGGACTGCATCATCGAGGCACCGGGCTACGTGGACGCCAACGGAATTTCGATGCCGGAAGTCGGAGATTTGCCGCTCGGTTGCGCCGCAGTCTGCAATGCCTCGATCTCCGTTCAGCGGCTCGCGGTTGAGGCGGCCGTGAGTGGGGAAGTGACGATGCTCAAACAGGCAATGCTTTTGGATCCGCTTACCGCGGCGGTCTGCAACCCGCCGGAAGTCTGGCAAATGGCGGATGAGATGCTGGTGGCGCTGGCCGAATGGCTACCGCAGTACACGGATGCCATCCCAGCGGCAAAGGAACGACTTGCAACTTCGAACGTGCCGACGAAGGAGTACGCCGGCGCGGCTCGAATCCACACGAAGTCGATCGAGGAGATGTCGGCGGCGAAAGAGGAAATGCGAAGCGTGGTAGCGGAATCTGACAAGGCGAAGGAGCGACCAGCCGCCGTATGATGCTGGCCCTTCTTGCCTCCGTGGTCTTGGCTCCGGCCGAGCAAACCAGCCTTGTGATCGTTCGGCACGGCGAGACGCTCGCCAATGCCTCGGGCCGCTATAACTCCAAGACGATCAACACCTTTTCGGACAAAGGTAAGGCGCAGGTTGCCCAACTGACGAAACAGCTGGGTAACCGTCGGTTCAATGCGATCATCGTGAGTCCATCCGAGCGTGCGCTACGCACCGTTGCGCCGTTTCTCAAGGCGACCGGGCAAAAGGCGACGGTATGGCCCGAGCTTTACGAGTGCTGCACGGGGCGGAACAAGCGGATGGACGGTAACGGGAAGATTCGTTACGGCGCGAAGTTTGCCATTCCGTCGGACATCGCCCCGCTGTTTCGAATCGAAACGGGTTACGAAAAACTGATCGTCAGCCAGACGTTCTCGGATGGCGTCATGCAAGTTCGGCAGGGTGCAAGCCGTTTGGCCAGCGAATTTGGCCCGAGCTATGGTTCGGTTCTGATCGTTGGCCACTCTGGTGCGGGCGGCGTGCTGATGGAAATGTTGGAAGGCAAGACGACTTACGGCAAAAAGCACCCCGAGAACGCGGTGCCTTATGCCTATGAGTTGGTCAACCCGGCGAAGTTCCAGTTCCGACGAAAGCCGTGATCGGCTAGCCTCCGCCACATCCGCCGCCGCAGCCTCCACCGCAGCCGCCGCCACCACCGTCGCTCCCGCCGCCTCCTCCGCCATCGCTGCCGGAGGAGTCGCCACCGCTAGATGAGCTATCGCCGGAGGAGCTATCTTCCGAGGAGTTGCGTGAGTCGTAAGAGCCGCCGTGGAACCCGCTCCAGAAGGACGCGCTACTAGCGTCGTGGAAGCTCGTGCTATCCGAAGATGAGTCTCCGTAGCGTTCGCGGTTTCGTCGGACGAAGACCACCAGCATGACCACCAGGATCAGAATCAGGGCACCAAAGAGGATCAGAGTGTTCGATGGGCCAATGGCGGCAACCGCCGTTCCGCAACCAACCACTCCCAAACTCGCCAAAAGCGCCATGGCCGCGAGAGAAAGTCGCTTTTTGAAGCCAGCTTTCGGAATCAGCCAGTACTCGTTTGGAAAGACCTTTTTCGCTTCCGCGGTCGGGCTGAATCTTTCGGCAACGCTGGGCCAAATGTCGGTCGGCGCGGTCGAACCGAAGAAGCTCTCGTAAGAATCCAGTGTTTCTTGATAGCGTTCTCGGAAGTAGGAAGCTTGTTGGTTTCCGCCCGTGGTTGGGTCGTGATGGAGTGGTCGAGGAAGGACATTGGCGCAAAGTTCGTTCCAATAGCTTCGGGTGTAAGTGAGGTGGAGGTGCCACGCTTCGTCAACTTGGACCGACGGCGTGCACACATGGCCGGACTCCATGCAGAGGAAGAGGAATTTCCGGTACTCCTGCAAAACGCGCTCCGCGTACGCCACACTCCAACCGTTTTCCGCTGCGAGCCGTTTGGTGAATGAGAATGGTTCCGAGCCAGTGCCGATATTAAAGGCTTCGAGTTGGTTCCAGAGAGCCAATTGAGTTTGGTTCATGAGGTTGTCTCAACTAGAGAACGTAGGTGCGTTGCAAAAAGATGCGAAATGACATACGAACAGGCTCTTAAGTACATTTCCAGTCTAGAAAGTCGGGGTTGGAAGCTCGGAATGGAGCGAACGGCCGAGTTCATGAAGCGCCTTGGGTTAGTGCCTTTCTTGCGCGGAGAAGAACGACCGAAGTACATCCACATCGCCGGAACCAACGGCAAGGGCTCCACGACGGCGTACGTTCAACACGCCGCCCATGCCGCTGGTTTGCGAACCGGGGCGTTCTTTAGCCCGTTCGTGGTTGATCCGAGAGAGCGCGTGCAGTTTGGATTGGAGCTGATCCCGAAGGAAGAGTTCGCGCGCATCACAACGTTGCTCAAGACGACGGTCGACGAAATGGACACCACGGATTTCGGTGGCGTTACCGAGTTTGAGCTAAAGACGGCGATCGGATTTTGGTACTGGCAGGAACAGCAGTGCGAGCTGGTCTCGCTGGAGGTGGGACTTGGGGGAAGGCTAGATTCTACAAACGTGGTTGATCCAGCCTGCGCGATTATTGTCAGCATCGGGATGGACCACATGCACATTCTCGGTGACACCCTCGAACTGATTGCCCGGGAGAAGGCGGGAATCATCAAGCCTGGCCGTCCGCTGGTGCTCGGCGAGACGCCACCAGAGGCTCGCGCGGCAATCCTTGAGGTTGCTCGCGAGAACAATGCCGAAGTCTGGGAGTTTGGCCACGAGATTCGACTGGAGGGCGAAACCTTGGTCACGCCAGCGGGAACATACGGGCCCGTTCGGCCCGGGCTATTTGGCGCAAAGCAACCGCACAACGCCGCGCTTGCGATATCTGCGCTTCAGTTAGCCGGCGTTGCCACGACGGATGCGGTGCTGAATGGCATCGCGACGGCGTTCGCTCCCGGAAGATTCCAGACGGCAACGATTCAGGGCAAGACGGTGGTCTTTGATGGCGCCCACAACGTCGATTCGGCTCTGGTGCTGCGACAATCGCTCGATGCTCGTTTTGGAGATCGAAAGTACGCAATCGTCACGAGCATGCTTCGCGGGCACGAGGCGCAGCCGTTCTACGAATCGTTCATTGGGCCGTTTACGCGAGCAGAAGTCGCGCCGCTTGACAATCCTCGGGCACGTGCCACGGAGGAGATCGCCGCCGAAATAGATAATCTCGGCATTTCGGCGACACCTCATGACAGTCTAGAGAGGGCCATGGCCTCGGCCCTAGATGGACCGGAGGATCTGGTTGTCGTGACCGGAAGCTTCTATCTCGTCGGCGACGCGATTAACCAGTTCGTGGCTTAGCGGAACATCGCGGTGATGACGATGTCCTTGATTTCCGGTTTGGATTTCAGGACTTTGAAGATGATTTCCACCGCACTCTTCACGTCGGAGTTGGAACTGTGGCCGACGCCTAAGATTCCTTGAACCTGAAGGACACCTCGAGTTAAGCGAAAATCCGCTCGGGAGATATCTAGGCCGCGTCGACTGAATTCACTGCGGGCTAGTTTGAGCCCTCTGGTATCGCTTTCACTTCGCATGGGAGCTCACAGACCCAGTTAATCACCCCCTCCAAAATGAAACTTCGCGCTGGGCACAATGGCCCAGCGCGAAGTTTCAGGAGTGGCAACCGATAACGGTGCTTATCTGTCGTTAATTTTCAGATTTTCCTACATTGTTGAGATCATCCGCGAATGATCCTTGCTTTGTGGAATAGACCGCGTAGCCCAGGGCTAGCACGCAAACGGCAGTAACGATGATCCGAACGCTGTTCTCCAGCGGCATCGTAACTACACCGGCGAGGAGGAGCGCAACGAGGTTCATAACCTTGATCAGCGGATTAAGCGCTGGTCCTGCCGTATCCTTGAACGGATCGCCGACGGTGTCGCAGATAACGGAGGCCTTGTGGTTCTCCGATCCCTTTCCGCCGAACTGGCCGTCTTCGATCAGCTTCTTCGCGTTGTCCCACATTCCGCCCGCATTTGCGAGGAGAACGGCCATCAGCTGTCCGGAAACGATTGCTCCGGCAAGGAAGCCACCCAGTGCCTGAGCACCAACCAGATTGAACATCTGGCCGTTGATCTCGGTGGGTTCCTTTCCGATGCTGAATCCAAAGCCAACGGCGATTGGAAGTGCGATGGCAAGGATTCCAGGTCCGAGGAGTTCCTTTTGGGCCGATGCGGTAACGATGTCAACGCAGCGGGCATAGTCGGGCTTGTCGGCTCCCGTCATGATGCCGGGCTTTTCGCGGAACTGGCGTCGAACTTCGTTGATCAACTGGAAGGACGAGCGTCCAACTGCGTTGATTGCGAAAGCGGAGAAGAGGAACGGCGCGGCTCCACCGATCAAGAGACCGAGGAAGATTTCCGGCACATCGAGCTTGAGGCCAATGCTCTGGAGGTTGGCTTCCGTTCGGTAGCTATTGAACAGCGCGATTGAAGCGACAACGGCGGTGGCGATCGCAAAGCCCTTCGTAAGAGCCTTGGTGGTGTTGCCAGCGGCGTCAAGTCGCGAAACGGCTTGCATGCCAGCCGGACTGTTCTTGCCTTCGCCGCTCATTTCGAAAACGCCTTGGGCGTTGTCGGAAATCGGTCCGAAGGTGTCCATCGCAAGGACGTAACCGGTGGTGCTGAGAAGGCCGAGGCCAACCAAAGCGATTCCGAACATTGCCATCTCGTAGCCGCCATAGAGCGCGGCAGGGAAGATGAACATTGGGCAGAGCAGCGCGATTACGAGAACGAGCGTCATGAACGCGCCCGATTCACATGCATAGGCAAAGCCTTGAATGATCATCGGAGCGGCGCCGCCGCTCGAAACGCCTGCAACTTCCTGAGTCGGCTTCTTGCCGGTGCTGACGTAGTACTCGGTCACCTTTTCGATGACTAGGGCCAAGATCAGGCCAACGGTGAAGGCGACCACGAAGAGGTACCAGGGCACCTGATAGCTCTGGACAACCGCGAGTTCAACGTTCTCCAAAGGAGGTGAGGACATTGGCATACCCGCCAAAGGCTGCTGGCTGGCTTCCATGGTCTTCGCATCGGTTGGGAAGAACGTGGTGGCTCCGGCTCGGAGGGTCTGCGGTCGGTCGACTTCGGCAGGAACACCCAAAGCGAGCTTGCCTTGGTTGTTTGCATACAGCTCAACCGGAACTGTCTTCAGATCATCGATGCTGGCTTTGAGGCCTTGCTGCTTGATCTGAGCGCGTTGGTCGGTGATTTGCTTCTCAATTTCGCCCTTCTTAACCGGCCCAACCCATTGGATCTGATCGATGTCGCGAGCAGGCGAGCCTGGCTGTCCGTTCGCGCCTGGCTGGGCGGGAAGGTTAGCCTTGATTTGAAGCTTCTTGAGAACGAGTTGGTCATCGCCCTTTCCGAGGAAGAAGGCCGCAACGGTGGTGAACGGCGTGGTGCTGTTCGTCTGCGGATTCATCGGGGTCGGGACGGCGAACTTCAGCTGCGGAATGCTTGCGTCGTCCGGATTCGTGACCCGGGAGTAGCCTTCGAAGGCAGGGACTGCCATATCCGCGAGCTTCACGTTGAGCGCGCTGGTGATGACCATTTCATCCGCTTCTTTGTAGCCCTTGGCTATCGCCTTCGGCGACTGAAGAATGTCCGCAGAAGTGATTTCGTACGGCAGAACCGGGGTGTCCTTGTCGGCAATGATCCTTGCGGTCACTGCCTGTGGAACTGCCTTTAGGGCAGCCGGGACCTTGGCACGATCACCGTAGAGGTCAAAGATCGTGAGGTCTTTGAAGGCCTTCTTGAGTTCCTTTGCCTTTGCATCGGCGGCCGAGCGAATGGCTTCCTTGTCGTAGTTCTGCGATGCGATTTCTTTTCGCAGATTCTGCAGGTACTTCGCTTCGTCGACTTCAAACTTTCGGACCGAAACCAAGCGTCCGGTGGTCAGCGGCTTTTGGCCACCGAGGAGCATGAAGGCAACGGCGCTTGTACCGACGAGGCTGATGATCACCGAGGTGATGAAGCCCTTTCGGATTGGAACGAGCGGGTCGAGGTCGAGGTTGTCGGTTCCTTTAACCCGGGCGATTCCGATGATGCTGCTCAAGATTCCCACGCCAGCGGCGATGAGAGCGAACACAACGAGCTTCGTCCATGTGTCTCGATCGAAGACGGAAGCGGTGGCCGCCGCGAGAACGATGGCTGAGATGAGAGTGACTTCGTAGGACTCGAAGACGTCTGCTGCCATACCGGCGCAGTCGCCAACGTTGTCGCCGACGTTATCCGCGATGACCGCTGGGTTTCGTGGGTCGTCTTCAGGGATGCCGGCTTCAACCTTACCGACCAAGTCGGCACCAACATCGGCCGCCTTCGTGAAGATTCCGCCGCCAACGCGCATGAAGAGCGCCGCGAGGGAACCACCAAAGCCAAATCCGACGAGATACTTCACGGCTTGTTCGCCGCCGAAGATGAGGATTAGAGTCGCGCCGATCAGTCCGATGCCGACCGTAACCAGTCCGGCCACCGCACCGCTTCGGAAAGCGATCTCAAGCGACTTCTTGTAAGAACTGAGAGCAGCAAAGGCAACGCGCATGTTCGCGTTGACCGCCATAACCATGCCGGTGTAGCCTGCCGCGTAGGAGCCTAGAAGACCGGCGACAAAACAGCCAGCAACGCCAGCCGCTACCGCAGGTCCGCTGGAGGCGTTGAGCGCGAACAGTCCAGCAAGGAGGAAGACCGCCACGATGGCCATCGTGAAGAACTGCTTTTGCAGGTAGGCCATGGCACCGTCTTTGATCGCCTTGCCAACGACTTGCATCGTGTCTGGGCCGGGCGATTCCGACATCAGTTGTTTGATTAGCACAAAGGCGTAAACGAGGGCCAGGACACCCAAGCCGATGGACGCGTACAGGTACGGCAAAACATCGCTAGAGAAGCTGAGCTTGACGTGGTCCCCTTCCGCGGCGAAGGCAAAAGTTGGGAGAATGGTGAGTAGAACAGGTAGGAGAAATCGGGAAAAGCGCCCGTTTGCCCGGCGGCAAAACGTGGTCGCAAGCTCATTAAAGTCCATAAAGGTGAAACTCCCCTGCCGGTTTCACGCTTCCATGCCTATTGCACTTGGCCGCGACGACGGACAGAACTTGTGGAAAGGTTATACCTTTCTCGGGTTCTTTGAGTTCCAAACTGAACTTACGATCAGCGATTTGCGTTGTCGGAAATCTGCCGCAATTCGGTTCCGGCGTCGTGCAGTGACAGTTGCGCTTGGAGCATTTCTGCCTTTCGGCGATTGATGCCAGTCAACAGGGTTACCGGCAGTTCATCCAGCATCTGCTTGACCTGGTTTCTGTTCAAGGCCAGCATGTGCTGAAGGGCGGCAATCAGGTCCTCTTGCTTGTGTCCCTTATCGGTGAGGAGCAACTCGTACATGTGCTCGTCGTCGATATGCGTAACGTACGCGGCGGCAAGTTGCTTTTTCGGACGGGACTCGTCCGAGGTGGCGATGGGGACTTCGCGGTTGCATTCTTCGCAGAGGAGAACGTCCGTCTTCGCGCTGTAGAAGTTGAGGCTGTTACAGAAACCGCATCGGACCTGGGCGACCGACATGGGCTGCTGATCTTGGATGGGGATGAACCGGTGGCAGAACATGCACGTGAAGTCATCTTCCGGAGGCTCTAACACCTGGTTGGTTTCGTTACAGTACGGGCACTTAACGTCAAACTTCGTGACTTCGCGGATGGTTAGGGCGTGGCGAATGGCAAAGCCGAGGGAGCCCAATCCGATGAGGAGAAACACCGTCGCGAGAGGCACGGTGCCGCCAGACTGCCCCCGATAGTAATAGAAAAGCGCGGAGAAGCACAGAGACAAAATGCCTCCCAGTCCCCAAACCAGAGCTTTCTCTGAGATCAGTTCGATTACGTCCGATACTCGCTGAATACGTCGCATTTCTCTAAGATTTGGTCAGCGCTCTACCGGTCGGCGGCGTGCTTCCTACAGTATAGCAACGGGTGATGACGCTGAAAAGCATCAAATGCGTTCGCCATCAGCGGATTTTTTCTGCGGAAACCGGTTCTCTCATTGCCGGCTCCACGGCAGGGACGACAATCACGGTGCCATCGCCCTGATCGAAGGCGGTAAAGGCGTAGTCTCGACCCATAGCCTGAAGAATCTCAATCGGATTCATCTGTTCATAATTGATGTCGACGCTAATATCGGGGAATCCGGGAGCGACGACAACGCCAAGGTTGCCTTGGGCCGCAACCATTCGAACCGCATCGGTGAGCTTTGCGCCCTTGAGGCTGACGCTGGTTGGCTTCAGATAGTCAGGAACGGGCTCGGTAACCGGGGGCAAATCTTCCGGTCGCGGCTGGGTTGAGAGTTTTGGATCGTTCTGCGTCACCGGACTTGGTGGCGCGACTTCTGGGGCAGGCTCGGATGGGAAGCTTTGAACGACCTGAGTTGGTCCAGACTGCTTCTTTTCCGGGCTTTGGGTCGGGAAGGCGAACATCGCAACCGCAAAGGCGATGGCTCCAACGGCCGCCAGCACAAGGCCGCTCGTCCAGCCAACGGCCCACGGATTGGGTTGCACGGGAGCCGGGCGCGGAACAAATTTCGGGGTCGGTTTTGGCGTCACCGCTTCGACCACCTTGGCGCGCTTTAAGCCTTTCACCATGCTCGCGCGCTTTCGGAGCTCGGGGGAGAACTCGGGGTATCGCACGCAAAACTGGTCGATCGCAAGGGTGTTTTGCCCTTCCGCCAGTTCCCACATGAGATCGTCAAGGTCACGCGGCGGCCGCATCTTCTGCCTCCTCGTAGATCACACGGAATCGCTCGCGGGCCCGATAGAGTCGCGTCTTTGCGGCATTGACGTTGCAGCCAAGGCTGTCCGCAATTTCTTGCAAGCTCAGTTCCTCCCAGTAGAACAGAACCAAGATTGCGCGGTCGCTGGGTGACAGCTTTTCCATCGCAACGTGGATCTTCGCGTCGTCCGGTTCTGGCGGATCGGGAACGCTGGTTTCCATCGCCTCCACCAGCTCGACGTGCTTGTGCTTGTGTCGAGCTTTCCGGGCTTCCTGGATGCTGCGGTTGACGGCTACTCGGAACAGCCAAGTGCTGAATCGCGATCTTCGGTCGAATCGGTGCAGATGCCGGAGAACGAGGGTGAAAATCTCTTGGACGGCGTCGGAGGCTTCGTCGGAATCGAGAAGGATCCCTCGGGCGATCGCGTGAACCTTGTCGTGGTACCGCGAATAGATCATTTCGAAGGCGTTTTCGTCCCCGGAGAGGAATCGTTCAACCAGAACAAGGTCCTCATCGAATCCAGGAAGTCGCGCTTTATCGACCGCAGATGGGGCCACCGTTGTTTCTTCGACGCGGTCTGACATGGCGGTGTTACGGTTGCTGGCTTGCGGCGGCTCGTCCCGCCTCGATTCGGGCGGAGAACTCGCCAGGTAGCCGCGAGATGGCAAAAGCGTTCGCCAGCAGAAGCGGTACCGCGACGAGAACGACGGCCAAGTTTGCCCGACTCTTCAGCAGGGTCGAGTAGCCGCTCCCAATCCAAATCGCGATTGGCGCAATCGCGGGCAATAGGTAGCGTGCTTGCGCTTGGAAGTACTGATTGTTGAACCTCAGGAAGAGCAATCCGATGAGCGCCGAGAAGGCGACCAGCACGATGGAAGGAGTCCGGTTCTCCTTGTCTCGCGTGGATTGGAAGAGTCCGGCCGCGAGTCCGATGGCGCCGAAAAGAATGAGTACCCAGTACAGGCGATTTTGTTCAAAGTCTGGCGACTGGCGACCGGTTTGGGTCATCCAGATGTCCATGTAGCCGAAGACGCCGTAGAACGACCGCACCGTCCACCACCCCACCCAGCGGGTCCAGTACTCGAGTTCTGGGTTAGCTTCCGGACTTTGAGACGGAATGATTTGGGTGACGAACATTTCCTTCTGCGCCGAGCCCTGAAAGGCTTCCGAGAAGGCGCGAATGGCAAACGGATCGCCATACAGGTTCAAATTTCGTAGCCACCAGCCGCCGGCAATGAGGATAGGAAGTGCAAGGGCAATGCCAGCCTCGCGGATTCCGGGGCGGTTTTCGCCCGGAATGATCATGGTGAGGAAGGCGACTGGCAAAAGTGCAAGCGCGGTGGTTTTGGTCAAACAGGCAAGACCAATGAGCACGCCAACGGTAACGGCGCGCTTCACATTCCAGCCGTTTCGTGACCCGTCGGCGAGTCCGACAAGTGTCCATGTACACAGCGCGAACAACAGGGGATCGTTGCTGAGCGCCCCGCTTAGGGCGATGTTCATGGGGAGCAAAGCGGCGAAGGCGGTTGCGGCGATGATTCCTGGTTCCGGCAACTGGAGATTCTTGCCGAGGAAGAAAACCCCCGCCACCACAATCGCGCCCAGGATGACGTTCAGAAATCGGAGTCTTCCGCCCGTTTCAGCATCGGTTGGGTCATTGACGCCAGATACTTTTGCAAAGCCCGCTGCCACCACATAGAAGAGCGGCGGTTGGTGAGCCTGATAGGTTTCGTAAAGATTTGGATCTTTCGGATTGAAAACGGGGAATCCCTCGCCGTTCAAAAGTCGAGCGATGTAGTTGGCGTGCTGCCGTTCGTCTGGCGCGCCAATGTCCTTTTCAACCGTTCTGTTCAGCGTTACGAGGCCACTTTGGCGGTACGGGGTGATGGACGCAAAGACAGACGCGAGGATCACGTGCGCAAGGATGAGCAGTCCGAGGGCGGTCCAGGTAGATCGGGAAATCGTCATTGCTTTGCTATCTGATCGCGAGGTGGAATCTGCACGAATCTGAACTTGCTTCGGATATCATCATTTTTGAGCGAAGGAGCCCACTCTTGAGGATGCTGATGACGAAATTTACGACCATCGTACTATTGTGCAGTTTGGCGGTTCTGGCCCCGGCCCAGAACGGAAGATACGCGCTTGGCGATTATCTTGACTCACTTTCCAAAGCGAAGACGCTTTCCGTGGACTACACGGTGCAAACGATTGGCGGAACTCGCGAAGCGTATTCGGTAACCCTCCAGAAGCCAAACAAGTTCCGGCTGCAGTCTCCGACCGAGACAGTCATCGGCGATGGCACGACGCTTTATCGATTCGACGCGGCTTCGCAGAAGTTTACAAAGCGGGCTCAAGTGGCCAACGATTTGGGTCGATTCTTCGCGCCAATGCAGTTTCGAATCTGGGGAGCTTTCTTTGACCCGTCGATGGCTAAGGCTCAGGCAGTGCGAGACCTGGGAATTCGATCGCGGCTTAACACGGATTTCCGAGCGGTGGAAGCTCCATTGGGACGTGGAGTGACGACCTACTACTTGGATACGAAGGCAAACATTGCTCGCCAGTTTGAGTACCAAGAGGCTCCACTTCCGAACCTAGTATTCGTGGCACCAGATATCAAACTCGGCGCCGATGTTCCGGCGACGAAGTTTGCCTTTGACCCGAAGACGGCAAAGGGAGAAATCTCCGAGGTCGAGTACGAATCGCCAAAGTGGTCCACTGACCTGGTGGCGGCGGTTGATCTTGCCCGGCGCACCAAGCGAAAGGTGTTCGTGGACTTCTATGTTCCGAAGGACGCGACCAGCGCAAAGCTCGAGAAAGAGGTCTACGTGACCCCTCGATTTAAGGCGTTTGAGAACCGACTCGTTTTCGTGCGAATCGACGCTGTGAAAAATCCGAAGGCAGCCGGCGTGTATGGGGTGACCACCTACCCGACTCAGCTGATTCTTGACGACAAGGGCGATGAAGTCGACAGCTACGACAAGTACGAAGGAGCGATTCCGTTCTTCGATTGGCTCTTGGAAGCGTTGCGAATGCCTTCGTTCCGATAAGTCCAGGGAAGTTAAGGGATATATCCCGAGTCGGGAGATTCAAAATTCCTGACTCGGGTATCTTTAATTGACCACGAAAGAGGACTATGTCAGTTATTCCAACTACTGGCACAGCGGCATTCGAGCCGTTAGCCGAAACCGCCGAGTCAATTTCTGATTCGCGCCCAAGTCAACTTCTAACGAAAGAAGATTGTCTTGAAATCTTCAACCAACTGTATCTCGCGCGATATTTTGACATCCGCTTGATCAAAGAGAAGAAGCGCGGACGCCTGCGCGGCACTCTTTACAGTTCCCACAACCAGGAAGCCATTTTGGTTGGCGCACTGTTTGGCTTGAAATCCACCGACTGGATTTCGCCCATTCACCGCGACATGCCGGCCTTCTTCCTGAAGGATTCCAAATTCCAGTGGGATGACCCAACTCGATCGGGAATGTCGATCGAGGAGGTTTGCGCCCAGGTGTGGGGCAAGGTCGGTTCTCCCGGCCGAGCGCGCGACAACTGGTCGCACATCGGCAGCAAGTCGAAGCGAATTATTCACTCGACCTCGATGCTTGCGGGCACGATTCCGGTTGCGGCAGGCGTGGTTTATGCCGACCGAATGAACGGAGGCGACGCAGTCGTTCTCACGTTCAACGGCGAAGGTTCAACGGCACAGGGAATTTTCCACGAAGCCGTTAACTTTGCGGCCGTGCACAAGCTTCCGGTCGTAACGATCGTCGAAAACAACCAGTGGGCCTACGGTACGCCGGTCCACTTGGGCTGTCCAACTCCCGATGTCGCAGACCGCGCTCACGGGTACGGAATTCCTGGATTGGTTGCCGACGGCCAAGACGTTTTTGATGTTTACGACAAGGTCATGGCGGCGGTTGAGCACGCTCGATCTGGCAAAGGACCGAGCATTGTTGAATGCAAAACCTTCCGCGCCTACGGCCACGGCGACCACGACGATGATCGCGCGATGAAGTATCGGCCAAGCGATCAGATCGAAGCCGGCCGAACTCGGGATCCAATCGCGATTTGCCGACAGTCGTTGATCGAGCGCGGTTTCCTCAGCGGTGCCGAGGCCGAACAGTACATCGCCGAGCGCAAGAGCGCGAGCGAAGCTACGAACGACGACTTTCCGCCAGCGGTGGTTGATTACTTGAACCGAGGCATCGAGTTCGCGTTGAACTCGCCGCTCCCGGATGCAGAAGAAGGCGCCATGTGGGTCTTTAAGGAGAACGCTTAATGGCTGCCGTTGCCGCCGAACCAACTCTGGTTAAGAAGAATTACCTCACCGCTCTTCGTGAGGCGCTGATCGAAGAGATGCGCCGAAACGATCAGATGATCTGTCAGGGCGAAGATATCGGCATGCTCGGTGGAGCTTTTGGCGTTACGGAAGGACTGCTGGAAGAGTTCGGAAGTACCCGCGTCATTGATGCACCAATCGCGGAGGCGGCGATCATCGGCACCGCGGTCGGAATGGCCTTGAACGGCAAGACGGTGATGGCCGAAATGCAGTTCATCGACTTCATTTCTTGCGGCTTCGACCAGATCGTCAACATGATGGCGACCTACCATTACCGAACCGCCGGGGAAGTGAACCTGCCCGTCGTTGTTCGTGG
>Ga0164295_10000238_pt1 | contig 46667 bp, 51 predicted proteins | sample GEODES006metaG_FD_111798 | JGI IMG/M metagenome (GOLD analysis project Ga0164295, IMG submission 111798) | Oligotrophic lake water microbial communities from Sparkling Lake, Wisconsin, USA - GEODES006 metaG | ecosystem: Environmental > Aquatic > Freshwater > Lake | place: USA: Sparkling Lake...
AAGAACGGTGTCGATGGCAAGGCTGGTCTGGCTGGCCCTGCCGGGAAGGACGGCAAGAACGGCGTTGACGGGAAGGCCGGCCCGGCTGGTGCGCCCGGCAAGGACGGGAAGAACGGTGTCGATGGCAAGGCTGGTCTGGCTGGCCCTGCCGGGAAGGACGGCAAGAACGGCGTCGATGGGAAGCCTGGCCTGAACGGTGCGGCTGGCAAGGACGGGAAGAACGGCCTTGATGGAAAGGCTGGCGTCGCGGGCCCGGCCGGTAAGGACGGGAAGAACGGCCTCGACGGGAAGCCCGGCGTGGCCGGCCCGGCCGGTCCGAAGGGTGATCGGGGGCCTGCGGGGAGCGATCTTCGCACTGGCGCCCGTGACATCACAGCGCTTCTGAAGTTGCCCGATGCCGCCCGTCTGGACAACGCGGTGCTCCGTCGTACCGGCGACACGGTTGAACTCTCGCTGTCCGGGCTGCGGAGCAAGAAGCGGATCGATGCGGTGCTCGGGAAGGTGCCGGTCGGCTTCCGGCCGGCCCGTCACCAGAGCCTGTGCACGTCGGACGTCGACTTCGAGCAGGTCCGAGTGAGTGTCGATGCCGAAGACTCGGCGGCGATCACCGCCGCTCAGCCGAAGCAGGCCGCCGGCTTGGCTTCGACGTCGACATCGCTCGTGTGGCTCACCGACGACGAGTGGCCGACGAAGCTGCCGGGGAAGGATTGGCGCTGATCGCCGTTCTTTCTGCGAATGACAACACCCGACGGGGGTGGTGCGGGGCCTTGCGGTCCTGCATCACCCCCGCGGTCGTTGATGGTCGCGGAGCGGGGGCCGTCGTTGGTGCGGCAATCGCTTCGCGAAACGAAGCTCACGGCATTCGAGCGAGCACGTCAAGCACGACCGATGGTTCGATCCCTTCGACGAGTTCGACCTCGCCGAGTTGCTTGGAGAGGATGAACCGAAGTCTGCCGTGGAGGGTCTTCTTGTCGCGGGCCATCAGGGCCACCAGTTCCTCGGGCGAAGGCCTGGGGCCCGATGGGAGCCGCACCGGCAGATGGAGGGCGGTGAGGAGGGCGTCCTGACGGCGGGCGATTTCGGCGGGGATCCGGCCGAGCCGGACGGCGAGTTCCGCGGCATCGGCCATGCCGATCGCGACAGCCTCGCCGTGAAGAAGCGTGCCATAGCCGAGGGCGTTTTCGTAGGCGTGGGCGAAGGTGTGGCCGTAATTGAGGATTGCCCGGAGCCCGGTCTGTTCGTACTCGTCGCGGGAGACGACCGACGCCTTGATCGATGCCGATCGAACGACGATCGCTTCGACGTCGGCGGGCTCGCGGGCGAGGATCGCCCCGGCGCGACTCTCGAGTCGTTCCAGGAATTGGCGGTCGAGGATCATGCCGTATTTCACCACTTCCGCCAGCCCGCTGATGTACTCACGGGGTGGGAGTGTGGCGAGGGTTTCGGTGTCGGCGAGGACTCCCCGCGGCTGCCAGAACGCGCCGACGAGGTTTTTACCGCCGTGGAGGTTGATCCCGGTCTTGCCGCCGATCGCCGAGTCGACCTGAGCCACCAGCGTGGTCGGCACCTGCCAGACCGGCAAGCCGCGGGCGAAGCTGGCGGCGACGAAGCCTGCCAGATCGCCCACCACCCCGCCCCCGACGGCGACGATATGGGTGCCGCGGTCGACATTCGCCGCCGCAAGGGCCTCCCACAGACGCGCCGCCTCGGACACGGACTTCGACGCCTCGCCCCGCTGGACGGGGATCGTGAGGGTATTGATCCCGGCGTGCCGCAGCGATCCGTCGATGGCGGCGGCGTGCGTCGCGAGCACGCCGCTGTCGGCGATGATCACGGCCCGGCGGGCGTCCGCCGCCTTGAGCGCAGACCCTGCCGAAGCGAGAACGCCGGGGCCGATGGTGATCTCGTAGGAGCGTTCGGCGAGATTGACGGGAACGACGGTGACGGCCACGTCAGGCGACGCTCACGCGCTCAATGTCGTCCGCCGTGACGCGGATTACGCGGGCGAACCCGGAGTGCTGACGGAGATAGTCCAGATCGGCTGCCTCGGTGGGGCGGGCGTGGAGCAGCGACGCGGCCTTGGCCTTGTCGGCCGCCGACCAGTCCTCGTACTCCTCGGGCCATTCCGTGTGCTGTTCCACGACGAGCGCTTCGCGGTACGGATCGAAGGCGTTGGGCATCGAGCGAGGCTCCTGGTTTGGACGGATCGAGTCTCTGGTCGGAAGTATACATTGGTGTCTGAAACGTTCCTCGTCGGAGACCTCTTCATGCCCCCCACCGGTTCGCCTGCCGCTCCCGGGCGCTCGTCCATCACGCCCCCGGCGGCTGTCGGCTCTGGGGCCCGTCTCGTCATCGGGCTTCTCGTGCTGGGGGTGACGGCTGGCCTCGTCGGCATTTGGTATCAGCGGGGCCAGACGCGTCGGTGCCTTGCGTTCTACGGCCCTGGTGCCGCGCGGATGGTGACGGCGGCGCCGGTCGTCGAACTCTGGACGTTGGGCCCGGGGGCTGAGCCGGGCGTGCTTGTGGCACTCGAACGTGCCGACGTCACGGGGGCTCCGGGGCTGGTCCACCTCCGCCGGGGGCTCGTTGAGGACGCCAATTTCCGCTGGCAGGCCGAGCCATCGGCCGTGCGTGGCCGGCTCCCCGCGGAGTCTTGGGATCGGGCCCTCGTGTTTGCCGATCCCACCGGCCGGCCCCCGGTGGTGCTCGTCATCGACCTCGCCGAGGCGTCGGGAGGGGAAGGGGAGGGGAAGGGAGCCGCCGGCAGTCTGGCCATGGTGGGGCGACCGGGCAGAATCGGCCTGGGCCGGATCGCCGCTGGGTTGGCCACCTGGTTGCGCCGGCAACCTTGAAAATGCTCCATCGTGCGGGGACAAACCGGGCTTTTGACCACGCCTCCGGGAGCCTATCCTCCCGCCGAATCGGTGGAATGGATGTCGATCCCCCTGCGCTCTCCGGACGGCCGGTTGGCTTGGCGGGGGACGCTTCGCGGTCCCCATTCCGGACTGGGTTCCCCAGAGGCTATCTCCCATGCGATCGATCGCCGTGGCCAATCAGAAGGGTGGGGTCGGCAAGACGACCACATCGGTGAACCTCGCCGTGGCGCTGGCCCGGGCGGGGCAGGACGTCTGCCTGGTCGATCTCGACCCGCAGGCCCACGCCACGCTCCATGCAGGGGTGCAACCCGGGCTCCATCCGCTCTCCGCCTACGACGTGCTCGTCGGCGGCGCAACGCTTGCCGAAGCCCGTGTCACCGCGGCGGAACGGCTTCATGTCCTTCCCTCTCACATCGATCTTTCCGCCGTGGAGATGGCCTTGGCCAACCGCCCCGGCCGCGAGGGGATCCTCCGGCAGCGGATCGAGGCTGACGACGCCTGTCAGGGGAAAGGGGACGGGGTCCGCCACGACGCGATGATCATCGACTGCCCGCCGTCCCTCGGCCTCCTGTCGCTGAATGCGATGGCGAGCGTCGATGAGGTCCTGCTCCCGCTCCAGCCCCACTTCCTCGCCCTCCACGGGCTCTCGAAGCTCCTGGAAACGATGGAACTCGTGGCTGACCGGGTCAATCCACGGCTTCGGCTCCTGGGAGTCGTCCTCTGCATGTACGAATCGTCCACCAGGCTTGCCAATGAGGTGGCCCGCGATGTCGAGGGATTTTTCGAATCGGGGCGCGATCGGCACCCGGCGTGGGCCAATGCACGGGTGTTCCGCACGAGGATCCGCCGCAACATCCGGCTTGCCGAGGCGCCAAGCTTCGGCCAGTCGATCTTTGAATACGCCCCTGATTCGCACGGCGCCGAAGATTACGCCGCACTGGCCGGCGAGGTGATTCAGGCCGCAGTCGACCGCCGGGAAGTCCGCCGCGCCGCGTGATGGCGGGCGGGAGCGGGCGTCGGGTCGGTGACCGCTCGCTGGGCTGGTCCGCTCTCGAGACGCGGACCGGTCAGTTCGACGTCCACCGTCGTCATGTCGGGAACGCCCCGGTGGAGTTCGGGAATCCACCAGTAACTCGAGGCACACGGCTCGACCCCGGCCAGAATCCCTGTGGAATCGAAATCCTCGGCCGAAAGGAACATCGGGCCGAGGGCATCGCCGCCTTCGGGCGTGGTGGCTTGAGCGGGGGGATTGGTGACGGGCATCGTGCAACAGCTCTCAGGCATCGTGCGCTTCAATCGTTCCGCCGAGAGGCCGGCAGCGTCGCATCCGAAGTGTCTTTCGGCAGGTGATTGCGGGGGAGGCCAGTTTCTGGACAGCCGCCCCGGATCTTTACAATGATGATCTGGGGTAAATGGGAAAGCAAGGAATTCTGTGGCTGTTGGGCCGGTTGTCCGTGTTTTCGCAGGAAAAGTCAGGGTTTCCGTATCTTCTGGGGGATAAACAAGGAACACGGGGAACTCGATCTATGGCTAGCCTGCCGCCGGCAGCGGATGACACGCTCACAACGACGACCTCAGGCGCCCCGCGCGCCATGAGGCTCGGGAGGCTCGTGAGTCTCGCCCCCACCAGCGTGGTGGCTGAGGAGCGCCGACGGGCCTTGCGCCGCATCGGGATCGCGGCCCTCGTGGCGGTCGCCTCGGCTGTCGCCGCGAGCCTGCCTGCCTCCGCGGTGGAGCCGACCGGTTTCCGGCGGCTGGCGCCCGGCGTGCTCACCGTCATCCCGGCCGACCGGTCTGGCGACGATGCCCTCCTCCGCGCCGATCTCCCCGAAATCACCGACGGGCTCATCGATCTTGCCTGGGAGCCGAAGCAGTCGCCGCTCGGTGCCACCCTTGTTGAACAGGGGCGCAATCGCGACTTCCCCCGTGACATCTGGTGCCTGGAGTTTGCCTTCAAGCCTCCGCGGCAGATCGACGTCGATGTCCCGAGCCGCGAGTTCCGCATGCAGCGGAAGCGAGTCTGGTATCTCGTTTATCGGGTGAAGAACAGCGGCGCCCGTCGGATCGTCATGGCGGAAGGGGACGCAACCCGCCTCCGCAGCGAGACGGTGAAAAAGTCGGTGCGGTTCCTCCCCCATTTCGTTCTCGAAAGCGTCGAGGGGCTCTCCAAGCAGGAGGGGACCTTGGCCTACCGCGCCTACCTCGACAGAGTCGTGCCGGCCGCGGTGGCCGCGATCCGCGAACGCGAGGACACCCGCATCGATTTCCACGACAGCGCCCGGATGACGGAACGTGACCTCGCCCCCGGCGAGGAGCGTTGGGGGGTGGCCGTTTGGGAAGATGTCGACCCGCGGATCGATTACTTCTCGATCTACGTCAGGGGTCTCACCAACGCCATCCGCTGGCGGACGCGGGCCGATGCCACGTTCGCGGCCAACTCGGTGCCGGTGGCCGGCGAGGAGCACGCGCTGGAGAGTCTGCGGCTCGACTTCTGGCGCCCCGGTGACGATTCCACCAGCCTGAGCGAGGAGATGAGTGTCGGGCATGCCGGCATGTATGAGCGGCGGACGATCGGCAACCGGGTGCTCGAGGCGCTTGGGCGCGGGCGAATGACCGCCTCGGCTCCCCGCGAGGGGCTCGATCAACTGGGTCTCACATGGGAGGAGATCCTCGATCCACCCGCTGCCGTGAAGGCTGCCGGCGCGGTCGATCACGATGCTCCGCCGAGCCTGATACCGCTCGCGAAGATTGTCAGTGCCCTGGCCCGACTCCAGCCCCCCGCCGCTCGTCCAGCGGCGATCGGAGCCTTGTTCGGCCAAGTGGGGCAAGAGTGGTTTGAGGATCTCGTTCGCGGGCTGTCGGCGCCGCTCGACGACGAGCGGGCCGCCCTCCGGCGCGGCATGCTCGATCGCTGTGGGCTTTCGGAGGAGGATGTCGCTGTCAGACCGCTGGAATCGCTCGTGAAGGTGCTGTCAGCGCTCGAGGCGACGACCCCCGCCGCGACGCGCCGGTCGGCCTCGGTGGCGTTGTTCGGCACCGCCGCCCCCCGCTTGGACGCCCTCATCCATGAACTCGACCTCGCCAGGGCCAGAGCGGTACTCGATGATATGGACTTCGACCGCCGCCCCGTCCTCACAGGGGGGGCACTGACCGCCTACGACACGATGCTGACGGTCCTCGGGGCCGAAGCTGACGCCGGAAAGCGGGCCCGGATGGTGACCGGGCTTCTGGGGGCCGAGGGCCCCGCACTCCTCGCCGCCGCCACGGCAGTCCGCGAGGGCGTTGACCACGCCTGGGTTTTCCGGTACGAACAGTAACGTGGAACCGACGGCTTTCCGGGGTATGCTCCTTCTCTTGAAGGGGTAGCCTCGGCGTTGGTTGGGCTCTTTCTGCCCGATCCGGTTTCCCTCCGATTCCCTTCCGCAGCACCCGCTCCGAGGTCGATTGCCATGGCACACAAAAAAGGTCAGGGTTCAAGTCGTAACGGTCGTGACTCCAACGCCCAGATGCGCGGCGTAAAGAAGTTCGGCGGTCAACTGGTTCGTGCGGGCAACATCCTCGTCCGTCAGGTGGGAACGAAGTTCCATCCTGGCAACAACGTGGGGATGGGGTCAGACTACACCCTCTTCGCCCTCGTCGACGGCGTGGTCGCCTTCGACCGCGAGGGGCGTCGGGTCAACGTTCAGGCTTGATCGATCCTTTCCTTCCCCCCCAAGCCCGTGAGGGGCAGGCAAGCCCGTGTTCGTTGACCGCGTCCATCTTGAGATAGCGGCCGGCGACGGCGGGCGTGGGAGCTCGAGCTTCCGTCGGGAGAAGTACATTCCCCGCGGCGGTCCTGACGGCGGGGATGGTGGCAGTGGCGGCAGCGTGATCCTCCGTGCCCAGCCCGGGGTCGATTCGCTGGCTGCCTTGGCTCACAGGACGCAGTGGCGGGCTGAATCGGGCCAGTCAGGTGGACCGCAAAACTGCAAGGGCAGGTCGGCTGCTGATCTCCTGCTCCCGGTTCCTCCGGGAACGATCGTCATCGACGAAGCCTCGGGGCTTGTGCTCCGGGATCTTGCCGCGGCCGGGGATGAACTCGTCGCCGCCAAGGGTGGGGCCGGTGGTTTCGGCAACATTCATTTCAAGTCGTCTACGAACCGGGCCCCACGGGAGACGACTCCCGGCGAAAAAGGTGAGGTTCGGCGGATTCTTCTCGAGCTCAAGGTGATCGCCGACGTCGGCCTCGTCGGCAAGCCGAATGCCGGAAAGAGCACGCTCCTCTCCCGGCTCTCTCGGGCCCGCCCCGAGATCGCGGATTACGCCTTCACGACCAAGACGCCGATGCTGGGGATCGTGTCGATCTCGCGCGACCGCAGCTTTGTGCTCGCGGATCTCCCCGGCCTCATCGAGGGGGCCCATGCCGGCCACGGCCTCGGTCACGAGTTCCTCAGGCATGTCGAGCGGGCCGGGATCATTGTTCACGTCGTCGAACCCCAGCCGATGGATGGCAGTGATCCGCTCACTAACTACCGGGCGATCCGCGAGGAGCTTGTGCTCCACGACCCTCGCCTCGGGGAGCGACCGGAGATTCTCGTCGTCAGCAAGTCCGAACTCCCCGCTGCGTCTGAGACTCGCGATGCTCTCCAGGCGGCCACTGGCCGGCCCGTCATCGCCGTCAGTGCCGTCACCGGCGAGGGCCTCGATCGCCTGCTTGCTGCCGTCGTGCGCGAGATGGACAGCTCCCGGACTGATCCCGCGCCGGACCGTTGACCGGACCGTTGAATGGTGTGGCGGCGGAATGCCGCCGCCGTCGGCTTGTTCCTCCCGGAGGACCGCCCGCATGTCCCTTCCCGCAGCCGCTGTGGGTCTGTCAGGCCGACAGGCCGAGACCCTGCTCCTCGCCGACGTGGGGAACAGCCGGATCAAGCTTGCCGTGATTGCCGACCGCGGCCTCGATGCCGGCGGGAGCCGAATTGGCTTGCCGACGGTCCGCCAGCGACTCGAGATCGACAACCGCGGTCTGGGCACGAACCTGCTCCGCCAATGGCTCGCCGTCGCGGCCCCCGGGCCGGCGGTGATTCTCGTCGCTAGCGTCCACGACGCCGCAGCGGGGGTTCTCGAGATGGCGCTGGCCGAAGAGTCGGCCACCGGTCGACGCCCGCTCAGGCAGCGGAGGATCGGCTTTGCCGATCTGCCCTGCCTGCCGGCAGTTGCCGAACCGCACCGGGTGGGGATCGATCGCCTGGCGGCGGCCGCGGCAGCCGCCGCGGTGAAGCCGCGAGACTCGGGGGTGATTGTCGTCGATTGCGGGACTGCGGCGACCGTCGACCTGATCGATGCTGATGGTCGGTTTTTGGGGGGAGCGATCCTTCCCGGGCCGACGCTCATGGCTCGGGCATTGGCCCAGGGGACGAGCAAGCTCCCTGAAGTCCGAGCCCTCGAGCACGCCGATCCCCCGGCGATGCCCGGCGGAAACACCCGCGAGGCGATCGCCGCCGGCATCGGCTGGGGGATGCGCGGGGCGATCGCCGAACTCGTGGCCCGGTCGAGATCGGCACTCGGGCCATCAACCCCGGTGCTCGTCACCGGGGGGTGGAGCGGAGCCATCCTGCCGGCTCTCCCCGGGGCGATCGAGATGCCCGATCTCGTTCTCGTGGGGATCGCGCTGGCGGCCGAGCGGGCCTTGGCCCGCTGACGGCGCGACAAAACCTCACCGCCGTGGTGGGATCGTGGTGCGATTGCAGGTAGACTTCCGCTCCCCCTCCTTGTCCAGACCCCGATCCTGCAACGCTCCATGGCGAAGACCTCCGGTGATCCCTCTGTTGCCCCTCCGCTGGCGCCGGCGCTCGAGCGTGCCTTGGCTGCTGCGCGGATCGCTGAGGAGACTCGCGGCACCGATATCCGCATCCTCGACCTGCGCGGGGTGACGCCGATGTTCGATTACTTCGTCGTCGCCACCGGCACGAGCCGTCGGCAGATCCACTCCATGGCCGACGAGATCGAGAAGGTCATGAAGCGAGAGTGGAACGACCGCAAGCGTGGCGGGGAGGGGTATGAGGAAGGGCGGTGGATCGTCCTCGATTACGGTGACGTCGTGATCCAACTGTTCGACGCCGAGGCCCGTGACTACTGGGATCTCGAGCACCTCTGGAGCGAGGCCCGTCGCGTCGCCCTGCCGTCGGCGGGAGCCGCGACGTGATGGTGGACGACGCTCCACGGCCCCCCGCACCCGCGTCTGCCGGGACGTTCCGAGACCGGCTGCGGGGCTGCTTCGCCGTGGCTTTCCAAGGCCTCGCCGCCGATGGGATCGTGGCGATCGATGCTGCGGAGATCCCCACGCTGCTCGAGCAGGTGCGGGAAACGGCTGACGCCAAGTTTGGCGACTATTCCGGCACGATGGCGATGGGGCTGGCGAAGAAGGCGGGGAAGAAACCACGCGACTTGGCCATCGAGATCGCCCGTCGCCTTGCCGAAGCGCCAGGCTATGCCGAGGCCTTCGCTCCCCCTGGTGATCCCGTTGGCCCCGGATTCATCAATGTCCGGATCCGGGATGAGGCCCTCGCCGCCGCCGTTTCGGCTGCGTTTCGCGACGAACGGCTCGGGGTGCCGGCCGTTGCCGAGCCCGCCACGATCGTCATCGATTTCAGCTCGCCGAACGTTGCCAAGCCGATGCATGTCGGCCATATCCGCTCGACGGTCATCGGCGACGCGATCGCCCGGATCCTCGGCTTCCGCGGCCACCACACGATCACCGACAACCACCTCGGCGACTGGGGCACGCAATTCGGGATGATTCTTTGGGGCTGGAAGCGATTCGGAGACGGGGCCGCTTTCGCCGCCGATCCGACCGGCGAACTGGGGCGGATCTATCGCACCGTCCGGAAGCTCGCCGACGGCAAGCCGGAGGAGATCGCCGCCGACCCGTCGATCGCCGAACTGGCTGCCAAACACCCCGACGCCGGTCGCGAGGTGCTTCTCGAGACGGCCCGGCTCCACGAGGGGGATGCCGACAACCGGACCCTCTGGGAGCGGTTCATGCCAGCCTGCCTCGGCGACATCGAGCGGCTCTATGAGCGCCTCGATGTCCGCTTCGATCACACCCTCGGGGAGAGCTTCTTTCAGCCGTTCTTGGCCGGAGTCGTCGACGAATTGGAGGCGAAGGGGCTGGCCCGCGAGAGTCGCGGCGCCATCGGGGTCTTTCTCGACGGCGATGACAAGCCACCGTTCCTTGTCCGCAAGGCCGACGGTGCCTTCCTCTACGCGACGACCGATCTGGCGACGATCCGCTGGCGCCTGGAGCACTGGAAGCCCGACCGGATCCTCTACGTGGTCGACCACCGTCAGGGGCAGCACTTCGATCAATTGTTCGAGACGGCGAAACGCTGGGGCCTTGGCCGGGTCGACCTTGTCCATGTCGCCTTCGGCACCGTGCTCGGCGATGACGGCAAGCCGTTCAAGACGCGGGCCGGCGACACGGTCGGGCTCGAGTCGCTCCTCAACGAGGGGGTGGAGCGGGCCGCAGCGGTTGTCGCCGCTGACGAGGGGCTCTCGCTGGAGGAGCGCCGTCGCGTGGCCGAGACGGTCGGCATCGGTGCTATCAAGTATGCCGATCTCTGCCAGAACCGGACGACCGACTACGTCTTCAGCTACGACAAGATGCTCCAACTGACCGGCAACACCGCGGCCTACATGCAGTATGCGGTGGCCCGGGTGGAGGGGGTGCTGGAGAAGGGGGGGATCGATCGCGGGGCGCTACGGAGCACGGCGACGCTGATCGTGCTTACCGATCCGAAGGAACGCGCCTTGGCCCTCGAGATCGCCCGCTTCGGCGAGGTCCTCGAGGATGTCGAGGCCGATTACCGCCCCAACGTTCTCACCGCCTGGCTCTTCGACGTGGCCGGCTGTTATTCGGCCTTCTATGACGCCCTGCCGATCCTGAAAGCTCCCGAACCGGATCGCTCGAGCCGGCTGGCGCTGTGCGACCTCACCGGCCGGGTCCTGCGGAAGGGGCTGGAACTGCTCGGCATCGGCACCGTCCGCAAGATGTGACCGCCATCGGTCACCGAGGAATCGTGAGATCATGAGCCGGCAACTGGCCAGCATCCGCAATATCGGCATCGTCGCCCACATCGACGCCGGCAAGACCACGCTCACTGAACGGATGCTCTTCTACACCAAGTCGAGCCACCGTCTCGGCGACGTCGACAAGGGAACGACCGTCACCGACTTCGATCCCGAAGAGCAGGAACGCGGGATCACCATCTACTCCGCGGCGGTGAGCTTCCGCTGGCGCGACGTGACGGTGAACCTCATCGACACTCCCGGCCACGTCGATTTCACCGCCGAGGTGGAGCGGTCCCTGCGCGTCCTCGACGGGGCGGTGGTCGTCTTCTCCGCCCGCGAGGGGGTGGAGGCGCAGAGTGAGACGGTCTGGCGTCAGGCCGACAAATACCACGTGCCGCGGGTGGCGCTGGTCAACAAGCTCGACCGCGAGGGGGCCGATTTTTTCGGCACCGTCAACCAGATCGAGAAGCGGCTCGGCGCCAAGCCGCTGGTGCTCCACGTGCCCCTCGGCATGGGGCCGCCGCACGTCAAGGATCCCTTCCGCGGGCTCGTCGATCTCGTCGAGATGAAGCTCCTCACCTATCCGCCGCGGGACGAAGTGCTCGATGGGGACGCCCCCGCCGAGGCCTTCACGGTGGGCTCGATCCCCGATGACGTCGCCGATCTGGCGGCCGAATGGCGCGAGCAGCTCGTTTCCACCCTCTTCGACTTCTCCGATGAGCTCGCCGAACTGGCGATGAACGAGGCGCCGATCCCCACGCAGGTGATCCGCAAGGCGATCCGCGAAGCGACCCTCGCCCGCCGTGTCGTGCCGGTGCTCGCCGGCTCCGCCCTCGACTGCATCGGAGTCCAACCGGTGCTCGACGCGGTTGCCTCCTATCTCCCCAGCCCGCTCGATGTGCCTCCCGTCGAAGGCCTCGACCCGACGAAGAAGACCCCGGTCACGGTCAAGCGTGCGGCCGATCCGGCGGCGCCGTTCTGCGGGCTCGTGTTCAAGATCCTCGCCGAGAAGCATGGCGACCTGTACTTCGTCCGCATCTACTCAGGCACCCTCAAGGCGGGGAGCCGGATGTGGAATCCGCTCCGACAGAAGAAGGAAAACATCGCCCAGCTGTGGCGCGTGCAGGCCGACCGCCGCGAGCAGATCGAGAAGTGCGAGGCGGGGGACATCGTCGGGGTCATCGGCCCCCGCAACAGCATCACTGGCGACACGCTCTGCGACGCCGATGCCCCAGTGATTCTCGAGTCGATCGAGTTCCCGGAGACGGTGATCTCGATGGCGATCGAGCCGGAGACGAGCCTGGAGCGAAAGAAGCTCTCCGACGTCCTCGAGATGATGAAGCGTCAGGATCCGACGTTTCGTGCCAGCGAGAGCGAGGAGACGGGGCAGACGCTCATCTCCGGCATGGGCGAGCTCCATCTCGAGGTCATCCGTCACAGGCTTCAGCGAGACTTCAACCTCAAGTGCCGCGTTCACAAGCCGCGGGTGAGCTACAAGGAGACGCTCCGCAGCGCCGCCACGGTCGTCGGCCAGTCAAACCGTCAGGTGGCCGGGCAGACGCTCGTCGCCACCGTCACGATCCGGGCCGAGCCGACCGACGACCAAACAAGCGTCACGGTCGAGCAGGGGTGGTTCCCCGAGAACGATGCCCTCGCCGATATCGCCGCGGCGATGACCCTGGCGGTGCGGGAGAGCGCGGAGCGGGGGGGGCTCAAGGGCTGCCCGCTGTGGGGGGTGCGGATTGTTGTTCTCGAGAGCCCGATCCCCGAGCCGCCGCCGGGGGAGGTTGCGATCCGGATTGCTGCCGCCGACGCCGTCGACAAGCTCCTGGCCGCTGCCGGGTCGGTGCTGCTCGAGCCGGTGATGCGGGTCGAAGTGAGTGTGCCCGAGGAGCACCTCGGCGACGTCATCAATGATCTCCAGCAGCGGCGGGCGATGATCACGGCAACTGAGATCCGCGCCGGCGTGACGGTGCTCACGGCGGAGTCTCCACTGGCGAGCATGTTCGGCTATTCGGCCGCGGTCAGGAGCGTCAGCCAGGGGCGGGCGAGCTTCACGATGGCCCCGCTCAAGTATGGCCCGGCCCCGGCGGAAACGGCTGACGCGTTCATGTGAGCGGCAGGCAGGGCCGCATCGATCGCGCCCTTCGGTAGGCCATCACGATCCGGCGCCGCTCCCGTACGTCGCCCGGAGAAGGACGCGGACGTAGTGAATCGCGGCGTGGTCGGCGAGATCGCGGAAGACCACTCTTCCAATCGCGTCGCTGCGGGAGAGTTCGGCAAACAGCCGCTCCCGTGCGGAGCGGGCCGCATCGGTCTCGCCTCGCAGCAGCGCCGCAGACAGCCCGGCAAGCGCCTCGAGGAGCGCCGCGGCGTTCATGTCCGACGCGGTGATGCCGAGACTCTCTCGGTAGTCGTTCCGGGCCTGCCGTTGGTCGGCGGCGACGTTCTCGGCGCTCGGATCGACATGAATACCCCCCCGCCGGTCGAGGTAGAAAAGCGGACCAGGGTGGACAAAGGAGTGGTCCCAGCCGCGTGCTGCAGCAATGCTTGCCGCGGCCCCGGCCGCGATCTTCGCCGACTGCCGCAGCGCCGCCTGCGAGGCGGCGGCGAGCCACCCCGCCGGGCTCCCGAGGTTGTCGAGGAGGCCGTCGGCAAGGCCTTCGATGTCGGCTTCGTTGAAGCGGGTCGGGGGCACGCGGGGGACGAGGTCACAGCAGTGCACGTAGCGTCGCACCGGCTGACGCGGTCGGAGGCCGAGTGTGTCGGTGCCGACCCGCGGGGCGCCGAACGTGACGAGCTCCACCTCCGGGAAGTCGAAGGCGCACAGCGTCGCCAAGGCCCCACCGAGGCTGTGGCCAGTGGCAATCGTGCGGCCGGGTGGCTCGAGCAGCCAGGGCTCGAGGGGGCCGCGGAGCTCGTCGAACGTTCGGCCATAACCGCGTTGGACGATCGTCCCCGGCCGCCACTCGATCGGATCGACGAGCAGATTGGCGAGGAGATCGTCGAGGTTCCCCGTCTCGGTGCCGCGGAAAACGGCGAACAGGGTGCCTGACCGCGGATCGCGGCAGAGGAAGCCGTCGGCGGCGGCACGCGCGGAGAAAAGCCGCCTGCTCTCGAGGGTCTCGAGGAAGTCGTAGCCGATCCGTCGCAGTTCCGTCTCGATCCGCGGGAGCGGCGCGTAGGCCAGCCGCGACAGTTCGGCACTCACCAGCTCGGCGTCGTCGCTGCCTGAATTGGTCCGGTGCCAATCGAAAAACGGACCGTCGGCGGCGGGAAAGAAAAGCTCGCCGTTGCGGGTGGTGGGGGTGTCCGCCATGGTTGACGACAGCCTCAAACGGGTTTTTTCAGCGGCAGGGCCCGCGTCGAGCCGGTCGTGATGCCGCCGTCGACGAGGAGTGTCTGACCGGTCACGTAGGCGCTTGCGTCGGAGGCGAGGAACACCACGGCCCCGTCGAGATCTTCTGCCTTTCCCGGACGCTTGAGGGGGATCCTTTCGGTGAGGTAGGCGACCCATTCCTCGTCGCGGTACATGACGTCGTTTTGGGCGGTGCGAAACCACCCCGGGGCCAGGCAGTTGACCGTGATTCCATGCGGCCCGAGGTCGTCGGCGAGGCTCATCGTCATCTGCTTCACGCCGCCACGGCTGGCCGAGTAGGGGGTCAGGCCGGCGTAGCCGAAGACGCTCGTCACGCTCCCGATATTGATGATCCGTCCCTGTTTTCGTGGGATCATGTGCCGTGCCATGGCTTGGGCCATGAAAAACGTGCCGCGGAGATTCGTGTCGAGGATCGTGTTCCAATCGTCCCAGGTCACCTCCACGGCGGGTTTGCGGATGTTGCATCCGGCGTTGTTGAGGAGGATGTCGATCGCCCCCGCGGCTTCAATCGCGGCCGCCGCGCAGTCGCGGATGCTCGATTCGCTGCGGAGATCCAGGGAGAGCGGTGTGACGCGGTGGCCGTGGGCCTCGAGCGCGGCCCGCGACGCTGCCAGATCCTCGACTTTCCTGGCGGTGATCACGAGATCGGCGCCGGCCCGCGCGAGGGCCCCGGCCATTTGCAGCCCCAGGCCACGGCTGGCGCCGGTCACGAGTGCCGTGCGGCCGGCGAGATCAAACAGGGCTGGCCCGGTGGGTGGAGCGGATGTCATTGGGAGGTTCCTTCTTTGCCTGTCGAGACGTTCAAAGCGGGGAATCATGGGGTAAGCACGATCTTCACGAGGCCTGGCTCCCGCTCGTGGAGGCGATGAAACCACTCGACCCCCTCCGACAAGGGCGCGACCTTACTGACAAAGCAGGACAGGTCGATTTTTCCCTCGGCGACCAACCGGATCGCTTCCGGGTAGCTTCCGGCCGAAGAGCAGGATCCCTGGAGCCGCAACTGCCGGGTGACAACCATTTGCAGCGGCATCTCGATCTGCGGTGAAACATTGCCGACGAGCACCACGGTGCCCCCCCGCGTGCAGGCCTCGATCGCCGTCCGCACCGGCGCTGTGGCCCCGACTGCCTCGAAGACGACGTCAGCGCCGTCGGTGTCGGGCGTCGACGTCCCGAACCGCGCCGCCTTCACGCCGGCGTCATTCCCGGCAACGAACGTCTCGGTCGCGCCCAGAGAGCGAGCCTGGACGAGTCGTCCCTCATCGAGATCGATCGCGGCTATCCTCGGCACCCCATACGCCCGCAGCGAAGCGACGCAGGCCAAACCGATCGGCCCGGCCCCGACAACAACCGCCGAGCGGGTCTGCGGGCCGACGCCCGCCAGATGCACGGCGTGAAGGGCAATGGTGAGCGGTTCAAGCAGAGATGCCGCGATGAAGTCGAGGCTGTCGGGGATTGGGTAGGCCACCCGACGGGGCACCACCACCTGCTCGGCGAAGCAGCCATGGCGACGGTAGGGCCCGCAGGAAACCCCCAGCACCTGCCTGTCGGTACAGAGATTCTCCCGGCCGTCGAGGCAGTGGGTGCACTGACCACAAAAAACGGTCGAGTCGAGGGCTACCCGAGTGCCGACGGCCAGATCGCTAACCCCCTCGCCGACGGCATCGACCGTGCCAGCCGCCTCATGGCCCATCACGAGGGGGGGGATTCGTCGCCCCGTCGACCCGGTAAATCCATGGACGTCGCTCCCACAGATCCCACAGGCTGCCACGCGGATGCGAACCTCTCCGGGGCCCGGTTGGGGGGCGTCAACCTCGGTGTAAGTGAGTTCCCCTGGGGAGGTGAGGAGCAACGCTCTCATGGCGGGTCTCTCTTGGAAGGGAGGGCGGCGGAAAGGGGTCGATCACGGCGTAAAACAAAGGATCATGAAGCAGGCGATCATGCGATCTACCGCCGCGAGGGTCAGGCCGGCGTTGCCGGCCCGAACGATCTTCTACGGTGTCTTCCGTGTGAAAAGAAGGCTTGCCGGGCAATTTCCCGAAAATCAACAAGCGATCCCCCCCACCCCAATCCATCCAACGGTGGCAAGCGAGGGTGCTTCTCAGACGCTGCCCGACGACTCCAGAAATCGAGAAAACCCGTTCCGGAAACCTCCGCGATCCCTCGGGAATGAGGGAGGGTGTGACCGCAGAGTGAGGAAATCGACGCCGCCCTTCGAAGAAAGCAGCTCTCGATCAAGAGAATTGGGCCAAAAATACGTTTTCTCACGCCGGAGGCAGGGGGCGTGTTGACACCGCACTCACCCATCCTTACATTTTCCTCTTCGATCCCACAGCGACGCCCGCGGCCTGAAGTGGTCGCCGAAGGCCGTCGCAGCCTGTCCCTCCAAAATGTTCATCCGGAGGGATGGCATCGTTTCCACCGGCTTCCCGGGGCACAGTGTCCCCTAGAAGAGGCCGAGTCGGGGCGCTGAGGGCGTCGTGGAGAGCAGGTTGGTGGCGTTTTGTTCGATTTGTTCGGATTTTTTTCCGATTGGCTTGGCTGGGGTCTGTGGGGCAGGGTTGAGGCCCGCGGGCGGGCTGGCTCGGTTTCGCGGATTGTTCGAACTCGGTGTGTTCGTGCGGTGTGTCAGGTTCGATAGGCCAGTATCAGTGGAGTAAGCCGTGGCAGGGCCAACCCAGGAAATCATCCGCATTCGCATGGAAGCGTACGACCACAGCGTGCTCGATCAGAGTGCTGCTGAGATTGTCGATACCGCCAAGCGAACCAATTCCGAAGTCCATGGGCCGATTCCGCTTCCGACCAGAATCGAGCGGTATACCGTTCTCTCTAGCCCGCACATCGACAAGAAGGCCCGTCAGCAGTACGAGATCCGAACTCATAAGCGTGTCATCGATATCGTGCAGGCGACGGCCAAGACGATCGAGGCGCTCAATAAGTTGAGCTTGCCGGCAGGCGTCGATATCAAGATCAAGGCTTCCTCCAGATAGTCGTCGGGGTTGTGGCGGGTTACCGTCATGGTTTTTGGCGGTGGTTTTTCAAGCGTTTTTTTCAACACTTTCAGGAGCGTCCGACACGGCATGCTTGGAAGGCGTTGTGGGTAAGGTTCGGGTGGTCGCTCCTGCAGAGGGGGTGGTCATTCGGGTGCTCCCGCAGCCAGCGGCTTCGAGCGTGATCCAGAGGTAGCCTCGGCTTCCCCAACGGGGAGTGGGGAGCTTCGACGGCGTACAACATGGCTGCTCAAGTAACAACCGGTGGCATTGCTTCTGCTGGAGCCAAGGGCTCCAGGAGTGGGGCTCGTGCCAAGGCTGAGCGTCCGGCCCGCAAGGGGTTGATCGGACGCAAGGTGGGCATGACTCAGGTGTTCGACGCCGACGGCACCGTGGTGCCCGTGACGGTCATCGAGGCTGGGCCATGCAAAGTTCTTCGTCTCCGCTCGCTCGAGCGTGATGGCTACTCGGCCCTTCAGGTCGGGTTTCTCGACAAGCCTCGCCGGTTGGCGAGTCGCTCTGTCCGGGGCCAAGTCGCTCATTTGGAGAGCAAGCGGAGTCAGCGCAAGGCCGAGGCGGGGGTTGTTTCGCTCCCCAAGCCCGACTGTGAGCCGAAGCGGTTTGTTCGCGAGTTTCGCGGGACTTCTGAAGGGATTGAGGTCGGTCAGGATCTCTCTGTCGAGGTCTTCGAAGGGGTTGCTCGTGTCGACGTGACTGGCACCACCAAGGGGCGTGGTACTGCCGGTGTCATGAAGCGACATGGCTTCAAGGGGCAGCGGGCGTCCCACGGTGTGAAGAAGGTTCATCGCCATCAGGGCGGTACGAGCATGAACACCTCGCCGGCCCGTGTCTTCAAGGGCAAGCGGATGGCGGGTCGCTTCGGCAACGAGCGATCCACGATGCGGAACCTCAAGGTCGTTCGCGTCGACAAGGAGAATCATCTCCTGCTCGTGCGAGGAGCGGTCCCAGGCCCCAATGGGGCGATGGTGGTCGTCCAACAGACGAATCTGATCAAGAAGGTTGCCGGTCCCGGTGCGCCGGTTTCCAAGAAGAAGGCGGGTGCGAAGTGAATCTTGCCGTATATGACCTGAGTGGTAAGCAGGTCGGGACATACGAAATCGACCCGGCGGAGCTCGCTCCCTCGGTCAACAAGCAACTCCTGCACGACGCCGTGGTGATGTACCAGGCGAATCTGCGTCAGGGCACTCACCGCACAAAGTCGAGGGGTGAGGTTGCTGGCTCGACGAAGAAACTCTACCGCCAGAAGGGTACGGGTAATGCTCGTGCCGGTGGTCGGCGAAGTGGTACTCGTCGTGGCGGTGGTCACATCTTTGCCAAGCGTCCCCGCGACTTCGGTTTCCGGATGCCACGCAAGTCGCTTCAGGCCGCAACGAGAATGGCGTTGGCCGCGAGGCTCGCGGACGATGAGGTCCGTCTCGTCGATTCGCTCGCTTTGTCTGCCCCTAAAACGTCGACCGTTTACGGTCTGCTCGGGGCCCTTGGTGTCGCTGAGCACACGGTGCTCGTTGCACCGGAGAAGCATGACGACAACCTTTGGAAGTCGGCTCGGAATATCGAAGGTGTTTCGGTCTCGCCTGTTGGCGACCTCAATGCCTGGACAATTCTGCGGCCGCGGAAGATTGTCATGACCACGGCTGCCATTGACGCATTTCGTGCGTCGGTGAAGGCAAAGGTCAAGTCGCCGGAGTCGCGTCCGTCATCGGCGCGGAAGGCATCGAAGCCGGTCGCTAAGGCCTCGGCAGCCCGCAAGACCACGCGAGGAGAGTGATTTATGGCCGTTCCTGTTCCGCCGCCCCCGATGCTGAATCCGCGACTTGGTTCCCACCAAGTAATCGTCCGCCCGCTCGTCACTGAAAAGGGGATGCATCGGGCTCAGCGCAATGGTGCGTATTCCTTCGAAGTCGTCACCGCAGCGACCAAGCCCGACATCCGTCGGGCCGTAGAGGAGATGTTCAATGTCAAGGTTGAGAAGGTTGCGGTCCAAAACCGCATCGGCAAGGCACGCCGTAGCCGCACGCGGCGGACGAGCGCGAAGGCCTGGAAGAAGGCCATCGTGACACTGAAGCCAGAATTCAAGATCGACCTGTTCTGAACGGTTGATCGACCGTAAGAGCGAAACACGAAACACGAGACACGAGAGCTTCCGAAGTCATGGGTATCCGCAACTACAATCCGACTAGTCCTGGCCGTCGGAACGCGAGCGTCTCCGATTTCAAGGAACTCACCCCGGGCGCCGAGGCTCCGAAGCAACTTCGCGTACGCAAGCACAAAACTGGTGGACGCAATAATCAGGGTAAGATCACGTCGCGGCATCGTGGCGGCGGTCACATGCAGCATTACCGGTTGATCGACTTCCGTCGTAACAAGGATGGCGTACCGGGAAAGGTTGATTCGATTCAGTACGATCCCAATCGCACCTGTCGCGTCGCCCTCGTGGTTTATGCCGACGGTGAGAAGCGTTTTATCTTGGCACCCGAAGGACTGAAGGTCGGTACGACGGTATTGAGTGGTGCAGACGCCCCTCCCGAGATTGGGAATTGCCTTCCGATGTCTGCCATACCGCTTGGTATGCAGGTGCACAACGTCGAGTTGCAAGCGGGGAGGGGTGGCCGTCTCTGTCGATCGGCTGGCTCTTCGGCTGTACTCGTAGCCCGCGAACTGCAGTGGGCCCAACTCACGCTTCCGAGCGGTGAAATTCGTCGAGTTCCGTCTGCCTGTAGGGCCACCATCGGGGCGATCGGTAATTCCGAACACATGAATGTAGTGCTCGGAAAGGCCGGAAGAAAGCGCTGGATGGGCATTCGCCCGACGGTCCGTGGCACGGCGATGAATCCGATCGACCATCCTCACGGCGGTGGTGAAGGGCGGACTAAGGGTGGCCGGCATCCGGTGAGTCCTACCGGTAAGAGCGCCAAGGGAGGTGGAACGCGGAAGCCGCGGAAGCCGTCCGGTTCGGCGATCGTTCGGCGTCGGAAGAGTCGGCGGTACGGGCAACTCAAGCTTCGCTAATCAGATTTTGCCGCATCGATCGGCGGCAGTTAGTACCGGTCAGGTAGTATCAACCAGCAGCAACACACGGCCACTGAAGATTTTCATAAGCAGCAGGGGAGAGCGCCAGTCGCTCGATAGATCATGGGACGTAGTTCGAAGAAGGGGCCGTACATCGATCCCCGGCTTTATGGGAAGGTCGAGACCCAACTGGCTGGCAGTAAGCGAGATCCGATCAAGACGTGGTCTCGAGCCTGCACGATTGTTCCTGAGTTCATTGGGTTGACGTTCATGGTCCATAATGGCAAGCAGCACCTCAAAGTGTTTGTTACCGAGGACATGGTCGGTCACAAGCTCGGCGAGTTCGCCCCGACGCGGACGTTCCGCGGGCACGGCGGCAAGGTCAAGGAAGCGGCGAAGTGATGCGGCTGAGTTGGGTTTCCGCAAGGAGGCCTAGCACTGGAGCGAGGTGAGCAATGGCGTACACGGCAATTCACAAGTTCGCACGGATCAGTCCCCGCAAAGTGCGGGCGCTGGCTGATCTTGTTCGCGGAAAGTTCGCGGACGAGGCGCTCGACATTCTTCGCTTCCAGCCCCATCGTGGTGCACGGATGCTCGAGAAGGTTATTAAAAGCGCCCTTGGAAATGCAGAGCACCAGCAGGCTCCCGCCGTTGATGACCTCGTTGTCATCGACGCCCGGGTGGATGGTGGTCCGATGTTCAAGCGGATCCGTCCCCGTGCTCGCGGCATGGCGTTCGGGATCAAGCGGCGGATGTCTCACATCAAGGTGGCGTTGGAAGCACCGGCGGAGTGACCAGAGCGGGTTTCGGTCGGATTTATACCGACTGTGGCGGGTTTCGCAGGACACAAAGCAGAGCTTACGACAACAAGGCAGGAACGAGTTCATGGGACAGAAGGTCAACCCCATCGGTTTCCGTACCGGAATCACCGAGCCGTGGAAGAGCCGCTGGTACGCCTCGAAGAAGGACTTCCGCGATCTCCTCTTGGAGGATTTCAAGGTTCGTCGTTTTATCAAGACGAAGTATCGCGCTGCGGCCATCCCCAAGATCGAGATTGAACGGACTCGCGATGAAGTCAAAGTGATCCTTCACTCCGCGCGTCCTGGTGTGCTGATTGGCCGGAAGGGCCAAGAAGTCGATCGTCTTCAGGACGAACTCCAGCAACTGCTCGGTAGGCGTGTGAATCTGAAGGTCGAAGAAGTTTCGAGGCCGGAGATTCAGGCCCAGTTGATCGCCGAGGACATCTGCGACCAACTCACGAAACGGGCCGCGTTTCGCCGGACGATGAAGCGGGCTATCGACACGACCATGGACGCTGGGGCCAAAGGTGTGAAGATCCAACTCGCCGGACGGCTTGGCGGAGCGGAAATGTCGCGGTGCGAGAAGGGTATCGCGGGGTCGATGCCCCTGTCGACCATTCGCGCGAAGATTGATTACGGGTTCTGCGAGGCTCCCACGGCGCAGGGCAACATCGGCGTTCAAGTGTGGGTCAACCAAGGCATGTACGAGGAGAATGGCGATGGCGCTGATGCCCAAGAGGGTCAAGCACCGAAAAAGCCAAAGAGGTCGTATAAGAGGTGATGCCTCTCGCGGCAACCGCGTCGTCTTCGGTGACTACGGCCTCCAGGCCGAGCAACCGGGTTGGCTCGCTGCTGCGACGATCGAGGCCGGGCGCATTGCGGCCAGTCAGTACCTTCGTAACGAGGGTCGGCTGTACGTGCGTGTGTTTCCCCACAAGTCGATTACGTCAATTCCCCTTGAGACCCGAATGGGTAAGGGGAAAGGCGAACCCGAGTTTTGGGCGGCCGTGATCAAGCCAGGCACGGTTCTTTATGAGATCGGCGGCGTTTCGGAAGAAGCGGCTCGGGTGTGCTTGGCTCGCCTCGCACACAAGATGCCCGTTCGTGTTCGGTTCGTGAAGCGGCGGGTCATGTGAGAGGGAACACCTCCGCAGCCTGTGTCGGTCAACCCTGCGAGCAGGGCAAGCGGTGGGCAGGTACCGATCGATTGGTGAGCTTTCGGTTTGCGGAACCCGGCCGGGTGGCCTGGGGCAATGGGTTGGTCAATGATGGCAGTGCATTTCTCCTTGGCGGCAGACATGAGCAAAGCGCGTGAACTTCGAGAGATGAGCGATGAACAGATCCGGCTGGTCTGGAAGGACTCGGCCGAGTCGCTGTTCAAGCTTCGGTTGCAGGCCCAGACGGAGAAACTCGCATCGCCCTCGGATGTGAGGAAACAGCGGCGGACGATCGCCCGTTGTCAGACCATTTTGGCTCAGCGTGGGACCTTGGTGGTCCCCGCAGTGGGGCCTGATGGGGTGACAGCGGAATTAAAGGGCGAGCATGACGCTGTTCTCCGTGGCAAGCACCCCAAGAAGAAGCGAGCGACAGGTCGGGCAAAGATTCAGGAACCTGGCAAGGCCGATGTCGTCGGACGGCGACAATTCAAAAAGCAGACACAGAGTGGCGAGTGATCGTTGAGCGGTTCGGCTTGTGCCGGGCTCGTGCAAGCAGGGAGTTCGGGGCCGGGGATCTGAGGCGGGCGGAAAGAAGTCAGACAGGAAGCAGTCATGCCAAGGCGAGTGGAAACAGGCACGGTGACCAGTGCCGCGTCGAGCAAGACGCGGCGGGTCGAGATTCCGCGGGTGGTGCGGCACAACAAGTACGGTCGCATTCTCCACAGGCGGACGATCTGCCACGTTCACGACGAGGATGAGACATCGGGTCCGGGTGATCTCGTCGAGATCATAGAGTGCCGCCCGCGTAGTCGGCTGAAGCGTTGGGAACTTGTGCGCGTGGTGGCCAAGAGCACTGCCGTTGACGTGGCATCGTTGCGAAGCGGTGCCCGTGCTACGCAGTTCAACGAGTCGGCCGCAAAGGCAGAGGAAGCGTCGGCGACCGGTCGTAAGGCCGGGGAAGGAGCCTCCAAATGATCCAGATGCAATCGCGGTTGGTCGTTGCTGACAACACCGGTGCCAAGGAAGTGATGTGCTTCAAGGTGCTCGGTGGAAGCAAGAAGCGAACAGCTGGTATCGGCGACATTATTGTCTGCAGCGTGAAGAGCGTCATTCCAGGCAGCGATGTGAAGAAGAAGGCGGTCGTCAAGGCCGTCATCGTACGGTGCAAACAGCCAACTCGTCGTGACGACGGCAGCTACGTGCGGTTTGACACCAACGCCTGCGTTATTATCGACAATGACAAGAATCCGAAGGGCACCCGCATCTTCGGAGCCGTCGCCCGTGAGTTGCGGGATCGTAATTTCATGAAAATCGTCAGTTTGGCGAGCGAGGTGGTCTGATGTTGATCCGATCTGGCGACATGGTTGAAGTGAAAACAGGTAACGCCAAGGGCACTCGTGCCAAGGTGCTATCGGTCCGTCGGACTGACGGCAAGATCGTGGTGGAGGGCGTGAACCTCGTCTATCGTCACATGCGTCGCAGCCAGAAGAACCCCCAGGGGGGACGCTTGAGCAAGGAGATGCCGATCGACGCTTCGAACGTCCTCGTAGTCTGTGGATCGTGTGACAAACCGTCGCGGCTCGGTGTGAAATTGCTTGCCGACGGCGGACGAGTGCGGGCTTGCAAGAAGTGCGGTGCCGACAACGGCAAGATCAGGGCCGCGAAAGCGGCGAAGTGAGCGAGTTGGTTCCGCGGTCGGCTGGTTTTCGTTGACGCTTTCGTTCAAAGCCAGTGAGCGGGACGTTGGTGAGTTGGTTGGTTGAGATGGGCTCCGGGGACCCTCGGGGCGACGGATAGGACAATAAAAAGGACGGTTGCGATGGCGAAGAAGACAAAAGCGAGTGAAGTCGAAAAGGGTGCCGCGGAAGCGACCGGGCCGCTTGAGACGCCGCGTATGCTGGAGCACTATCTCAAGACGGTGCAACCTGCCCTCAGCAAGGCGCTCGATCGCACCAACGCTCACGCGATTCCGCGGCTCGAGAAGATCGTGGTAAACATGGGCGTCGGGATCGCCGTCACCGAAAAGAAGTATCTCGAAGAGGCCATCAGTGCCCTCACCCAAGTGACGGGCCAAAAGCCGATTGCCACGCTGTCGAAGGCGGCCGTGTCGGGGTTTAAGCTCCGCGAGAATCTCCCGATCGGATGCAAGGTCACGCTTCGCGGCCGGCGGATGTACGAGTTCCTCGATCGGCTCGTGTCGTTGGCTCTTCCCCGTGTCCGCGACTTCCGCGGGCTTTCCAGCACGGCATTCGACGGCCATGGCAACTACAGTCTAGGACTTTCTGAGCAGATGGTTTTTCCGGAGATCAATCCGGACAAGTACACTCGGCCGCAAGGGATGAACATCACGCTTGTGACGTCGGCCAAGAACGACGACGAGGCGAGACAGTTTCTCCGGGCGATGGGTGTGCCGTTGAAGAAGGATGGCGATGAGGGTGCCGCGGCGTAGTGGCACGGACGATCCTGGGCGGTTCAAAGACGCGGCAAATGCTGTCGTACCTTTGGGGCCTGGTTGAACAGTTGCGGCCGTTTCTGCGGCTTCGTTGGAATCATCTATGGCAAGCAAGTCAAAGATCGCGATGGCCAAACGGCCTCCGAAGTTCTCGACCCGTAAGGTGCAGCGCTGCATGCTCTGCGGTCGCCCTCGGGCTGTTTACCGCAAGTTCGGGCTCTGCCGGATCTGTTTCCGGAAGCTCGCCGATCAGGGGAATATCCCCGGTGTGAAGAAGGCAAGTTGGTGACGACCAAAGTGGACCGTAGCTGTCCGATGTGGCGGCAATGGTCAGCAGGGGCGCGGTAGACAGAAGGATTCGCTGGCAGTGTTCACAGTTCCGAAAGGGTTCTCTCGACATGATGACCGATCCCATCGCCGACATGCTCACCCGCATCCGCAACGCGGTGCGCGTCGAACGCGCTATCGTGGAGATTCCAAGCTCCAAGGTGAAGCGCGGCGTGGCGGACGTACTCAAGCGTGAAGGGTACATCTGGGACTGGAAGGAAGTGGAAGCTGAGCCTGCTGCAAAGCTGCAGATCGAGCTGAAGTACGGCCCGAACGGTGAGCGTCTCATCCGCCATATTCGGCGAGTGAGCTCTCCTGGTCGCCGTGTCTACAGTCGTTCGGTTCGCCTTCGTCCGATCCTTGGCGGCCTCGGGATTTCCATCCTTTCGACGAGTAGCGGCGTGGTCAGTGACCGCGAGGCTCGGCAGCGGAAACTCGGCGGAGAGGTGCTCTGCGAACTGTGGTGAGCGGTACCTGCGAACCAATTTTTGGCCATGTGCCCAGAGATTTGGAAGCCAAGGGTGGTTCGGTGTTTGAAATGAGCGGGACGGGATACCGAGTGCGGGTTGGTTGAGTAACGAAAGGTCGAGGTCATGTCGCGAATCGGCAAAGCTCCAGTGGAGATTCCCAAGGGCGTCAAGGTGGTCGTTGATGGCGCCACGCTCAGGGTCGAGGGTCCGCTCGGCAAACTCGAACACAAGGTTCATCCGGCGGTGAAAGTCGGGGTCGATCCGGCTGATGGCCATCTGAAGGTGACGCGCGGCGGTGATGATCGCACTTCCCGGTCAGTTCATGGTCTGACTCGTGCTCTCGCTGCCAACATGGTCGAGGGTGTTTCAAAGGGTTACGAAAAGAAACTCGAGATTGTCGGTGTCGGTTACATTGCCGCTATTCAGAAAAACGTACTTCAGTTACGCGTTGGTTTCGCCAACGAACTTCAACTTCCGATTCCGGCCGGCCTCACGGTCACCTGCCCCGATCAGACGCACATCGTAGTGAAGGGCATTGATAAGCATCTTGTCGGACAGTTCGCAGCCGAAGTTCGAGCCCGTCGGAAGCCGGAGCCCTACAAGGGCAAGGGCATCCGCTACGAGGGTGAGCAGGTGCGTCGCAAGGCCGGCAAAGCGGTCACGAAGTAATCGATCGACGGGATACGTATTCCCCTCTGACGTCTTTTTTCCACTACCTCCCGCAGTTACGCTTCCATGGACCACGCCCGCACGATTCTCAGGCAGCGGATGCGCCGCCGTTTCCGTGTCCGCCGGCATATCCGCGGCACCGCGGAGCGGCCCCGTTTGGCCGTGTTCCGCTCGCACAAGCACATCTACGCCCAGATTATCGACGACGCCTCGGGGCGGACGTTGGCTTCCGCTAGTTCGGTCGACAAACAGATTCGCGACGCAGTAGGGTTCGGTGGCAATAAGCAGGCTGCTGAGGCGATCGGGCGAGCAGTCGCAGAGCGGGCCCAAGCCGCTGGCGTCAAGAAAGTATGTTTTGATCGGGGCGAGTTCCGTTACCATGGCAGGGTTGCCGCTTTGGCTGATGCGGCGCGTGCTGCCGGTCTCGAGTTCTGATCACCACCGTCCTGTCATCTGGCCTCCCCTGGAGATTCTGGGGAGAGGGTGGTGAGGGACAAGATGTCAACCAGCCAAACCCATCCGGAGCATCGAAGACCGTGTCGACCAGTAGCAGTCAGGGCCGTGGCGGAGATCGTGACAATCGCGGCGGCGAGCGTGGCGGTGAGTTTGCCGAGAAGGTTGTCAAGGTTCGGCGTTGTGCCACCGTTGTCAAGGGCGGTCGTCGCTTCAGTTTTGCCGGCCTCGTTGTTGTCGGGAACGGCCGCGGGAAGGTTGGTTGTGGCTATGCTAAGGCCAACGAAGTACCCCCTGCGGTTGAAAAGGCGATCAAGGACGGCATGAAGAACCTCATCGAGGTTCCCGTCGAAGCCGGAACGATTCCTCATCGTGTTGAGGGAAACAGCGGCACTTCGAAGGTGATTCTTCTTCCGGCCAGCCCCGGTACTGGCATCATTGCGGGTGCTGCGGTTCGGGCAGTCTGTGAGTCTGCCGGTATCCGTGACGTTCTCACGAAGGCGCACGGATCGACCAACCCCGTTAATCTAGTCAAGGCGGCGTTGGATGGTTTGAAGCAGTTGAGGACGAAGAGCGAAGTCGAGCGGTTGCGTGGCGTTACCCTCTCCTGATCCACCTTTGGTGGACGAGGTTGGGATCGCGGACGCTGGCAATCATGAATGGCAGATGGGCGGTATTGAATCCGCCAGCTTTACGAAACTTTGGCCTTTTTGATGCACTTGGTTGGTGTCTCCGGAAGGCTTCGAGCAGAGGGCGATTCGATGAAGGTCAATGACGTCAATCAGGGCATCAACAAGAACCGCCGACGCCTCCGAATTGGACGCGGTCCCGGATCGGGTCGTGGCAAGACGTCTGGTCGCGGCCACAAGGGGCAGGGTCAGCTTGCCGGTTGGAGTGCAGCGGGGATCTTCGAAGGGGCGAGGATGCCGCTCATTCGGCAAATTCCCAAGCGCGGTTTCCACAACCGACATGGCCGGATCGTCACCTGCGTCAATGTGGATGATCTCGAGGCCCGCTTTGCCTCCGGTGCAGATGTGAACCCCGAATCGCTACGGACCACTGGGCTTGCCAAAGGAGTATGGGACTCAGTCAAGATCCTTGGGGAAGGGGTGATCACGAAATCGCTCAAAGTGTCGGCACACCACTTCAGCACGCAGGCCCGCGAGAAGATTCTCGCTGCCGGTGGCACCGTGACCGAGATTTCCGGTCCGGCTCCGGTCGTCAAGCGGCAGAAGAAGGTCTCGCAGAAGAAGACCGCAAAGAGCTAGTGTGAGGGACTCTACGGGCCCAACTGGCTGAGGCCACGGGGCCTGGTGACGTGAGCTATACGTTTCGCGGCGTTAGCTACGCGGGAATGAAAAACTCGGGGGCGTCGCTGGTCGGAGGGAGCAAAGGAGTCGTTCTCGTGCTGGAAAAACTTCGTATCATCTTCACTATCCCGGAACTCCGGCAGAAGATTCTCCTCACGCTCGGACTCTTGGCGATCTATCGGGTGGGCTGGCAGGTGCCGCTTCCGATCATAGATCCTGATGCCATGGCGGCTTTTGGCAAGGAAGCTGGCGGCTTCGCCGATATCCTCAAAACCGTGGCTGTTTTCTCGGCCAGCCAGCTTTCCCAGGCAACGATTTTCGGCCTGGGGATCATGCCTTATATTTCCGCCTCGATCATCTTCCAACTGCTCGGCACGGTATGGCCTCCGCTGGAGCGGCTGACCAAGGAAGGGGAGGCAGGGCGGAAGAAGATCAACGAATACACGCGCTACGCCACGGTTCTGATCTGCCTCGTTCAAAGCTGGGCGTACGTCGCATTTCTTGCCAACACGAGCGTTGGTGAGATGCCGCTCATCCAGTCGAGCTTTCTCGTCGATGGCAAGCTTCCCATTCTCTGGCAACTTGTCGCGGTGATGACGATGACCGCCGGGACGATTTTCCTGATGTGGCTCGGTGAGCAGATCGATGAGTTCGGGATCGGCAACGGGATCAGCCTGTTGATTATGGCTGGAATCCTCGCCGGCATGCCGAGCGCGTTGGTTCAGCTCGCCGGTGACACGAACTGGGAGCTCGGTGGTGGCGGCGGAAAGATGGGGATTGAAACCATTCTTGTCCTCATCGCGCTGTTCATCGGTGTCGTGGCTGGCGTCGTCTTCATGACGCAGGGGCAGCGCCGGATTCCCACGCAAAGTGCCAAGCATGTGCGGGGCCGGCGGGTGTACGGCGGGACGCGCCAATACCTTCCGCTCAAGGTGAATCAAGCGGGAGTGATGCCGATCATTTTCGCCAGCTCGCTCCTTCTCTTTCCGCAGATGATCTTCCAGTATCTCCACAGCGCTTATCCGGGGAGCTCCGTCCTCGGGGCCCTTCAGGATTCCTTCACCCGCGGGCAGTCGTTCCTTTACAACATTCTCTACGTCGCGCTCATTTTCTTCTTTTGCTATTTCTGGACGGCGATCACGTTTAACCCAAAAGAAGTTGCCGACAACCTCAAAAATTTCGGTGCCTTCATCCCCGGCTATCGTCCAGGGAAACGGACCGCCGATTACCTTGAACGGGTCATGGAGCGGATCACGTACGTTGGCGCGGGTTTTCTGGCCCTCGTGGCTATCATTCCCACGATCGTCGGTGGGGCGCTCGGGATCCCTCCGCAGATTGCCAGTTTCTATGGCGGCACCGGCTTGTTGATCGCCGTTAGCGTGGCCTTCGATCTCGTCCAGAAGATCGACAGTCACCTCGTGATGCGGAACTACACCGGTTTGCTGGAGAAGTCCTGATTCGCAGGCTGGCCCCGTTCCGGAACGCCGTGAGGCGTATCGGCGTTCCTCGTTGTGTCGCGCGGGATTCTCATGCGGATCATCCTCATTGGACCGCCCGGCGCTGGGAAGGGGACGCAGTGCCAGAGGCTCGTCGATTTTCTTGACGTCCCGCACCTTTCCACCGGTGAGATGCTCCGTGCGGAGGTTCGTTCCGGCACACCCGAGGGTCTCCGTGCAGCTGCGTTCATGGACCAGGGGCAACTCGTTCCCGACTCCATGATTCTCGGGATGGTGACGAAACGGTTGGAGACGGCGGACTGCCGAGGGGGTTTTCTCCTCGATGGCTTTCCCCGCACCCTTCCGCAGGCTTCTACGCTCGACGACCTTCTCGAGCGGCGTGCCATGAACGTTGATGGGGTGCTCGAGTTGGCCGTGCCTCGCGACGAACTCGTGCGTAGGATGCTCGCGCGGAAGCGGGCTGACGACAATCCTGAGATCTTCTCCAAGCGGATTTCGAGCTTCGAGGTGCAGACAGCGCCACTGCTCGAGTACTACGATCGTCAGGGGAAGTTGGCCACGATCGATGGGCTGGGCGATGCTGAGGAAATCTTCGGTCGCGTCAAGCAGGCGCTCGATCGGTTCAGGCGAGGTCCTGCCGGACGACGCTGATCTCATCGGTGGCAACCGCACTGCCGGCGTCCTTGGCTTCGCGGGGCCAGCAATCGATGGTCGTTGCGTGACGCGGTGGTCTCGGGAGTGCGACCGTGGTGCGAGGGCGCTTACGCCGCTATAGTGCTGCGAAAAGAGGGACGGAGGTTGGTTCCAGGGCGTCGTCCGGTGCCCCGCCCTTCTGAGGCTGCTTGAACGGGTGTGTCTGACGTGGTGAATCTCCGATCTCCCCGAGAAATCGCGTTGATGCGACGTGCGGGCCTTGTTGTCTGGGGCGCCCATGAAGTCGCCGCGGCCATGGTTCGGCCGGGCGTGTCGACGGGCGAGATCGACGCCGCCGTGGAGTCGTATTTCCTCGGCTGCGGGGCGGTTCCGCTTTTCAAGGGGGTTCCAGGGAAGGTGCCTTTCCCTGCCGTGTGCTGCATCTCCGTCAATGACGAGGTGGTCCATGGGATCCCTGGTCCGCGGATCCTTCTCGAGGGCGACGCCGTCAGTATCGACACCGGTTGTAGTCTCGCCGGCTGGTGCGGCGACTCGGCACGGACCCATCCAGTGGGGGCCGTGTCGACTGAAGTTCGGGGCCTGCTCGACTGCACGTCCGGTGTCCTCGAGTTGGCGATCGATCTGATGGGGAAACGAAGTCGCTGGAGCGATGTAGCCACCGAGATGGCGACGTACGTCCGCGATTACGGGTACTCCGTGGTCGAGAACTTCGTGGGCCACGGCATTGGGAAAAAGATGCACGAAGATCCGCAGGTTCCCAACTTTTGCTCGCCTTCGTTCCGGCGCAATTACGACTTCAACCTCGAGCCCGGTTTGGTGATTGCCGTCGAACCGATGGTCAATATGGGGTCCAAGAAAGTGAGGGCCCTGGCCGACCACTGGACGCAGTCAACGATCGACGGGCAGCCGAGTGCACATTTCGAACACACAATCGCCATGACGGAGCAGGGGCCAGAAGTCCTCACAAGAGCGCCTGGGGCGGGGGAATCAGCTTCCCCCTTCAATGGGGGGTTTGTGGGTGGTTAAATCCCTGGGCGGGCAACGCTGTGCGGTCGCCGGATGGTTGTTTTCAGGAAAATAGAGCAGTTTTTTGTTGTTTCTGGCCGATTCGGCACCTCCCCCTTGTGGATCAGGGGGGATGGTTTCTATAGTTGACGGCTTTCCGTCAGATTCCCCGTTCTCGTTGAAGGCGTAGGCGACCGTCGCCACGATCGCAAGTATGAAGGTTCGCGCCAGCGTCCGTCGCATCTGCGACAAGTGCAAGATCGTCAGGCGCCGCGGCGTCGTCTTCGTCGTGTGCGAGGATCCTCGCCACAAACAGCGGCAAGGATGACGACGGAATCCGTATCCAGTCGGGAAGCAAAGCTTCACTTCTGGACGGTGGTGTCCCAGCGGGGCCTCGTGCCACTGTTGGGCAAGCGGTTTTCCTGGGTACGTTTGAGATTGACAAGGTCGGTTCAGGCAGCGCTTCCCGTGGGCGAAGCTAACGTTGTGTTGGCCAAACAGCGGCCAAGCAAACTGCAACCGGTTTTGTGAGTCTTGTTTCCGCCCGCACTCGTTGCCTTGGCACGTGGTGTTTTGGGTGTTTTGTTCTGTCTTGTCATTCAGTCGTTCCGTTTGTCCGTCATCCCAACGGTAGTACTCCCTCATGCCCCGTCTGCTCGGCGTCGACATTCCGTCGGAGAAGAAGACATTTTATTCGCTCCAGTACCTCTACGGCGTCGGTCCGCAGGTGGCTCGCGAGTTGTGTCACAAGGCCGGCGTCGACCCCGAGGGGGTCGCGAAGAATCTTCACGAGGATGAGTTGGCTCGCTTGGCGGCCCTCATGGACAAGGACTACGTCGTCGAGGGGCAGTTGCGCCGTCAGGTAGCGCAAAACATCTCCCGTCTCAAGGATATCGGCAGCTATCGCGGGGTTCGCCACCGCAGAGGGTTGCCTGTCCGTGGGCAGCGGACTCGGACGAATGCTCGGACGAGGAAGGGGCCCAAGAAGACGGTCGCCGGCAAGAAGGGCGTGAAGGATCTCAAGTAACGGTTCTCGGAGATTGCCGCCGATGGTGCCCCTTGCGGAGTGCTTGGTGGCTGGCGATCTTTGGTGCGGGTTGGCGGTGCAGTGGATTTCTCCTCGGTTACGGACGTCGTAGGAACGCACAGGGAAGCATTGATTCATGTCGAAGGTTGCCAAGGGCAAGAAGAAAAGTGTGTCGGCGGGGATCGCCTACATCACCGCTAGTTTCAACAACACCACGGTGACGATCACCGACACCAAGGGGGATACCCTCTGTTGGGCAAGTGGTGGCACCTGCGGCTTCAAGGGAAGTCGTAAGGGAACCCCCTTCGCCGGTCAGTGTGCGGCGCAGCAGGCGGCTGAGAAGGCCTCAAAGTTTGGCGTGAAGGACCTCGAGGTCCGGGTTCGTGGCCCAGGTAGCGGTCGCGAGAGTGCGATCACCGCGCTGCAGGCCGCCGGCATGAACGTCAAGAGCATCGAAGACATCACTCCGCTGCCCCACAACGGGTGCCGCCCGCCGAAGAAGCGGCGTGTCTGATCCCAGCCTTGCCTAAGCCGGTGAACATCGGCATCTCCATTTTATTTGAATCACCTCGAGAGCGGTCGGTTAGCACTCCGATCGGGAATCCATGGGACGCATCACCGGGCCAGTCTGTCGCCTTTGTCGTCGGGACGGGCTCAAGCTTTTCCTCAAGGGCAGTCGCTGCGACACGGGCAAGTGCGCGTTCGAGCGCCGGCCCACGCCTCCGGGTATGGTTCAAAAGCGCCGCAGCAAGCCGACCGAATACGGCCTTCATCTTCGCGAAAAGCAGAAGGTGAAGCATTATTACGGTGTGCTTGAACGGCAGTTCCGGACGTACTTTGCTCGGGCCGAGCGAGGGAAGGGCAACACGGGGGAGTCGTTGATGTCGCTCCTCGAGCGTCGACTCGACAATATCGTTCATCGCATCGGGTTTGCCCCGTCCCGTGCTGCTGCCAGGCAAATGGTGATGCACGGTCATATCACGATCAACGGTCGGCGTCTCGACGTCCCCAGCTACTTGGTCAAGGCCGGCGATTTGCTCCGCATCAAAAACCGCACCAAGAGCCTTCAACTCGTTCACGCATCGCTCGCGTCGAATCGCCGTGATGTTCCCGATTTCCTCTCCCGGTCTGATGTCGGTGTGCCGGAGGGTCGAGTTGATCGGCTCCCTTCGAACGACGATGTGTCGATTCCGGTGCAGACCAATCTGATCATCGAGTTGTGCTCCAAGTAATAACTCACTGATCGCTTGGTGCTAGCTCGAATCGTCCCGGCGAACGCCCGGGTGGTTGTCCGGCGGGAGTGAAGCCTCTCTCCGGACCGGAGGGTGGAGGCCTTCTGTCGAAGTCGGTTGCTGGTTGTTCAGTCTCCTTCATCAAAATCACTATCGCGGCCTGACGTGGCCACTCCGTTTCAGATCCAGGCAAGGAGAATTGCATGCACATCCGTTGGCGTGGACTCGAACTTCCCAGCTCGGTCACGTCCGATGCCAAGACGCTCACCGGGACGTACGGCAAGTACGTTGCCGAGCCGTTTGAGCGTGGATTCGGCACGACGGTTGGCAACAGCCTCCGTCGCGTGCTTCTTTCAAGCCTTGAAGGGAGCGCCGTGACTCAGATCAAGGTTGGCAGCGCTCTCCATGAGTTCAGCACCGTCAAGGGCGTTCTCGAAGACGTGACCGACATCGTGCTGGCTGTGAAGAGCTTGGTCGTCAAGAACCACAGCGACTCGACCCGCGTGATTCGGGTGGAGAAGAGCACGAAGGGCCCCATCACTGGTGCCGATGTGCAGACGGACGAGGCTGTTGAGGTCGTCAGTAAAGACCTCGTTCTTGCCACGCTCACCGACGATGTTCCCTTCGAACTGGAGATGGTTGTCGAGAACGGTCGTGGCTACGTGCCGGCCAGCGAGCACAGCCCAGACGTCCAGGAAATCGGCATCATTCCCGTCGACGCCGTTTTCAGCCCCGTGACGCGGGTTCGTTACGAGGTCGAAGAGACCCGCGTCGGTCAGAAGACGAATTACGACAAACTGACCATGGAGATCTGGACCAACGGCACCGTGACGCCCGACATGGCGCTGGTCGAGGCCGCGAAGATTCTTCGTAAGCATCTCAACCCGTTTGTCGGCTACACCCAGCAGGGCGCGGCCGTGAACCTGCCTCCGGTCATTGACTGGACCAAGATCACTCCGGAGCCTTCGACCGTCCTGACTTGGGAAGTGCCACAACTGGAACTTTCCGTTCGGGCGCAGAACTGCCTCTCGAGCGCAGGTATCCGCAAGGTGTCTGAACTCGTTGTTTTGACCCGCGAGCACCTGCTCGAGATGCGAAACGCTGGGGAGCAGACCGCCGACGAGATCGAGGCCAAGCTCAACGAACTGGGTCTTAAGCTCGGCATGTTGCCGGTTGAGGCCTGATTCCCGCCGGCCGGCCGAGGCGCTTCCGCTTCTGTCGACCAAATCCCACTCACTCCCCTTTTCATAACCACTGACAGTTCCGGCCTCACGGCCCGGCCCCCAACTGTCTGCCTGAAGGATTCTACCCATGCGCCATCGTCGTAAGGGCCGCGTGCTCGGCCGCAGTCCGTCTCACCAGCGTGCCCTCCTCCGCAACCTGGCGGCGGCCCTCATGCTCACCGAACGGGAGTACGAGGCTGGTGAAGTGGGGGCTCCTAAAGTGGCTGGCCGCATCATCACGACCGTGGCTAAGGCCAAGGAAGTTCGGCCGGTGGTGGAGCGTTCGATCACGATTGCCAAGCGTGGTCTGAAGTCAATCGAGCAGGCTAAGGAGTTCGCTACGACCGCGGCACGCGACTCCGCTGCCTGGAAGCAGTGGCGTGAGAGTGATCAGTGGCAAAAGTGGGCTCAGGCCATGGCACCCGCCGTCACCGCCCGCCGTCGGGTGGTCAGGCTCCTCGGCGACAAGAAGGCGGCTCGCATTGTTTTCGAGCGGATCGCCCCTCGATTCGTCGATCGGCCCGGGGGTTACACCCGGATTCTCAAGCTCGCTACCCCCCGGCTCGGTGACGCCGGCCCGCGAGCGGTATTGGAGTTTGTCGGCAGTGGACCGCAGGTTGATCTTGGTGCAGCCCCGCAGGTGCAGGCTCGCCGTCCGTCCCGGGGTGCTGGTGCCACCTGAGGCAACTGCCTTTTGGAGGAACCGGCCGCCAAGCGTCGGTTGAGCGGTGGACGGTTGGTCGCTGCCTTCCTGCTTCAGGGTGGAGTCTCTTCCGGGTGCCCAAGTGCACTATTGGGAGCCCCCGCGGCCACTTTCGCCCGCTTTCCAGGCCATTCAGAATGGAACCTGCGGTTGCGTGGTGGATTGCGTCGATGAAAAAGGATAGACTTTCCACAACGCGGTGCGATGGCAGAGAGGGGGCAAGCTCTCTGCTGTGGGTTGGTCGCTGGTCAACAGTCCGGCTTCGTTCCGGATGATGGTCGGGGCTTTCCTTTGCACGCCGGAGGTCGGCCATGGCGAGGCACGTATACTCAGAGCGGTGTCGATCGAAGTCCGCCTTTTTTGGCGCGTACTTGCTCATCGCTGGTTTCTTGACTGCGGTTGCCCCAATTGCCGCTGCCGCCCGCGAGAAGGATGAGCACTTCGGCTTGCCGGAAGTGAAGTTCATCAACGAGCAGGTTGCGGCCGGGTGGTCCGACGCCAAGCTCAAGCCTTCGGAGCCCGCCTCGGACCAAGAATGGTGCCGCCGGGTCCATCTCGACATCATCGGCCGTGTACCGACCGTCCGGGAACTCGACGACTACGTCGCCGACAGCTCGCCGGTGAAGCGGGCCGATCTCGTCGGACGACTCCTCGGAGACGATTACGTTGACGAGTATGCCCGCAATTGGGCGGATGTCTGGACGACCGTGCTCGTTGGTCGGAGCCTGGAGAACGACAACGTCAACCGCAGTGGCATGCGGCAGTGGTTGCGTCGGTCGTTTTCGAAAAATGTCCCCTACGATCGGTTCGTGTCCGAGCTTGTGACCGCCTCCGGGGTCAACAAGGCCGGCGAGAAGGGCTTCAATGGGGCCACGAATTTCCTTTCTGGGAAACTCGAAGACAATGGTATTCAGGCCACCGCAAAGACCGCTCAGGTGTTCCTCGGCCTCCAGGTGCAGTGCACGCAGTGCCACAACCATCCCTTCAACAAGGGAAAGCAAAACCAGTTTTGGGAGTTTAACGCCTTCTTCCGTCAGGTGAGGGCGTTGCGAAAGTTCGAAGGGACCCGCGACGTCCAGGCGATCGAACTCGTCGACGAGGATTGGGCCGGCGAGGGGGGCAATGCCTCCCAGGCCGAACTCTACTACGAACTCCGCAACGGGCAGATGAAAGTCGCCTATCCGGTTTTCATCGATGGGACGACCGTTGATTCCACCGGCTACCTCCCGGCGAAGATGGACGATGGTACTGAGTATGGCGTCAACCGTCGCCAGGCACTGGCGCAACTCATCGTTGACAGCCCGCTGATGCCCAGGGCAGCTGTGAACCGGATCTGGAGCCATTTCTTCGGCTACGGTTTCACCCGGCCTATCGACGATCTCGGCGAACACAATGCCCCATCGCATCCTGAATTGCTCGATGGCTTGGGCGAGCGTTTCCGCGGACAGAGCTTCGACACGAAGGAACTGATCCGTTGGATCACGCTCTCCCACGCCTACTCACTTTCCAGCCGGATCGGCAAAGGTAACGCTGCCGATGATCCCGCCGTGGGGGAGAAGCCGAAGTTCTCCCACTTCTATCTCAGGCAGATGAGGCCCGAGGAACTCTATCAATCGCTGCTGACCGCCACCGAGGCCGATCAGGCTGAGGAGAAGGGGGAGAAAGCGGCCCGCAAAAAGGACGAATGGCTCTCGCAGTTCATCATCGCCTTCGGCACCGACGAAGGCGACGAGGCAACCACCTTCAACGGCTCCATCCCGCAGGTGCTGATGATGTTCAACGGAGATCTGGTCAAGACGGCGACGGGGACGGGCAAGGGGGGCTTCCTCGACCGTGTGGCTGCCTCCGGCATGACCAACGCTCAGCGGATCGACTCTCTCTATGCAGCCGCGCTTGCTAGGAAGCCGACGCGCAAGGAAATCAAACTTGCCAATCAGATGATGGTCGCCCGCAAGGGAGATGCCATCAGTGCCCTCCAGGACATCTGGTGGGCCGTTCTCAATTCCAACGAGTTCATCATCAACCACTGATTCTCACACTGATCCCTGGTCCGCCCAAAGCCAAGACGCCCCACCGCTCCCCTCACCCCCCGTCCACCTCCGAGGATTCCCTCCATGTCCGCCTCCAGCCGTTTGATCGACGGGATGAGCCGCCGACACTTCATGAGCCATGCTGCGGGCGCGGCGGCCCTTGCCGCCCCGGCGACGGCCTTCACCAACTCGATTCTCGCCAATGCCGCTGATCTGAAGAAGCGGCACAAGTCGGCCATCCTCCTTTGGATGGGAGGCGGCCCCAGCACCATGGACATCTGGGATCTCAAGCCAGGGGCGGCGACCGGCGGCCCCTTCAAGCCGATCTCGACGAGCGCCGACGGTATTCAGATCTGCGAGCACATGCCGCTGATGGCCCAGCAGATGCATCACATGTCGCTCGTGCGCTCGATGAGCACGCGCGAAGCAGACCACATGCGTGGCCGCTACTACATGCACACCGGCTACGTACCGAATCCCAACGTCGAGCACCCCAGCTACGGCGCCGTGATTGCCCACGAACTGGCGGATCAGGTGCCCGATCTGGAGATTCCCCCCTTCGTCTCCGTCGGCAGTGGGAGCGTCGGCCCGGGATTCCTGGGAATGTCGTGGTCGCCGTTCGTCGTCGACTCCAACGGCAATGTCCGCAACCTCGACATGGGGATCGATCCAACCCGGCTGTCGCAGCGGCTGGAGATGCTTTCGGCGATCGAGGAAAAGTTTATCGGCGAGAAGCGTGGGGCCTCTTCCGACGACCACGCCAAGGTTCTCTCCAAAACGGTCAAGCTCATGACGAGCGACCAGATGGAGTCCTTCAAGGTCATGAAGGAGCCCAAGGATGTCCAGGACCGCTATGGCAACACCGGTTTCGGTCGGGGCTGTCTCATGGCCCGCCGTTTGGTGGAGCAGGGGGTGCCGTTCGTTGAGGTCGATCTCGGCGGCTGGGACAACCACGCCGACATCTTCAAGACGCTCTCCGACAACAAACTCCCGGAACTCGACAAGGCGATGGCGGCACTCGTCTCCGATCTTGCGGAGCGTGGTCTGCTTGATGACACCGCAATCATCTGGATGGGGGAGTTTAGCCGGACTCCGAACATCAACGGCAACGGTGGGCGTGATCACTGGGCCCGCAGTTGGAGCGTGGCCGTCGGTGGTGCCGGCTTCAAGCGCGGGGTGGTCGTCGGGGAGACGAGCTCCGATGGCAAGGAGGTGGTGACGGAGCCGTATTCGGCTCAGGACCTCATGGCCAGTGTGCTGAAGTCGCTCGACATCTCCCTGGAGACGACGTTCACGGCCAAGAACGGCCGGCCGATGAAGATCGCCAACGCAGGCAAGGTGATCAAGGAGTTGTTCGCCTGAGCCCTCCCGCCGACGGGGCAGGGTTCGAACGGTCTCCGGCTGACCTGGACAATGGCCTAGGCGCTGGCTTGGGCGCTGGCTCGATGGCTTCCGCCCGGGAGGCTGTCGTGACGGGCAACGCCCTCGGTTCAGCGGGCAACCACCTCTCGCGTGAAGCCTATCCTGCGAGCCAGCCGCGGGCCGGCGGCGTCGTGTCGCTCCCGGGGACGGTTCGTCCGGTGCTCCTGCTCGTGCTGCCGGCGCTTCTCGAGCAGGTGCTCGCGATCTCGGTCGGCTTCACCGACAAATGGCTGGCGGGAAACCTTCTCGAAGGCCCTGCATTCCTGGCGGCAGTCGGGCTGGTCGGATATGCGCTGGGGTTTCTCCCGGGGCTGTTTGCGGTTCCGGCGGTGGCGGCAACGGCCCTGGTGGCCCGGTGCGTCGGCGCGGGAGATCTCATCGGGGCCCGGCGGGCTGCCGGGCAGGCGTTTGTCGTCGGGAGTGTGTTGGTCGGGGTCGTAGGGCTGGCGGCCGCCCTGGGGGGGAGGAGGCTCGTGATGCTCCTCGGGCTGCCCGCCGCGAGCACCGGCCTGGCGATGGAATATCTGGAGATCGTCATTCCGGCACTTCCCGCCATGATGATCATCGGCGTCGGGGTGGCGATCCTCCGTGGTTCCGGCGACATGGTGGCGGGCTTGATGTCGATGACGGTCGTGAACCTCGTCAACGCCGGTGCCAGCTACGCTTTGGCAGCCGGAGTGGGCGGGCTTCCCCGCCTCGGCTGGCAGGGACTGGCTTGGGGAACGCTCATCGGCTACGGCTGTGGGGCCATCTGCACGCTGTGGCTTCTCGCTCGCCGTGACCGGCAACTCCGCCCCGCCCCCGGCGATCTCGTTCCTGACCGCCATTGTCTCAGGCGCATCCTCTTGGTGGGACTGCCGGCGGGGATGGACGCGATCGGCAACGCCATCTGTCATCTGTGGTTCCTTTCGGTCATCAACCGACTCGGGGATGTCGACGCCGCCGCGCACGCCGTCGCCATCACCATCGAATCGCTCGCTTTCCTGCCAGGAAGTGCTTTCGGGCTGGCTGCGGCCACGCTTTCCGGGCAGTTTCTCGGTGCCCGGGACGAGCTCCGTGCCCGGCAGAGCGTGTGGTTGGCCGCCGCCGGGTGTGTCGGATTGATGTCGGCGATGGGGGTGCTGTTCCTCGTCGCCGCCGATCCGCTGGCTGGCTGGTTCGTGGGAGGCGAGGGGCGACAGTCGGAGGTGGCGTCATTGACGGCCCGACTCGTGCGGATTGTCGCCTTCGCCCAGCCTCCCCTGGCCATGCTCATGGTCTTTTCTGGGGGCCTCCGCGGTGCCGGAGCGACACGCCCGCCGCTGTTGGTGAACTTCCTCGGGATGATCATCGTCCGCCTGCCGCTGGCGATGCTTTTGGCCTGGCCCCAGGTGCCGCTGCCGGGGGGCGCGACGATCGAGGGCTGGGGATGGGGGGCGGTGGGGGCCTGGTACGCGATGGCGATCGACCTCACTGTCCGCGGTGTGGCAATGGCGCTGATCTTCTCGGGACGGCGGTGGACGCGGGCCGGCGATTGATCGCTCCGGCATCGATCTCAGAGGGCGAGGGCGGGATTGGCATGGTCCCCCGCCGCGACGACGATACACTCCATGGACTTTCGTCGTCGTAGGGCCCGGCATGCCGGTGCCCGGACGGCCCACCCGTCGCTTCCCGAACGTGCCCGCCCGCGGAGCCCCTCGATGGCTGTGGATCTTGATGTCGAACAATGGTCGACCGCCGACGCCTCGGACCTCTACGAGGTGTCGCGGTGGGGGAATGGCTACTTCTCGGTCGGGCCCAACGGCCACCTTCTTGTCCATCCCGACAAGGATCCGACGAAGAGCATCGATCTGAAGTCGCTCGTGGACCGGCTCCAAGTACGCGGGATCGACCTCCCCATCCTCCTCCGCTTCGCTGAGATCCTCCAGCACCGGCTCGGTGAGATCCACGGGGCCTTTGCGACCTCGATGAAGGAGGCGGGATACCGGGGCGACTACTGTTGCGTCTATCCGGTGAAGGTGAATCAGCAGCGGCAGGTGGTCGAGGAGGTGCTGCAGTTCGGCCGCCCATACCGCTTCGGCCTCGAGGCGGGAAGCAAGCCCGAACTCCTCGCCGTCATCGCTCTGGCCGACAACGACACGCCGATCATCTGCAACGGCTTCAAGGATCCGGAGTTCATCGAGACGGCGATGCTCGCGCAGAAGATCGGGCGCAACATCATGCCGGTCGTCGAGCGGTTTTCCGAACTGCAGCTGATCCTCGAATACGCCGAAAAGCTCGGCGTCCGCCCGCGGATCGGGATGCGCGTCAAGCTCGCCGCCCGAGGGAGCGGCCGTTGGCAGGCGTCGGGCGGGTTCCGCAGCAAGTTCGGGCTGACGGCGAGCGAACTCCTCCGCGGGCTCGAGGTGCTCGCGGCCCGCGACATGCAGGACTGCTTCCAACTACTCCACTTCCATCAGGGGAGCCAGATCACCAACATCCGCCACATCAAGGCGGCGCTCACCGAGGCGTCGCGGATGTACACGGAACTGGTCAAGCGGGGCGCCGGGCTGCGGTTCCTCGACGTCGGTGGCGGCTTGGGCGTCGATTACGACGGTTCCCAGACGAACTTCGAATCGAGCGTTAACTACAGCCTCCAGGAGTATGCCAACGACGTCGTCTATCACGTCCAAAACGCCTGCGACGAGGCGGGTGTGCCCCATCCGACGATCATCTCCGAGAGTGGTCGCGCCGTGGTGGCCTACCACAGCATGCTCATCTTCGGCGTGCTCGGGATTTCGGAGCACGGCGGGAATGGCGAGGTGACCGAGCCGGCGGCAGAGGCCGAACAGCCGCTCCACGACCTCATGGAGACCTACCAGAACCTCAACATCCGCAACCTCCTCGAGAGCTACCACGACGCCCAGCAGGCACTCGATACGGCGATGAGCCTGTTCGCCAGCGGCTACCTCCCGCTCGACCAGCGATCGTCGATCGAGAACCTCTATTGGGCGATCTGCCGGAGGATCAGCAAGCTCTCGAAGCAACTCGACTTCGTCCCCGAGGAACTCGAGGGGCTGACTGCGGCTCTCTCCGATACCTACTTCTGCAATTTTTCCCTCTTTCAATCGATTCCCGACAGCTGGGCAATCAAGCAACTCTTTCCGGTGATGCCGATCCACCGCCTCAACGAGCGTCCCACCCGGGAGGCCGTGCTTGGCGACGTCACCTGCGATTCCGACGGGAAGATCGACCAGTTCATCGATCGGCGCGACGTGAAACGCACCCTGCCGCTCCATCCCTTGCAGGATGAGCCCTACTACCTCGGGGCTTTCCTCATCGGTGCCTATCAGGAGATCCTCGGTGACCTCCACAACCTGTTCGGCGACACCAACGCCGTCCATATCAGTACCGATGCCAGAGGGGAAGTTGTCCTCGATGCGGTGATCAAGGGAGACACCGTCAGGGAGGTGCTTGATTACGTCGAGTTCGACCCCGAGCACCTCGTGCAGCGGCTCCGCGATGCGATCGAGCAGGCGGTGCGCGAAGGGCGGATCTGCGATCAGCAGGCCGGTCGATTCCTCCGGTTCTATGAGGAGGGATTGGGGGGCTACACCTATCTCGAGGAGCCCACCCGCTCCTGACACCGACGGAGGATCGCCGCTCCTGCGCTGGCGGAAGGGCTTTCGTTCCCGGGCAACCCACCGCGCAAACCCAAGGAAAAGAGGGCTCGCTGCGTCTGGGAGAGGTTGCTAGAGTCTGGCCCAATCTCCGGAGTCAGCGCCGTGTCACATTTCCGCCGTCGGTCCCTGTGGGTCAGCGCCTTGGCCGTGATGGCTGCCCTTTTCGGGCTTCATCCGGTCGCCCCGATCCACGCGCAGGCCCCGGTCGGGGCACGCCCGTCCAGCGGCGCTCAAGCACCTCCGGTCGCGGGGCGGCCACCCCAGCAGCCCACCGCCCCCGCCCCTCAACAACCGCGTGTGGCTCAAGTTCCTCAAGTCCCTGGGCGTCCGCCGGCGCAGGGGGCCGCTCCCCAGCAGCGACCGCCGCAACCGACCGTTCCCCAGCTCTCCCCGGAAGCCGCGGCAGCGCTCGAGAGGCTCTTGACGGCCTGGGAAGCGCGGAACGCCGCGGTGAAGACCTGGTCGTGCGATTTCTTTAAGTGGGAGTACAACGCCTTTGGTCCGGTCGGCCCCAGTGGGGATCGCCTCGCGTTTGCGGAGAGCACCGGAGAGATCAAGTACGCGATGCCCGACAAGGGGCTGTTCCGCGTCAAGGAATCGAAGCAGTGGAACGCCCAGACGTCGCGTTACGAACAGCGTCCGGGCGATTCGGGCGAGCACTGGGTGTGCAACGGTACGAGCATCTACGAGTTCCGGCACGGCGACCGGCAGCTGCGGGAGACGAAGCTGCCCCCCGAGATGCGCGGCAAGGCGATCAGTGACGGCCCACTGCCGTTCGTGTTCGGTGCCAAGGCCGACACGCTCAAGAAGCGTTATGTGATGCGCATCCTACCCACGCCGGCCGGGGTGACCGATCAGGTCTGGCTCGAGGCGCTGCCGCGGACACAGGCCGACGCCGCAAACTTCTCAAAGGTCGAGTTGATTCTCGGGGCCCGCGACCTGATCCCCTTCGCGATCCGCATCTACAAGCCGGGTGGCCAGGATCAGGATGTCTACCAGTTCATCCAGAACACGAGTTTCATTGACAAGGGGCTCGATCTGATTCGGGATTTCTCCAAGCCAGTCACCCCGCTGGGGTACACGTTCATTCTCGAGGATGGGGGGGCTGCGGCTGCGGCCCAGCAGACGTCCCTGCCGGCCACGCCGCCACGGAATCGCTGACTCGATCGGACGGTAGCCGCTCCCTCGCCGTCAGGCTTCTTCCCGGTATACTCCGTCAACGTGCCGGTGGGACCGGCCCGTGGTGGATCCGGCGATCGGCGCCACGGCCATGTCTCCCGCCCGGCTCGGCTCCCGACGCCCCCTCGCCGGGGCGGATGCGACGGAAGTCCACGGGGCACGGTCGAGTCTGCCCGGAGGGCCGGGCCAAAACCGTCTTCGAGGATTCCATGTCGTTGATCGACCCATCGCACCCGCTCGGCCAACTGCTCCAGCGTGATCGTCGCTACAAACTCGACGCCTACATGTTCGTCCTCGAGGCGTTGTCCTACGCTCAGGAGACGCTCAACCTCGGAGAGGAGCCCCCCGAGGAGGAACTCGAGCCGAGGCCCTTGGAGTCGTCGGCATCAGCCCGCCCGCGGGCGGGCAGGTCGCGGCGTCGGCCCGCGGAGCGACACCTGACGGGGCAGCAACTCTGCGAGGCGGCACGCCGCTACGCGCTGCAGCAGTACGGGTTCATGGCCCGGACGGTGCTCGGGACGTGGGGGATTCACAGCACCCGCGACCTCGGCGAGATCGTCTTTAACATGATCGACATCGGTCAGATGAGGAAGACCCGCAAGGACAAGCGCGAGGACTTCCACGACGTCTATGATTTTGAAGAGGCGTTCACTCGCGATCTTTCCTTCAGTGTTCCCGACAATTCCTAGTTCGCGGGGCATGGCCGCGCGGCGGCCATCGTTCTCGCCCGGTGGTCGCGCCGAGGGGGGCGGTTCCCGGTGAAGTCCGTTGAGAGGCCCCTGTTGAGGCCACGCTCGATGCCACTTTGGGAGCCGTGATGTGGCAGCTGATCCGCTCGATCCGGTTTCGTCAGCGGGGAAACCGTCCGGGTTCCCTGTCGGCCTGGCACTGGCGGCCCTGGTCGAGTCGGCCTGGTTGTTGTTCCTCGGATGGATGGCCGTCCGCGGAGCCTGAGGCCCGAGCGAGAAGGGCAACACGATGAACAGCTTGTTCGACTCGCTCCCTCTCGGGGCCGCGTTCCTTCCACTCGGGGTCTATCTCCTCGCCCTGGGATGGGTTCACCTCCGCCGCCGTCCGCTCGCCATCGCGGGGGTCTGGGACGGCATTCTCCTCGGTGCGAGCCTCGTCGGTCTGGTGACCGTCGGCCCGATCGCGCTGGTTCGTCCGGCTACCGGCGGTTCATCGTGGAGTTGGCCGATGCTGATCCTCGGCTTCTGTTTGGTCGTCGCGCTGTGCGTGCTCGTCTCGCGTCCCAGATTGATCGTTTACAACATCAGCCTCGAACAGCTCAGGCCCCTGGTGGCCGAAGTGGCTGCCGACCTCGATCCGCAGGCGCGTTGGGCTGGCGAGACGGTGGCGCTTCCGACCCGCGGGCTGCAGGTCCACCTCGATGGCGACGGCAGTCTCCGCACGGTGAGCCTGATCGGGGTCGGCCGACGCTCGGCTCATGAGGCCTGGAGCGAGTTCAGTCGCCGCGTTCGTCAGGCGTCGCGCCGGCTCCGCGTTCGCCCGAGCCCCTGGGGGGGGCTGTTTGCCGGTCTTGGGGCTGTGCTCATTCTCCTCGCTTCTTGGAGTATCGCCGCGACCCTCTTGGCTCGACGGGCGCCCGGCGAACCGACCTTCGTTCCATCGCCCCAAGCGGTCCATCTCGGCCAAACGCCCGCCATCCCTCCTCCCCCGACCACCCCGCCGCGGTGAATCATGACGCCCCCGATCGATCTCTCCGAGCACGACATCCTCGCGCCGATGGTGATCCGCAACGCCCCGCCGGCGTTCCTCTACGAGGAGGCGGTGACAAGGGAGGGCGCCGGGATCGTTGCCAGCGGGGCGATCGCCATCCTTTCCGGGGCGAAGACGGGGCGGAGCCCCAAGGACAAGCATGTCGTTCGTGATCCCGCTTCGGAGCGGGAGGTTTGGTGGGGAGCCGTCAATCATCCGATCGACGACCACACCTTCCTCCTCAACCGCCAGCGGGCCGTTGACTACCTCAATACCCGCGATCGGATCTATGTCTGCGACGGCTTCGCCGGCTGGGATCCCTCCTGTCGCGTCAAGATCCGCGTGATCTGTGCCCGCGCCTACCACGCGCTCTACATGCGCAACATGCTCATCAGGCCCACGGCTGCGGAATTGGAGCGGTTCGGCCGCCCCGATTACGTCATCTACAACGCCGGCCAGTTTCCCGCCAACGTCCTCACCGAGCAGATCGCCAGCCGGACGAGCATCGACCTCTCTCTCGAACGGCGCGAGCAGGTGATCCTGGGGAGCGAGTACGCCGGCGAGATGAAGAAGGGGGTGTTCACCCTCATGCACTGGCTGCTGCCGGGGCGGGGCGTGCTCTCGATGCACTGCTCGGCCAACGAAGGGGCAGGGGGGGACGTCTCGCTGTTCTTTGGCCTCTCCGGCACCGGCAAGACGACCCTCTCCGCCGATCCCGCCCGCCGGCTGATCGGGGACGACGAGCATGGTTGGGGGGACAACGGCGTGTTCAACATCGAGGGGGGGTGCTACGCCAAGTGCATCGGCCTGTCGGCGGCCAAGGAACCGGAGATCCACGCCGCGATCCGCTTCGGAACGGTGCTCGAAAACGTCGTCTACGACAACCTCTCCCGGGAGGTCGACTTCGAATCCGCAGCGATCACCGAAAATACCCGGGCGGCCTACCCAATCGAGTTCATCGACAACGCGTTGATCCCCTGCGTCGCCGGCCATCCGCGGCACTGCATCTTCCTCACCTGCGACGCCTCCGGTGTCCTCCCTCCGGTCAGCCGCCTCTCGCGCGAGCAGGCGATGTATCACTTTCTCTCCGGCTACACCGCCCGGGTCGCGGGAACCGAGATGGGGGTGGTGGAGCCGCAGGTGACGTTCTCAACCTGCTTCAGTGCCGCGTTCCTCGTCCGCCACCCGGCCGTCTACGCCCGGCTCCTCGCGGCGAAGCTCTCCCGCCACGGTGCCCAGGCGTGGCTGGTAAACACCGGCTGGACAGGGGGCGCCTACGGCCAGGGGCGACGCATCGATCTGGCGTCGACCCGGCGGATCATCGACGCCATCCACAGCGGCGCTCTCGACCGGGCGGCGGTGGAGCGCGATCCGGTGCTTGGCCTCGACGCCATCACCGAGGTGCCAGGGGTTTCGCCA
>Ga0164295_10000240_pt1 | contig 46477 bp, 42 predicted proteins | sample GEODES006metaG_FD_111798 | JGI IMG/M metagenome (GOLD analysis project Ga0164295, IMG submission 111798) | Oligotrophic lake water microbial communities from Sparkling Lake, Wisconsin, USA - GEODES006 metaG | ecosystem: Environmental > Aquatic > Freshwater > Lake | place: USA: Sparkling Lake...
CATCATCACCTACCACCCGTCATTCACTGGTAGAACACGCATCGACAAAGCGTTTGCTGCCAAGCATTTAAGCCCACGTATTGCGCTGGAAGCGATTGACTCCGACGTGATCAAAACCTATGTTCGCCTGGGACTCGGCGTAGGCATCGTGGCGGAGATGGCCGTGCGCGAAACATTAGACGACGATTTGGTGGTGCGTCCTGCTGGTCACTTGTTTGGTCAAAACGTTGCACGTATTGCCTTCAAACGGCACGCTTATTTGCGTAATTTTGTTTATGACTTTGCTGCGATGCTCAGTGAGAAGCTAGATAAGCCGATGATTTTGAAGGCTTTAACGGGAACGGGGTAGTTTTGATTCAGCGAGCATACTCTTCTCAAGTTTGCGAAAGTATTCATCAGCTATCGAGGAAGGCTTTAAATATTTAGTTCGATAGTTACCTGATTGGTTGAAAAAAACAATGACTCCAGATTCACGCATCCTATGCAAACCACGGTGTATCGTGGCCCGAGAACCTAAGTGCTCAGTTCCAATCACATCGTTAACGGTGAGGAAAGTTTGGGAATTACGAGAATTTATAAAAATAAGTTCTAAGACTTTTAAGTCCCTGTGTTCCAAATAATTTTCTTGAATAAAGTCCAAAGAAATTTCTGCAGCAGCTTGCAAATAATTATGAATAGACATAGATATTCCTCAGTTTTAAATTAGAGCCAACTATCCGTTTGAATTGATTTACCGTTCTACAAAATCATCTGGTGCAGACATGCCTTTTTCAGGGGAAGCAGGCTGATACCGCGTTGCATTTGGCGACAACCATTGCGTTTCTTCATACAACTCAATCGGCCTTCTTAATTTGGCCCCCCCATCGCGCGTCAGTGGTGTCCACAAAAATTTGGCTGACCCCTTGCTTGATCGCGTCAGTAAAGCATCGAACGGCAAACTCCAAAAAATCCCCTTATCAAAGGAGCCCTCGCCAAACTGTGTTGCGGAAACATTGGTCTTAGTTGCATAAACTCCCATCGTTGACCCGTTGTCAAACACTTTGCTTGTCATCAAAGTCACACCCTTATCACCCGCCAAATACTGGCCAGCCGAGACAGCCACCTGCACACCCTGCATCGGTGTTTCCCAAAAAGCTGTTACATGACCCGTATTGGCTCGGTATTCACGCATGGAAAAATTCTGGTGGAAATCTCGTTGTCGCACCGAATTCCAGTCGACAGCAAAGGCCCATGCAGACCTTGGTTGGCGAAACATCACCTCGCCCCCTAAGCCGCCGTACATCTCTTCTAGATATCCGCCATAGGCCGAAGCATACCAATCTTCGGCTATTCGCTTGGTCTTACCCAAGTTCAAAGTTGGCATAGTGAGGCGAGAAGTTGTCAAAAACTCTCTTGCGTAGGTGCGAACGCGAGGCAAAAGCGATGGCCCCGTGTATTTGAAATTTTCATAGTTATCGATCAGTCGATAACGCGCTGCGCCAGACAAACGCATGTCATTTGCAAACTTCCAAGTCATTCGCTCGGTAGCGCTTATTTGGTAGAGCACGAAGCCATCTGGCCCGCCTAAGGTTTGGGTCAAATTAATACTTGGAATTAGGTTTAAACGGGTATTGGTCCCTGAATCTAAAGCTTCGTTCTTTGGGTAGACCAAAGGCCAAAGATCCGTCGCCTCTTTCTGGGCACGTGCAGGTTCGGTTTGTGTTTTCACCCAAGCATCGCGTGCGATGTTTTGGGAAGCCAGCGTTGAGCCTGCCGCGCGGTGGCGGATCTCTACCTCGTCTACAGACTGATCTGCATCACGATGTAACACTGCCATCGCCTTGTCAAGGCGCAATTGGGTGTAGTGCGTGTATGAGTCATCAGCATCCACGATTAAACGTGTGCCGTCGCGACGAATATCAGCCACCTGCCATTGTGTGTGCGTCTCAATATCTTTGGCTGTGTTGACACCTAGTTTGCTTGAGGCAGGGCGCTCTGTTCGCACACTAGGCAGTGGAGGGTCAGAGAGCTTGGGCATATTCGATTTGGATAAATCTGTATACATACGAAAACCCAACGCCCAAGTGTTACCTCTTTCGTAACCCACAGACACATCAACCCAACGGTTCACCGGGAAAACGGCCCCAAAATTGATGGGCGAGCGCTGTGACAGCACATTATCAAGAGGCTCGTTTTTATAGTTGTTACCGTCATACTCAGCTTTTAGCACCAAGCCATGCCAAGGCGTTTCAAACTGGGCCCCTACAAATGGTGATGTGGGCCCCCTGAACCAAGCCTTCGTGGCCAACGTGCCCCCGCTCCCCGTCTCTGTTACACGAGAGTCAAATGCGCTCCCACCCAAGCTGCTTAGTGGGTTTGCCATATTGGCGCGGTTTCCCAAGTAACCCCAAGCCAAACCAGCAGAGAAGTCCCATGCGCCTCTTCGCTTGCTGGCAACCACATACTCAGAGCTAAACAAGCCAGTGCCACCGACATCCCGCATGCCCACTGCAAACTCAGGCACCCATGCGGTTTCTTTGAACGCCGTCACCTTCAAGTCCATACTTTTGTCTTTGTAACTTTGATTACCAGCGATGGTTGCTCCATACAAACGGTTAGAGATATCCACATACCTAAAACCCAACTCCAATCGCTCGTGCGGTTGCAGCATTACATTCATCGTGCTGTAGGGATATGTGCGGTGCATCGACAACCCAAAATATCCAGGCTTTTGCATACGCGCAGTAGGTGTTTGCAGCACCCCCACATTACCCCAGTTGCTTGACGTTGGTCGATGCGACATTTGAGTAGATGTACCTTGCCAAATACTGGGCGCCTTGGGTATTGGTTTTTTTTGAAGTTGAAATGAAGCAAAAAATGAAGAAAAAGCTTCAAGTGGTATTTGGTTAGATAACCCTTGGGTTGCCAGCCACAGGGCCCAACGATGATGGAAAACATCGCCTAAATAGTCATCACTATCTTCTGGCGCATATACCCAACTTCCAGGTGCTGGCTCGTCTTGGTCTGCCACATTCCAAGCAGAAACACCTACACGCTGCACACGCCCATCGGGCTGTACTACCCAAGCCCAAGCGCCCATTCCATCTCCAAAACAGGCCTGTACATAATCAGCCGCCCAAAGCCCCACAACGTGCTCTAACTCACACACTGTGCCGTCTGAACGCATGACTCTCAAACTAGAAGGTCGTTTGGGCAATAAAACTTTGTCTGTAGTTTGCAAAACGGGATCGCGCAGAGGGTTGGCCTCTAGCCAGGCCGAATTGGCAGCAGCTACTCGCACGCGGCCAGTTGGTCGCAGGGCGAGTAATGCTTTCGCCAAACCAAAATTGCGCTGCTCTGAAACCAATTGCATCAGTTTTTCGTATTCGAGTTGCTGCTGCGAAAGTGCCTCTGGCGTTGACCACATCAATCCCAAAGGGTAGCTGTCATGGCCCGAGCTAGAATGCTTAAGCCAATCACTCAAGCGCTCACTCGTTTGGGCCAATAAAGCACCAGACGTAAAACACCCAAACAAAGCGATCAAGACGATAAAAAAACGAATATTGATCAGCTCTTAAAACCTAAATATTTAAGCTTAAAACACATATCAAATGCTAGACACTGCTCGCTGTAAACAACACGCCCTTGTTGCAGAGCAAACAATTGCTGATAGGAGGTGACTCGCCCATGGCGCTCTTGGCGCTGCACAGTTTCGAATATCCATTCGGAAGAGTACGCAACATCGTCAGGCACATTCCGAGGCCGAATGGTCTTGGATGTTGATATAAATTCCAAGATTCCGTAATGGTAGCCTGGCATCATGTCCAAGTTGCGTTGCCACACAACGGGATGAACACCTTCAACAACACTATCCCAGTTAGGCCTATCAATACTGACTTGACGAACCTCTCGTGTCATACCAAGAACTCTTTCAATGCGTCCATTTAACAATTGCAACATCTCACGCTGTCCACTGTACCAAGACTCGCGCACATCATTACCAACCAACTCACGGCTACCTAAGGCCAAGTATGCATTCCTACCATCAAAATCAACCTGCAAGTATTCAAAGTTAGCAGAAAACTGGGGGTTTCTTCCTAATGGGTAAAAGACTGAAAGTGCAGTGTCAAAGACAGGACTTGTACCTTGGCAAGCGGAAAAAATTAGAGTAAATGCGGTGAGAGCTATGCGAGAAAACAAACTAAATTAGGCGATATTTAGTTTGTACTGGTACTGGTAGTAGTGTTTTCAGAAGTTGCTGCTGCTACTGCAGCAACTGCAACTGCAGCTGCAACTGTCACACCCACGGAAACGCCTGCAACACCAGCGCCAGCAGCAGCAGCACCTCCCGCAGCACCACCAGCGCTTCCTGCAGCGCCGCCAGAAGCAGAACCGCTAGCAGGGCCACTTGATTGCCCTTGGGCTAAAACACTGGTGGTCAAGAATATGGATAAGACTATTGCAACTACTGGTTTCATGTGAGCTCCATTAAAAAAATTTAGAATAAACAATGTACTTGACAAATTTATATTTGTCAAGAAGATGAATTAGTCCAATACATCCTGGACTGTGGATGGGATTTCAATAGAAATTCTATGGGTGACACAGGGAGGTTGGTCAGTGAGGTGGTTTTCTTAGGATTGGGCTTGGTCGATAGGTGCGGCAACTCAGTGTTGTAGAACACCAGCCAGTCACTCATTTTTTGATTGAACAAGGCCAAGTCGGTGAAGAGCAGATCCTCGTTGTAGTCAACGAAGCTTTCTTGGATGCTGCGATTAAATCGCTCGCAGTGCGCATTCATTTTTGGGGTTTTAGGGTACGTCTTCCAATGCATCACCTCATGCTCGGTCATGCGTTTTGCGAAGTGCCCTTTGAACTCACTGCCGTTGTCTGTCAGGGCTTTAGCCTTGGCGTAGTCGGGGAACGTGTGCGTGATGGCCTTATGTAGCTTTGCCGCATGTGCGCTGTTGCCCGTGGGCGGTGCGTAGGCGAAGGCAATGTGTGTTTTGGGGTCAATGGCGGTGAGGATGTAGCGTTTGATCCCTTCGCGTTGACGTATCACCGTATCAAACGCCAAGCACTCCAAGGGCTGGAGCTGAACGCCTTTGGGTTTTCTGGTGACGGCGGCGCGCGTAAAGCGCTTACGCTGCCCTCGCGAGTTGGTTTGCCATGCGCTGGTGCGTAGCTTGTCAGGGGCACTTGCAATCATGCGACCAATCGTGCTCACGCTTGGAAGATCGAGACCGTGCTGCTGGTTTGGCGAGCTCCTACCAGTTGTCATTGTCTTTTGTGTGATCAAACCTCCCCCCACCAGTTTAAAGATTGCTTTACGGTTGCTCTGTCGCATTTCGTTTAATTTTCGCCTAAAATATTTAATTTTTGTATAATGTTATTTTATTCAGAATTAACATGACTAAAAAGCAATTTGCGACATCGCCATTAGACGATTTATTTGGTCTTGGCACAACAATAGTCTGGGATACAGAACTTGCTTTCTCCCACCTTCAGGCGATTGGTGATGCTGACACAAAACGTACAGCTGAACGTCGCTTACACGAACTGGGCCTGCTGCCGCAGGAGCTTACGCAAAAGTCTTTGCTTGACGACAGCGACCGCGCGCCGAATCGGCTGGTGCTAGATTGGGCCATCAAACTGGCCCGAAAGCGGCGTGATCGGGTACTCTTTGTCCAGTTGCAACCGATGCCCGGTACAGAAAAAAACGGACGACCTTGCTTGCATGCTAATGACGCGCGTGGAGCCCGCTTTTGGGTGCCAATGGCGAGCCTGAGTGATGCATCCATACAGGAATCACTGGCAAACCTTCAGTGCCACATTGGCAAACCCATTGCCGTGTTTCCACATGGTAAATTGGTGTCTTATTTGCGTCACACCCGCAGCACCGCCGAGATACAGCTTTGCCCACAAGCATACAGTCCGGTATTGCCTGCGAGGTTGAGCGTTAATGGGAACGACAAGCCCGATCTGGCACCTTCCCCTCACCTCAAGCGGCTAGAGGCCGAAAGCATACACATCCTGCGTGAGGCGGTTGCTGAAGCCCATAATCCGGTGATGATGTACTCCATCGGTAAAGACAGTGGCGTAATGTTGCATCTGGCGCGCAAGGCGTTCTACCCGGCGCCGCCGCCTTTTCCGCTGCTGCATATCGATACCCGCTGGAAGTTTCAGGAGATGTACCTTTTTCGAGACTTCATGGCACGAGAAAGTGGCATGGACCTGCTGATGCATACCAACCCAGAGGCCATCGAGAAGAACATTAACCCATTTGACCACGGCTCTGCACTGCACACTGACATCACCAAGACTGAGGGTTTAAAGCAGGCACTGGACCATTACAAGTTCGATGTAGTGTTTGGCGGCGCTCGCCGTGACGAGGAAAAGTCCCGTGCCAAAGAGCGCGTCTTCTCTTTCCGTACGTCAACGCACCGCTGGGATCCAAAGACCCAGCGCCCCGAGCTCTGGAACTTGTACAACACCCACAAAAGTCCGGGCGAAAGCATTCGTGTGTTTCCCTTGAGCAATTGGACTGAGCTCGACATCTGGCAGTACATCTATCTGGAAAATATCCCCATGGTGCCGCTGTACTTTGCCAAGCCCCGGCCCGTGGTCGTGCGGCCTGAAATGATTATGATGGTGGACGATGAGCGCTGCCGCCTTTTGCCGGGCGAAGAGGTTCAGATCAAAAAGGTGCGATTTCGTACCTTGGGCTGCTATCCTCTGACGGGTGCGGTGGAGTCCGAAGCAGAAACGCTTGAGGACATACTTCTGGAAATCATTAATGCCCGTCAATCCGAACGCCAGGGGAGAAAGATTGACTCTGATAGTGCAGGGTCTATGGAAAAGAAAAAACAGGAGGGCTATTTCTGATGCCGAGTCTCAAGAAAACCCCTTCGGCGCCATTGCGCCTATCAACGCCACCCTTACCAAAATTCGCCACCATCCATGACTGGATGTCTCAACAAGCCCAACAGGGTTTGCTGCGCTTCATCACCTGCGGCAGCGTGGACGACGGTAAGAGCACGCTCATTGGGCGCCTGTTGTGGGAATCGCAGCAGGTGTTTGATGACCAACTCGCGGCCTTACAGTCTGACTCGAAGCGGCATGGCACCCAAGGGCAAGAGATCAACTTTGCTCTGCTGGTGGATGGCCTCGCTGCCGAGCGGGAACAAGGCATCACCATCGACGTAGCCTACCGATTCTTTGCTACGCCTAGGCGCAAGTTCATTGTCGCCGACACACCAGGTCACGAGCAGTACACTCGCAACATGGTGACTGGAGCTTCTACAGCCGATGTGGCTGTGCTACTGATTGATGCTCGCCAAGGTGTCCTTACCCAGACACGTCGGCATGCATACTTGGTGTCTCTGGTGGGCATTAGGCAGGTTGTACTGGCCGTCAACAAGATGGACTTGGTTGGCTACAAGAAAGAGGTATTCGATGCCATATTGACCGAATTCCAAACTCTAGCCCAGCCTCTTGGGTTCATGGGTATTACCCCAATTCCGTTGTCTGCTCTCAAGGGCGAGAACATCACCGAGCGCTCAAAATACATGCCTTGGTATCAGGGGCCTACCTTGATCGGTTGCTTGGAGACTCTGTACGTAGACAATTCAACTCACGATAAAGCCGTGTTCCCGGTACAGTGGGTCAATCGGCCGAACGCTAGCTTTCGCGGCTTTAGCGGCACTCTCGCTGGGGGACATTTGGTTGTGGGCGATGCGCTACGCGTCACGGCGTCTGGGCAAACCGCCACCCTAACGCGCATCGTTACTGCGGACGGGGACCAGAGAGAAGCACATGTAGGTGACGCCATTACACTGGTGCTGGATAGGGAGATAGATGCATCGCGTGGAGATGTCATCGCTATAGCCGACCAGCCGCTGGAAATGACCGACCAGTTTGAGGCCACACTGGTGTGGATGCACAACGAACCGGGTCTTATGGGGCGAGCGTATGATTTGAAACTTGCTAACCAATGGGCAAGTGTCAGCATCACCTGCCTAAAGTACCGGGTGGATGTGAATACTCAAGCACATGAATCGTGCAAGCAAATGACCTTAAATGATATTGTTGTAGCAAACCTTGCGTTGAGCAAACCATTGATATTCGCACATTACGACAAGAGTCGGAGTCTTGGCGGTTTCATATTGGTCGATAAATTTTCACATTCCACGGTAGCTGCTGGAATGATTCGCCACAGCTTGCGGCGAGCTATGAACGTGCATAGGCAAGCCCTCAGCATCACTAGGGAAGATCGGGAACGCCTTAACGGTCACAAAGGAAAAGTTATTTGGTTTACAGGTCTTTCTGGGTCTGGTAAATCAACAATCGCTAATGCCATGGAAAAAAAATTCCATGCGCAAGGTATGAGGACCTACATCCTAGATGGGGATAATGTTCGGCAGGGACTAAACAGAGATCTGGGATTTACCGACGCAAATCGCGTTGAAAATATCCGCCGAATTGCTGAAGTTGCCAAACTTATGATGGATGCTGGTCTCATAGTCATGACCGCGTTTATTTCACCTTTTAAACGTGAGCGCGAGATGGCAAAGGAGCTTATTGGTCGCGAACAATTTGTTGAAATCTACGTTAACACGCCGCTGGAAATTTGTGAGCAGCGCGATGTTAAGGGGCTTTATAAACAGGCTAGGAATGGAAAGATTCCGAACATGACTGGCATTAACAGTCATTACGAAGCTCCAGTCGAAGCAGATTTTGAAGTCAACACAAGTAGCGAGTCAATCAAAGAAATAATCGATAGGCTTGCTGAGCTTGCGTCTAAGTAGTTGCAATAGGGTGTAATGACCCATTGAAAACATATTTGAATACTCTAATGGTTAAAACAGCCATGTGTATGGAGATGGAAGATGAAATAAATAGATGGACGGCCAAGCTCAAAGAGGTTATTCGTAATCTTTTAAAGGCTCATGTTTACATATAAACTCATCAGGCAATAAAATTGTTGTCGATAATTTACATGATTTTGGTGATGTTCAATTTTTTGGTGGATTATCGGAGCATGGTGTTGAACTCAATTTTAAGGTCAGGCTAATCCTCCCCCTTATGCAAGGGGGTTAGAAGTAGAAACGTTACGAAGCCATTGCCGGTCTCTTCTTAGGTGGGAATCCGCCCAAGGCCATATTTGGGCGGTCATGGTTGTATGACCACATCCATTTCATTGCGAAGTCTTGAACTTCTGCTAAGTCAGGCCAACAGTACTGTGACAGCCATTCATAGCGTACCGTCCTATTGAACCTCTCAACATAAGCGTTTTGTTGAGGCTTACCAGGTAGAATATATTAAAGCCTGTTTCCACGTTCTTATGCTCGTGCCCATGCTTGTATTGCTACACTAATATAGTCAATAATCTTATCACAATGAAAGGCTTCTGGCTTGCCTTGCCAAGAAATAATTTGTTTGAGTTCCCTAATGACACGCTCAGAGAGCAGAGAGAAGTCAACCTCAATGCCCAAAGCCTCACGGTTGAAATCATCAATCACATTGAGCAACCTAAATGTCCTGCCGTCTTGCAGTTGGTCATGCATAAAGTCTATCGACCAGACTTGGTAATTCCCTACGGGCCATCAAATCATTTGATTTGTCGCGCACAAGCCGTTTACGCGGCTTGATCCGTAAATTGAGCTCCAGTTCCTTGTAAATCCGATAAACACGCTTGTGATTCCATTTGAAACCCTTGCCGTTGCGCGGGTACAGATAGCAAAGACCGAAGCCCCAGTTTCAATGGTTGTCTGTCAGTTTGATCAACCAATTTTCCACCTCATCGTTATCAGCATCGAGCTTGCGCTCGAAGCGATAGCAGGACTCGCTGATGCCAAACGAATCGCATGCTAAACGAATGCACACGCCTCTTTCTTTGACCGCTTTTTTGGCAATCTCCCGTCCGCGAGATGGTCTCACCACTTTTTTTCGAGTGCCTCCGACACGATTTCAGCTTTGAACTTTTCCTCAAGATACATCTTCTTCAAATGACAGTTTTCTTCTTCCAGCTCTTTCATACGCGACATCATGGATACATCCATCCCACCGTACTTGGCCCGCCGTTTGTAAAAAGTTGCCGTACTAACCCCTAATTCGCGACAAATATCAGGAACATCGATACCAGATTCAACTCGGTTGACAGCATCAATGATCTGGCTGTCACTAAATTTTGATCCCTTTACATAGAATATGTTTAGTTAAAAAAAACTTTGCTTCTCACATTTTTGGTTATAAGAGACAATTTTCCAATCAACCGAGCCACTAATGAGTACGTTTTTCGAGGACAAAGTCAAAATTAAAATTATAGGATATTTACCCTCTCCAACTGTTGGATTGAAACATTCACGAAATAACGTAAGTAGTCATTGATCCGTTTTTCAATTGACGTCCAAGCTGCCTTATATTTTCCAAATTTATATTCACCTGATTTTGTAAAGACGATAACTTCTCGTCATTTATTGGTCGGTTTTTATAAGTAAATTCAAAGTCCAAAATATCTTTAAATGAAAAAATTTTTTCCTGTAAATAAATTTGAAGTCTTGCGATATATTTTTGCCGATCAGTGATATTATCAATTATATAAACCCCCGACTCTTGCTTAATTTCAAAAAAATCAGGGAAATTTTCTACAATCGAAGGAACTACACCACATTTCACGCATTTTCCCACTGAAATTGACTCATTAATAACATTTCCAGAGTAACTTGCAATGCAATCCGAACTATTGATATCGAATTTTGAAGAATTCATTTTATAGCTTATAAAATAGTTGGGGGGAAGATGATTGAAGATTTTGGCAACCCAAATAAAAGGGTTTTCTCCCCATACAGATGATGAAGGGTGTATTCTGAAGTGAATGAATTTATTTGAATGACTCTTCTCCTCGCTTAGCAATAATTGCAACCAGCGCAGATAACTTAAATCAGAATCTTTTTTGAAAATAGGGTACGGACTATCCCCAAACACATGGAGAAAGTGTGTAGTATGTTGATGCTTCATAAATTTAATTTTATTATCAATACTAATACCTCTATTTGAATCTTCATAATTGCCAAAACCAAAAAACTTATTTTCATAGTATTTATTAACTTCATTTTCATTAATATTATCACAAATAATTTTTAGTAATTTTGGATGAAAATTATAAGGCCCCTTTAGCAAGGCTGAATAAACGCGATAATCTTGGATAAAAAATAAATTTTCTCTAATATGATCAATGCCCAATAGCAACCTTGAAGTATATTTGGGATCGGTTAAAATTATAATATTTCTTTCATTAAAGAAACACACAATAGCAACAGTCAAATAGTCTAGGGAGAATCCAATATCTTTGATTGCTAACAAGTAAGACAAGACAAAGCCACGTTTATCCAATCTACGAAAAGCTAGCTCTTGTAAGCAAGTAAAAAACTGTATTCTGTAAGACTTACGAGAGAATAGGAATGAAAAATACACTAGTATTAGTGGCAGAAAAATCAAAGTCAGTATCAAAATAACAATTCTATTGCGGTCACTTATTTTTTTATAGAAGCCTCCCTCCATATTGGTCCCATAATAACCATTTAGTATTTCGTTGCATATTAGATTCTCGATCTTATCGATTTTTAAAAATATCATAGTGTTTCTTATTGATGGCTCGGTTGATTTGAAGAAATTAAATGGTAGACATAAGTGCCATGGGCGAGTTTAGATAAGTCAAGAATTTTTGCAAAGCGACGGGGTTTACAGTGAGACTATTAATCAAGGTGATGGTGAAGTCGGATCGCACGTGTGATTGTAATTTATAATGCCTCCCTATGGGTAGCACGCCCTGAACAATTTAGTTTTTTAAACTGAAAACTAATAGTTCGGTCGCTACTATACTTATATAGCTTGGAGCAAAGTATGTTAATTGTGTCCAAACTGGGGGCAAAAAAGCCGCCGCTTCCTGCTCGCTTTGCACATGCAACTCCGGTGAGCCACATCAATGGTCACCATAAGCAAAATTTCCATCCATTCTTCGCCAATGCGCATTCTCCAACTGGTCAGGCTTGAGGGGCCTATCGGCCCGCGGGTTTGCGTGTCTCTCCCGTGAATTATTGCAAATACGAGTTCCAAGTCCCCATGCCAAGTCATAAATTTATTTTTTAGCAGCTTCCCCCCGTTCAGATAATGCTCTCTAAATGCAAAACTAATTAACTTTACCATTTCAACCGTGGATGGGATCTGAAAAATTAACAATCATGAAGCTTCTTTATAAAAAAAATAGGGTATAGCAGACGTGACGTATTCAAAGTCAATAAAATTGCATGGACTAATGGTATTACCTCTGGTCGAGTATCATAAAATACAAAACAGGCAACGAACGTCAATACAAACATGACTGAATGATACTTCATGCCGTTCGTAATAACGAATTGCATTTTAAAAAATCTTAAGGATATTCGTTCTGCGAACCAAGACAAAGGCAATATTGCAAGATGTATTGCCATACAGCAAAAGATAACAAATGCATATCTATTATTCGATCCCAAATAATTAATCCAAATATTTTCAAAATACTGATGTAGGGATAAAACTATTAAACTAGTGACAATAACGAAAACCACATACATAAAAGAAATACGCTTTGCGTTGTAAATCGAATAATCATCAGTATTTACTTTATCCGCGATCCATCTCTTAATTATCTGCAAACTAGCAATACCTGTCGCCTTCAACCTGTATGCAACCATATAGTCGCCAAATAATTGGCTCGTGAGCAATAGGAGTAATACTCTATCTATTGACGAAGAGCATATCGCCAATAGACATGTTGGCAATCCTCTGCGATACAATATGAAGTATCTCTTATATGTCTTAGCTGTAGGGGTTGATAGAGGTAACAACAAGCCCCTATTGAAAAATATAAATACTATTAATCCAGAAATTGCATACGATAGGAAAAAAGAATTGATGGCCCCAAAATGACAACTAACAAAAAAAATAAACAACACTCCCGTTGTGAGAGATTTACTTATTGATGCCCAATAGAATCTAACAATTGAATATTCAAAAAGCATTGTACTAATCTGAAAATAGAGCAATTCGCTGAAACAGAAAAAGATCGAAATGATCAGCAACTGAATATTATTTAAATTAAAACTTCCAATTTTAATAACAACAAATAGCACCGATGCAATCATTAATATTAACTGAACAATGACTCCAATTACCAAAAAACAGGTAAACGCAGATTTAAAAGCACTGATGCTTTTCCGCTTATATTTCCCCAAATAGGAAGGCGTCATGCCTGTCGCGATTTGATTGAAGATTGCAGACACCAATAAAAGTGCCCCCCAAATATTTAACTCTAAGGACGTGGAGTTCCTAGTAATAACCGGAAGCGTGATTCCCACACTTACAATCAGTTGCAAAGAGAAAGTTAAGATATTGAGCTTCATGCATGTCACACTGACAAAAGTTAAACAAAATCGGAGAAGAACTACACACGATCATCCTGCATATCTATGCGAGATGCTTGTACAAGCGCGTCAATTAATATCTTTTTAAACTGAGTTTTTCAGACTTCCCCTAGGACTTTCTACTAGCGGAATATAAAACATTTCCAATAGCCCTAAACCCGAGCTCAAACAACATTAAAATCACTACAAGCTTCACAGAAAGCGCCGTCATGAGCATAACGAGAAACGTCATATACAATCTTTTTCTGTAACATATTACGTGCACTAAATAGAATAGAGTAAACTTGAGGAAATAATAAAGCATAAACAGAATAAAACCCAGTCTAATAAAATTCTCATAATCAAGCAACCCGGGGAATTTACCAATAGATGCTTCAATTGGAAAATAGAAGATGAAGAAATCAGATCGATCGATTCCCGCAATCCTTGCATAACCAGGGATAAAATCATTTATCACAAATTGCCAATGTTGATCAGGCATTAGGGACGAGAATTCAATAATAGAATTAAGATTCGGTATATAATCAAAATATTTTGTAAATAAAAAGGTCACAGCATCATCGGTTCCCCTAACTAGTAAATTCATAGTTACAGAGAAAACGCTCAGTACTAATAAAAGTGCAGAGATAAAAATGGCGACTGTTTTAAAATTAAGAGTTCTTTTTTTATTTCTAAAAAAAACAGCAATCAAAAAAACAATAATGCATTGCACAACCATGCCCTTAGAGCCAATCAAAAATACTAGCGGCAATATAATCAAAAGATATGGAAGGTTAATACAAAAATTACTAAAAATAGTAGCAATGGTGGCCAACATCGAAAAAATAAAACTGCCCTCATTTTTAGATGATTCAATTAAATGTTCGTACGTTTCCCTCGGGAGAAAAATTATATTAGGATCATAATTAAAAATAAAAGTAAATAGTAAAGACGTAAATATTAGCGCGAAAAAAACTCCGAAAATAGGTCGCATGTGAATAAATTTAATCACCAATAAGTTTAAACCATTGATGCTTTTAGTAGATATTCTAATTGCTGCATATAGGAAAATACAGAAAATAATTTGGCAAAATGTAACAACGACATACAAAAGATCATCTTCATTATCAATCGAATACAGGGAAAAAGCAGCAAACAAATCATTAAGTAAATACGGAAGCACTAATAGCAGCCCTGATGGCCCGCTTCTTCTAATTATAATTATTTTTAGAATTGCAAAAAATATAAGTATTAAGAACATTACCGTAAACAGAATCTTAAAAGACGATCAAACCGAGAAAAAAACCAAAATGATATATATGGGGCTTTTTTATTTTTAATTATTCCAGCCGGATTAAATCTGCTAAATATCAACTTATTGAAATGCCTCTGAATCGTAATTGTAATTTTGTGAAATGACATTCTCACTGGTACAATTTTAGAAATATTCAAATCAATTTTTTGTTTAGCAAAAAAAATATTCAAACTATTAACGGATCGAAATACATCTATATTAATCAGTACAAATTTTATACCTATTTCATGAAATTTTTGAATGAAAAAATTGATATCCAAAATACTAATATCAAACTTATCTTGGTAATATCCAGAATGGATCTTGTTCAAAAATACTTTCAATGAATCGACCATCGAACCCCAAGACACCCATTCAGCATGTAGTGACCTAAGTAACTCGCCTACTGGCCTTTCAATGCATACAATAGTAATATCATTTGCAATATTATTGCTAACGAAAAAAATAATACGTCGAAGCGCAGCCTCCTTCGACAGAAGAAATTCACCTAAAATTGACTCGTCACTTATGATGCAATCTTTTTCCATTACTACCGGCTCAAGGTCTCTTATTCTTTTACACACATCTGAGCCTTTATCATAAAAATCCATATTTTTAACTTCAGGAAAGACTGCTTTCTGGAGAAACGTTGACGCGCACTTAGGATAACCGATATGTAAAAATATTTTCGCCATAAAAATTTCGTACTTTAAGTAATGACCGGGTGTTGAGGCGCAAGCTTCTGCATATTACTCAAAATCAAATTATTGCTTTTATTATGCATTTCATTTAATTCCAATGACTTTATGCATTTTTTTTTTGTGCCTTGCTATCGCTATCGTAAGGTTACTGACATATTTTCTTATTATTCTAAAAAATGCCAAAATAGAGAATGGTATCGACTCCAAAGGAAAAGTACTAACCATTGCAAGCGCTAACTCAATTTGCGCCAATGAATGACGTCGAGTACTTACACCCTCTCCGCTATATTTACCGAACAAATAATCACTTCTTGAGAAATTCACTTTTGCCAAATGACACCTTAGCAAAAAAAGAGCATCAGCGGCGATGTGATATTTCTCACAATACATACCATGAGAGTCGTGTAATTTTTTCTTTATAATCGTACCAACAGCATGCTCAGAAACCAATGCCTTGTGTGCTTTAAAAAAAACTAAACCATGGTTACGAATTAATTGCCCCCTAACCTCCACCACACCAGAGATAATTTGTTCTCTGCAGTCCTTGGATAAGCACTTTTCAATTGATTTTGGATAAACAACGTCATCCGTACCAACAACAACATAGTATTCTGTAGCAACTTTTTTAATCGCCGTATTAATTGCATTATATATGCCGCAACTTTCCTGATTAATTATATTTAGCCCTGATAACTCTCTGAATGAAGTAAAGTCTTTGGGACCAACAAATAAAAGATTATCGGGACTTATTTCGCTATTTTGACTCAAGAATAAATTAATATCCACAATATTTAAGAATGGCACCACCACAGTTACTTGAAATTTGATCATTATTTTGGTAGCTAACTGAAAAAAGACTTTAAAATTATCTGTGAAAAACTTAGGTTCTTGACTTGGGTTGGTTGTAGAACTCAAACTAGGCCGATATAACTAGTTTGGCATGTTTCAGCGTCTCAAACCGTTGCCGGTGCACACACTACTCCTTGCGTGTGCGCATGAAACTATCCATCAATCCGTTTTGCTCAGGGCAATGCGGCGTAATGAATTCTTTTGCAAGCCGTAATTTTTGATTAGCAAAGTGTAACATCGACTTGTGAAAACCAATCTTTTATAAGAGCGCAATAGATCTGCCGAAAAAAATCCTTGATGGAATATTGCTGGGCTATGCGTTGGATCCTCTAACTCAGTGGATTGATTCGTGCGCGAATTTAATTAGGTATGTCGCAAGGAATTGAAAAGTATTCAAAATATCAAGGTTTAGGTCTGCAGTTCAGTGCATCAACGCTAATATTCATGTTCATCATTCATGCATAAATTTCTAGAAAAATCTACATGAGGCAATATGAACCTAGGATAACTTACTTTAATTCTCACGTGGAATTGTTGTCTTTTCGAACTCTTTGTTAATTTATGCATCATAATACCACTTTGATTGGCCTCGAAACGCGAAAGCCCACGACTTTGCCGGTGAATTTTTTCTAGGCAAGAAAAGTCGGATAAGTAAATCCTAAGTTTACACATTTAGTGTATATTACAACTATGTCACTGTACGCTATGGGAAAAGAAAAAAGGTACAAAATGGAATCATCAGACGTTATTTTAAATATCATATATGGCTGCATTGATGAATTAAACCAGCAGCTGCCAGAAAACGGTAGATTGGTGAAGTCTGCAGAGACGGTTTTGGCGGGGGATGGCGGTGTGCTGGACTCTCTCGGCCTGATCACGCTGCTGGTAGATATCGAACTGGTACTGGCAGAGCGTCATGGCATCTCAGTTGCGATACTAGATATTTTGATGGCCGAGCAGGAAAACCAAGCAAGGATTCATACAGTAGCAGCTTTGCTTGATTGGGTGCAGCACTCACAAGCAACTGCGAAACAGGCTGGCTGACATCATGAAAGCAAATGCGCTCATACTCATTTCAGATTTTAATATTGAGACGCTGACCCGTTTGCTGTCCAACACTCCTGCATTAAAGGGCATTGCCTTTACTACAGCTCCCTTCGGACAGGTGCACCAGTCTTTGGCACAATTGCCAATTGTTAACCCATGGGGTGCAGTCCTATGGACGTTGCCGGAACGTGTCATCCCCGCTTTTGCCAAAGCGTTTTCGCGCGTGGCGGTGAATCAATCATTACCTATCTCAGCGGCGAGCATGATGCCGCTCGTGTTGTAACTGAAATTACTGATTGGGGCGGCCATGCAAAAAGCATTCATGGTGATGTGTCCAATCCGGAAGCTTTGGTGAAAGCGCTACTTGAGACAGGCGCGCCCACCCATTTATATTATTTCGCAACTCCTCATGTCACAGCTCAGAAGAATCTGGAGCTCAATGAGGCGCTGTATCAGTCTTACGCCCGAATCTATATTGACGCCTTTGAACGACTGATAGCTATGCTCGCGCAGCATACTCTCCATACACTGAACGTTTTCTATCCTTCCAGTATATTTGTCGAAGAACAGCCAAAATACTTCGCTGAATACACCAAAGCCAAAGAAATAGGTGAAAAAATCTGCGCATCTCTAAATGAGAAGTATAAGAATATCAACATCATAATTCACCGTTTACATCGCATGAAGACCGATCAGACCGCATCATTGCTGGCCGTGGCTACGAAACCTGCATTGCAAGAAATGCAACGAGTGGTATTGCAGATGTCAGCACAAGAATCCAGTTATGATACACACAACTCAAACTGAAAAAATGTATATTCAAGCATGGGATAGTTCCTATGGTCGCTGCGAAAATCATCTTTTTCTTCCGGGCGATGAAGTTATTCGCTTTTTTGCGCGTTACCTTCGCCGTCGCATCTCTGTAAATGAAATTCGTGATGTCTGCCCAAACGCAGGCGGAAGTCGCATGATAGATTTAGGTTGTGGCCTTGGCCGCAATGTTTTATTTGGCACCAACATGGGGCTAGAAATGTACGGCAATGATTTATCCGCCAAGGCCATAGGTAAAGCCAAAGAGTGGCTCTCTCCTCAACTTGGGCCGCATATTGCGCAGCGTCTTGTAACCGGTGATATTCGCGCACTACCATGGACGAATCAATTCTTTGACCATGCAATATGCGATAGCGTACTAGATTCCATGCCATTCGAAATGGCGCAGGCTGGCGTTGCCGAAATTGCGCGTATCACTAAGTCTGGGGGCTATTTTTATTGCAGCCTCATTTCTGGTGATCAAACGGGCCGTAATTCGGAGTACTGTGATGAATTACTTGTGGATGGCAAGCATGAGAAGGATACTGTTCAATCCTATTTTAATTACACGAAGGTCAATTGCTTGCTGGGGATGTATTTTGAAATTCTGGATTGTTACCTAATTCAGGTTAAGAATTCATTGACGTTAACCCATCAAGGCCGCTGGCATGTTGTTTCGCGTGTCAGGTAACCATGCAGCCCAATGTTACTATCGTCATGTATCACTACGTTAGGGAATTGAAATCGTCCCGTTACCCTGATATCAAGGGGCTTGCGGTCGATCAGTTCAAGGAACAGATTCATTATTTGAAGCAGTACTACAATCCGATTAGCGCTTTTGAACTAATGGACGCGATCGAATCCGGCGCTAAGTTACCTCCGCAGCCTGTCCTGCTTACCTTTGATGACGCTTTAATTGATCACTTTACTGAGGTGTTCCCGGTTTTAAATGAGGCGGGCATATCCGGCTGTTTTTTTCCTCCTGCAAAATGCATTCTTGAAAATCGGGTGCTAGATGTAAATAAAATCCATTTCATACTCGCCAGTGTTCCAGACAAGAGATTCCTAGTTAATTACATTTTCCGGTACATAGACGAGCATCGGTCAACATACGGCCTTGATCAAAATGATTTATATTTGCAAAGATACGGAGTCCCGAGCACCTATGATTCAGCAGACGTATTTTTTATAAAATACATGCTGCAACGCGCTTTACCAGAAGAATTGCGCAATCTCGTTACGGATAGTTTGTTTACGCAGTTCGTATCAAAGGATGAGCGAGCTTTTTCAAAAGAACTGTATATGAGCATCGACCAGATATCTTGCTTGCAACGAAATGGCATGTATATCGGGAGTCACGGATTCGATCATTACCATCTCGACTCGATTTCAGAAAGTGCCCAAAGGAATGAGATTGATTTATCTCTTGAGTTCTTGAAAAGAGTCGGATCAGATCCTGATCGATGGATCATGTGTTACCCATATGGCGCATACAATGAGTCATTGTTGTCGATCTTGAAAAAGAAAAAATGTGTAGCTGGTCTCACCACGAAAGTAGATATCGCAGACTTAAATAAGGGCAACCCTTTGACACTTCCAAGGCTAGATACAAATGATTTGCCCAAAGATTCGAAATCAAACCCGAATAATTGGACGATAAAGGCGCTGATTGGCTAGCAAGGTCTATGTCCCCCATTTATTATGCGTTGTCTGTTGCCGCCCCACGCCATAGAACTCATGAAACCGCGCACTGGTTCAGTGTCCCCGATCACCTCCTGACCCGCCGCCGCTGCACCCCCGCGCCGGCCAACGAAAAGACCGCTCGCCAGCTTGCGGCTTGTAGGAGGCTAACGTGTCGGATCCTGAACCACGCCGTCACGAGATAAGGCTGCGTCACGGTTTTGTCGCTCATGATATCGCGTGGCGGCGCCAGCCCCGACTTTTGCGGTTGCCCCGAATATGGTCACGGTTGGCCCGTGCCCCCTGCGCCGTCGACAATGAAACTGCCCACGGCTCCGGCGGGTCTACTCTGGGGCAGTGCTCGTCGTCCTGCACTTCGTGGCCCGACACCACTTAAGTGCGTTGAGGCGGATGGCTGCGATGCCGGGCAAGGCTACGTTAGTCCGATGCAGTTTGTGTAAAGCTGGTTGGCGGGACAGCTTAGTACGGAACAATAACTTTCTGGCTAAGAGGTACGTCAAACAAGTGGCAGGTTCAATGTTTATCTCGTCCCATTGATAATAAGGCCATTAAGTCCATATTTAATTTTATATTCCGAAATGCATAGATTTTCTGCAATGCCACTTAGCTCTTGAAGATTTATTGGAAAATCATAAGCTGCACCAAGTGCATCAAAAGTATCTAAAATTGCCCAAACTATGAGTGACCCCTTATCTTGCGGAAAACCTTCAATTTTATAATAATTCCAGCATGGTATCGGGACGCATCCGCGCAAAAAAGTAGAAATTTTTCGAGGTAGAACTTTTATTAAAAAAGTATCAAATTTAATATATGTGGGTATATACCAATTTATGATATTAAAGAGGGCTTGTGGTTCCATTTTTTTTGTTATTGGCCGCCATAAATATTTAGGCATAGAAAATGGATGAGGGTATAAAATTTTCCTGTAATGATCGACGCTAAATTTCCCCCCCCTTTTTAGATACTTTACACATTTTTCGTAGACCACTGACGGATTTGGAGTATGTTGAGCAACACCATAGCAAATAACAAGATCAAATACACCGTCAAATAGATCTAAATTAAACAAACTTTCTCTTATGAAAATAACATTAGTTCCATTGTTATTTTCATTATTCACGAATATTGCAGATGAAAGATCAACTGTGACAACATTTGCCCCTAGCTCAATTAATACTTGCGTGAATCTTCCTGCGCCGCTTCCTAATTCAAGGACTAATTTACCAGCAATCTCGGACTCATTCCATTCAGAGCCCTCCAACAATCTTTTTCTAGAATGACTTATTTCATTAAAACTATCAAGCTGTGTCTTTCTAAATTTATTCCATTGAAATCCGAAATTTTCTGTATAGTCATCGAGACCAGTTTTTTGAAAAATATTATCAATGATAAGGTAATTATTATTAATCAATTCAGCTTTAATTTCGGTTAAATTACTCATCATAATATTAGATTTTTTAATAACTGTTTTAACTTTACGTTAATGATTTTTGACAAATCAACATCCATTATTAGTCTATCAGATTCAATTGGGAGGGTAAATATCGTTGGTATTGTGGAAATCTGCAGCCGTCCAATCCCCTGACCTTGAATGAGATCAACACCATGCTCCAATGATCCATCAAAAAATAAAACATCACCCAAATCAAGTAAATTATCAACATCAATTTTATCGCCTGATGGACTTATAATAAACAACCCCCCTGACTCAAAGTCTTTATATTTTTTAGTTAGAGGGATTATAAATTGACCTACGGATTTACCAGTTTCAATTGAATCAGAATGCTTTTTTAAAAAACCTTTACCAGTCGGGTAGAGGCTAAAGGTGGCATAACTGCCAATATTTTTTTCAATCATATTCGGAAAGACTTTATTTCTTATATCGCCGATATTTTCCAGTAAATTGAGGTATTCATTATAGTCAAAATTCCACGGGAAAGCATACCCTCTGTACATGCATTGAAAATCGTCTTCAGAATAGCATATTTTATCGCGCTCTCCTATATAAGGCTCCCAAACAATGCCTTTTTTAATATTGCTGTTACTCATTTTTTCAACAATTTGCTTTGTCGCCAAAGTAATTAAATTCAAATCAATAACCCGTTTGGATATATTAAATCCATTTAACTTAATATTAGCTCTCACAGCATCAATATCTATATTTTTCATTAAAATCTCCAGCAATAATTAAGTGTATTCATTTACGAAGCGCAATACGTTTGAGTGATTGATGAAACACCTCTGCGGTTGATTTAAATACCAATCGTTTTCTTAGTCCGTTATTTAATCTGTTTTGAATCATTCTAATTTCCTCATCTTTGACCAAAGACATAGTTCTCTTCTTTGGGATGTATTTGTGCATCAAGCCATTGAAGTTTTTATTGCTGGCTCCCTGCCAGCTTGCAATTGGTATGGCAAAATAAGCCATGATTAGGAGTTGGTTATCAATTTGGTCGTAACTCGCAAAGCCTTTTCCATTGTCAAATGGTTAACGTTTTTACCCGAGCCGCAAGAGGCATGAGCCTGTCAGCTATGGCTGAGCTGATCAAGTCCGACGTATTAGTCACCACCTTGGCCATGACGTCATACCTGCTTTTACCTTGGACCATGTTTACAACCGCTCCTTGGTGATTAACGCCAATACATTTTCGCATACCTAATGACCCACTTGGCGTCTATCTTCAACATGCAAGGGCCGCTCACTCAATGGCCGTCTATTTGGGATTTCCCTCGGTAGTCCACACCTCCCGCTTGGTACTTCCTCTTTTGCTTTTCACAGCAGAAGTTCCTCCGGTAATCGTCCCCTTTTGCAAGGGAGTTAGAAGTAGAAACGTTACGCAGCCATGGCCAACCGCTGCTTTGGTGTGAATCCGCCAAAGGCCATATTGGGACGGTCATGGTTGTAAGACCACATCCACTTCGTTGCAAAGTCTTGCACCTCTGCTAAGTCAGACCAATAGTACTGTGACAACCATTCATAGCGCACCGTCCTATTGAACCGTTCAAGATAAGCTTTTTGTTTAGGGTTACCAGGTTGAATATATTCAAGTCTGATACCCCATTCTTGTGCCCATGCTTGTGTTGCTGCACTGATGTATTCAGGCCCGTTGTCACAACGTATGACTTCAGGCTTGCCCCGCCAAGAGATGATCTGTTTGAGCCCCCGAATCACACGCTCTGAGGGTAAGGAGAAGTCAACCTCCATCCCAACGGCCTCACGGTTGAGATCGTCAATGACATTGAACAATCTAAATGTTCTGCCATCTGCCAGCTGGTCGTGCATGAAATACATGGACCACACTTGATTAATTGCCTGCGGTACCGTTAATGCCTCGGGCTTCTCACGCACCAGCCGTTTGCGCAGCTTGATCCGTAAATTGAGCTCCAGCTCCTTGTAAATTCGATACACACGTTTGTGATTCCATTTAAACCCTTTGACATTACGCAAATACAAGTAGCAAAGGCCAAAGCCCCAGTTGCGATGGTTATCGGTTAACCGAATCAACCAAGTGGCCACCTCATTGTTCTCAGCATCGAGCTTACGCTCGTAGCGATAGCAAGACTCGCTGATGCGAAACGCCACGCAGGCAACCCGTATGCAAACCCCTCTTTCCAGGACCGCTTTCTTGGCCATCTCCCGTCTGCGAGATGGCCTCACCACTTTTTTTCGAGCGCCTCCGCCACGATCTCGGCTTTGAGCTTTTCCTCAAGGTACATCTTCTTCAGGCGCCGGTTTTCTTCTTCCAGCTCTTTCATGCGCAACATCATGGAGACATCCATGCCGCCGTACTTGGCCCGCCATTTGTAAAACGTCGCCGTGCTGATGCCTAACTTTCATAGGTCAAAAGCAAGTTAGGAAGACGAATAAAGAAGATTTGAATAATAAATACGACATAAAATTTAAAAGGGCAGGACATGGGCAAGTAAGTGATGATGAGTAAAACAGGGAGCGTAACGTGGATTACAGAAAAGACTTACAGATACTGCGGGGCATAGCGGTGCTGCTTTTAGTTCTTTATCACCTCGGATTCGTAACATTCGAAAGCGGTTTTCTGGGCGTTGACGTGTTCTTCGTGATTAGTGGTTACCTCATGGCCGCGATTTACAAGCCTGATAATAAAGCGGAATTTTTCAGGAAGCGGGCGCGACGGCTACTACCCGCCTACTTTTCCACGGTGCTTATCACGCTGTTTGTATCTGGCCTAGTTAGCACTCCATATGACTTTAGTCTTGTGGTCAATCAATCCCAGTTCGCAATGCTATTTGCATCCAATATTGGTTTCTGGCTCCAAAGCCCCTACTTTGATAATGGATATTTTAAACCACTGCTGCATCTCTGGTCCCTAGGTATCGAAATCCAGTTTTATTTGCTTGTACCTAGCCTGTACTGGTTACTAAGGAAAACCCGTGCATATGGATACTGGGCCTTGGTATTCGTCTCGATTGCGACATGTTTCGTGATGGTGGGAATATCGCCTAAGACCTCGTTCTTTTGGCTCCCATTTCGACTGTGGGAATTTCTCTTTGGGTTCGGTATAGCAATTTTCTTGGCTGGGCGCATCACACCTCGAGCGTCTTGGGTAGGCGCTTTAGGGTTTACTCTGATCCTGCTCATTCCGTTGCTTCCGGTGAACATTGAAGCTAAAAGCTATGTTTCGGGACAACCAGGACTTATAGGGTTAGCGATCTGTGCCGCGACGGCGGTCGTTCTGCTGTTCGGGCTGCCCGAAAAAATGAAGGATTGCCAGTTGGCCACATTAATCGAGCGGTTAGGAAACTGGTCCTACTCGATCTACCTGGCGCATTTCCCTGCCATCGTCTTAGGGCTGTACCAGCCATTCTCTGGTACGTTGTTAAAGTCACAAAGCACCAGCCAATTGGCGGTCGTCACGGCCCTCGTGGTTACATTATCTGCTCTCCTGTATCGGTTTATTGAATTGCCACTAAGACATGCTCCAATGCCCGTGGCCTTAGTAGCTGTTGCAGTTGCGGGGGTGATTGCGATGGGTGTCGTCGGTGGCGTATTGAAAGACGTCACAATTACCGAAGCCGAGAAACAGATTTTCGCCGCATCTCAGGATCGCGCACCTATTAGGTGCGGACAGTTGATGCGTGTGCTGCATCCCAGTGCCGTTTCGTGCGAGATAAACAGACCCGCGACTCCGGTACGAAAGTTCCTTCTTGCCGGAGACAGCCATGCTGACGCTATCAAAATGAGCTTCGCAAAAACTGCAGCGGAGCAGAACATTTCGGTTTTTTTGACAGTCCATAATGAGCAACCTCTGCCACAGGCGTTAATGAACGAGGCGTTAGAGAGGAACGTCGATACGATCGTCCTGCATAATTCGTCCTCCGAAATTTGGGGGCTCAATAAAATCGCAACGCTCGTCGAACTAGCCGCCACAAACTCAATCCTAGTGGTAGTCATTATGCCGGTGCCAGTATGGGATCAACACGTGCCCAAGGCGATGTATCAGCATTTAAAATTCGGGGTACCTCTGCAAATACAGACTCTAGCCGACTATCAATCAGCTACCGATCCGCTACGTCGCGGACTCACCAAAATCAATAAGACCAACTTGATTGTGTACGAGATTGGTAGTGAGTTTTGTTGGAATACCTGTCGGCTCGCCAACTTTGCCGGAAAGCCGCTGTACTTTGATAGTAATCACTTAACTCTTACCGGAAGCGAGCAGCTAAGCTCTCTATTTAACCAGATTATGCGTGATATTAAAGCACGGCCGCTCGCGAGTAAAGCACCACAAATGAATTTAACGCGCTAGGCACTCAATAGAGACTGTTTCAGGCGTACCCTACTCTAAAGCCACAATATGTCTCACCGCAAACGATATGATAGTGGGCCTTTAAATGCATCGAGAGTGGCAGTTAGCTCATATGGAAATGAATAACCAGGATAAACTAAAGAACTAATGTTGTTTGAATAGGGGAAAAAATCAGGATTTAAATAATTATGTTTGGACGTCTCTGTTACAGTACCACCCAAATATCCGGCAATTAAATTTGCCACATCTTTAACCTTGACAACATTTCCAGTACGTAATTCTATGATACTGCTCGTGTTAATCAAATGGTTTAAAAATAAAATTGAAGAGAAAACATCTTGATGTATCAAGTCCCTTGATCCACTCAAAGTCCCCTTGCTGATAAATTTACTCTGCTTAATCAACGATTGAGCGCATTCGTAAACAAACATTTTTCGTTGAAAGGGGCCATATGTTGAATGAATTCTCAAACCAAGAGCCTTTAATTCCAACTTAAGTTGCTTTTCAAGTTTGTATTTATCCTTTGCATATTGAGATGCCGGCAAACCATTTGGGCCTGATGAAACACTTGCGCTACTAAAATAAATATACTTCGAAAAATACTTATTATATTTATAATAAAAATCCAATTGATCCTGACAGTTTTTTTTAAATGATTTAACTTTATCAACTTCGCATGCTTCCAAGTTAGTCCAACCCCTCAAATCTATGACAATGCACTCAGTAACAATACTAGAATTCAGTTTTTCGTATGGTAAAAATCCAAGTTGTGAATTCTCGGAAGAAGAAAACGCCAAAAAATCAATGCCAGAGTTTGACAAGTTATGTAGCATTGAGTAACCGATACTACTCTGCGCACCAAGAATTATAAACCTATAATTTTGACAATTTTTCATAATAATTCGTCTCACAGTAACTGTCCGAAAAGCGCGTGCTATTTTGCTTCCGAGTCACTGAATCAAGAGGTGTAAGTTTTAATTGGTTATTCAGTAAATCATCAAAATCGACTGCCCCTTCGCCCAATAAATCTGCATTGAAAAAACGTTTGCTACAGACTATTCGACAGCCGCAAACCTGAGCCTCTTGCATAGCCCGAGGAAAGCCTTCTTTGATAGAGTAGTGAAAGAAAAAATCACTAGTTGATAATAAAAAAATTAGCTGAGTATCATCGATACCTTCGTACCTCTCAACAGTAACTCCTTTTAAGTCACATATCTGGCTAAGAGTGCTCTTAAATTCATTTTGGTAAGAAGTATGCACCCTCCCAACTATTCTAATTACAAGCGGCCTAGTCAATTTATAGTCATTTAAAAACTCAAGAAGTTTTGATAAATTTTTTCGTTTCGTCCAAAAGGCCACCGAAATAATAACCGGGTGAGAATTAGTATTTATGTGATCAAGTTTTGCGGCAAAGCCACTTTCAACAAAATTCGGGAAAATATAAGGAATACGGCCAATACATGAAAGTTGCGTAGCTATATCAAAATTATATGTTACGTGCGTTCGATAAGATATGTTTTGAAGGCGAGTTAGGATTTTTATGATATGTAATTTCCAAAAGTTCTTCAATGAATAGTCGCCATACTCGGACGCCACATCTCCGTGATGCATAACGATTCCACGTCCAATTGAAGGAATACAGAAAGCAGATAAAATAGGAGATCCATGAATAAAAAATTTGCAATTTTTAAAAATTACCGAATAATAAAACAAGGTGATTAAACTTCTTAACCTTGTAGTGGCAGAACCTCCTCTCCATGGCAATTCAATATAGTCTGCAGTAACTGTACTCTTTGATCCCATGACAATGTATTTTTCATAAAATAATTTTCCAGAACCACTAAGATGCGATTTCGTTACTCGCTCCAAGCCACCTTCTATTTCACCACTATTCGAACCAAAGCCAACATAAACTCTTCTCACATAAATACCCTCAATAATACCTTAGTAAAAACATCAGTTACTTTACAGACCGGTTAAAAACCTAAATGCGCTTATTAAATGCCAGAGCATATGTTTGAAATTTCTGTGACTTGCACGCTGCGCCATATGAACCACCCGCACTTCTGGATTAACCATAACCTTCCAACCGCTCTTAGCTAAACGGCGACAGATATCTGCGTCCTCTAAATACATATAAAATCGCTTATCATCAAATCCACCAATGTATTTATATGCATCGCTAGAGAAAACTATAAACATCCCAGCCAGCCAGTCTACCTCATACGGAGCTATCTCAATTTTATAATCTGCAGCACGTTGACTTAGGATCACACGTTTGAAAAAGCGTAATGCTGTGGGAAAACGTCTAGCACTATCCTCAATATGTCCTGCGCCTGAAAATATTAAAGGTGCGATAGCAGCGACGCTAGGACTTTCAAAAGGAGCCAATAACTCTTTTAAATTCAGCCGATCAAAACGAACATCTGGATTAACCACAGCATACCACGTTGATTCACAGAGACAAAATGCGGTATTGTGGTTGGCTCCAAAACCTTTTGGTACTTCATTACGGATAATCCTCAACGGAAATTTAAAATCTTGGTAAGAATGTTCCTCTTCAGGCGTATTAATGGTGATTATTACCTCAAAATTATATTCGCTTAATTTAGCAAAATCCAATAAAAGTTGTCGAATTAGTGTTGCTTGACCGTGACTAACAATAGAAAAAGTGATTCTATTTATTTTTTTCATAAAAAAAGCTAACTCAAGGCAAAGGAATAAAAACTGATTAACTGATAGCTATAAATCTTCGAACTTGTCAAATTCTAATCGGGGATGGATTTGTCCTAATTCACTGGACGCTTCGACCGTTTATTTCCCGTTCATTGACCCTAACTTTGCTGGCCTAGATAAGCCATGTCCCCAAGAAATAGCGTTTTTAATTAGAGAAGTGCTTACCTTCACCCCAGCAACCATATCGATCTTAATTCCAGGAAGTCCAACACTCTGGGCAATTACGGGTTTGAAGAAGAGCGCGGGTTCAGCTAAGAGCAAATCATTGGGTTCAGCAGGCAGGCCGAGTATCGCATGCCCATTAAATAGATCTGCCGCAATTACTGATTCTGTGATAAAAACTTCTATAAAAATGGCGCGGCAAGTTCTGCGAAATTGATGTCCCGGATGTCCGCCCAATTCGGGATCTCAATGTCAAGAACGCCAAGCAGAAAAAATCACTGGGTGAGGAGGCCTACATGACATGAGGCATTTATGCACTAAGGAGCGTTAGGGTAAAGCGCGACAAGCCCCACAGGGTCAAGCAATAGGTAATTGGAATACTTACAAAACTATTTCATCCATTCCATTTTTCAATAAGTATTCACAAAATAGCAAATCAGTAATTGTGTCAATATCTACTGAGAATTTAGGAGACATTTCGTATAAAAAACATTTTTTATTCGGAAGGAAAACTGGATTTAATTTAAAATAATTTATATTGAATATATAAATAGCTCCATTGATGACGTAGACAGGATCATTATCTTGCCTGCGTTGAGAAATAAGAATTTTTTTTGAAAACATATTTTCTAAAAATCTCTTTTTTCTAATAAAGTATAGATTTTTTCCCTTATTCGTTTTTGAAAAAGAAATACAAGAAGTACATTTATTATATTTCATTAATAAAAATGATTCATTAATATGGTTAAAATTTCGAAGCGGAGACGTCGGTTGTAGTAAAATAAAATGAGAATGTTTGCTACATTCAATATTATTCAGCGTATGTAATACAACATCAACAGTACTCGAAAAATCTGTCGCAAGTTCAGCAGGACGAATAAACGGAGTCTCTGCGCCAAATTCTCTTGCAATCTGGGCGATCTTCTGGTTATCAGTAGATACTATAACCCGACTTATACTTTTTGAAGAAATAGCCGCATTTATAGTCCAATAAATTAGGGGCTTATTAAAAAGTGGGTGTAAATTTTTATTAGAAATTCCCTTTGAACCACCCCTTGCCGGTATTATTGCTAACATTTATTAAGAGTGTTCTAATAGTTTCATCATTTATGCGCGAAACGGGCTTTAGTTATTGAAGAGTTGAGTTTTTGATATATTATATTCTTATCAAATAAATTTCTTGCCGATCTAATAGCATCAAATTTATAGTTAATTCTATAATCGAGAAGAAACCTCATAAATCCGGATATATCGATATCAAAAGGCTCGCTGATAACATATGAATTGTAACCTGGGATAAGGAATTCAGATATTCCCTTCACGTCATTTGCGATGATAGGAATACCGAGAAACAGTGACTCTATTAGCACTTGAGGCAAATTGTCATCATTTGATAAAATTAACATTCCATCTAAAGCTATGTAAGAATTATAAAGTATTTTTTTATCTTGAATATTTCCCATATCAGAAATAAATGGTGATAAATTTGATAATTTTCCGTCGCCAAAGTGTATAATTTTGACATCAAAATGACTGGACATTGTTTCTGCAATCTTTATTGCTGCTTTTATGTTTTTTCTATTCGCATCTTCATGTGAATTACAAACAAATCCAAAATTTATATTTTTTCCATTTTTATATTTAGATTTTATAATATCAGATGATATGGAATATTCAACTAATTGAGACTCATTAAGGAGTACATTGTCGGGTGGAGTAATAATACATTTAATTCTGACAGAGTAAACGCGTTCAATTCCTTCAATCACTTTCAATGAAGGAGCAAATAGTTTCTCTGCATGCTTTATAACAAACTGCTTTTTTGAATTGATTATGAAATCATCTATTAATTGATGCTTAAAATTATATAGTTCATTTTCATAATGTGAGCATGCGAACATTAAGTTTTGATCAGATTGACGCCATAGCCAAGGTTTTTTTGTATCTTGAATTTCGCGAAGAGAGAGTGTATCGCCAATCCAAAAATAGATTACGAAATCAGCATTTTGCGAATTTATGAATTTACCAATACCGGTTGAAAGTATTTGAGTTGTATGTAATTTCCTAGGTGACTTTGAAAATAGAGAGTAAAAAAGTCGATAAATGAATTTAATACAATATTTTTGAATTATATTTCCAACTCTATTAGTTGGAACAATTATTTGAATAATATGACCAAAATCATTAAGTAAATCAGCATATTTAATTAAAGCCTGGTAAGCCCCTCCAGAACTTATTCCATTATACAATAATATTTTCATTTTTTAACCAATTTTGTATTACGTATATAGCCCAAACTAATTTTGCTTTATTTCCATTTTTTATGAAATCATTTATCAATTTCATTACTGCTCGATTTTTATATATCCCAGCTTGCTCAAGCCTAACCTGAATTGTTATATCTTGCAACTCTTTGGATCCGTGTTTTCTTAGGATTTCAGAGTTATTTACAACAAAACCTTTTTTGTGTGGCGCTACAACCTCTGGAATAAGCAAGTCAGAGAATGTATTCCTCAAGTGCATCTTATATTCAGCTCCATCATATTTAAATTTTTTAAGTTTGTTGTTCATTATTAATTCAAATTCTTGATCGAGAAAGGGCGTCCTTGCCTCTATTGAATGAGCTGAAGAAAATTTATCTGTCATCATTAAAAATTCGCTTCGTAGTTGAGCTATTTTATCATATGAATAAATTGCGTCAAATCTATTTAATTTTGGATTAATACTGAAGTTTTCTACAGTTTGAATTTTATTTGTAAAATATTTATTATAAATTAAGGGGGATATTTCATTTGGAAAATATCCATATATCTTACTAGAGTCACATGGGTTTTTATCTAATCCAAAACTTAAAATTTTTCTAATATTTGATTTTAATTTTGACAATAACGATTCATTTCCTTTGTTGTAATTACCAAAAATCTCATCGGCCCCAGTTCCTGTAAGGATAACCTTTTCACCGCAAGACTGTGCTTTCTTATATATAAACCAACTAGGTAAATCTCCAAAATATGGCTCTTCCAGCGCCTTGAGCATGTGTGGTATTTGGTCAAAATACTCTTCTCCAGTAATACTGCATTTAATAAGTTCAAGCCCGAGAAGATCAGCAGTTTTTTCAGCCTGTAATGACTCTGTTTCATAGCCAATCAATTCGAACGTGTAACAGCGCGGCTTAATTCCTAATTCTCTGGCTAGTATTCCCGCTATAATGCTGCTGTCGAGTCCGCCTGAGAGTGAAATACTTATTGGTGTATCACTTATTGTCCACCTTGAGACAGCTGAAATTAATTCCTCTCTCAGAGATTTATTGGTTGCAGGTAAGTTTTCTATTTTTCTATTACTTGTAAATGTGAACTCTTTTTCAATGACTTTCAGAGATTTACTAATTGTTGCTATCTTGCCAGGCGCCAACTCCGTTATTGCGCTGTAATATGTATCGAAGTTTACTCTTGAATTTCGCTTTATTGTCAGATATATATTTTTATTATTTATTACTGTTTCTTTATCAATTAGCGGTTTTAGTTCTGAACCAAATTCAATTGTATTTTTTGATCTTTTTATATAAAGTGGTTTTATTCCAAATGTATCCCGAGCCAATATAAGCTCTTCTTTTGTTTCATCATATATTGCGATTGCAAACATTCCGTTTAATTTTGGAAAAATTTTAGTCCCATAAATATTATACCCTTTTATAATTACCTCTGTATCTGAATGATCTGTTTCGAATTTAGCACCTAGGTCTGATAACTCTTTTTTTAAATCTGCTGAATTGAATATTTCGCCATTAAAAACTATCGTACTTAATTTATCACTAATGGGTTGCTGGCCAGTTGCGATATCAATTATTGCTAATCGGTTAATTGAAAGATAAACATTATTGGATATGAATTCCCCAAATTCATCTGGTCCTCTATGTTTCAGAGTTTCCGCTTTCTCCTTGAAGTTTTTTATTTCAGCACCAATATATCCGTAAATACCACACATTTTATTTTTTTTGCTTGTGGTATGTTTTTTGTATAGGTAATTGCCAGAATGAACTATTATTTATAATTTTAGTAAATTTTTTTGCGGCCTGACCAGACCCAAATAAGTTTGAACCCTTGAACCTAACACCCCAATTTGATTCTAATAGCTCTAATATTTTAGCATCGTTTTCTGCATCGCAGTCATATATTTGCTTGCTGATTGCTCTATGTTGTTGCCTTGTTCCAACATTTAAACTAGGGAGGCCAATAAAAGGCGCCTCTCTTACACCTGCGCTGCTATTTCCAACAATTATGGAGGCATTCTTCATTAACTCACTGAAGTGAATAAAGCGCATTGAAGGCAGTATTCTGAAATTAGTTTTTGGTAATTTATTAATAATATTAAATATTTTATCTGCTCCTGGATCATTATTTGGAGCGATTACTACATAATTTCGTTTTGATTGCTTAAGGGTATTAAATAATGATTGCGCTTGTTTTTCTATTGTCTTGGGCTCTGTTGTTACGGGATGGAGTATTACTATTCCGTAGTCATTAAACGATATTTCATATCTTTTCTTCACTTCCGATATATCAACTCCTGAGTCTGCAGCGTGCATATCTAATTCTGGTGAGCCTATATTAAATACTCGCTCGGGGGATTCGCCTAATAATATGACTCTTTTTTCTGCTTCTTTGTTGCTCACGAAGTGAGCTGTGCATAGCTTTGTGTTGCAATGTCTTAAACTTTCGTCTATTGTTCCAGAAATTTCCCCCCCTTCTATGTGGCAGGATCGTAAATTTTTTATTCCACATACTACACTGGCTGCTAGTGCTTCTATTCTGTCTCCATGTATCAATACTAGATCTGTATTATTCTCATGCAAATAGTCAGAAAATCCCAAAATTGTTTTGCTCAGCACATAATCTAAACTGTCGCCTTCGCGTTGATTAATGAATTCAAAGATTTCCGCTTTATCAAACCTTCTTACTTCTATTTTTGTTTTTCCGTATCGCTTCATCATATGCATTCCAGTAACGAAGAAGTTAATATTGAAACCATTTTTTTTTGCTTCTTCTGCTAAAGGTTCTATTTTTCCGAAGTCAGCACGCGTTCCTGTTACAAACAGCAATTTTTTTTTTGTTGGATCTATGAGTTCTTGGTTCATTTTATTTTCCTATTCTTTCTAAATCATTCCATTTTATTTGCTGATTTTTCTTAAAGTTAATACGTGTACGTGCACCAATTAATTTGTCAAAAAATTCAACTGAGATTTCTCCAGTACCTGGCCTACGAGCCCAAATGTCCTTCACCCCGATAACATGGCCCTGCGGTAGATCCTTGTCAGCTACTATGGAGCCACGTGCGAAGCGGTAAACGTCCTCCTCAGGCCTTGTTCGCATTTTGGGGTTCATCAAAGCGGTGTGAATCTCCTTAGAGCGGTCAATCAGGAAGCGCAACTCTGCAGGGTCCATGGAGCAGGCAATGTCCGGCCCCTTGCGGTAGCGAGTGTCGGTGAAGTGGCGCTCTAATATGCAAGCGCCAAGGGCTACAGAGGCGATGGCCATTTCCGGGCCGATACTGTGATCTGAGAAGCCGATGACCGCACGCGGGAAGGCCTTATGCAGCTCGTTGATTCCCTGTAGACTCACAATTTCTGGTGGCGAAGGGTAAAGGTTGGTGCACTCAAGTAAGGCGTATTCAATGCCAGCATGCTCTAGCGCCTGCACCGAAGGTTGCAGTGATTCGATAGTCTGCATGCCAGTGCTCAGTATTACCGGTTTACCAAAGCCAGCGATGTGCCGTATCAGCGGTACGTGGTTGGCTTCGCCGGAACCAATCTTGAAGCCGGCCACGCCGATCTCAGCCAGGAAGTCGGCCGCTGCGCGCGAAAACGGCGTGGATATGTAGATCATGCCTAGAGATTCGGCATATGCCTTCAGCGCGATTTCGTCATCCTTACTTAGTGCGCAACGTTGCATTAAATCCCATATCGACAGATCAGCGTTGGGTGGGAAGATTGCCTTGGCCTCTTCGGTCATTTCGTCCTCGACGAAGTGTGTCTGATGTTTGACCATTTCGCAGCCAGCCTTATGCGCTGCGTTGACCATGGCTTGAGCCACATCCAAACTACCACCGTGGTTGATACCTATTTCGGCGATCACCAACGGTGGGTGTTTCGGTCCAATCTCACGATGGTCGATTTTCATGTTTGTGCTCCAGTAGATTAAACAGCGGTCCAGCCCCCATCAACAAAAAACTGATGACCAGTGCAATAGGATGATTCGTCGGAGGCGAGGTAAATGACCATGCCCAACATGTCATCTTTGCTGGCCATTCGGCGCAACGGTGTGCGTTCGGAGTATCGGCGGATGAATTCGGGATCTTGGCCATTCTCAACCCCGCCGGGTACCATCGTGTTTACACGAATTCCCTTATCGCCCCAGTAGCTGGCCAACCAGCGCGTCAGCCCATGTACCCCGGCCTTGGCCGCTGCATAGCTCGGCAGTGAATTGAACTCCATGCCCTCATAGATGCGGTGGTCAGGGCCAACCACACCGTAAGTGCTAGAGACGTTGATCAAGCTACCGCCGCCGCTCTTCAGCAACGCTTTGCCACCCTCGCGCGCTACAAGGTAGATACCGGTGAGATTTACGCGAATTAACGACTCCCAGGCTGCCAGCGTCGAATCCTCGAACGAGGTAAAAATCGCGCCATTGCGCATCAAATATTCGCCTGTAGCAGCCGCATTATTCAGCACCACGTCCACGCGGCCGAACTTTGCCAATACCTGTTTGAATAGGTTGTCCACATCGAACTCAGAACTCACGTCACAGGATATGCCGAACACCTGATTTCCTTCAGCTGTTTTGATGGTCTTGGCCCGGCTTACCGGATCGGTGGAAGCCAGATCGGTTAACACTACTTGGGCACCTTGCTCAGATAGAGCTTGGCTGTAAGTAAAACCAAGCAGGCCGGAGCCACCAGTAACCACCACGACCTTGCTGGACAAATCAAAACGTTGTTTTTTAATATTGTTTGTTTTCATAGACTTTATGTAGAAAGGCCAATTCGCTTTTTCATCAAATATTCCACGAACTCAAAGTCGAACTCGTTGTCGATATCTTGACTCTTTGCGGCGCCGATATCATAGCCGTGCGTCCGGCCAGACAGAAGGCCGGTACCGCTACGTAGGTAGTCCGGCGAGAGCACGTATATGGAGGCAACATGATCAAATACGCTGGGTGAATCCTGTCGGCATACGATACGTCTAGAGAGCTCCTTAGATATACGCAGGACTCCGTCCTCCTCTTCCAGCATATTGAAGTAAGGGTTCTTGCGTGAATTGCATACGGTGAAAACTGCATCGACATCAGACGAACGGAATTGCGCTATAGCCTTGGATATATCTTCAACATCGCGCAGCGGTGAAGTGCAGTCCAAGTCAACGAATAAGTCGATTGGATGCTCATAATAAGCCTCGCAGGCTGCCAACGCGTGCTTCCACACATCCCACTTGCCGGCAGTGTCGCTAGCCAATTCGACCGGACGTATGAATGGAGTTTCCGCCCCCACAGCACGAGCAATTTCAGCAATCACTGGACTATCAGTGGAAATAACAACGCGGTCAATTTCTGGACATGCTAACGCCTGTTCGATTGACCAAACAATCAATGGCTTACCCAAAAGCGGTCTGATGTTCTTGTTAGCCAAACCCTTAGAGCCCCCGCGTGCGCCTATCAAGCATATGTTTGACATTAATCAACTTTCATATTTGAACTTAAAGTTCTGATGGACATATGTATTTTCTCTGATCGGATGAGATGTGGCTAGCTAGCGCGATGCGGAGCACTTGAACGGCATCGTTAAATGATGAAATAGCTTCAACTTTTTGATTTCTCAGCCTGCTAATGAAATGTGCCATGAGGGATAAAAACATGGTGTTGCGTCCAAAATTTTCCGGGACTTGATCAGCTATTATTTTTTGAATACCGGGCTTTTCTAGATATACAGTACCATTTGTATAGTCCCACGATAGGGTTGCGTTACGGCATACTACCTCCATACTGCGATTGTAAGTAGGCCTAACATAGTCCATATGAATCTGTGCTAAAATACCAGATTTCATCCGCAGCCCAATTTGGGCTATTGCTTCAGTTTCGATCTCAAGACATGAGACCACTCGCTTCATAGCCACTAAATCAGCTACCGGCCCAGCTAGCCAATTTACCAAATCAATTTCGTGAACCAGATCAAATATTACCCCTCCGCCCTTTGCAATAAATGCACCATAACCTTCCCTATGGTCAGTCTGTGGGCGCCAATAAGGTAGCCATTGACCTACACATGCACGTATGTGCATAATCTCACCGAAATCTAGGTTATTTATTTTGGTTTTTATCCACTGCAAATTTGGATGCTGACGCAGCATAAAGCCACATTCAACAATTAATTTATTTTTAGTTATTAAATCGCTTAAATAATCAACACGATTTAATGAATTTGATAATGGTTTTTCAATATATAAGTGCATTCCATTTTCAGCGGCACTTATAGCAATATCTATATGCTTTTCTGTACTGTTAGCAATTACAACAGCATCTTGCTGATCTTTAAAAGCCTCAGACAAACTTGAGTAAAAATGTAATTTTCCAATAAGGTCTTTGTGCACAGATTTTTTCCCTGTGTAGCTAAACACTGATACATTCATGCCTAGTGCTAATAAATTTAAAATATGACGATATCCTATAGATCCTGATCCAACAACCAATACGTTCATATTTGATCCATAGTTTTTTTGTTTATAACTTACTTACAGATTTGGCTCAAGTTGAAAATCTATTCAAGTAATCTCTATAAGAAAGAATTAGGCCGGTCATTAAGTCATATTTTGGTGTCCATCCCATCAAATTAAGCAACTTCGAATTCAATAACTTTCGTGAAACGCCGTCTGACTTACTTGGATCAAAAAGTATATCCCCATCAAAACCAATTAGTTCTCCTATAGTCTTTGCTAAATCAGCAATGCTCAAATCAGAACCAAATCCAACATTTATATGACCATGCAACTGTTGAATTTGATTGTTAAGAAAAACTTTATCTAAGTTCATAACAAACACTGCAGCTTCAGCCAGGTCATCAACGTATAAAAATTCGCGCCTTGGCGCTCCGGTACCCCATATAACCACACTAGCTAAATTATTAACTTTTGCCTCATGAAATTTTCTAATCAAACTAGGTATGACATGACTATTTTCTGGATGATAGCTATCACCTGGTCCATATAAATTAGTAGGCATCACCGAGCGGTAGTCAATTCCATGAGATTGACCGTACTGACGGTTGTAGCTTTCACACATTTTGATACCAGATATTTTAGCTATTGCATAGGGCTCGTTAGTCTCCTCTAACTTACCGCTTAGCAAGGCGCCCTCCTCCATTGGCTGCGAGGCTAACTTAGGATATATACAGCTAGAGCCCAAAAAAAGAAGTTTTTTAACACCATTGAGAAATGCCTGATGAATGACATTATTTTGGATCATTAAGTTTTCATAAATAAACTGAGCTGGAAATGTATTATTGGCATAAATCCCTCCCACCTTTGCAGCAGCCAAGTAGACTTGATCGGGTTTTTCTTGCTTAAAAAATTTAACTACTTGTGCTTGGCTAGTTAAATCTAGCTCGCCGTGGCCTCTACTAATAATATTGGTGTAACCATTTGCCACAAGATTACGAACAATAGCGGAACCCACCATCCCGCGGTGACCAGCGACATAAATTTTTTGCTTTAAATCAATGGGCATTGATTAGTTTTCAATACTCATTGGTACCAAATATCCAGTATTACTCAACAAAGCATGTTGCTTAGCTTTACGTAGGTCATTGGCGACCATCTCTTCGATCATTTGATCGAAAGTGATTTCAGGAGACCAACCAAGATTTTCTTTTGCCTTAGTCGGATCGCCCAACAGAGTATTGACTTCCGTAGGACGGTAATAGCGTGGATCTATTTGCATAACCACATCACCAATTTTTAAGGCTGGGGCCTTGTAACCTTCAATGCTTGCAACAATTGCTACTTCCTTATCGGCACACCCCTCAAATTTAAGGGCGAAACCAAGTTGTTGCGCACTACGGATAATAAATTCTCGAACCGTAAACTGAATACCTGTTGCGATTACAAAGTCATCTGGTCTATCTTGTTGGAGCATTAACCACTGCATACGCACGTAGTCTTTAGCGTGCCCCCAATCGCGTAGGGCGTCTATATTACCCATATAAAGGCATTTTTCAAGGCCTTGAGCAATATTTGCTAAGCCGCGTGTGATTTTACGGGTAACAAAAGTTTCTCCCCGACGCTGAGATTCGTGATTAAAGAGTATGCCGTTACAAGCATAGATGCCATATGCTTCGCGATAGTTGACCGTAATCCAATAGGCATAAAGCTTTGCTACTGCATAAGGACTGCGGGGATAAAACCGGGTTGTCTCTTTTTGTGGAGTTTCTTGTACTAAACCATATAGCTCAGATGTAGATGCTTGATAAAATCGTGTTTTCTTTTCTAATCCCAAGATGCGAATAGCCTCTAAGATTCGCAATGGTCCAACTGCATCAACTTCAGCTGTGTACTCAGGTGATTCGAAGGATACAGCGACATGAGATTGTGCGCCGAGATTATAAATTTCATCGGGCTGACACTCTTGAATTATGCGTATCAAATTACTAGTGTCAGTAAGATCACCATAGTGCAGTACAAAATCAGACTGATTAACGTGGGGGTCTTGATAAATATGATCTATTCTCTCGGTATTAAATGATGAAGAACGACGCTTAATGCCATGGACGATGTATCCTTTGTCCAACAGAAACTCTGCTAGGTAGGAACCATCTTGTCCGGTAATACCCGTGATAAGTGCTATTTTTTGCTTACTCGTCATATGTATATTTTTTAATTCGCGCGATTTAAATTTGAAGCCCAATAATCTCTATAAATTTTAAATACCAGATCTAAAAAAACATCAGTTAAAGTCATCTAACGGTGATGCACCACTTAAACTGCGTCAACCTTAAATAGATCAATAAGTAGAGGATCCAAAAAATAAAAATTGAAAGAATTAAGACTGGTGTTTCTGTAGGCCAATTTATAGCGACCAACACAGGCGGGATATTTATTTGCAACATCAAGAATCCTGAAATTGAGTTTTTAAATATATTGCTTGTATTTGGGAATAATTTCCGACTAACTCTACGAAATACCAAAGAGTGCATATGCAGGCGATCAGCGCCCACTAGGCTTTGGTGCCGTTTATGTCTACGAATCATGCTAAAAATTACTTCGAAAAAGGGATAACTACAAACCACTAACGGAGCCCAGGCTGATATTAGGGGGTGACGCTCCATCAACATTACCGCTACCCAAGCAATTCCAAAGCCTAGAAAATAAGCACCGCCATCGCCCAAAAATAAGTACCCAAAAGGCCAGTTTAATATGAAAAACCCTAGTGTGATCACGAAAATTAACCAGCAAAGGCTGGTAAGTTGTGTATCTCCAAAGTCAGAACTAATATAAGCGAAAGCTGCAGAAACCATCAGAACGCTTCCTGAAGAAAGTCCGTTTAGGCCATCAATAATATTAAATGCATTTGTAATACCAGAAACTGCAAGCATCGTGAAAATAATAGAGACGAAGGTAAATTGCATTAACCAATCAAGCCCAAAAAAATTTAGATCGGAAATAGAATAAGAAGTCAGCGTATATCCCAACATACCGCTCGATGTGGACGCTAAAAGACGAAAAATGACGCCAGTTTTTTGGGTTAAATCTTCAACAATACCGATGAAAAAAATGGGAATACTTGAAATAATTAAGGGCCAAAATAATTTTCCAAAGAACTCAGGTGGTGAAAAATAACAACCTGCTATCGCCCCAATGAATACAGCTACGCCACCAATACGAGGGGTTACATATGTATGTATTTTTTGTATTCGCTCATTGGAATCTATTGCTTTAATATTATTTGTATATTTTGTGAAAATCAAAAAAAAACATACAATAAAACTAACGCTAAATCCTATAAATAATGGTAAAAATGTTTTATTCATACTATGGTATATGTTTAGTCTAATTTAGCGCGCCAAGACCAAACATTTTTTAGCGTTTGTATCTGTTGCGCTTTTTCTTGCATCAGTGCTTTATGGCGTACGGAGGATCTAATGAATACAAAAAGTAGGCTGATCAAAAAACCAGATAGCGCGAATAACAGAACTATTAAAGTTCGTCTAGGTTTTGACCTTTTTTCAGGGGGTGTTGCCACATCAACTTGCTGAACCAATGCACCTTCTTTAGCCTCATCAACCCTGGCGATCTCATAATTTTTGATGAGCAATTCTAAAATAGCCTCCTGAACTTTGACATCACGATACGCGTTGATTGCTTCTTTCTGCAACGGAGATGCATTGGAGTGTCCTGAGCCTCGCTCAAACTTATTTAGTTGTACCCGCAAAGCTCCTATTTCACTAGCAATACGTTGCATTTCGGAGTTTTGGTTAGTTGTAAATCTACCCATTGCTTGAAGTTGCACTTCTTTTGCTGAAATTTGACCACGCATCTCAGCACTGGCTTTCACGCCAGTTTCAGCCAAGACAGCTGTCACCTGCATACCAGACTTTTCTCTAGCTTCACGAAAAACCAACTCCGCCGTTGATAGAGTTTGTTGAACTTTTTTTATCTGGTTCTCGAAGAACAAGCGCCGCTGTTGGGCGTCCGTGACAGCCAAACGATCATTGAATCTTTGCAACTCTTCCACGTATTGATTCGCTAATTTTGCGGCAAAAATAGGATCCTTGTCTTCGACTTCTACAATCATAAGCCCTGACTTCTTATCAGAAGTTAACTTGACACTGTTATTTAGTTTTTCACGGTTAGCAAGCATAGATTTATTTTCATAACGCTCTTGCAAATTCAAGGACTTGATAAGACCGTTTTGAAAACCTTCGGTTCGCATGAATGCAAGATAGGTTTCATCTGTCGACTTTCCCATCAGACCCACTCCCAACCCAGCTAGCGACCCTATACTCGCCAGCGCAGCGGACATACCACCAGCTGTTTGTGCTTGGGGAGAGATGATGATTGTTTTGGCTGTGTAAACAGGCGTCATCAACAAACTAGTAACGATTCCAATAAGAGTAAATGAACCTGCAATTTGTAATATCGTCTTTTTTTCTTGACCCAGGGTAATAGCCCATTCAAGAAAGTCGATGCCGTCTTCTTCTATTTCTTCTTTTAAGTTATTAGGCGTTGTATTTGCCATTTTTAATTACGCAAGGTTTTGATAGCAGCCGCGCCAAGGCCCAGTTGGTAGAAGATTTGTGTAATGTCTTTGGTATTGCGAGTGAAGGTGCTCCAAAAAGGTTCTAAATCGTATTTCTGGGGAACGATGATTGTGTCGCCTGGCATTACAGTGGTAGCCAACGCACTGCTAAACCACGATCCATTATTTTTGGCTAAGGCCTCTCCATTAACTCTTAACAGTACTGCAGCATCACGATCCCCCGACTCAGAAATGCCCGATAGCTTCAAGTAATCGCTAACTGATAAACCAGGCTTAAAAATCAGTGCAGATTCTGAGCTGATTGCACCGTACACATACACGTAGTCAGGACGAGGGGGAATAGAGAACCGATCACCATTTCGCAGTTGAATGTCAGGGAGCGCGCCTGGTGATAATTTTAATTCAGCAGGCATTCCCAAAGCAACTCTTCCCTCAGGCTTGATGGATCGTAGGTTAAGTAAAGATTGACGCTGCGCTTGTTGAGCGGCTTGAACTCTTAATTGTAATGCAGATGAATCCGCACTTGCTCCGGAGGTAGCTGAAATTTTTCCAATCTCGTTAGAAGCTTCTGATTCCATGCGAGCAAGTAATTTTTTTATATTCTCCGCTTGCGATTTTTTTATTTCTTCGCGATAGAGCCCTGCCCCAAACAAATAAGCATCTTGTGTCAAGCCACCCGCTATTCTCAATAAATCTTTCAAAGTTGCTCCGTTCTTGACCTCATAGATGCCAGGTTCAGAAACCTCTCCATCCACACGCACAAACAATCGGCGCTTAGACTGTGGCAAAGATAAATCATTAACTGAAAATATAGTGACGATATCTCCTGCTTGCAGAAGTTGGTTATCTTTGGATTTTTCATCTGCAAAGGCGCGGTTCAAACTAAAGGGCACCAAACTAACAGTTAAGTCTTTACGATTGAGTCGCTCAATGAGTGCGTATTCCCAGTTAATTTCGTCATAGAGGTTACCTACGTAATCAGAAATACTGTCTATAGCAACCGCCTCATTAACTACTACGGAGTTTTTAACAATGGATTGGTTTCGCACGATTGGGGGGGCGGACTTTGCTTCAAAAGTTGCAATAGATGGATTGCCAGATGCTCGGCGGTCAGTGTCAGTTTCGCTGGTCAAGTCATCAGGCTTTGCTTCACGATCGCGCCTTGTTCGTTCGCGTTGGAGAGAGTCGAAAAGAGTTTCGTTTTGGCGGCGAATAGAGTCCCTACTAATCAGGGCTTCCTTATTTGGAATAAGGTCTCGAATGCGAAGTCCTTCGCGCCACATAACGCGTCTCGGAGAAGAGACATTGCCTCGCAGAGTTACAGCATTGTTTAATTCAGGGGCAATCGACGCTACTGTGAGCATGTCGCCATTTTTGAGAATGGTTTTTAAACCTTCCGAATTAAGTGCGAAATCAAGCACAGTTCGGGGCTGACTTTGGCTAGCATCTAGTCGTTCTAAAGTCACGCGACGGGCGTCCGCAACTACTGGCAATCCACCCGCAACTTCGATGATGCCGTCTAGAGTCTCACCTGACGATTTAATTTCATATACAGCAGGGTTATTTACTTTTCCGACCAATGCGATGTACCCAACAGCTGGGGGAATCACAATGACATCGCCATCGATCAATTTGACCTCTGCGGCATCACTGCCAGTGGCTAAAAATTTGTAAAGGTCAAGCTCTGCAATCACTTTTCCGGAGCGCTTGAGCTGAATGCGGCGCATGGATCCTGTGGCATTCGGACCCCCTGTGGCAAATAAGCCACTTGCTAGTGTGGAGACGCTGCTAATAGAGTAACTGCCAGGGCGACGCGCTTGCCCGACCACGTAAACAGTAATAGACCTTAGTTGACCAAGTGTGACACTTAACTCGAAGCCTTTGTAATATTTGGAAACAGCATTGCGAATGACTCCCTCCGCTTGGTTGGCTTTGACACCCGCCAAAGCCACAGTACCAACACGAGGGATAGACACCATGCCGTTTCGATCAACCACAAGGCGGGCGTCAATATCTAGAGAGCCCCAACCGCGAACTAAGACTTGATCGCCCGGCCCTAGTGGATAGTCACCGCTGACGGGGGCATTGTTGATGGGGTTAAAAGGTAAATTATCAAAAAACTCTTGGCCATACAGGGGAAGTTTGTAACCCGCAGTCTCTAGCACAAAGCGTTGAAAATCATTGGGCTTTAAGGGCGCTAGAGCTTCCTGCCGCGGCGACTGAGAAGCAGTCGGAAAGGGACTATCAATGGACCGCAAAGTAGGTATACCGCCACCAACTCCCACTCCATTGAGACCAGATTGGCCGCCAAGTCCTAATCCCCCACCGAACAAAAATCCACCTGAACCTGCATTTTTAAGTGGCAAATCTTCTACCTGCGCAGCTGAAGGAAATATGGCACCGCTGAGGCAAAGGGACGCAATGATTTGTAAAACTGAAAGGAGTACTGAGTTCGATTTATTCATTGCATTCGTATTCAATTAATTTTTCAGGTAAGGCGCCGAAACGTCTATCTCTAGATGCATACCAATCAAGCGCTTTATCAAACTCATTGGTATCAAAATCAGGCCACAACGTGTTCGTGACATAAATTTCTGAATAAGCAAGTTGCCACAATAAAAAATTGCTTAGACGGTATACACCTGCAGTACGAATGAGTAAATCAGGATCTGGCAACAACCCCGTGCTGAGGTGCAACGACAACGAAGACTCTGACAGTTTGTCAAAGGGAGTATCTGGATTTGCTAGCCGCCATGCTTTAACAGCTTGGATTACATCTGCACGTCCTCCGTAATTCGCTGCAATGTTGAGAGTCAGTAAATGGTTTGCAGCTGTCTGATCCATCGCAAGCTTGATGGTGTTTTGAAGTTCTATTGGAAAGAGAGAGATATCTCCGATTACGTTTAGCTTTACCCCTTTATCGCGCATGCTGGTTAATTCTTTTTGGAGATGATTCAAAAAGAGGGCCATCAGGGCAGATATTTCCTCGTTAGGCCGACCCCAGTTTTCAGTACTAAACGCAAAAATACTGATGCAGGAAATTCCCTTTTTTAAGCAACTCATGACCAATTGCTTAACCATGCTTGCACCTTTTACGTGTCCTGCCTTTCTCGGTAATAGGCGTTTTTGGGCCCAACGACCATTGCCATCCATGATGAAAGCGACATGTTTAGGAATGACTTTTGAATTAAGTAAATTGACGCTAGCTATTTGCAAATGACCACCTAATCTCAACCTTTTTTCGATCTTCTTGGAGGTTCGTTAGCAACCAACATATTTGACTTTTTGATTGCGCCAAGTAACAGCACGAATGCGTCTATTTGCTTTGGCGTTATCTGCTTGGCTCCATCAATGTTTAAATACTCAAGATGGGTAGGAGGTGGATGAGTGCCGAGCGTGAGATCAAAAGGAAAAATTCTAGAAAGATCCAATCTCAACCATTCAATAAGATGTAAGAAATAGTCAAGATCCGGGAATGATTCCCCCTTAAACCACTTCCTTACCGCCTCTCTACTCACCTTTAATTTGTACTTGGAACTCAAGAAAAAGTCTCTTGCAAACTGCTCATTTGACGGAATGGTCTTGAAATGGCTACCGCAGCAACGTATGAGCTCTTGAGCAAAACGCTGTTTGACGAGTTCAGTGTTACTGGTCATTTTGAAATCTATTTTAATTATTGAGTTGGCAATTAATTGTGCTAACAAATATAGATATTATGCACAACGAATTTTTATAGTCATATATTACTAATTAAAGATTAAATATAGTAAGTAGTGATTACCCAGGCTTGCATATTCAAGGACAGCATCCATGGTTGAAGGCTCAAATAATGAGCTTTGCAGAACCTTTTAAAAAAAGCGCATCTAGGTTTACCTCAATTGACGTACACCCCAGTCATAGTTAACACTTCAATGCTTTATCACTAAGGATTGAAGTTATGAAAAGTAGGTTTGGTTTAGTAGTAGCTTTGCTAAGTGGTTTGTTGTTGAGTGTGGGTAGCAGTTGGGCGGCCTATCCGGAAAAAGCCATCAAATGGATCGTTCCTTACCCACCAGCGGGAACAACTGACGTTCTGGCACGCATCATTGCCCAAACTTTGAGCGAACGCTTGGGCCAACAAGTCATCGTAGAAAACAAGCCAGGCGGCGGTAACAACATTGGTACTGAGTTTGTGGTCAATGCCCCTGCAGATGGTTACACCATGCTGTTAGTGAATCCAGCAAACGGCATCAATGCATCGCTTTACAAAAAGTTGAACTACAACTTTATTCGCGACATCACTCCAGTTGCAGGATTGGTCCGTACACCCAATGTGATGGTGGTGACTAACAGCTTGCCTGTGAAGAGCGTTGCCGAATTCATTGCTTATTGCAAAGCCAACCCGACCAAGGTCAATATGGCTTCATCTGGCAGCGGCACATCTGTGCATTTGTCAGGTGAATTGTTCAAATACATGACGGGCTGCCAAATGGCCCACATACCTTACAAAGGCGCCGGCCCTGCGCTCACCGATTTGATCGCCGGACAAGTGCATGTGTTATTCGACAACCTGCCCTCTTCCGTGCCACATATCAAGTCAGGCCGTATTCGCGCGCTCGCTGTGACTTCTAAGAACCGCGAACCATCCATGCCTGATACACCAACCGTGGGCGACACTGTGGCTGGGTATGAGGCC
>Ga0164295_10000241_pt1 | contig 46435 bp, 54 predicted proteins | sample GEODES006metaG_FD_111798 | JGI IMG/M metagenome (GOLD analysis project Ga0164295, IMG submission 111798) | Oligotrophic lake water microbial communities from Sparkling Lake, Wisconsin, USA - GEODES006 metaG | ecosystem: Environmental > Aquatic > Freshwater > Lake | place: USA: Sparkling Lake...
ATCGCGCGTTCAAGTTCAAGGCGTGCCGCTTCATCGACAGGGGGGCGCGGCGGCTGGGGCGGTTGCGGCGGCCTCGGCTGTAACGGATGTAACGGCTGCAACGGCGCCCTCGGCTGCAACGGCTGCAACGGCGCCCTCGGCTGCAACGGCTGCAACGGCTGCAACGGCTGCCCCGGCGCCCTCGGCTGCCGTGGACCTCGTGAGAATAGAGGGTTTCGAAACGCAAAATCATCCGGTGCATCATCAGGGGGGCGCAGAGGCGGTGCACTCAACGGCCGTGGACCTCGATTGTTTAGTCCGGTCCCGGCACCAGTATCCTCCGAAGGCCGAGGGGGAAGCGGAGGTCCGCCTGGAGGACGGGGGAACGTCGGTGGAAGTCCCGGTGCACCCGGTGGCCTCTTGGGTCCTTGTACTGCGACTTGTGCTTGGACAGCTGCTGGATCTTTCCACAATAACGCTGCGGCGCCAATGCCGAGCAGTTCCATTGCAATCAGTGCTTCACCGATGCTGACCATTGTATCAATGCTCTACTTTTTTGGACTTAAAAGAGGACGGTGCAAGTTTTAAAATGAAGGACGTCTGGGCCGTAGGGCGTCCTCCGATCGAGACAGTTTCGGTACCTCGCAAGTATCGTGAGGGGCGTCCAAAGGGGGATTATGATCTTGTCATCGTAAGCCTTGTGCATCAGTCAGCAGATATGGTCAAGTACTTGGCGGCAAATTTGCAAAAATATGTCAAGGGGTCGTTTGTGTGGATTGTGCACTACAATCACTCGGATTTCATTGACGAACATGAACTTCCAGACTTTGTATGGCTCCATCGCGAGCCGATTGAGACACGAGCCTTTACCCGGTCCATCACGCATGCTGCGTGTCGGTGCATGGAGTTCTTTCTGGAGACGGCAACGTGTAACAATTTCCTCATGATGAGTTCCGGGTCCTCCTTTTTCAGGGAGTACCAGGTTCCCACTGCGCCGCGGATCGCCATCAATTCTCCCGAGTACCTTCTCTTTGATGGAAAGGTCCTGCCTCACCAGGAACCGATCCCGATCGGTCATGCAAAGGGTCGCGGGTGGCACTGGGAGGTGTTTGCAACGGATGATCATGTGAACGAACTCTTCATGCGCCGCGGATTCCGCTGGCTGCGTGGAGGTCAGTTTTCAGGAACGATGTTTCCGTGTGAAGTGGGTTTGCAGATGGCATATGAATTCAAGGAAATTGAGAAGAAGCCGTTCGAGCCGTTCATTCACGATTATCCGGGCGAGGAAATCCATTTCGCGACATATGCGTACAATTACGCGATCGAGCGTGGCATCACCATCCATCCCAGCGAGACGATCATTTCATGGGGAGACAACTACAATATCGAGTCAGTCGACACGATCCGGGCCTACCGCGAGGCTGCCCGTGTCTTTCCGGGCATGGGTCATATTGTCTGCAAGCTAGCCGAATGGACCTGGCACCCAGTCCGGGCGTTCCTTAATGGCGCCGCATAAAACTCGTCGCCGCATATAAGTAGATGAACCAGGAGGTCACCGAGGCATTTAACGGCAGAAGCGATGCTGATATACTTGAAATTGTACGGAACATCATGAATGGTGGTGAGGAAACTATCCTTAACCTTCCCGACGATACCCTAGACGGCAATCATAAATTTGATTTTGTGGAAGCAGATGGCGTGAAGTATGTGTCCCTTTACACTGAACAAGGCACTGTTCTTGTCACATTTAAGCGTGTCGGAGATGATGGAACTATCCTGATGGGAATGTACCCAGCAGCTGTTCCAGATGATACGATTGAGTATCATTCCCTTCATAACCTCGTAGCTGGTAAGTCCAGGAAGCGCAGACGTCGTACGCGGAAAACTCGTCGTGGGCGGAAAACTCGTCGCCGCGTCTAGTGGCGCCTTGTGAATGCGCGTCCACTGTGTGCACGCGCAGACTTCTTGCGGGACACGATACGTCCCCACTTGTTCATCTTGAGATCCTTCCGCGTCAGACCACCCGGAGTGTGGTGGGCCGTACCGTGCCACACCTTACGACGAGAACCAGTGGCAGACATCCGGCGTCCACCCATCTGGCCCATAGGTGCAGCAGCCGGGGGCGGGGGCGGCGGCGGAGGCGGAGGGGGCGGGGGCGGAGGCGGAGCGGGCGCGCCGCTCAAGAACGACGGCAGTTTGAAATAATCAGAAAATGCACCACCTTTTTTGTCTCCCATTTGTGTTTTACGCAGACTTTTTAAATGAGCGAGGCAGGAACTGTGCGGGTGCTGTGGGTTGTGTGGGTTCTACATATCCAACCTGCTCGATCTTTCCGCAATAAATGTCGTTTGTCCACTTGAAGGGGAATTCAACCGCGTGCTCTCCAATCCCGCGCAATTCAAAACTGTAATGCACAAGCATGTGCGACATGATCTTTGGATAGATTTGCAAAGCTAGAAAATCCTGGTCATGACCCATTCCAATTGAACTCGGATTGTTCTTGAATGCTTCGTATTCCGCATGGATGTTGAGCCCAGCCTCCTTGCGAAGTCCCCATAACCCGCCCATCATGGATGTACTATGTTGAGAGTTATCGCGAATGGTATGCGCCCAGTACCCGCTCTTCATGAAGGACCGGATCGCCCATCGATCCTTCCAGTGGATCCGACTGTCTGCATCCCGTACAAGCATGGTCTCAACACCGGGTTCGTCAATTGCATAGAACCGGTGAATCATATTCGCAGCTCCCACGACGCCCGTGTACCGCAAAATCACATTCGGTGCAGTCGCAAGATGCTCGATATACCTAGGATCGACATCGGATCCCAAATACACAAACACCTTCCAGTCCGGAAAGTACTTCAAGACCAAATTGATATTCTCATTCATTGGATCCGGGTAGTAACGGGGATGCAAGGGACCGTACAAGCAAAAGGAAAAGACGTTTACCATGAGCTCCTTATAAGATACAATGATTTCCGGGAAAGCGTTTATGAAGGACTGCAGGTGGTCGTACGATCCCCGGTACCCAGTGACATTCTCGTTCCCGGCTGCAAGAAGTGGAGATATGGTGTTCTTGAATGGAGATTATGTCAAGGAGTTTGCATCGGGTCTTAACCGGTTTCCTCGCAAGTACTTTACATTTGTTGTCCACAATTCCGACCAGCGGTTTGACCAGCAAAAGCTCGACATGCTCCTCCCGTTCGCCCAGCACATTTATTCCATCAATACCACCGTCACCCATCCCAAACTGACAACGATTCCACTCGGATTCCCCGATCGGGATCTTGAGTGGATACCGACGTACACCCCATCCGGACTTGAGCGGACGATCCCAGTGTACCTGAACTTTACCACTAACACCAATTACTCGGCACGTTCTGCATGTTCCGACGCCTTTCCAGACGCTGTTCGCGATCCACCCGACTTGAATCGTCCAGACTATTACCGCCGCCTCGAGTCTGCACAGTTTGTCCCGTGCCCTGAAGGAACAGGTATGGATACTCACCGGTTCTACGAAGCTCTCTGCTGCGGCGCAACCCCCGTGGTGCTTCGTTCGTGCCCGTTAATTCGCTTCTACGAACAGTTCCCGTGCTGCATTGTGGATTCGTGGACCGATCCGCTTGTCGCACCACCGCGCAAACCAGTTTCATTTAGTGTCCGGCATTACTTACAATGAAGATCGATCTTGCCATTCACAGTTCGGACTCGAATCCATTCTACTTGGATTTCTGGCCCATTGTCTCCAAGATCTGGAAGGTCAAGTTTGGAGTGACACCGCTCCTGGTGTACATTGATGAAAACCATAACATTCCGATCGACACGACCTACGGCATCGTACTCAAACTGAAGCCGGTTCCGGATATTCCAGTTCCGTTCCAGTGCCTCTGGGTTCGGTACTGGATTCCGTCGCAGTACCCGGACAAGGTGTCGATCATTTCCGACATTGACATGCTCCCAATTTCTCGGCGCTACTTTCTGGGTAACATTGAGTCGTTCCCTGACGATAAATACATTCACCTGAACCCTGATTCCGATAATATGCCGTCGTGCTACCACGTTGCAAAGGGGTACATGTTCACCAAGGTACTGGATCTTCCGGAAACGTGGCCTGAATCTGTGAAACGAGTCAGTGAATTCAGCAATGGATTCAACCATACACTCAATGACGGGACTGTCATTCAGCACTGGGGTGTGGATGAAGCATACGCGACCTACAAGTTGAAAGCTTACCACGATCAGTCTATTTTTATCATGATAGGACGTGCAAACACCTATGCGCGCATCGACCGTCACGAGTGGAAATACCATCCGTCCGACATTTACCGGGACTTGTATGCAGATTCTCACTCTATCCGCCCGTATTCCCAGCACAAGATCGAGATTGACAAGCTTGTCGAATTCATCATGGAAGAACGAAAGGTTTACCGACCGTTTGCTAACAAGACGTCTCTCACAAATGCATAAGTCCGGGCGATTTTATGATCAACCTCTTCTTTTTGAATATCTGAATACGAAGGAGCTTGTGTCGCCAAGAATGGGAACACAAATTCCATTCGCATGTCATTCATGTTAACGTCAATCACCTGGTCTTGGCTGAATGCGAGAAGCGTATCGTAGGATCGCGCAGAATACAGAATACAGTGAGTTGTCGCGATCTGCTTCGCGTGCAAGAACGTGAGATCGCCTTCGGATTTCCACGTCAAGAGTTGAGGTTCTCCAAAGTTTGCACATCCATTCAAGACTTGGACATCCGGATTTCGTGCAAGGTAGTCGACCATATGCTCCAAGTGTACCTTGAGTTGACCATTCGTGACTAGAAACTTGCAGTCATCTTCCAAGACCAATACATAGGGCATCTTTGCATCGCGGGCCATGCGGACAATCTTTTGATGTGATAGCAAGCATCCGTACAAACCGTCTTCGTGTGCAACAGCCTCCACAACCTTCAAGTTCAAGCAGGGGTACAATTTATAGTTTTGCTGAATGAGTTTCATCCGATCCGTTCGATGCGGAAGATGAATCACGTACGCGTCCATTACCTTAATGGAAGCGATTCTTCGCGTCCATTTGGGGTTTTGTTTGGAGTTTCGTTTGAGTCCTCGGATACCCGGAGGTCTCTAGTTGGAGTACGCCAGGCCACCCATGCCGGACATCACGCGGAGCACGTTGTAGTTGACGGCGTAGACGCGGACCTGCGCCGTGCGGCCAGAGCGCACCGTGTTGACGGAGACCGTGAGCTGCAGGGTCGCCTTGTCGATGCGCGAGAAGTTGCAGCTGCCCGACGGCTGGTGCTCCTCCGGCTTGAGCGCGAAGGAGTACACGTTGATGCCCGGGGTCGGCGTGCGCGTGTGGTGCTGGAACGGCTGGACGATGCTGAAGTAGCGTCCCTCGCGCTCCGTGAAGCGGTCCTGGCCGTTGAGCTGGATCTTGGCAACCTCCACCGGGTTCTTGCCCGTGCAGCGAACACCCGAGTCGAGCACCACCTTGGCGAGCAGGTAGTTGGTCGTGTCCTCGAAGATGTAGGACTGGTCGTTGCCGCTGGTGTTGAAGTTCGTGTCGAGCCAGCTGGCGCCCTGGAGGGACGGGCCAACCGCGATACCCACACCCGGGAGGTACGGGCCCGAAGGACCGTCGGCCGTCGTCGGCACGTTGAGCGTCGAGGCACCGCCACCCAGGGAGCCGCGGGCGAGCACGTCCATGATCACACCCTCCGTCGAGAAGTCGTCGGAGTAGTTGAACGGCTGGCAGCCGTTGACCTCCTGGATGAAGGAGGACTGGGCGCCCGGGTTCGAGCAGTCGATGAACGAGTCGCGCTGGACGACCCACACGAGCTCCTTCACCGGGTGGTTAAAGTTCAGCTGGATCTTGTTCGAGCTCGACGTGATCGACTCGGCGCCCGTGAACTGCAGCTGCTCGATGAGGTACTCGTGCGACTGCTGGGCGAAGCGGCGGCGCTCCTCCGTGTCCAGGTAGACATAGTCGATGTAGAGCGACGCGGCCGTGAGCGACTGGATCGCCGTCGTCGCAACACCCTCGTAGTAGGTGCAGTTCACCCACTGCTCGAACTCCACGTTGATGCGCACCTCGTGGTACTGGAGCGCGATGAGCGGGATCGCCAGGCCCGGGTTGCGGCAGAACCAGAACTGCAGCGGGATGTACAGCGTCTTGGCCGGGGTGCCCGAACGCGGCGCGCACGTGTTCGTCAGCTCGGCGCCCGCGCACGACTGGTCCAGCGCATAGCCCTTGCGGTCCTTCATCAGCACGAGGTCGTGCGTGTTGCCGATCATGTCATCAAGGCCCTTGACCGTGCCCGCATCCTGGGTCAGCTGGGTCCAGATCTGCATCCAGTCGCCGTACTGGCGGTCGATGCGCTGGCCGCCAATCTCGAGCTCAACCGTCTTGATGAGGCGGTGGCCCACGTAGTTGAGCCAGCGGAAGCGCGTCACCGTCGAGTTGTTCGTCGACGAGAGGTCAACCGTCGGCAGAACCACCTGCACGTACGTGCGGTACATCAGGTCGGCGTTACGGTTGATGATGGCCGTCACGCGGCGGTTGAAGTCCGCCTGGCCGTTGAACGTCACCTCAATGGACTCCATCGCGAAGTTCGTGTGACGCTTGAAGAGCACCTTCCAGAACGTGATCTGGGGGTTACCGGAAATGTAGATATCCTGCGCACCGTAGCTGACGAGCTGAAGAAGACCACCACCCATATTGCTTGTTGTGTTCAATGCCAATATTTTTTTCTTACGGCAAACAATCTACACACAAAACACAGGAAGGTGGAATGCGGATTTATGCAGTCAATTGCGACCGGGGGCGCGGCGAAAGGCTGATAAAAGCCGCAGAGCCACTCGGTCTCGACATTGTGCTGGTCCCTTCCCCGTTATGGACAGATGAAGAGGTGCAGCGTCGAGGCAAGACGTGTTTCGAAAGGAATACATCCTACCCCACCGGATGTGCAGCAACCATGGGGCATATGCGTGCATTGGCAGAGTTTGCAAAAAGTGGCGAACCACTTGGTATCATCATTGAAGATGACGTCCGATTCCACAAACACTTTAATAGGTTAGTGGATGCGTTGACTCCACACATGATGGAAGGCAATACAGATGTCTTATCACTCGGATACGTTAACTTTCCACAAGGTGAATGGTCCTGTGTAGGCGGAGAGTACATTATCCGGAATGTCGGAACATCCAATCCATGGGGCGCACAATGTTACATGGTGACTCATCGATATGCCAAGTACTTGTCCGATCTCTTTTCGGTGGATGATGTTGCCATTCCATTCAAAAATCATTTTGTGACCGACTGGGTCTTGTTTGATCGTTACGAACTTGGGTGTCGTCGTGATGTCATGCTGTACCCGATTGCAATCGAGTCGCCTGATGAACAAACGATTGCGGGAAGTACGAATAAGGCGGATTTATTTGCGTGTGGAATGAAACACGAGGATTTCTATCTTTAGCTCATGATCATGTGAGGCACAATATGCATGGCTTCCAACTCCTGCATCCATAACTTCATCGCGTAGGGAATGGTCTTTTGTACAAAGTCCGTCATGTTGCCGCACGAACCACACGAATAGATCCCTTCTGCCGGATTCACGATTGCAAGAGTGCCACACGTCTTGCAGATTCCTGTGAGGAACGGGTCCGATACATCCATCAGACGCTCCTTGGTAAACACCGAGGCACCGTGTGAGATCATGCAATCACGCTCCATCTCTCCCACACGCAACCCGCCATCACGACTCCTACCCTCGCACGGCTGACGAGTGAGCGAGACAATAGGTCCACGAGCGCGAGAATGCTGCTTGTCCATCACCATATGCTTGAGGCGCTGGTAGAAGGTCGGGCCCATGAAGATCTCGGCTTCCATCATTTCGCCCGTCTGTCCATTGTACAAGACCTCATTGCCGTACGGGTGCATGCCCAATTCCGCCATCTGCTTCCGGAGCTCATCAATCTTGAGATGGTTATACGGCGTGCCATCTGCAAGCGAGCCTTTCTGGGTACAGATCTTGCCAAAGATACACTCCATCAACTGTGCAATTGTCATTCGGGAAGGAACTGCGTGAGGATTCATAATCAAGTCCGGACGCAACCCGGATGCTGCAAAGGGCATATCCTCCTCATTCAGGAGCATACCGACTGTTCCCTTCTGACCGTGGCGGCTTGAAAACTTGTCACCCACCTGGGGAATACGCTCGGACACAACGCGGACCTTGACAAACGGATATCCATCTGAATTCTTGTCCTGCCACACACCGTCAACACGGCAAGACTCGGAGTTCTTGTGTGTGGTCGAAGCGTCGCGGAACGAGTACCCGGCCGTATCGTGCCGGAGATTCACAACCTTGCCAATCACAACATCATTCTCCTGGAGAGTTGCATTCAGGATTGGGATACCGTTCTCATTCACGGCTGCATAGCTCGTGTTCTTGTACTTGCGAGTACTCTTCTTCTCGGGACGCATGAACTTTTCCTCCCTGCCCGAGGTGACATTCCGATGCTCCTCGTCCTTGTACATGGTGTAATAGAGTCCCCGAAACAGGCCACGATTCACAGCAGACCGGTTCATGATGATAGAATCCTCCTGGTTGTAGCCACCGTAACACGCAATCGCAACAATGGCATTCATTCCAAACGGCATCTCGTGCATCTTGAGCATATTCATACTCCGGGTCTCGACAATCGGGCGGGTAATGGAGCAGAGAACGTAGGCGTTCTTGTCCAGACGCTTGGCAAAGTTGCTCGCGTAGATGCACATGGACTGCTTACCCATGGCTGACTGGTACGTGTTTCGAGGTGACTGGTTGTGATCCGAAAGAGGAATGGTAGCTGCCATATGTCCCAAGAGAAGTGATGGGTGGATCTCGTAGTGCGTATGTGTCGTGATCAAGTCGCGCGTGAGTGCGATCCGGAGCGTCTCCGTCTCGGAGGCATCAATGTACTCGACACATGTCTTGACCCAGTTATTCCAGTCCTTGGCTGCCTCACCTGTTGGAGGCGCGGCACCGACACGAAACACGGGACGCACGACACGACCACCATCCGTCTCGATACAGATCGTATTCAGCAAGGTGAACCAGGCAATTGACGTATGGGGATGAAGACGCATGGAGTGTTTGGCTGCGCGCATAGCCGTCACAAGTTTGTGAGGGTTGGACGTATACGCGACCAGAACACCGTTCACGCTAATGGATGTTCCTTCGTACACACGCGGGGTCTCCACCCAAGTCAAGGGGTGGTCGCGGAGAAAGTGGAGAATCGTGTGTGATGGCATGTGCAGCGAGACCGATGTGAGCAGCGACATGGTCTTGACGATACCAACCGAATGACCCTCCGGAGTCTCGACTGGGCACATGAACCCCCACGAAGTGCCATGGAGCTTGCGAGGTGCCAGCAACTTACCGGACTTTTCTACCGGTGTCTGAATGCGGCGGAGATGTGACAGGGTGGATGCATAGGACATGCGAGCCAGAACCTGGGATACACCGACCTTGGTGGCGTTGGAGAGAGAGGTGGACGAGGAAGTGCCGAGTCCAAGCACGGTAAAGTTTCCGGTGGCCAATGCCTGCTTCAACTTGCCCTCGATGGTGGAGAGCTTCAGGATCTTGTACAGGTTATTGATGGACAGAATCTCCAGCGGCCGCGGCTCGCCCTTCTTCCAGTTATCGTTATTCACTTCCTGCACAAACTCATTGCGAGTATCGTTGCACACCTTTTGAAACAGCTGACGGAACAGATGAGTCAGCAAGGCTCCAGTTGTGACAACGCGCTTGTTCGGGTAGGCATCACGGTCATCGAGCGGAATGTGCTTGCAGTAGGTCAGCAAGAGCCGACGAATCATGGATGCAGTCAGGACGGCACGACGAGCGTTCAAGATATCCGGAGTGGTGATCTCACCAGCAAATCGAACGTGAGGCAGGTACTCGGTCGTGAGCAAATGACGAACATATGCACACTTATCCTCCTGATTGGTGCCATACTGCAGGTGATTCGAGAGGTACGACACTGCCTCCTTTTGGGTGAAGATTCCAAGTTCAGATGCGTCGCGGAACGATGCAGCCAGTAACTCGCAATGAGACTCGGTCTCGGACCCCCAAATGAGTCGTGTAATCTCGCGATCGGTCACGACGCCGAGTGCACGAAAGTACACAATCACCGGAATATCCTCCCGGAATCGTGGGACACATGCCATCATTGGGTAGCCGTACCCGTTGAATTTGGAACTCAACCGAATCTCGAGCTTCTTGGGCGGAGTCGTGAAGGACTCGTGCAGGGACTTCATCTCAACCGAATAGAGATGCTTGGATGTCGTGCGCTTGTTCTGAAAGATCATGATTCGGTTATCCGCCACCTTCTCCTGGCACAGGATGGTGCGCTCCGACCCATGAACGACGAAATACCCGAGTGGATCATGCGAACACTCGCCCATCTCGGCCAAGGATGCCGGGTAATCATTGAGGAGACACAGACTGGATCCGAGCATGACGGGGAGCTTGCCCATGGAAATACCCTCAAAGACCCTGGACTCCTCGTCAAATGTATCAAGCTTCTCGCCCTTGTATGTGCGAGCCACAAACCGGATATCCGCATGCATCTGGGCCGCATAGGTGAAGTTGCGAATGCGCGCCTCTGCAGGAAGCATTGGCTTGACACGTCCGGTAGCTTCTTGGAGCTTGGGCTTGGTGTAGGTGACATTCTCAAAGAGAAGACGGAACTCGTACTTGTACTTTTTCGTGGCCTCATCGAGTTCGTGCCACACCGTGATGGGAGGTGTAGACTGGACAATGAGGGGAATCTTGTTGCGGACGAATTCTTCAAAAGAGTCGAGCTGGTGGTCCACGAGACGACGAACACCGTTTGCGAAATATGCGGATGCTGCTGCCCACTCCATGGTAATATGGTAAACCTTCTCCGTAAATAAAAGGTGTTCGTTTTTAACAATGACGGACGCAAAGATCAAGATTGTCAAGACAGGAGGTGCTCCAGCTCCAGCTCCTGCTCCAACCCCAAAGGCAGGCAAACGTACTCAAAAGACATATCCCAAGAGCTCATTACGCATGACACGAAAGGCAGAAGGTGTTCGGGACCCTGCACGCCCCCCTCCATTTCGTAAAGGTACTCTTCGTATTCTGACTGAATCGGGTCGGAAGAAGCGTGAACGCAACATTCGTCGTACAGTACGTTCAATGACCGACATGCAGGCTCGCGATCATCTTCGCAAGGCGGGTATCAAAGTGAGCTCAAAGGCTCCTCCCCATCTCGTTAAGGAAATCTTGGACGGCGGTATGACAGCCGGAATGATTCCTGCATAAACAGACAATGACAAGTGTATGGGGTCCACTTGGATGGATGACACTCCATTCAATGGCATCCTTGTATCCCGACTCTCCATCGGAAGCAGAGCGTACATTAATGACCAAGTGGCTGACCTTGTTCCAAGAGACAATCACATGCCCTTCATGCCGGGACCACTTTGCAAATGCGCTCACTGGATATCGTATCCAGTTCCCCGGGATGATGAATTCGCGTCAATCTTTTTTGATTGCAACGTTTCGTCTTCATAATTCCGTCAATCGTCGTCTGCACAAACCCGTGTACATGTCAGTTAATTCGTGTTTGGAGACCCTGCGGAATGTTGTGAAGACACGGCCAACAAAGGAATATCGCGGTGCGTATTACGTGCATATCCGGAAGCACTGGAGGTTGTTCCAAGATGCGTCAGGACTTGCGGCATTGAAGAAGATCAATGAAATGATCAAAGTTGAAGGGGAATATGCAACTCCTCGAACCAATAACTTTGAAGTACCAATTGCCGAGGATGTTGTGGTGATTACAGATATGGAGGTGACTGCGTCCACCACTGAAGTGTCGCTGCGCCCGAATCAGCAACAAGCCATCGGCCGGAGACTCCGATTCATCGGTGGGGTACTTCGCTTACAGTAGTCAGTGCACGCGCTGGATCCCACGGCAAGTGAATCAATGGATCGGACTCCCATGGAAATCGTTTCATCCATAGCGGCCGTGTCTCGGTCTCTTCACTATACAAGTAATCCCCCGACTTTGGCAAAATGAAATCAAGCTGCTCGGCGATTCCAAATGGAGGATCCGGGTACTCCCACTCAAACTCCATCGGCTCGTCGAAATCCACAAGGGTTTGGACGAGTGGTGCTTCGGCATACGGATAGAACCAACACCAATCCGGAACTTCAGATGTCGTAAAGTATTCGAGTGTCCACATATACGTCTTCCAAAACGCCTGGACCACCGGATTCCAATCCAAAATACCATCGAGGCGTAATCCGTGCCGGAGTTCGAGGGCATACCCATCCTCGGACGGAATGGACTTGACCAAGACAGCCGTCTCCTGTTCAGCAGCCTTTTCCAAGGTCAAGTGCATGGCGCGAGCATGTCCATGATGACGAAGCGAAAACATGCCCAAGGTTGGCATGAAATCGTTCCCAAAACAGAGGATACACTTGCGGACATACTCGTCGACGGGCATCGGCAACGCCCGGATCAAGGCTGCAATTGAAAAGGCATCGTCATCACGCAAGAGGTAGATATCCCCCAAACGGTGCTGGGCGAGTGCAATCAAGACCAGATCGGCATCCAGACCGTAAATGGCGATCCGACCCGACCTGTTGTTCTTGCGCAGCCATGCAAACAACTTGTGCTCTCCCTCCCCTGGCTCCAATGTCCCGGACACGATCAAATGCGGAAACGTGGTTCGCAAGGCCGCCTCCAACTCCAACATGTACGACGTGCCCGGTGAAATCTGGTTTCTGTCAAAGAGTCCCTTCTCCGACTTCTTGAAACGACGATACCGCTGCTGCACCATCTTTGCATACGGGACTAATCCATCGAATGCCACTACAATGGTCTTTGCCCGGATACGGTCCAGGTATATCCGAAGTCCTTTCACAACGCTTCCAATCGGATCTGCGTCGTCAAGAACTGTGTGAATGAAACAATTGAAATCAAGTCCCAAGACATCACACTCAAAGGTGTCATACCGGGTCTGGATGGTGCGGTGAGTTTTCAGTAAAGATGCCACGTAGTACGGGATACCCATTGTGTGTTCGCACAGCTTGCATGTAATTACCAACCAAAGCACGACCGCACCTTGGCCTCCACCACCTTGAGCTCCGCCGGGATGAGATCATGGATCCCCTTCTTGAGCGTGTCTGCAGCCTGGACAATGTGCGGCACGAGAGTCTTGGAAAAGACCTTTTGTTCATCCGTCAGCCCCGGGGATGTATCCACGAGGTGATTGAAGACACCCTGCAAGAGTGTGAGGCGCTCCTCGTCCGTGATGCCGTTCAGCAACTGAAAGTGCCCATACACGGCGAGAATGGTCGGAACCGGGTTCTTGGGGTCAAATCCCTTGAACAGGCCCGACGCGGCGGCAACCTCATCCTTGGGAGCCGGAGCCGGAACCGGAGCCGCCGGAGGCTCGACAATAACCGGTGGGGGAACTGCAGCGTCCTTGCGCTCTTCAGTCTTATCGCTATCCATTTTACTTTGATGGAGCTAATAAATTTCCTGATATCACGTAAATGAGCGCACCTGCACCTACAGGCATTCCTCCAGTTCCTGTTCCGTGTCCTGCCGGACAGACGTTTGATTCAATGACTGGAATGTGCAAGGCCACGATTGTTCCCACTTTGACGTCTGCTGTTGAGAACACGGCATCGTCTGCAGTGGATACGGCCGTCGTTGCCGGATCGGGGCTGTACATGATCGTGCTCGTCTTACTGGGCAGCATTCCCCTGCTTATTTTCCACTACGGTGCGGCCAAACTGTCATTTGACACATATGGTTCGTACCTGTGGGCGTTTGTGGATTTCCTCTTCCCCTACCTGTACTACCCCTTCTATGCCATCGTCCTTAAGTCTTCGGTTTCCGTTGGAAGTTCTCCCGCTGTGTTTGGAGGACGTCGTAGGAAGTGAGAGGTTTAGCAATGTGTCGAACCTTCTGATCTAAATGCTCTCCAACAAAGATGTAGACGACATACGCGAACACTAACCGTCCGCCAAACACTTCCATATACGTCTCGAGATCGCGACGAATCGGAAAGTAAGGCACAATGTAATCCACAATGTAGGCAGAGAAAAAGGCTAACACGGCCAACAATGAATATTCGGTCAAGACATCGAGCACCTGCACGTACGTCGGCAAGTCCTTCCACTCTTCAGTGAATGCCGGGAAGGCCTTGTGGAGAAGGATAGAGACAAAGAGACCAAGAAAGGCATAAATCACAGCAATCAAAATAATGTTTAAGATCACATTCACAACGTTCCCCTTGATATCGGGGGCCCGCACCGGAAACGAAATCTTCATTACATTTTCACGAGAGAAGATATAGCTATCATGTCGTGGGGATACCATCTCATGCTCGATGTCGCCCGCTGCGCTCCCAAGACCATTCGTTCTCGCAAGACCATTGAGATCTTTACCCATCGCCTCGTCAAGGAGATTGACATGGTTGCATTCGGCAAGCCCCAGATTGTCATGTTTGGAGAGGGAAACAAGAAGGGATATACGCTGGTTCAGTTGATCGAGACATCCAACATTTGCGCCCACTTTTGTGAAGAGACAAATGACATGTACCTCGATGTGTTCTCGTGCAAGACGTTCAATCCGGATGTGGTGCGCATGGTGGTCGAGGAGTCCTTCCGGCCGAAACAGATGAATCAGCAGTTTGTCACGCGTCAGGCGCCCCGTCTACTTCAGCCCCCTCTCGCGTAGTTCGCGCTGCTGCTTTCGAAGCTCGGCCTTCAGTGCACGGCGTGTAGGATTCTTCAAGACCTTGAACAGATGATGATGTTCGCGCAAATATTCGCTTTTTTTCATGCGAATTGTCCTGCGCCGCCGGGTGCGACGACGACCTCCCTTGGGTTTGGGGTCTACGATGTGAAGGATACCACGCTCAATCCGATCGTCTGTCACTACAGGTCCGTCGAATCCAGATACGAGTGGATTCGTATTTCTACCGCTTTTCTCCCAATATTCCGAGAGAGATGCACCATCAAAGACCCAGTTGGGGTTTCCTTGAATCCGAATAACGTCCTGTCCTTCTCTGTATGGCTCATATAAAACCGGGTCTTGGGGAAGAAGGTCGGTGCTTTTGACCTCGATAACACCGGGGACTCCCTGCCGAAGTATTTCAAAGATCTCGCGATCGAGCATATTTTGGTCGGATTGCGGAGCACCAAGTTTCAACAGATCTCCACTCCCAAGAAGGCGCATGATCGGGTTATCAGGAAAGGAATCATATTCGTTATAATCATCGTCTGCAGCATCGGCGAGACGGTTCCGGTACACTGCCCTGGCAATAACGTCGTACAGTTGAAGTCGAATGTTATCGAATGCATCCTTAACGACTTGACGCGGAGTTGTCTTTTGCCAGAAAGGGTCCGTTTGAAATCCAAATCCATGTTCCTTTGACGGGGGTATCCATTGTTGGTACACTGTCAATGCAATCTGCTTTTCAGCCGGAGTCAATGCTGCCATTACTTACGACTGCGACGAGTTTTACGGACCCGGCTGGTCCTTGTGGACCGGACCCGGCGGCTGTCCTTGCGGGTCTTACGACGACGACCTTTGCCGAACCTTTCCTTGGCCTCAAGATAGCCAACTGCTCCTGGCAACGCTTCCAGTTCCTTCATAGTGATGTCCTTGGATGGAAGTCTCTCTTGTTTCTTCAAAATGCCCTGTTTTATCTTGTCGAATACATCTTCTAGTATCTTACGATTGCCGTTTACATTACCGGGAATGGGCACATCTGACGTAAATCGACCGTATGATTTTCCTAGAGGCACCAAAAGCTCACCCGGATACCAGACATCACCAACCTTTAGTTCGTACCGTTCATCCAGCACAGGTGCCGCCATTGTCTACACGCAACGACGAGTTTTTCGCGCGCGACGCTTGGACTTCTTGGTCTTGCGACGACGCATACCTGCACCTTGGGGATTGTACTCTGTCAGTGCTTTTTCAAGAGCCTGTTCAATGCATGTAAACAATCCAGTTTCGTCGAGTGCATTATGTCCAAAGTCTTCATCATAGACAATAAGAAACCGCCAATCAATTAGGTCAATATCAATATAGCCTACTGGTTCACCCAAATAGTAAGAAATAGTAGAGCCCTCTTGCCCTGCATTCAAAACGAGTTGAACAAGGTACTCTCGAATATCCTTCTCACTGTAAACGGGTATACTCGAGAATTCCCTTCCGCCATCGATAGTTAATACAATATGTTGGGGGTCCTTGTCATTCGGATAGACAACGAACCGTATTGCAGCATTGCACTCGCGAAGTTTCTGCATAAAGGGTTCAAGAAGTTGTGCTGGTATGAATCCCTCGCAATACGCTCGTTCCTTGTTGTCTTCTCCTTCGAGAATACCTATCTGCGAATTTGTAGTAAAAAATCCAAGAGCATTCATGCGTTCCAAAGAAGGAAGTGCAGATACATCAATTGAATCACCGTATGTCCACGGCTCTCCCTTTACGTGAGTTTCGCGCTCTTTTTTAGCAGCTCGTGTATATTCACTAAACCCTCGTGTTCGTATTTGGTTTCGAGTCCATTGCTCTGTGAACTGCGGGAACTTATCTAGAAATGCCATTATTTAGACGCTACGACGAGTTTTCCGAGAGCGGCGTTTAGACTTCTTGGTCTTGCGACGACGTCTGCCGGCGGCGGCGGCGGCGACGGGGCGTTTCTGGATCTTATCAGGAGTAACGGCCGCAAAATCACCTTTTCCGAGCTCTACTTTGCCGTAAGGAATTGTTACCATATCACTACCTCCGATGTACTTGCTATTGGGTGGTTTCACAAACTCATAACTACCGTTATTGTTATCAAAAACCTCATACTCTCCATATAAGTCGTAGGTGTAGCTTTTCACAAACGCAAGTGCCATTTATTTAGACGCTCCGGATAATTTCCCAGTTACCTACAGATTCGGGTAGGTGAATGGTAAATGAACGCATCGTGGGATGGGTTTACATACATCCTCGACGATCCCACGTTCGTATGGCACATTAACAATGGCCGTTCTGAACCGTACCCCAGAGAACTTGGGATTGTCAAGGAATACCTAGATCGCTATCCTTCCTGCAACAATACGTGTATCGATGTAGGAGGCCACATTGGCACAACATCTCTTCCTTACTCTAGACTGTTCAAGCATGTGATCGCATTTGAGCCAAATACGACATCCTACAACTTTTTCAAGGCAAATATCGCTCTTAATAATTGCTCCAACATATCAGTTGTAAACAAGGGCGCATTCAACAAGAATGGCTTCTGTACGGTGACGAAACACGGAGACAATTCGGGGTGTTATTACATCAAGGAATGTGCAGAGGAAGAGTCTGGAATCGAAGTGGTGAAGCTCGATGACATAGACTATCCATCCCCTGTGGATTTCATAAAGATCGACACAGAAGGATCCGAGCTGTTTGTTCTCGAAGGCGCGCACTCGATTCTTTCAACAGATCGCCCTCTGGTTCAGGTAGAAACGAACAATTGCTCGTCTACCTACTTTGGATATGAAAAGGATCGCATTTATGAATTCATGAGATCACTAGGATATACAACCATTGCAGATGATGGCAATAACCCGTTGTTTAGACACTCCGGATAAATTCCCACTTCAAGTAGGAACAAATCTTCTCCCAGATGTGATCGTGCGCGATCAGGCGGTCCCGGGACTTGAGCAACGGAAAGTACACCTTGTACTCATCGAGATCCAGCAGCTCAAAGAACTTGTACAAGATGTAGGAGTACGACAAGAAGTTCGTCCGGTCGTTCGGGCAGTACAACAGAAACGGTGCCTGGATTTCTTGAAACATATTGCGGACCTTTTCCTCGATTTCCGGGGTAATGGTCGGTGGTGGATTCCCGTTCAAACGCGACAGAATATGGGCTGCGTGTTCGTAATACTTGGATCGGCCCAGTTTCTTCAGGATTTCACGAATCTCCTTTTCTGTCAAGTCTGCAATGTTATTGATCCGCCGTTTCCGGATTTCAAGAACCACCTCGTTCATCACCTCTTCCGGGATCATGGTCGATTCCTTGGCTTGGAACTGGTTCAGAATCTCGTTCAAATGGTTGATCTTCTTGTAGGCGTAATTGTTCCGTTCCTTGGGCGGGTCTCGGAAGGAGGGAAAGTCCGACACCACTAACGCATACTCTTCCGATCCGCAGTTCGGACAGACCAAGATTCCTTCGGAACTGATTTCTTCACGTGCCACATTGCACTGGATACAGTGTTCAGTCATTTGCTGGACAACATCCGGGCAGTTGGAGAGTTTCATGCGTGTCACATACTCGTCAAAGATCTGTTTACGAGACACACCGTCAGCAGGAGCGGCCGAGGCAAAGAATTTCAAGAATGTATTCGCATCCTTGGGTGCAGCCACAGCAAGACTGGGCCCTTCTGTGCGCTTGTAGTACTCGGTCAAGATGTCCATGTTCTTCAGGTAATATCCCTCGATCGGATTGAGATGCGACACTTCCTCTTCGATTTCACGGACACGCTTTTCCCATTCCGAGCATTGCAAGATTGTTTTCATGTCATTCGACGTGCGTGTTTCCTCGATCTTTTTACGCAGTCCCTCGAGTTCTTCCGTTAACTCTGCCTTCTTTGTCTTGGAGTCCTTAAGACCCTGGACAATGTCATGATGAACAGAGTCCAGCGTACCCATCGATGAGGATCCAGTTTCCCGAATCTTGCGGACTTTGAAGACGTCCATACCACTCGTTCAAGATATTCCTGTAAGTAAGTAATGCCGTTACCGTTTACAAGTTCAGCCGGTGATTGGCAAATCAATTTAATAAACGATGAGCTCTCGTATGTCTCCTACAAGGGATCCTACATCTACCTTCCATCGGGAGGTCTTTCCATCATCAAGAAGCCAGCTGCGTACCAGATCAAATCGTCAAATGCCGCAGATGTCATGATTCAAATCGACGAAGATGAAGTCGCTGTTGTATCGAAGGGTGCTGTTCTTGCAGCTATCCATGGTTCCGAACCGATATACGACCTGATGAAGAATAACTTCCCTGCAAGCATCGAGTACAATGGAAATCCGGCTGCTCTTCCGTCTTCGAATCCAGTGTCGCCTACAAACTCCCCGGCCCGGCGTGGAGGTCGTCGCACCCGGCGCAAATCTCGTCGGACTCGTAAGTAAATGGCGTGGGCTTGGATCTTGGTTGTAGTCTTGATTGTCGTTGCTGTGGGTCTTTACATGAATGCCCAATCAGACCGTTTGGTCGGAAATTGTGCATCGTGTGCAAAAAAGAATACAGGCGGTGGGATTTGAACCCACGAGGATTTCTCCAGCAGATCTTAAGCCTGCCTCCTTAACCAACTCGGACACACCTGTTTGGCACTAGCAGGGATCGAACCTGCGTTAAGAGGTTCAAAGCCTCCTGTCCTAACCACTAGACTATAGCGCCATCTATTGATAGACAGTTCCATGTAAAAAGGTTTTTTTGTGGATCTCTCTAGCAGCCGCCTAGCAGCCGCAGCAACTACGAGGCTCGCGCTCCTCAAGCTTGCAGTCGCAGTCGGTCAAGCTTTCGATGCCGCACTCTTCGCAGACGTTCTCCGGGTTCATGATGGCCGGCGCCTTCGGGGGAAACTCATCACCGTAGCGCTCCACGAAGCACTTGCGGCAATACGTGTCATCCGTCCACAGCTGGGACGGCACGCCACAGCCTCGGCACGGCTCCTCGTACTCCTCCGCGCAGAAGTCGCACATCCGGCCCGTCTCGCGGTTGCACGTGCACCGGTTGTCGCGCTTCTCCTGGCATTTGGTGCAGATGTTCGGCAGAACGACCGTGTACATGTCGCACTCGGGGCACCAGCCGTCGGCGGCGGGTGGGGCGTTGCACGGGTGATTGCGGCGCGAGTAGCACTCGTGGCAATAGTTGGACCCGAGAACGGTGGCGCCCATGTCCCCGCAGTCGGGGCATCGGCGCCAATCTTGGCGGCAGGCATCGCAGGTAGAACCGAGGTCGGTTGTCATGTTGGGGCAGCCAGCCTGGAAGCAGGGGTAGCCGTTGTGTCTCTCGCAATCGTAGCACTCGCGCCTCTCCGCGTCGCCGAGCTCGAGGTTGTAGTAGCCCTCGCATCGGTTGCAGTAGCGCGCGCTCTCTTCAAGCATCTGTCTGCACGCGCGGCAGACGCTGGAGGTCGGGATGTCCGAAAGGTCGCCGCACTCGGGGCACGTGTCCGGGATCCGGATCGGCGAAAGCGCGGGCTTCCGCTTGTTCAGCAGGCGCTGCCAATCCGCCTTCTGGTCGGGCGTCATCTTGGTCTTGAGCTTGTTCTTGATGTTCGCGCAGTCGTCGCAGTAGTCGTTGTCACTCGCGTACGCACTGTCGCACTCCTTGCAGATCGGCTTGTACCAGCTCACCGGCTCCTCGTCCACGCCGAAGCGCTCCTGCCAGCAGTCGGAGCAGTAGCCGTTGGAGCCCACGAAAATGTCCTCGCCGCAGCCCGGACACTCGCTGATCGTGGATGCCTCGCACTCGCACTCGAGGCAGGTGTCGTTGTAGTCGTTGACCGGATTTGAGCACTGGGGCTCGCTGCAGAAGAAGAGGTGGGTGTTGACTGTGGGGGAAAGGATGGAGGAGGACATTTTGAATGTGGATGATGGAGGATGTATGAAGTTGTGCCAGGGGGCAATCTCCCTGTTCTTTACGAATCCAGATTTCGTTTTCGACTATCCAACTGCCAGAACCGTTGAAACTTCTTTCATAAAGGATGGGTTCGTACAAACGGTCCGATATTTCCGCACTTCCCGCACTAGCTTTCCAAAGTCTTGATTGAAGTTCACCGTCATAAAAAAGAGGAGTAAATAGGCAGATCGGTTAATACCGGCCTGACAATGGACAAAAATGGTTCCATTTGATTCACGGAGAAATTTGCGCATGGTTGACTCGAAACGAGGATACCAATCCAAAATCCGCACATGGACAGAATCAAGAGCACCCATGCACGCATACTGATCCGGGAACTTTTTCCGGAACCACAATGGCGAATCTTCAGGGAATGCGCAATTAATTACATGAGTGATCTTGTGTCGCGCTGCAAATGCAGGCGTTAACATATGCCCCGCACCCAACAGAATACGCGGATGCACGCGAACGGGCGGCTGTCTGTACATTGACTACATAGGAGAAATTGTGTTTAGACGCCCATACTCGACAGGAACACAACCAGGAGGTGAGAAATCACAACACCTGCGGCACCGAGAATTGCCGCGCCCGTGTAACTGACGACGCCTCCGGACGTATATGCATTCGGGAAGTACTGGAGCAAGAGATTGCGAGGGGTCGAGAGCGAAATGAGCGCGGCCGCCAAGAAGAAGCAAAAGTAGATTTTGAGGTTCCGAAACATCCAACCCATCGCGGGGAGCGTTGGCTTGAATGACGGTGTCATGCTCGAACTCGGCCCGGAACCTGACGGCATGGGAACAACCGGTCCAGACGACTGGGGTCCCTGCGGACTAGGAAGCAGTGCGTCAAGAGATGTTGCGTCGTCCATTTTTGTTTATAAGGAAGACGCGAATTCACAAGATGCGTCCTCGACGCGGAAGCGATAGCACTTTCCGTCAAACTGACTTACCTTGGTCGTTGCATCTTCGAGTGGCATTGCAAGTTGTGTCTTGGTCTCGTAATTACGATGAAAGAGCAGGGCAGCGATTCCCAGCCCAATAATGAACGAAAAGAAAGATGCACCTCGTTCTAGTACTTGGGTGATCATTACTTGAAGGATGCTAAAAGATTGAACGATTCTGGCTCGGTGGTGCATGGAACTTCAACCGGAGACAGACGAACACATCCCGTATCCGTCGTATACACGGTCGAGGGATCCTTCGGAGTTGGCACACGTTTCTCAATACGCGTAGGTGGAATAAAAACAGTGGACAAGACGAGTCCGGTCACAAGGCCGCCCACAACCCAGTGAAGTTCAATCATTACTTCCAATCGACAATAGATTCTGTCCCTGTCATCTTGGATCCCGGGGCAATAACAAAGAAGTAAAAGAGAAGGTCGACAAAGGCAGTTGCAAATGGAACTGCAGCTGCCATGATCGCCATGAAGAATTTGAACACGGGCGAAGACACCCACGATGCGAATCGAGCAAAGAAGGTACCAACGTCGCTAAACCGTTTATCTGTCGGGTCTAATCCAGCCTCAAAGTTTTTCGTGTTCGTGTCCCAGATCTTCCATGCATAGATGATATTGACGACCCACAAGACAATGGCCAAGAATCCCATGACACCAATGGCTGCCCACACACTTAACTGATACGCCATGGACTGGGGAGCGCACAAGATCTGACCCCATGTATTGTACTCGCCCAGGGTTACAGACTCTGTCGTCTTGTATGAATCGGTATGTCCACCTTCCTTGTCCGTATATTCGACATAGAACTGAACTGCCGGGAACCCTGCTTGCTTATCTTCCTCTTCTGTCGTTGTCAGGAGTTTCTTGGTCCGGGCTTGAGTGTAGATGGGCTGGACATCAAACTTGACAACGCCGCCACACAGTTTCGGAATCAAATCAAGGACATCGACGGTGTCCTTTGCCGTCTTGATCTGGGCAACTGTGATTTCGGTAACTGGTCCCACAGCTGGAACGTGCTGATCCATTGTTATGTTGCAAACACGAGATTTGCCAGTCCACTGACAATCCGGATAAAGTTGTACGACTCAACGTATGTAATTACGTCGTAGGTGTAATTGAATAAAAGTGTTCCGGTTGATGTTTGCACAACTGTCACGACTTCAGAAGGCGGATACAGAAGCTGTCCCGTAGTCGGATTGATAAGATTCAAGTTTGCAGCAGGGATGATCACGGGGTTCTGGTTGAAGACAGTAGAGCGAAGAACGCAAACCTGGGTCGCACCGGCAAGGGCAGTGCTGGATGGCAGAGGTTGTTGAAGTGTAAGACGCAGCGATACCTTGTCGATAAAACTCGCATTAAAGGCGCCACTCGGTTGGTACTGGTCATTGTTCAATGCAAAGGAGTACATGTATACGCCGGGAAGAATGGATGACGAAGTGCCGGTTGTGTGGCGATACGACTGCAAAAGGGAAAAGTACGACACGGGTTTGGTATAGAATCGATCCTTGCCGTTAAAAAGAATGACACCATCAATCACACTGTCCTTTGGCGACACGGACGTTATCTGATACTGTCCGCTCGAATAGAGAGACGAAGCGATACTCAATGTATTCGGCGTAAAGGGTGCGCGATCAGGGTTCTGCCAATTCGTGTAATTATCCCACTGATTGTTCAACTCCATATCAGTACGACGCGCGGCGAAAAAGATACGCGTGACCAAGTTGAAAGCTGGGAGTTGAATTTCTGTATTGGGTCCAAACTGTCCCGTGTTGGAAAATGTACGGACCTCCTTGAACATGAAGGTCTGGTCTGCAATAGCAAGCTGGTTGCTTTCTGTATCATCGAGTGAAATGAAGTTGCATTCCAGGTAGGGATCCGAGAAAAAGGTCGTCACGGACGGGTTACTAGGCGCACCGGAAGCTGTAGGAGGCGACAGGAACAATTGAAGCGGGTACAATCCAGCCGGCTCGACGCGCTGACCGTACGTAGGTGAATTCTTGTTCGTATCAATAATCGTGTACAGATCCTGAACGGCACGGAGTGATACGTTGATAAAGACCTCGGAATTTTGGAGGGAAATCAACGGAAGAGACAGTCCCGGGTTTTCGCAAAACCAAAAATGAAGAGGGATGATGAGTTGACGAGACCGGATGCTCGGTTCAGGCACGGTTGTCATGGGCGCAGCAAGACCTGTTGTGCTAGTGACGGCGATTGCATGAGGGTATTGGTCTTGGCGGTCATATGCATTTGCCGGATCATAGATTTCGGGCACGTTTCCACTCATCTGATCAACAATGATACGCTTGGCGGCATCGTGGGTAAAGTACGAATAAAACTTGAGGAATTCGCCGGTAAGACGTTGGATTTTGACACCATTGATCGTGAGCTCAATGTAATCGATCAAATTGTACCCAATGTTCTTGATCCACTGGAACTCATAACCGATTGCCGTGCATCGAGGATCATACCCAGCGGGAGGAGGCGAAACGGATACGAGAGGCGACCAAATATCCGGCAGTGTCAGGACCAGGTAGCAGTCATTGACAAGCTGGCCGTATCGATCGATACGTGTCGTCAAGAGCCGTGTAGTCGTCGTTGCAAAATCAAGGTTCGACGTTCCAAAGGTTAAGCGGATATGTTCCATGGCAAAGTTGGTGTGACGGCGATAGACTGTACGGAAATGAGTCATGGAAGGTTTTCCGTTAATCAGTTCATTCTGTGCCCCTACGGACACCAGTTGCATCAACGCCCCTGGCATTTGTATCTAGGCGCACTGATTCTTTATATGTGAATAAGTAATGGAAGAAGGCTTCTTGAGTAGGGGTCCGATGGGTCGAGCACCGCAGCGTGATGCATGTCAAGAGGTTTGGGAACGAGGCTACGATGTAGTTGGTGCCAACCTTTTATACAAAACATCGATGCCGTGTTTTTCAAAACCCGTTAGGTGGCCCGATGGAAAACGTTACTTGGTTTTCCCTCCCGAAAAACAAGCGGATTACGACCGTTACGTGTATGGAATGCCCATTCGGAAAGACGTCGGCGGATTACCACAAGGTGTGTACACGTGGATCTTGTATAAGACTCGGGACAACCCAGCAGTTCAACTGGCGATTGCACAGGTGGACTCGCCGCTTGAGATTGGAGTCAATCATTCAGCACTTGCCATGCGTGTAAAGGCAACAACAATCCATGGAGCCGGTGAACTTTTAGTTGAGCTTGCCGGAGTGTACTTCAATCTGGAATCCGGTACGTTTACTCTTAATTGGCTGGAAACGCGTGATGGAAAACGCTCTTGCGATCGCGAAGAGTTCGAAGAGTACCTCAAAGCTAGATTTGTAGAGAGAGCACCGATTGCAGTGTACCGTGAAAAAACATACATCAGTGCATTACAGTTTACAAAAGCCTCTCTGGAACTGTATGCTGGTGTCGGATTCATAATAATGGAGATGCCACCTGGCCTAGCTGAAGGAAAAGATAGAAATGGTGTGGCGTGTTCCAACTTTGTGGGCGATTACTTGCATGTCCTTTCTAACCCAGACAAGATCGACGAATACCTCGAAGCACGAAAAGGAGTGATAAAGCAAGCGTTCAAAGACGACACCGCCGACAAGGCTCGATTTACTGCATTATTTTCAGTGTTAGGTCTTCCAGAAGAACGAATTAGACAGCTTGTCCAGTAGTGAGGCAGCACAAGCTCGTATACGTAACACCACGTCCAAACGCGACATTGTTCACGTTATTGGACGCCGGGGGCGCAAGAGGGTTCGTGTAGACAGTCGCTCCATTCGCCTTGACCGACAGGTACTGACCGTTATGTTTACGAAACTGGGGCGGAGGGCTGGACCTGTAGGTGGCAGCAATAATCTGCCTCTTACGCTGGGTAACATAATCCTGCATCGAGTTCACTTGGTGGGACATTCCGATTTATAGAGAACCCGAGAGAAAACGCAAACCATGCGGTTCCTCTTTATCAGCACGCACGTTGATCAGACGACCGGGTACTCCAAGGTTGCATACAACATGCTTCGTCAGCTCGGTTCTCTGGCTCCGAAGGTCAAGACGTTCCATTTCGGATTCCAGCGTCACCCGAATCGCCCGGGACACCGCAAGGTCCCGGAGGGCGTTATCGCCTACGACGCAGCCGCAAATGAGGATCCCAAGGAGGAGGGATTTGGCTTCAACAAGATAAAGGAGTATGTGGAGACTGTGACGCCGGATGTGATCATGATCTACAATGACCCTCTGATCATCTGCAAGTTCTTCGAGGCGCTGAAGCTCGATAAGGATAGCAAGCCGCCGTACAAGATCTGGCTCTATGTTGACCAGGTGTACCACGGAATCAACCAGGGTCTGATCGATGGCATGAACCTCCACGCGGACCGCATCTACTGCTTTACGGATTCGTGGGCCACTGCCTATGCACAGTACCCGGTCAAGGATCGTAGCGTGGTACCGCAGGTGATTGAGCACGCCGTGGATCCTACCATGTTTACGAACATGCCTCGGGGTGAACGCGCATCTCTCCGCAGCACCTTCAAGATCCCGTCGGATGCTCTCGTCTACCTGAACATGAACCGCAATAGCCAGCGCAAGCGCCTTGACCTGACAATCATGGGATTCGTCCGTCTCCTGAAGCGTGACACGGTCTCGAACGCTCATCTGCTGTTTGTGACAAACGTCAATCCCCAGTCGGGGTCGCACTATGACATTCAGCGCATTTACAACGATTGTCTTACCAAGGAGGGGCTCGTTCCGGAGAACTTTGCCAAGCGTCTTCTCATTGTCGACACGGCCCCGCCTAACGTGCTCAATGACGAGTCGATCAACCAGATTTACAATATGTCAGATATCGGTGTGAATACCAGTGACGGCGAGGGATATGGTCTCTGCCAGCTCGAGCACCTGTACACGGGCGCGCCGCAGGTAGTGACGGATGTCGGAAGCTACGGATCTTTCCTCGATGATACGGTGTGCGACACAATCAAGACGACGCCTGATTCGCGCTACTACTTTCCGGGTGGTATGCCGCTTGGTCTGTATGCTCCCACGTTCGATGTTGGGGCAGTTGCGAATGCACTCGAGTCGGCTGCCAAGAATATTGACACGCGTCGTGCGGCCATTGAGAAGTATACATTCAAGAGCTGGGCCAAGGTGTGCGACCCGTGGCTCGAGGATGTTCACCAGACGAGCACGTAACGGACCTTGCCCTCCGATTCACGCTGACCCACCTTGATTAAGCGCTGATTGTCCTCATAAGCTGCCGGATCAAAAAGTTCTTGCGAATCGAGATCGTACAAGAATGGGATTCCCTTGATCATGGCCTTTTGCAGACGACGATGCTTACGCGACATGTTGCGCAAGTAAGATTCATCCTGATCGTCTGTTTTCAACGAAGGCTTGAAGGCAAGTTCATCGCCACGCACAGTACTATCAAACCGCATACACGACAAGACAGGCTTTTCACGACTATGGAGTTTCCGGTGAACTTCGCAGTCGACGGCAGACTGTTTGAGCAAGACGCCAATACGCTGGTTCACTAAATCCTTCTTGTAGGTCACGTCATACAGATATTCGTCTGTCGACATGAAACTTTCCACAGGCTGACCTTCGTATCGCTTTGTGGATGTATCCGACTTGCGAATGGCTGCAATGTTGGGGAAGTCGGATGTCTTGGCCTTCTTTTCATTGAAGACGGACAGGTAAAAATTGACCTTGACTGTTCGCTCCTCCTGATCCAAGGTGGCGTGCGAGCAAATACGAATGGCGCGACCAATTACTTGATCATGGCGTGCAGGTGTCCAGTAGGGCTCCATAATGTGAACATGCCGGACATTGGCCAGAGTAATTCCCTCTGCACCAGACGATGAAGCCATGAACAGGCACAGAATCTTCTTTGCGCGCGAGGCAATACTGGTCTTGAGAGATTCGGGGAATTTGGACTCGTATCGTCCATTAAAAATCTGACGAAAATATTCACGCTCTTCTTCCTTCTCTTCGCCAGAGTAAAAGGCATAGGCTGGTTTATCTGTCATGTTGGGATCTTCAACCCACTGTCCATTCTGTTTCACAATCTTGTACGGCTGCCACCCGTTCGCATCGAGAATAGCCGAAAAGACACCAAGACCTTCGAGTGTACGGTACTGGGAGTAGACGAACTGGTTACGCCACACGGCTCCATCGCCAATGTCGAGATTGTTGAGGATCCGGAGAATTTTAGGCGCACAATTGGCCAATGCCTTCTTGGACAGGTACTTATCCGGATTCGCACGTAACGCATTCAACAGCTCGGGTTTATCGAGAACAGACTTTTCATCCTCTTCATCTTTTGTCGTATACTGGGCGCGCAAATCGGTTGGGATTGCATAATTGCACACGAGGCGGGACTTGACACGAAACGACTTGAAGTCTTCATTCAGGGGATTCTGTGTCTTTTTACTGTTTGCCTTGAGCTCACTCCAGCGTGTTTCCAAGTACAAGGTGAATTGTTCCTCGGACATTTCCACCTTTTCAAGCATCTTGTCGTCCTCCACGCGCCGGGGAAGCAAACGTTCATCGGCACCCTTGAAGTACGACACTAATCCCTGGATACGTTTCTGAAAGAGAAGAGGGTTCTTGATATTGAGACCATCGAGAAACATGGTTGCGAATTCTTCGAAATTGGTGGGCAAACACTCGAGCTCTTCAACTGTGACACGATCCACAGCAATATCTGATCCATTTTCAGTATCAAACTTCTTCTTGATACTTGTCACCCAATCAGACGCCACGGGAGTATACGGCATATCCTTCTTGTACTGCACTGCAACACGCTCGCCCGTCTTGTTGTACACGGTGGAGAACTGCGGAGGATTGCGCGTGACCATTGCAACCTTCTTGACTGCATTGAACTCGATCGTATCCACATCCCGCATCTCGCGCAAGGTCGTGGTCATTTTGCCTTCGTCCCATCCCTGCAGATTCTTAAAGGGGATCACGATACGCTCAATGGGTCCACGCAACAGGTTCATCAGGTATGCGATTTCATTGGGACGGTTGATCACGGGCGTTCCAGACAAGGCAACCACTTTGCATCGCTTGGCACGGTACAAGGCCTTGTACACAGGCTCGATGACACCCTCCTTGTCGGCGATACGGGAAATGAAGTTATGAACTTCATCGATAATCACTACATGGTCTTCGTACGGGTTCGGTCCATCCTCGGTAATCAGCTCTGCAACCTTGGCACGTGTCAAGCCGTTGTAATTGATGAAACTGAAGCGAGTGTTCAGGACGTCAATGACTTGGGCACGCACAACATCTTGATCTGTCTTGGGAAGTGCAGAAAAGTTAGCCGCCTGTCCGGGTGCAGTAACAAAGTACCGTCCGTACTTTTCCAGGAATCCAGGGGAGATGCCGAGCGCAAGTGCCTCCTCCTTGTTACCTTCTGTCACTTGCCTCGAACTCCAGTTTTGTTCAAGATAGATCGGGCAGGTCTGGAACTCACCCTGGTAATTGGTACGCAGGGACGCTGGAGTCATGACGATCACCTTCATGGTCGTCAGAAGTGACTCGGCGATTGCGATTGACGAACATGTCTTGCCGGATCCAAGACCGTGATACAGCAAGATGCCACGATACGGTGTTTCAATGAGGAGGTAGTCCCGGACCAGCTTTTGGTACGGTAAGAGCTCGCGTGACGTTGTTTGCTTGAGACACAGGTCGACATCCTTGTCTTCGGCAAGGGGGTCCCGATCTTCGCGGCGGTACTTGAGGAAAATACGAGTGATGGAGTCGGCAAATGCTTTGCGGTTCGGTAGAACGTAATCCATTGCTACTACGATAGAATTTCGTAGGTATAAATAAATGCCCGATCCTATTCGCATTCCTGACAACGATGCTGTTGCACGTGCGGAAGCCGCCGCAGCCCTTCTGCAGCTTTCCCAGGGCAGGGGCCGCAAGGGCCGCAAGTCCCGCGGTGGTCGCCGTGTCTCCCGTCGCCGGGGACGCAAAACTCGTCGTAGCGGTAAGTAATGGAGCCGTTCACACGGAAAAATCATCGCATTTGGATGGTCTCCTTCTATCTATTCCTGATGGCACTCTTCTTGTACGTGAAGCCGTCCGCCGCGTTTGGTCGCGAAGGGCGGATCCGTCCATTCGGAACGGGTACAAAAGATTCCACTATTTTCCCAGTGTGGTCGTGGGTGTACGTGATTGCCGTGGTGTCCTACTGTATCACCATCTACTTTGCAGGTTACTCGCTCTCATAAGTCTCGACAATCGTCTTAAGCGCATCTAACATTTTGCGCCGCTCGAGATGGTGAGGACGCACGAATCCAATACATTGGTTCAACGTTTTCCATCCGATACCTGAAATTTCACGCCGCTGCATGTACGTGAAGCGCTGTGTAAGATCGACACTACCGCCCGGATTCAAGAGTGCCACAAAGTAGACGTGGCGGTACTCGATACCATTAAGTCCCGTAAAGGTCTCTTCGAGGACCACATTGCGCAAGAGAGTGTAGGCTTCTCGCGGAATGTTAGTCTCCTCATTGAACTCGCGAATCGCACATTCGACATCAGTCTCGGCGCGTATCCTTCGTCCCTTGGGGAATCCCCATTCGGGTTCCGGATAAGGAGATGGACACGTTCGAATCAGTGCTTCCATATCAACACTATTGAACTTGTCACGCGCCTGGGTAAACTCTGCAGTCATGTGGTCTTCTCCCCAGGACTGTTTCCAGATTTCTTCAAACGTTAGTGTTTTCAGCATGGCCTGCTCGGACTGGGTCATGTTGGCCACAAGTGTCTCTAGATATGCCAAATTGTCAGGGTCATATTTGCCCCGGAGAATTTCGGCAAAGCTCATGCTGTCCTTGCGCCGGATCATGAGAAGACATGCACTCGTAAAGGATGCAGGAAGACGGGTCGTATCGAGAAGAATAATACCGCACGACAAGACAGGTTCGCCACATGTCCTGAACACGTGACCCTTTTCACCGCAATTATTGCAATACATTGCCATTGTACTTGAAGCTCGTATCGGGGGCAAAGTTCGTTTTTCCATTGCTAGTCATAATAAAGTTTCCTTGTAAGCATCAATGGCAGCTCCCGGTTTTTCAAGTGTAACCACGAACTATGCGTCTACGGGTCTCGGACAGGTTCCGGGAACTAGACTGTCTGCACTGTGGGTCGTGGGTGTCGGGCTTCTTGCGGTCATCATTGTCTACTTTCTGTTGCAGACGACCAAATTTTCCTTGACAAGCGCTGTTCCGGTTATCACGAATACTGTGAATGGAACCTCGGCAACCATTGTCAATGCATCCTCCTTCCCGGCAGCTCAAGTGTCTGATTACGGAATGCAATTTTGGATGTACATTGCAGACTGGAACTATCAGTTTGGTCAGGACAAGCCGGTGATCCAACGCGTGGACCCGACGAACAATACAATCATGAACCCGAGTATCTTGCTGGATGCCATGACAAACAGTCTGCATTTCAACATTAGTACCTATTCAGGTGACTCGACCGATTCGGGTGCTTCAGCTCCCGGTGGATCAGGTGGATCGTACGATGACAACTTCACATGCACGGTAGAGAATGTGCCTATCCAGTCGTGGTTTGCCGTGTCGCTGACAGTGTTCCAGCGCAATGTGGATATCTACATTAACGGCAAGCTTGTCAAGTCTTGTGTGCTCCCGGGTGTGCCCAAGCCTGCACTGGGCAATGCGACGATCGGTGGATCCAAGGGATTCTCTGGATCTCTGTGCGGACTCACAGTTACACCGGGTCAATTGGTGCCGGGCGATTCTGCCAACTTTTATGCCGCGGGAACACCGTGCTCGTCGAACCCGGGCGGTTCTGCCACATCCACATCTCCTCTCTTCTCTCTGTTCGGCTACACGGTTGTATTCGAGATCAATAATGCAGAAGGCAAGAGTATCTTGTAAGTTTACACAGCACCTACCTCAACAAATTATGAAGATTCTTCTTAAGTGCCCGACACGTGCCCGTCCCCAGAAGGTGATGGACACGTTGAACAAGTATATGAACTTGGCCAATCGTCCGGATCAAATCGGAGTTCTGGTATCCTGCGATACCGACGACACGACCATGTCCCGTAATCTGGTTCGCGAGGAATTGACACGTATCCTTTCCAAGGCTGCATGGTCGAGCATCGTCTACGGAAATAGCAAGTCCAAGATCGAGGCGTGCAATGCGGATGTTGCGTCGGTTCCGTGGGAATGGGACGTGATTGTCCTGGTGTCAGACGATATGATTCCCCAGATCAAGGGGTACGATGACGTCATTCGTTCTCACATGATGACCTTTGAATCGACTTACGGGATTCTCTGGTTCAATGATGGATTCCAGCAGGAGAAGCTGAATACGCTCACGATCTTTGGACGCGCAATGTACGACTCTTTTGGGTATCTCTACAACCCTGCGTATACGAGCCTCTTTTGTGATACGGAACTCACAGATCTGTGCCGCACGAAACTGAAGGAGACGTGTTTGTATGTGCCCTACTGCATTATCCGCCACGAACACCCGGCAACGGGATACGGTGGAATGGATGGATTGTACCACACGAATAACCAGTACTTTGCAAAGGATCTGAAGACATACATTTCCCGCAAGGCGTACGAGTACGACTGGTCTGTCCTGATTCCCACTATGCCCGGTCGCGAAGACAGGTTGCAAGCTCTGCTCAAACGGATCCGTCACATGTGCAGTGTCCGCAACATTAAGGTCGAGATATGCCTCAATTTTGATAATAAGGAGTCGAGTGTTGGCCTCAAGCGTCAAGCACTCTTGCAGGGTGCACAGGGAAAGTACATGTCCTTTGTGGACGATGATGATGAACTGACCGACTTTTACTTTGAGGATTTGGTGGCAACGATCCGGGGAGGATACGACTGTATGCGCTTGCGTGGCTCGATTGCACCGTACACCTTCACCCACACGGTCGCCCAGCCAATCACGGGTGTCATGGCGCGTGGCGAAGAGTTTCTCCGCCCGCCGAATCACTTGAACCCGATGCTCACAGATGTTGCCAAGTTCATTCCGTTCAAGGATGCCATCCGCGGCGAGGATCTCGACTGGACTCTGACTCTGGCTCGCCATGGGTTCCTCAAGACTGAATACGCGTCGTCACATGATCGCATTCACTACGTGTACAATGTTCGCACACCCGTTACACAGTCTGCGCTCGAATATCAACATACGACAACGTACGAAGAGTTCTTGCGCAAGGTGTGGGTTTCATCATCAAGTCCAGCACCCGTCCGCCCCGCCGGTCTTCGCCTGGGCCCGAATGGATTCAGGAGGGTTTAAACTCCCATACACCAGCACGGACGTATCGAGACAGTACAATAGGAATCCACTGGCTTTTAATACCTGGACAAACGAGAATATCCCCGCAAAAGAGTGCATCTTCCTTCTGTTCCCATTCAGGTTCCTCACGGAATTTGACTTGGTCCACGATGTGTCGCCGAACTGAAACTTGACTATGCATGATTCCAGGTCTGCACTCGTCGGGGATGTAAATTGCACACCCTGTGCGCCCGCGGGCAAGCTGGTTTGTAATGAGAGGAAACGAGTCGTAGTGCTCAAAGATAGGGTTATCTGAAAAGGAATGGAGAACAATGTCTGCGTCCTCTCCAAACGCGTAGACAATCGCCTCGATGCGCTGCGGGTGCATGATATCATCCGCATCGATATAGGAAAGAATATCGCAGTCTAGAAGTTTGGACGTTGCGATATTTCGATTTTCTGCAGCATTCTTTCGGTCAACAAAGAGGACAAGTTCAACTGGAAAGCTGCACGGTGGAATCGTAAGCATTGCATCTCCCATGGACGATGAACTAATGACAACCTTGTATGGCTTCACAGTTTGTTTTTCAATCGAGTCCAGAAGATCAGGAAGGTACTTGACATGGGGACGATAGCATGGTACCACGACACCCACCTTCATTTGTCAATTGGGGACAACGGTTCTGTCTATCTTTTTACGTGATAAGACACAATGAGTCTGACTACAAACATCGTAATGGGAGCCGGAGTCCTCGTGTTGATCGGTCTGGGATACTGGATCTATACATTGCTGACAGGTGCATCGGATCCAACCAAGACCATTGTGCAGAATGGATCCGTGTCGGGGAACGTCGATACATACACAACAACCACGATCCCCAAGTCGTTCAATCAGCCCGAAGGTGCCGTGTTTTCATATGCGGGATGGCTGACAGTTTCGGATTTCACAATCAATTACGGAACGAGACGTCTTATCTTTGCCCAGAACGATTGTCCGGGACTGTACATTGACAGCACATCAAATTCCCTCATGCTGGTTGTGAATACGTTCGGAGCAACCGAGACGGTTCTGATCCCGAACATTCCCGCCAACAAGTGGATCCACTTTGCCATTGTCGTGAACCAGTATGCGGTGGATATTTATATCAACGGACTGATCCGGCAGCACCATACGCTCAACCAACTCCCCAAGCAACAGGATGGAAATGTCGTGATTGGATCCGCCTCAACGGGATTCCAAGGGTATGTGTCCGGATTAACGTACTATAGTCGTGCCCTCACAACAACGGACATTAAACTGATGCAGGGATCGGTTCCGCCCAACCCTGAACCCGGCCCGTCTGGACCGCAGTACTTTGCAACCACGTGGTACACTGGAAATCTTCTTACTCATGAATAATGGCCTCGTTAAATGACAAAATCAATGAAGCGTTTACAACTGCCGCAGGAGGGGCAACGCCACATGACCAAATCATTGTATTCTTGAATACAGTCATCAATAGTTGGGAGGATAGAAAAGAAACACCTTTGATACCAGGATACTTTCTTCTGTGCATGGAAGGCACTACTGGCGATGAGGACTGTAAAAAGCACTTATTTCTTGTAAAATTCGACTACGGGAATAAAGTTGTTGCCAAATTTCGTCGTTGCAATGGCGGAATTCAAGTGAAAGAGGCGGAAGGGGATTCTGTATGGAGACTTTTCGAAGAAAATATGATGGACATGAATGGTGGTCGCAGGCGGAAGAGTCGCAGGCGGAAGAGTAAAAGATCTAGTACCAAGAGTAAGAAGAATGTCCGCAGGAGGACAACGCGGCACTGACCTTTCCGGAATCACGACAATGCGTCTCCGTGATGCTGCAGACGTTATTGCTCAAAATAGGGTGAAGCAGGCATACCAGATGTTTTCAGCGTCGACTGCCAATGCGTACGCAAACCGGACCCCAAACGGAAACGATTCTTATTTTGAATTCTTGAAGGGTATCGACGAGTGCAGCTGCACTGGCTTACCGTACCAATTGAGCCAAAAAATGACGTTCCGCAACCGCTAACGCTTGAGGGTCTTTTTCAACAAGTTGCGCGTCTTGGCCCGCTTCGTCTTGTCCCCCGGAGTGTATGTGAAGAAGGAGGCCAGGTACTCGGGCGATTCTCTATCTTTCGATACCTTTGCATACAGGTCCGAACGGTGCTTCTTCATTTCAATTAAACTTTCCTGATGTCCCAAGCATTCCTTGGGCGTCAAGAGGGCGAATTCCCGAGATCCATGATCTGCCAAATCTACAAGACGCTGGGCCACGCACATGATCCGTGTCAGTTCATCTTCAGGTGCATCCGTGTACATGTAGGCGTAAAAGAACTGAAGCAAAGTTGGAATTGACGCAACGTGGATCCCATCTGATGTCCGGTGGTAACTGTGGCACGCCTGGGTCTCATAAAACCGGATCTTGACAAGTCCATTCTCATCCATGAAATCTGTGCGCTTCGGAATCAGTTCATTACCCTCTGTCACGTGTGTTGCCTTTCCCTTGGTAATGGCTTCAATTGTAGGAGCTTCGGCAAGCAAGGTGACTGGTGTTGTCCAGTGGGTCCGCTTGGCATGGATTTCAGCAGCCGAGAATCCTAACAGAACGATCGGGTGGGTCTTGAGCAGATGAATCACTTCCTTCTTTTGATCGTCGTCCAGTTCAGATCCCGCCTTGACCTTTGCCGGGCATGTTAAAGGATAATGCTTGTTGAGTAGCTGGAGACGCTTGTACACCTTGGTCCAGCGAGACACATCACCCTTGGGACGAGACAGCTCGAGGTACATGCTCATGCGCAGAAAGTTCGGGCTCACATAGTGGATTCCGTGCTTGACGATATCCTCCTTCCACAGACGATCAAAGATTTTGTGCTCAAGATAGGTCACATCGGCAACGCCCTGGAATTCCGAAAAGACCTTGAACGTACCCAAGTGCATCCCCGGCTTGACTTCCACATTTGGAATCTTCAGAGCGCTAATATGATCGGCAATCATCATGGCGTGCTCCTGGGGCGTTTCACTGAAAAAGTCGTAATCCGGAACCTCCTCGTCGAAGTCGTAGAACTGTTCGTGTTCCGGCAAGAGGTTGTTGATCGCCGTTCCACCGTAACAGAGAACCCGATGATGCTTGAGAAAGTCCTCGACCAGTCCCAGGACTTTCCGAGTTGTGGGGTCGGCGGCCGCTTCACGCTTGTTTTCGAGTTCAAGTTCATCTACAAGCGATTCGATGGTGTCCATTATAAAAACGGAAACAATATTGTTTTTTTCCTTGCGAGGCAGCAAGATGCCCAGACGGTATAATCTTCGTCGTCGTACCAACAAGACCATGTGGGTTAGCGATGAGACCCTAAAGGAGCCTCCGAGCGACTCGGACGAAGAAGAGTACACTCCTCCGTCCGAGTCCGAATCAGAGGCCGAGGCAGTGACTGATTCTGAAGAGGAGGAGGAAGAGAAAGCCCCACAGATTGTTCTTCCCAAGGGATCCAAAGTGTCCGTCAAACTGCACCTGCACACAATTGTTGGTGGCAACGGCAAGCTCAAGCTTGACGATTCTGAATCCGAGTCCGAGTCCGAGGACTCCGAGTCCGAGGATGATTTCATGGATCATCTCGTGGACAAGTACGTGACCAAGAAGCGTGGTTCGGGGCATAAGAAGGAGGATAAACCTGCACTCGAGCTCAATGAGGATGAAGAGGAGTATTACCACGACCTGTCCAAGTCAAAGCGCCACAAGCTGAATGAACAGATGAAGCGTCTGTCTGGACTCGTGCAGAGTGGCGAGATGCCGTACAAGTTCCGTGTCCTCGACTTGGCAATCCCAGATGCTGTCAAGGCATCTGTTATCAAGAAGATCGATGTGCTCACCGAGACGTCCATGGAGGGTGAGGGATTCAAGCTGCGCACCTGGGTGGATTCCTTCTTCCGGCTTCCCTTTGGCAAGCATGTACCCCTCCCTGTCAAGTTGGCGGACGGTCACGAGCCGTGCTCCAAGTTTCTGTCCGAGTCAAGTGCTATCATGAACAATGCAGTGTACGGCATGAATCCTGCCAAAACCCAGGTCATGCAAATTCTGGCCCAGCTGGTCTCGAACCCGGGCTGTGCAGGCAATGTGATCGCGCTCAAGGGTCCGATGGGTGTAGGCAAGACGAGCTTTGCCAAGAATGGTGTCGCCATGGCACTCAAGCGACCGTTCGAGTTCTTCTCCCTGGGTGGCGCATCGGACGCATCGACCTTTGTGGGCCATTCCTTCACGTACGAGGGATCAACATGGGGACGTATTGCAGATGCCGTGATGAACGCCCGGTGCATGAATCCAGTTCTGTATTTCGATGAAGTTGACAAGATCTCAACCACGTCTCATGGCGAAGAGATTGTCAATATGTTGATTCACTTGACGGACAGGTCGCAGAATTCGCAGTTCCACGATCGGTACTTTGCCGGTGTGGACCTCGACCTGTCGCAGTGTCTGTTTGTCTTCTCGTTCAATGACGAGTCCAAGATTCACCCGGTTCTCAAGGACCGTATGCAGATCATCGAATGCACGGGGTACACGGCTGACGAAAAGAAGACGATCCTGACCAAGTTTATTGCACCGCAAGTTCTCGATCGGATCCAACTCAAGGGACAGTTGAACATGACAGATGAGGCGATTCGGTACATTATCTCGGAGTATTCATCGCAGGAACAAGGTGTGCGTACCCTGATCCGGACTGTAGAGACTCTGGGTACACGCATCAACCTTCTGCGCATTGCAGATGAGGAAACGGCCAAGTCCTACCCGTTTTACAGGAAGATCACCTTCCCGTGCATGATTGATGTGGAGCTGGCGCGTCATATCCTGCAGGAGAAGCCGCAAGTGGAGAGTTGGAGGTCAATGTACAATTAAAACTGGATCCAGTTGAGACTCGAAATAGGAAGGGACATGATGCGAGGATTATCGTCCATGGTCGAAAAAGAGCACAGCAGGTTAGAGCAGGTCCTATCAGGCAAGCAGCCAATGCAGTACTCGATTGTCTTGTTCTGGAAGACGAACGGCAGACTCATGCACTTGGGCTTGTATCCTTTTTCCATGCGCATCACGACATGGAAATACTTGCGAGGTGTCGAGTACTTGACAAAATGAACAATGCACCACGTCTCACCCGGGTACTGCATCGGCTTGAAGGCAACGCTCGATCCACGAAGATGCTGGAAAAACCAAGGCGTTGAATGCCTTGTATGAATCACGAGGTCATTGTTCTTCAGGGTACCAACCTCAAGTGGAGACCAGCGATAGATAATATCGTCGGTGGTATCTACAGCAATCCAGTTCTTCTCACATGCCTGATCACCCGGAGAGTTCAGGATCCGGCAATCTGCATACATGCCGCTTTCGGGCAGATATGAGCCCTGCAGGATCCGGATCTTTTCCGTGTATTCCCACGTCGTTGCTGTGAACTTGAGTTCGCCCTTGGAATCCGTGTACACACGCACATCCTCGAGACCAACAATGTGAGCATCCTGACGGCGAGGAAGAGTCACGGTCGAATCTAGCATTCGCTGGAAGTCACCCGTTGATGGATTGAACCAGACGTTTTGCGTCCTGACCTTATGGGACTCGGACACTGACCCGTTTTCGGTCATTACATACGATCCATTGATTGGATTGATCGTGTAATTGACAAACCGGATATTGTGATACACGGCATTCTTGTACTTGTACATGCACACGGACGTTGGGTGATAATCCTCGCCAAACGTGTCACGTGCGAGCGGGTGAGGGCTGACTGGTGCTCCCAGTGGCTCGATGTAAAAGGACATATTCTCATATACATTGTCGAGGTAGTGAACCGTTCCGGCCCGTGTCATGTAATCCATTGAAACAAGCAGTCCCTTCTTGGGCTGGCCAAGGTAAAACATCAGAATCGATGCCTCATAATCAAAGAGAAACTTGTACACGTCCACTTCCACAAAAAGCGAGTCGGTTGAAAGCGGGATGCGCGCACCCTCGAGTACGTAATGGTACGACTTGTAATGCTGTCCATTCTCGCGGAAGTAACGAGCGAGCTTATAGTACGGCTCTGCACGCGAAGGGCGCAACGCCACTGCACGGAGCATCCACATTTCAAACTCTGGAATCTTCTTGAGCTCCTTGTACGACTCGCCAATCATGTAATGACTGTACCACACTTCCTCCTCCCACCCCCCTGCGTCGATGCGTCGCTGATACATTTTGATAGCATCCTCGTACCGACAAAGTGAGTGGTATGTCTGGGCCAGATAAAAGAGGTACCGGATATTTGTAGGCTCATCAATGAGACCCTGCTCAAGCAGTCGAGCATCGCGCTGAAACTTGTCTGACTTGCATCCGCCGTCATTGCGGTCATCGATGTAACACACTGACTTGGGAAGCAGTGTGCCCTGGCTATCCCAGTATTCGTGGGTAACGCCAAGACACTTCCAAGCGTGGTCCATGCGCACTAGACGTATGTTCGGATACTCGAGATTTCCGTTGCACTGGATGACCGTGTACCCAAGTTCTGTCAGGTTCTGTGAGAGAAGCGTTCCGGGAACAAACACCATGTCTGCATCGAGGCAGAGTCCATATGTGTTTGCCAGGTCACAATCCGTGGTACGAAGATAAGCCTGTGCGGCCTCAAATGTTGCTGTGCGGTTAAACCCGAAATTCTTCCACGGAACTACGGAGACACATCCCTTGTGCGTCTTCAGGAACTCCTCGGCAATCTGCACGGTATCGTCCGTAGACCCTGTGTCGCAGATGCAAAAGGCATCCACAAGAGACTCAACCGCCTCGAGGCATCGCTTCAGGATTGCCGATTCATTCTTGACCATAAGGAGAAGTACGAGCTTCATCCGCGTCGGTTTATGTTCAACTCTCCTCGATTCCTGTAAATAAAGGAAATGTCGACTGATTTTGTTAAGCAGACCCTTCGCGAAAATCTTGGTCGCACTCTGATCCCGCACGTTGCAGATGGCATGTGGAGTATCTACGATTCGGCCAAGGCTGCGTGCGATCGCAACGGGCAGCCCGATCAGGTTCTCAAGACATTCCAGAATCTGCTGACCAAGGTTCCTACGTGGAAAGATGAGACGGTTGCCAAGGAGGTTGAGCGTATTTCCAAGGCATCCAAGTGCGACTACATCGATGATCTCTTACTCGGGGTCTTTATCAGCTACATCCGTGCATTTGCTAGCCTTCAGCATATAGAGAAGACGCACGTGGACCTACAGTTTACCCGGCCGTCTGTCGAGGTCTTTATTCATTCCCTCTACAAGGCAGCTGCGCGTCAGTCTTGGAGCAACGCGTACCTGTTCAAGACAGTGGGTGTTACGTCCGAGCAGCAGGCTCGCAACCGTCGTGATATTGAGACACTGATCAATGGCTGCATGAACGATGTAATCGATTCATTCATTCCGTGGAAGGAGATCAGCAAGGCATACTTTCAGGCTCGCGAGGAGTCGCCCGCGCCTGCCGCCCCTGCCCCTGCCCCTGCCCCTGCTCCCGGCGCCCCCGCGTCTGCCGTCCGTTTTGAACAGGAGGAGTATGATGAAGATGAGGTGCCGCCCATTACCGTGGGTGAAGAACTGAAGATTGATTTGGGTGTGGTTGATGATGAGGAGGAGAAGGAAGAGGGTGTCGACCTTAAGCCGTCCGGATCTGTGTCTCTGAACATGTAGTGCGTCCGAATGCGTCGAGTAAAAAAACCGAATCGGAACAAATGACATCGGGTGAACTTCAGATGTATGCAGGAATCGTTCTTCTGGTGATTGTGTCGGCTATCGTCTTGTATATCATGGATCGGCGTTCCAAGAGCGCGCCGTTCGTGTGGACAGATGCGGCAAAGCTCGGGGCCGGGGCTGGAACCCTTGCGGGTGGAATTCTGTATTCCGTGACAAGCCCGGACTCTCCTGCTGCGTCTGTCGTTGAACATGTTCAAGAGATGTTCGTTGGAAAGCCCGAGTTCTGAAAAAATATCTATTTGGATAGACAAACCAATAATGCAGTGGGAGAAGATTCTTTTTGCCGCCGTTGTGTTCTATGCGCTCATTCCGGGTGTCCTTGTCCGCCTGCCGCCGGGTGGCTCGACCATGACGGTCAACCTCACGCACGCCCTGGTCTTCGGCCTGGTGTTTTGCTACGCTCGCACCCTGGTGTTCCCCGGAAAGTAAATTCTCACTATAAAACAAAACAATGTACTGGTATTTCCTCACAACGGCTCTGCTGTTCTACGTTCTGACCCCCGGCATTCTTGTCAGCCTGCCGCCTGGAGGCTCGAAGATGGCCGTTGCGGCGACGCACGCGGTGGTGTTTGCGATTGCGCACCAGCTGGTGCACAAGTACGTGTTTAAGAGCTAACAATGGCAACTTGGTTTAGCTCCAGTGGTGGCAGGGCTCCACCGGCAATTTGCATTGGGATTGTCTGAACATTCACCGAAACTCTTTCCACTGCACGCACTCGGGTCACACAAGCTCTCAACCCCCGACGACGACCACCACACAAGCAACACAAGTGTGAGCACTAGCATGATCATTCGTGCTGATGTTTGCATTTATATAAGTGTCCTAAAATAATGGACTTTACGTTTGGTATTATTACGAACAATGAACAGCATATTAATGCAATCATTCACTCGATACGGCAGCTCCACATCCCGAACTACGAGATCATTCTTGTCGGAACACCCTCGGTGCGGACAGTTGGAGACATCCGTGTTATTCAATTGGATGAATGCAGAAAGCCGAATTGGATCACGCGAAAGAAGAATCTAGTGTGCAAGTTTGCACGGTACGAGAATATCGTTCTGTTGCACGATTATGTCGCATTTCATCCGGACTGGTACACTGGATTCTTGAAATTCGGATCTAACTTTGATGTCTGTGTCAACCGAATTCTGAACCACGACGGTTCCCGGTTTCGCGACCACACCTTATTTCCACGCTACGTCAAGTGTCTCAACCCTGCATTCGAAACCCAATGCCTACTTCCGTACGACTTTGAACATACGGAGTTGACCTCCAAGCTCGCATATGTATCGGGTGCGTTTTATGTGGTCAAACGTCAAATTGCACGACGATTCCCACTCGACGAGACAAAGGTTTGGGGTGAAGGAGAAGATGTTGAATTCTCATACCGTACGTCACAGGCAGGTGTCAAGATTCAAATGAATCCTCACAGCACTGTGCAGCTGTTAAAGCAAAAGGATCGATTCGCGTTTATGAATGAAATTACAGATCCAGCGTTACTCAATATTCTGGCCACACTGACCCCGGAAGACATTGAACGGTGGAAAGAGGATCCGGAATGCTTTCACTTGTTTCCCATCCTGTACATTCAAAAGTAAACGTGGTAATTCAGATTCGGGCTGTTTGGATCACATGTGAGCGGAACCTCCTGCTCAATGGTAATCTCCTTGTCAATGTCAAAGATCTTGCAACAGTTCCAGAGAATGAACCCGTGCGAGCACTTGGGGAACAGAACGCGAAGATACTCTCGCTGATTCGGCGGCTCGATCTCACTGAAGCAGTAACTGCTCAAGAGAAAGTTGTCTGTTCCCTGGACATCCTTACCAAACGTACTCGCGCGCTGGAGCGAAACCGGAAACGGGACATTATGATTGTTCATGTACTCTGCCTGGAGAGCAGAAGGCTCATCAAGATCAATCATCGTGTACGACTTTACCGTTACTCCAAACATAGGCGCATAGTGTGCAATCGCCAGTGCAAGACCACCGTACCCGCATCCGAGCTCCACGAAGGATGGGTTCAGATCTCCAATTTGCTGACAGTGAGAGAGAGCAAGTGCCGCGTGGCAAATGTACCGGAGAGAGCTTGGCGACACTGCAAGGCCATCATAACTCGCTAGCATTGGCGATCCGATCCGGTCGTTGCGGACGCAAAAACTATAAATATCAGCATTTGTCATCTTAAAGGTGGTCTTGAGCTCATTGAAATACTTTTGACCTAGAACAGGCGACACATGCTCGAGCATGTACGTGTAGGAAGGACGTCTCTTGAACTTGCTCAAATCACGGGTCTGTACGATTGTACGCACATAGGCGCAATACCTAGCATAAATTGGGTCCATGTATGACCCAATGATTCAATGCGTAAGTTACTGGCACGAAGGGCTTCCAGTGCCAGAGGTCGACGTGTACTTGCACTTCTTACCGCCCGAGCAGGCCGGCGTGCACGCAGACGCCGGAGCATCCTGACCAACTGTGAACGACTCGATACGCAGCGTGCCTGTGAAGAACAGTCCAACAAGAATTACCACAGCGAGCAAGATCCACTTTGTACGCGACATGTGAGGCAGAGGGAGACGCATTTATAGGTCTATGGAGAAAAAAGGGACTGTTGCAGGAAACGATGGAACTTGAAACTGCTTGAAACGCATCAACTCCTTGCGTGGCACGGCATTCGTACAGAAGCGTGCAATCGCCTTGTACAGGTCAAACCCATGGTACCGGTCATGGTTATCATGTGTTTCGCGGTACAGAACCGACGATCCGTCAGGGCACGTCATCCACGCCTTGAATGGCTCGAACAAGGGATGGTCATACGCATGATCCGGGCCTTTCGGAAACATATCCCAGAACACCGAAGTGGCAAAGCGTGCAAGGTCAAAGGATGCATTCAGAGGAATGCGGGGCTTGTCATGAACAAGGTATGGCTCAATATTGTACTGTCCACATGCCTCTTCGTCCGGATGGAACTGACTACTCACAAACGTACGCGGCTCTTTCATTCCCTGGACGCGGATTGAAACGGCAGCACGATCAAAGTCGATAATCTTGATCAACTTTCCGTAGGTGGGAACCCGGTAGCACACCCCTGCATTCTTTGCATACACGAATTCATCGTCCGTGTTCACATACATTACATTGTTACCGTGGAGGTCGTTATGCGTGAAGCCAATTGTCCGTTGGGCGTAGGCAAGCGCGAGAATAATCTGAACGACCCATGCGGTATGATGCTGCGGATCTGCGTCACTATCAAGGAGTTCATAGAAACTACCCGTGCATTTTTCCATAACTGTCGTGACAACCGGAACGTCCTTGAACGTCACCCAGGCAAACGGCTCGTCTTCACCTTCTTCATCTTCCATCTCTTCATCCTCGCACTTGCAGGATTCAATGTCAAACACATCGCTTTCGTCATCAGAGATATCCTCTTCAGACTCTTCCTTTTCAAGTAGGTACTCTTCAACTGCGACGACATTGACCGGCTCTCCGGTGATTTCATCTGCAGCTGTATCTTCAAAGTCAAGATCAACCGTGTCCCCCAAGACAATCGACGCACGCTGTCCTCGTGTGTGTGTAAAGGACGATTCAGTCGGGGCACGAACCTTGAGATCGAATGTCTTTCCCACATTGTCCAGAAACCACTTTCGTTCGGCAATATCCTCGTAATCGTCGGAAATGTCAAGGACGAACGTCTTTGCGAGACTGACAAGAACGCCATACACTTTGGGAAACAAGGGACACGATGCAAGGACTGAAGCGGTCAGGGCTCCCACATAGGCAGCCGTGTGTTGGTTCTGCAGGCGATCGGAGATATCCTTTGCAACTTCAGACGACTTGGGGAGTCCCGGGTGTCCGTACTCGCCCTTCATCGTCTTGAAGGGGCTCAAAATCATAGTTGTCTTGCGATGCACGTTAACCTCTTTTCCATCACGTGTCCAAATCGTATCCGGATTGACGATATATTCGATTCCGTCAGGGTGCTTGATTCCAAACTCCTCCATAATGGCCCCGAGCTGTTCCGTCTTGAAGAGATGTTCGAGAGACGGGAAAAAGGGTTGCGGCTTTTGCAGTCCCCATACCTCTGTTTCCAGCTTCGGAAGTCGACCAAGCTTCAAGTCGACAGCGAGTGTGCGTAGATCCTTGCCCATTACTTATGAAGCAGGGCTTGAGATGTCTTCGTTTTGACGAGACGTTAAGAAGTCTGCAGAAGGTACAATGTGGATTTTTGGAATTTGGGCGGACTCGTCGGTAGCCATTACTGCAAACCGTCAAGCGGCAATCGATCAACTGCGCACAATTCCAGGTGTCGAGTTCAAGCTCATTACAGAAGCAAATCTCCATGAATACGTGCTCCAAGATCACCCTCTCCACGAAGGCTATTCGTACTTGACTGGAATTCATCGATCGGATTATTTGCGATGGTACTTGATGCATCATTACGGTGGTGGGTATGCGGATATCAAGAACCCGACGGGTTCATGGGTCGAAGCCTTCAAGGAAATGGAGGACCCCGACGTTTGGGTCAATGGATACGCAGAGTCGGATCCGCGTCACGTCCATAGTGCAGCGGGGGACGTTGATTACAAGAGAATGTTAGGTAACGGATCCTTCATTTGCCGTCCCGGGACTCCCTATACAACCGAATGGGGCATTGAGCTTCACAAACGGATGGATGCCCTTCTGGCCTCCTTGCGCACGAGTCGCAGATCCATTGTGCGCGATTGTCTCGAGTATGGCGGAGACTATCCCGTTCCGTGGTCGCATTTACTGGGTTCAATTACACACTCGTTGCAGCCCAAGTACTTTGATCATTTCCGATACACAGTACCCCCATGCAGTTTTTCAACTGATATTTATTGGTAACGAATACACAATGAACTTCCAACTCCGGCAATTCAATATGAACATGATCAAGGAACGATGCGAAATCGACTCGCGCAAGAGTCCTATGATCGTCATTATCGGCAAGAAGGATACGGGCAAGTCCTTCTTGGTGCGTGATATTCTGTTTGAGACCCAGTCGTGCTTCCCGGTGGGTACAGTCATTTCCGGCACGGAGGTGGCTAACGAATTCTTTCAACATATGATACCCTCCAAATTCATTCACGACAAGTACACCCCTCAAATCATTATGAACGTCATTAAGCGGCAAATGAATGTCAAACAAAACCGGAATCGCGACAAGACAGTACGTGGTGGAAGTTCTAGCATGGACCCGCGTGCATTCCTGATTCTTGATGACTGTTTGTACGACTCGACGTGGATCAAGGAGGAGTCGACCCGGTACGTCTTCATGAACGGCCGTCACATTGACATGCTGACAATGATCACCATGCAATATCCACTGGGTATCACGCCCAATCTGCGCACCAACGTGGATTTCGTCTTTATTCTGCGCGAGAATATCCTAGGTAATCGTCGTAGGATTTACGAGAATTACGCGGGTATGTTTCCGACATTTGATATGTTCTGTACGTTCATGGATCAGTGCACGGAAAACTTCGAGTGCCTGGTCATTTGCAATAACGTCAACTCCAACAAGCTCGAGGACCAGGTGTTTTGGTACAAGGCAGCCGATCACCCTCCGTTCCGGTTATGCGACCAGTCCTTATGGGTCGACAATCGTGAGTTCAAATCGGCTATATTAGCTGCGGATACGTATACCGCCGGTTCCGTGAAAAAGCGCGGCGCCGAGCAGTCCGTCTGGGTCCGGAAAGAAGGCTCCTCCGACCGGTAG
>Ga0164295_10000243_pt1 | contig 46245 bp, 34 predicted proteins | sample GEODES006metaG_FD_111798 | JGI IMG/M metagenome (GOLD analysis project Ga0164295, IMG submission 111798) | Oligotrophic lake water microbial communities from Sparkling Lake, Wisconsin, USA - GEODES006 metaG | ecosystem: Environmental > Aquatic > Freshwater > Lake | place: USA: Sparkling Lake...
ATGGGCAACGATGATGCCGACCGCACCGTCCTTCACCGCTTCCCGGAACACTTCGCGGGCCCCTACCAGAGACGTGTTTGCCGTACCAATGTGAACATCGGCTCGGCGAATGAGTTGGTTCTTAGCGTCAAGGAGAAGGGCAACAAAGAACTCGCGCTTCTGGTCACGAAGATCGGAAAGGTATTCGGCTACCGCATCAGGATCGGAGAATTCTCGAACTTCACCCTTTCCTGCTTCCACCATCCGCCGCCCGAGTTCAATCAGCGCTTGGGCGCGAAGCACCTCGAAAGGCTCCAGACCGGTCGGGGCGGCAAGTTCTTGGGCGGTCAGGTCCTTCAGGTTGTAGATGCTGCCCATCTTGACCAGCAACGGTCGGCAATTTGCTTCCGCACGATCAACTTCATCCTCGCGTCGGGCCAAGCCGACCGCGAGAAGATCTACAACCGAAACCGCCCTTACTCCGCTTGTCCGCGCCCGAGATAACGCTGTCTGCCCCACCGCTTTAGTATAAGCGGGTTAGTTCAGAACGCTGAGCGGGGTGACGTCGGAGCGTGTGCCGTCTGGCTCGACCCAGAGTCCGTCGTTCTTCAGGAGCGAGATGAGCTCGGAAACGCCGTTCTCTTGAGGGATTCCGGTCTTAACAACCTCTCGCTTTCGGTACAGCGTGATCTTCCCGCCCGCGGCTCCGACGTAGCCGTAGTCCGCGTCGGCCATTTCTCCAGGGCCGTTGACGATGCAACCCATGACTGCGATGTCCAGACCGACAAGGTGTCGGGTGGCTTCACGAACCTGGTGAAGGACGGTTGGGAGGTTGAACTTGGTCCGGCCGCAGCTTGGGCAGGCGATGTACTCGACCTTGGTTTTGCGCAATCCGCAGGCCTGGAGGATGTCGTAGCAGACTGGAATCTCTGCAATCGGGTCCTCAGAGAGCGAAACGCGGATGGTGTCGCCGATGCCTTCCATGAGAAGCGTCGCGATTCCGGCGGTGGATTTGATGCGAGCGTAGGTTCCGTCTCCCGCTTCGGTGACACCGAGGTGGAGCGGAAAGGCCATGCCGATCTCGTCCATTCGGGCGACCATTCTGCGATTGGCGGCGATCATGATCGGCACACGGCTGGCCTTAAGGGAGATGTTGAGGTTCGTGTAGCCGTGCTTTTCGCAGAGCTGGAGGTATTCCAACGCGCTCTCGACCATGCCATCCGGCGTGTCGCCGTAGGTCACAAGGATGCGCTCGCTGAGGGAGCCGTGGTTGACGCCAACGCGCATAGCGCGGTCGTACTTTTTGCAGGCTTCGATGACGGGGACAAAGCTGTCTTCGATAGCTTGGAGCTCTTCGTGCCACTCGCTCGGGTCGTAGGCGAGTTCGGCGCGGAGCTGGTCGACGGTGGCGTCTTCTTGGCGGCCGCGGAGGTCGATGGCTTCATCGGCTTCGACTTCCCCGGCGCGGGTTCCGTGGCGCTTGAAGACGAAGAGGCCGGGATTGATGCGGACTTCATCGACGTGTTTCGCGGCTTCGACGGCGATGTCCGTGCCTTGGTGGTGAACGTCGGCGGTGAGCGGGACGTAGCCGTAGCGCTCGGAAACTTTGGCCCGGATTTCTTCCATCAGCCGAGCGTCGTTGAGGCTCGGCGTGGTGACGCGGACGAGTTCGCAGCCGGCTTGGCGGAGGGCGATGATCTGCTCGACGCAGGCATCGACGTTTCGCGTTTCCTCGGTGATCATGCTTTGCACGAGGATGGGGTGGTTGCCGCCCATTGCGACGGGGCCCATTCGGCAGACCGAGGTTTTGCGTCGAGGATAAAAACTTTCTAGCGCCATGAGCTACTTCCTTCTACGGCGATGCCGCTCTTCGATTGTGACGGAAAAGGAGCCTTAGCGAACGAAATGGAGCCTCGGATCGGCCGGATTGTCCAGCAGCATGAGGCAAACGACCGGGGTGGGGCGATCTTTGGCGATCTCGCGGGCTTCATCGAAGGTTACGTGGCGGATGGTCATATCGGCGACGTCGAAGTCCGTTGCGAATAGGTTAGCGTTTACTTGGGACTCGAAACAGGCGAGACCGTGGATTCTTTCGTGGATATAGCAGCCGAATCGGCCGGTGGCGGGATCTTGGACGACGTAGAACGAAGCGGGAAAAGGCGATTCTAGGAGGTCTTCGATCGAGATGGGCTTAAGGTTCATTGGGTTACGGCGAAGCATGATAACACAGAAAGTTGCCGGTACCCTGAAGGAATGCCGAAGTCGAACGTGATCGTGATTGGGGGAGGCGCGGCGGGCATCATGGCCGCGTACCGGGCCGGGCAGCTTGGCGCGAAGGTCACGATTCTGGAGAAGACTTCACGGCTCGGCACGAAGATTCTGATTTCCGGCGGCGGCAAGTGCAACGTTGCGCACGATGGGCCGCTGGAGGAAGTGCTGCGAGCTTTCCGAAAGAACGAGACGCAGTTCATTCGCCCGGCTTGTTACCGGCTGACGAATCGGCAGATCGTGTCGATGATGACGGAGCGGGGCCTCAACGTTTACACCCGACCGGATGGGCGGGTTTTTCCGCTGGACCAGACGGCAAAGGATGTGCTGGCTATCCTCGTTGGTTACCTTGAGGAGAGCGGCGTATCGGTTCAGCTGGACACGCCCGTAGTTGGAATCGATGCGGTCGATGGTCGGGTGACCGGGGTGTATACCGGCGATCCGCCGGCGGCGCATAGCGGCTATCGGATGCGTAACGCGGAGCGGAAGCAGTTTTGGCCGGCTGATCGGGTGATCTTGGCAACCGGTGGTAGCAGCTATCCGAACTGCGGGACGACGGGCGACGGCTGGGACTGGGCGCGGGATCTGGGGCACTCAATTGTGCCGGTTCGTGCTTCGCTGGCTCCGATCTATTTGAACCTGGAACCGAGCCGGGTGGAGTTCAGCGGCGTTGCGCTGCGCGATGTCGTGGTTCGAGCTCGCCAGGCGGGTAAAGAGATTGCCCGTTGGCGAGGCGATTTGCTCTTTACCCATCAGGGGGTCAGCGGCCCCACGGCACTTGGGATCAGCCGAGTAGTCGCGGAATTTTTGCCGGGAGGCGACGTTTCGCTCGAGGCCGACATATTGCCGGACTTAAAGCACGAGGAAGTGCTGGCTCGGCTTCAGGGCGTTTCCCCACGATCGCGGGTTTTGCCGGTCGTTTCCGAGCACATGGCAGAGCGGCTGGCGGCCGCGCTGGTTTCGGACATCGGTGTGGAGCCAGACCGAACCTTTGCCCAGCTTGATCGGAAGTCTCGGAACCGGCTCGGCGAAGCACTCAAGGGCTGGAAGCTCGGCGTCGTTCGGACAGTGCCGCTCGAAAAGGGCGAGTGCGTTGCCGGTGGCATTGCTTTGGACGAAGTCGATCCGCAGACCCTGGAAAGCCGAAAAGTCGGCGGTTTGTTCATCTGCGGCGAGGTGCTCGATATTGCAGGTCCGGTAGGTGGCTACAACCTGCAAGCGGCGTTTGCGACGGGCTACGTCGCGGGCGAGTCGGCGACGCGGTGAGCGAGCGGTTTGCGCGGTCACGTGGCCTCGTTTCGGGGCCGAAAGTGCTCCAAAAATTTATTATTTAATGCTCCCGCCTTAGAGCGGAAATGTAAATGTTCGTTCCCGGGCTGCACCGTTCCTGGAAGGTCCATACCTACTAAGGCGCTCTACGAGAAGAAAGTAAACCAAGAATATTCAGGGTTCCGGTTTCTTCGAGGGACCGGTCCGGGAACGTATCACACCGGTCCAAAAGTTTTTCAAAAAGAAGTCAAAGATTTTTGCAAGATGAAGATTAGAACCGGGTAAGAGCCGGTTAATGGTTCTCTTGATTGCGTCCTTGGCCGTGTCTGCCAGTCTCTCGCCAACGATGGTAGGCGAATCTCTTTCGAGCCATCCAGATTTGCAGGCGGCATTGAGCAGGGCGCAGCGAGCTATTCGATCAGCGTCGGGAGAATTTGTGGGGGAGCAGCCGGGCCGATTTCAGTTCTCGGCAACGGCGACCGGTCGATTGACCGTGGACGATCTGTCCATCCGCACCGTTGCCTTCGGAAACGGCGCAAGCTCAGTTATCACCAAAACACCAACAGAGATACTTGGGACGGACGAAGCTGGTTTTAGCAAGCTCAGCTTTAGTCGGCCTGGAATTTCCGAGTGGTACGTAAACGAAGCAAAAGGCTTGCACCACTGGTTTAAAGTAGAGCGAAAGTTGGGCAACGGCAACCTCTGGGTGAAGCTTGCGACTTCCGGAGCGACCGGGGTCCAGACCGGACCGGAGAGCATCCAGTTCAAAACCAGCGCGAGCACGCTGTCATATTCCGGCTTGAAGGTTTGGGACGCAAATGGAAAGCGTTTGACCTCGACAATGGAGTTGCGAGGCGCGGAAATCGTGCTTGGCGTGGACGATGAAAAGGCGGTGTACCCGGTTACGATTGACCCGATCTGGGAAGAGGAAGCAATTCTGGGAGCCAGCGATCGTTCGGCCGATGCCTACTTTGGCAATGCCGTTTCGTTCTCCGGAAACACGGCAGTGGTTGGAGCCTATTTTGCGGATCCCAGCGGTTTGTCTAATGCGGGACAGGCTTACGTTTTCACGCGGACTGGAGCGACTTGGACCCAGCAAGCAATCTTAAGTGCGAGCGATAAAGAAGCGAACGCCCGGTTTGGATACTCCGTCGGAATCTCCGGCGACACGATCATTGTGGGTTCTCACTTTGCTTCGCCGGATGGCGTTTGGCGGGCTGGGAAAGCTTATGTGTTTAGCCGTTCTGGCACAACTTGGACTCAACAGGCGGTGCTTGCCTCAGACGTTCCCCTAGTTAGCGCATTCTTCGGCTGGTCAGTCGCGGTTTCTGGGGATACGGCAATCGTCGGCGAATCCCAGGCGGCACCAGATGGCGTCAACAAAGCAGGGCAGGCCCACGTTTTTGTTCGGAGCAGCGGCGTCTGGACGCGGCAAGGAATCCTTTCGGCAAGCAATAAAACCAATAGTGCTGCTTTTGGTAACTCGGTTGCGATAGACGGCGAAACACTAGTCGTCGGCGCATTCCAAGGTGATATAGGCGGGTACGGCGGAAAAGAGGGCCTAGCGTACGTGTTCACCCGTATCGGCAACGATTGGACGGAGCGGAAAATGTTGAGGCCAAATCATGCCTTCACCTCAGCAAGATTTGGCTGGAGTGTCGCGATTTCGGGAAGCACCATTGTTGTGGGAGCACCGCACAGCCCAGTTTCTAAAACTCGCGCCGGTAATGCCCACGTGTTCTTAGGCTCCGGTTCTGATTGGACGGAACAGGCATCGTTACACCCCAGCGATGCAGAAGTGGAAGCACAATTCGGAACGTCCGTCGCAATCTCTGGCGAGACTGTGATCTTGGGGGCCTATTTGAAAGATTCGGCAGGACTCACGGATGCAGGACAGGCATACGTCTTCACCCGATCTGGAACGGCATGGACAGAAGATGCGATTTTGAGCGCGAGCGATAAAGCGGCAGCCACCAATTTTGGAGACTTCGGCTCCGCGGTCGGCATTTCTGGAAACACGGTTCTGGTCGGTTCGCCTTTCGCCAACCGAGCCGGCCTACGCGATGCTGGTCAGGTGTATGCCTACACTTTGGTCGTTCCAATCTCGGCAGCAGTTTCGTTCCCAACGGTCGGGATCACCGGCGGGAAATCGGTGGTAGGAACGGTCACGCTAGGCACGGTGCCAGAGAAGTCCACGGTGGTCAATCTGAGCAGCAACAATGCTGCGCTCAGGGTGCCAGCCAGCGTCACGATTCCGGCAGGAAGCACGACGGCTACCTTCACAGCGACTAGCACATTAGTTTCGACCGATGTTACGGCGACGGTGAACACTTCTGGCGCGAACATTATTTCGGGTAGCACCCAGCTAACCGTCCGTTCGGCGCGGGTGGGAACGTTCACGATCAATCAGGATTCGCTCTCTGGCGGTCTGACGGGATCGGCAACGGTGAAGCTGCAATCGGTGGCACCGACCGGTGGAATATTGGTCACGTTGCTCAACAACAACCCTGGCGCGCTTGATTGCCCGGCTTCGGTTTTCATCCCGGCTGGAGCCAGCAGTGCGACCTTCCCCGTTGCCGGAAAGACGGTCACGGTTCCGACGGCGGTTAAGGTTGAGGCGACCCCTAGTTTTTCCGAAAAGTCGGATACGGTCACGGTTACGCCGCCTGCGGCACTTGCCAGCATCGCAGTTGACGACTTTGTTGTCGGTTCCTCTCGATTAGGCACGATCTCGTTAACGTCCGCAGCTCCTACCGGTGGCGCAGTGGTGAACTTCTCATCAAACTCGACGCTATTGAGTTTGCCGGCGAGCGTTACGGTCCCGGCTGGAGCTACAACGGCTACGTTCTGGGTATCGGCGGCAAATTTGGTGCGGAATGCGACAATCACGGCTAGTTACCGTGGCGTTTCCAAAACTGATTTCGTGAGCACGGTTTCTCTGTCCATCTCGGCAGTTTCGAGTTCGCAAACCACGCTCGCGATTGGCCAAAGTGCGACGGTTACGGTGACACTTAGTACGGTGACGCCGCAAGACTTGACGATTGTGGTCTCACAGCAGACGGCTGGGGTCCTGGTGATTCCGGCACAGATCGTGATTCCCGCGGGCAGCAGCTCGGGGACGTTCACGATTACGGGTGGCAAAGTTGGCGTATCGAACGTTTACGTGAAGTTGCTCAACCAGGGTGTTCGAGGTGTGAAGATTACGGTCACAAACTAGAACTGGGTTGGGTTTGGTCGGACAAGTGGCGCGGTGGGTTAGATGCCGAGCTGCTTGTCCGATGGCGGGCTTATTGTGGAGTCCGCGCGTTCGAGGTCTCTGAAGGTCTCGGCTCGGGAAATTAGCTTGAGGGCAAAAAGTAGACCGGTGATCAGCGCCATGCCGAGCGTTGGCATACCTACGACAAGGGCAAGGTAGCCGATGGCGGCCAAGACGATCAATCCCTTCATAACTAGAACTGCGGGCTTCTGCAGCGGGACGATCCTAGCAAGGCATTGAATAAAAGCGGGAAAGATCAGAAGCCATGCGAACTGCGAGCCATCGATCAGACGTGCGTTCCACAGGCCGGATGCGAGGCCGAGGTAGATCGCGTAGGTCGCAAAAATGCGAATGAGTTGCATTCGAGTATTTTGCGGATCACGCTCAGTCAACTTCTATCTCCCGAGTTCTCACAAGCGCCGCGGTCGTTCACCAAGAGTACGTCGCGATTGAACTCTCGATATATTTCAAAAGCGATTAGGCCCGTGTAGAAGAAGCTCATCGCAATAGATATCCCGAAGTTTGTTTGGGGCTTGACCGTACTCAAGAGTATGTAGGCGAGGATCCCGTACAGTACGCCGCGCCAAGAAGAAGACTTATCTGACTTCAACACGTAGGCGTACGACACCAACGCGCCGAGCATGTTGAACGACGCCCCTTGCCAGGCGGACGAAAGGCTAACGGTTGCGGCCAAGCCGAAAATTACAATCAGCGTAAGATTCCGATGGGATTGTGGCTGTTGCGGATTTCCTTCCATCGGGTTGGCCTCGGGATTTATCTTACACCCACTTTACGCGTCCCTCCAGGGCTTTGTGATTGCAACGAATTCGGCGGCCATCTCGCGTTATTTGAATTCCCGTTAGAGCTGAATCAGCCAGATCTTCCCTTCTTTCGCCACATTTTTCGCACTTTTGAGAAAAATGTCTTGCCAATTCTCCGATGCCGTGTTAGTCTGCTCAAGCGTTTGAGCAAAACTCATGACATCGAAGTCAAAACGACAAAGTGGCCGGGCCACGTTGCAGGAAGTAGCCGATCTTGCCTGCGTTTCCGCAAGTACGGTCTCCTTGGTGCTGGCCGGAAAGGCGGAGCACCGTCGGATTTCGGAGGACACTCACGCCCGGGTTCGGCAAGCTGCGGAAGCCCTCAACTACGCTCCAAATCTGCTCACGCGCTCGTTGCGACAGGGGCGTACCAACATCTTCTCGTTCTTCAGCACCTTCCGAAACCGCGAAGAGCACGACATGTACATGGACAAGATGGTTTCCGCGGTGGAAAGTGCCGGCGGGCACGCGGGCTATGACGTTTTGGTCCACTGCAACTTTAAGCGGACACCGCGAGAGATCTATCAGTTTTTGAATGGCGGGATTGCCGAAGGGCTTCTGCTCTTCGCCCCAAGTCCAGAAGATCCGTTGCTGCCATTGCTTCGAAACAGTTCCCTTCCGGTGGTGATCATCAACGGCCGCGACCCGCACCGGCACTATCCATCGGTTGCGGAAGATACGGCCCAGGGGATGCGGCTCATTTCAGAGGAATTGATCGCCCTTGGACATCACAAGATTGCGATGATGGTTGCAGAAGGCACGCCATCGCGTGACGCCTTGCGCCGAATGAACATGCTGCGCAACTTCTACCGAGAGCATGGATTTACGCTTTCGGATGAGGACATCTATCCAACGCCCGAAGATCCAACAGAAGTCCTTCGACACTTGATGTCGTTGCCAGAACCTCCCACGGCGCTTTTCTGCTGGCATGACCGCATGGCATATCAGGTTCTAGCGGGTTGCGAGCAGCTTGGCATCTCGGTTCCCCAGCAACTCTCGGTGGTGGGCTATGACGGCATCCAGTGGCCCTCTGAAACGAGCCATGTGGCGGCAAGCATCAAGGTGGACTTGAACTCCCTGGCGCGAAGGGCAGTGTCGATTCTTGACCAATACATCACTGGACAACCTGAAGTTTTAATTGAGGAAACCCAAACCGTTTCCTTCCTGCGCGGCACTTCTCTAGGTGTCGCACCTGTTCGTTCGACATGTGCAACGGAGCAACTATAAATGAGATCATCTGTATCCCGAAAGTTGAGCGCTTTTACGCTCATTGAACTTCTCGTCGTTATCGCCATCATCGCGATTCTTGCTGCTATCCTCTTCCCTGTTTTCGCTCAGGCCAAAATGGCTGCGAAGAAGACCCAAGACCTTTCCAACTCCAAGCAGTTGAACACCGCGATTCAGATGTACGGTGCTGACTACGACGATACTTACCCATTCGCTTGGGGCTGGGGAGGCGACTGGTTGCCTTGGCACCAGCAGGTTCACCCCTACGTTAAGAACATCCAGCTTTGGAAGTCGCCGGTTGACAACTGGGATCGAGGAACGGAAGCGAGTGGCGGTTCTTGCCTTGGTGGACAGCCAACTCGTGGCGTCACTTACAGCATGAACTACACCTGGCCAGCGTTTGCAAACTCGTCTGGTAACTGGTGGGGATCGGGCTCTGAGCAGTGCTTGATGTCGCCAACTTGCGACAGCGGCGGCGCTAGCCAGACTAACGTTCCAGCGCCAGCAACCACGATCGTGATTGCGCCTCGACCGAACTGGTACCACCAGTGGTGCCAAGGCTGGGCTACCGAAGTGTTCTTCAACTACGGTGAGTTCAACATGCAGGGTGGCGGTGCGAAGATGTTCAACGACGGCACCAACTATGGCTTCAGCGACGGACACGCGAAGTACATGAAGAAGGCAGCAACCCTTGCTGCTCAGGGTAGCCAAGCCGGCACGGCAGTTCCTAGCTACTGGCCTGGCGGTGGCTCCAACGCCGATTGGCCATGGCCAGTCGGAATGTGGGACAAGCGACAGTAAGTTAGCGCCACTACGGTCCGACCCGAGTCATTGGGGTCGGACCGTTACGTTCGTAAGCGATTTCAAATCATGAAAACTGAGATAAAAACGCCCGTACTGGTGGCAATTGTTGTTGTCGCGGTTGCAGTTGTGGGTTACTTCATTGTTAAATCCGTTAGCAACGCGGGCAACCTAGACCAGGGCCAAGTGCAATACACCCCCGGCAAGCCACCCTGGGAAGAGACTGATCCGAATAAGAAGGGACCTGGTGGAGCGCCAGGCGGCGGTGGGCCCGGAGCACCACCACCTCCGGGAATGGGCGGACCTCCCCCCGGACTAACTGCGCCAACCGTTGGCGGAAACTAAATCCTCACATGACCCGATCCTTTCTCGCTGCAGGTGCCCTGCTGTGCCTTTTGAACATGCCAAATCTTGCTCAAGCTGACTACACCATCGTCATTCATAAAGAGGAATCACGCGGAACGTGGGAAGGATGGGGCGGTTCCATCTGCTGGTGGGGCCATGGTGTTGGACAGTCGGCTTATGAAAGCCTGTATGCAGATCTGCTGTTTACAATGAAACCGGTGGCGGTGCTGAATGAACAGGCACCGGGATTGGGTCTTTCCATCGTTCGCTACAACGTTGGTGGCGGAGGTAAAGGGGATACCGTCGCGGGAATCAGCGAACGACTACCTGCCAACTTTCCTTGGTACAAGGATATTGACGGGTATTGGGTGAACTGGGAAAGCGACTCCCCAGAATCGAGTAGCTACGACTGGAGCCGAGATGCGAATCAGCGAAGCATGCTCCGGGCAGCCACAACCCGCGGGGCAAAGGTCGAGTTCTTCGCCAATGCGCCGATGTGGTGGATGACGGAAGAAAAGAGCTCGGCTGGCGGCAAGCTCTTGCCTTCACGGCGACATGATTTTGCCAAGTACTTGGCGACGGTCGTTAAGCAGGCACAAGACAAATGGGGCGTTACCGTCGCTTCCCTTTCGCCTTTTAACGAACCATCCGCCGGATGGTGGAACTATCCCAAGGAGCAAGAGGGCTGCAACATCTCGCGCGACGCGCAGGCCGAGATTCTTGGACTCCTGCGGCACGAACTCAATCTTCGCGGATTGTCCTCTGTTAGCATCGCGGCAAGCGATGAGAATGCGATGACCGAAGCCGTTACCACCTATGACTTCTTTAAGAACAAGACGGTAGCAGTTGGGCCGAAGCAAGCCAAGGTTTCGGATCTGGTCGATCGCGTTAATGTTCACAGCTACAGCGGATTGGAACTGTGGCGAGATAACAAAGCCCGTACGAAGCTGCGAACTACTGTCGGAAACAAACCGATTTGGATGTCGGAAGTCGGCGATGGGAATGGTGGCGGAATGGGGATGGCCCAGTCGATCACGGAGGACATTAACTTCCTGCGCGCGTCGGCCTGGATTTATTGGCAACCAATCGAGCCGTTTTCGGGCTGGGGCTTAGTCAACGCGAAATATGACGGTAAGGAAGACAAAGAGTCTCCCGAACGAGCGAAGCCTAAGTGGCTGTATCAGAAGTACTACACTTTTGCGCAGTTCACGCGCTTCCTTCGGCCGGGGCATCAAGTGATTGGAACCAACGATCACAACACGATATGTTCTTACGATCCGGCTCGCAAAGCTCTGGTCTTGATTACGGTGAATTCCGGCACGCCACAGAAGATCAACATCGACCTTTCCAACTTGGCGAGTTTCGGAACAACGGCGAGCGTGACCGTCACAAACACTGCAGGGCCGAAGAAGCTGAGCGAATCGACCGTGGCGATAAAAGATAAGGTTGTGACGATCGATGCGGAAGCGAACAGCGTGTACTCGACCGTGATTTCTGGCGTGTCGCTTTAAGTTCTAATCGGGCGGGTTGTGTTCACACAGCCCGTCTTCTGGCTCCGGGTCGATGTGAATGACCGCGACGGCCGGGGCAAGGGCCTGCTCGATCTGCTTTTCGAGACCATCAGCGAGGTCGTGAGCCTCGACCACCGTCCAAGTGCGCGGGACGACGACGTGGACGTCGATGTAGTGGGTTGCGCCAGAGTGGCGGGTGCGGAGCTGGTGGAAGCCGACTACGCCGGGTGTGCTGCGGATGAGGTCGGAAATCAGAGCGATCTCTTCGTCTTCGACCCGGCGGTCGATGAGGTCTTGATATGCCTTGTGGCTGAGTTGGACGGCGCTGAAGCCCATCCAGCCCGCGAACAGAATGGCAAACCAGTTGTCCGCCTGCGCGACGCCGGTGACTTTCACTACGACGAGCGCGAGGAGGACGCCGACGCTGGTCCAGCAGTCAACGAGCAGGTGTTGGCCGTTGGACTGTAGGGCCATCGAGCGGGTTTCGACGCCGACCTTTTGGACGTACTTGCCGATGATGAAGCTGGTGATCGCACTGGCGGCCATGATGCCAAGTCCGAGGTCGACGTTTGGCAAAGGAGCGGGCTTGGCGAACCGACCGACGCTCTCGATGACGATGTAGGCGACGATGAGAACGAGCAGGATGCTCTCGGCGAGTCCGGCGACGCTTTCGATCTTGCCGTGGCCGTATGGATGCTCCTCGTCGGGTGGTGCGGCAGCGGCACGAACGCTGAAGAACGCGAGAAGGCTTGCGACGATGTCGGTGGCGCTATGGGCGGCTTCGCTGAGCAGGCTTACCGAGCCGGTCAGTCCGGCCCCGATGAGTTTCACGACCGTCGCGACAACGTTGTAGCCAACGCTAAGGCTCGCGGCCCGTTGCTTGCGGAGTTCAAGTGCTCCAGATTCCGCAATAACGGGCATACGTTGAGTTTAGCCCTGTGGCTGAGTCATGAGTTCTGGTTCGTCAGGGTTCTTAGACTTCACGAAGAACACGACCCAGGCGCTGAAGGCAGCAATGACTCCGGCACCGATGAGGACGGCGACCGGGCCGAAGGTGTCCCAGAGGTATTTGATGTTGAGGCTGGTGATGGCGACGCAGATGGCATAGGCCAGCACTTGCAGCCAAACGGGTGAGGCAAATGAACCCATGCGCTTCTTGTCGCTGGTGAACATGACCAGCGGGAAGATCGCGAATGGTAGTTGCATCGAGAGCACGACCTGAGTGATCGTGATCAACTCGGCCGATTTGGAACCGCCGCTGGAGCCGACCAGCAGAAGCGCCGGAATGATGGCGAGGCCCCGGGTGATGAGCCGGCGTAGCCAGGGTTCGATGCGCCACTTTAGGAAGCCTTCCATCACGATTTGACCCGCGAGGGTGCCGGTGATGGTGCTGCTTTGTCCGCTAGCGAGGAGGGCAACAGCAAAGAGTGTCGCGGCCGCGGGCCCTAAGGCCGGAGCGAGGAGTTTGTGCGCCTCGCCGAGGTCTTCCACGATGACGCCCTGTTTGTGGAACACCGATGCGGCGAGAACGAGAATGGCGGCGTTCACGAAGAACGCGGCGGTGAGGGCGAGGATGACGTCGACCGATGCGTTCTTGATGGCATCCTTCTTCCCTTCCTCGGTCTTCTCGAAGTCCCGGGTTTGCACCAAGGAGCTGTGCAGGTAGAGGTTGTGTGGCATGACGGTGGCGCCAAGGATTCCGACGGCTAGGAAGAGGGCCTGGTTGTTCTGGACCTGGGGCGTGACGAGGCCTTTGCCAACGAGCATCCAGTCGGGGGAGGCCCAGAAGATGTTGATGCCGAAGCAGACGAAGATCGTTGCGACGAGGGTGAAAATGATCGCCTCTATTTTGCGGAAGCCAAAGCGCATGAGGGCCAGCAGAACGAGCACGTCTAGCCCGGTGATCAAGACGCCAGCGCTTAGATTAAGGCCGAACAGAAGGTTTAGTGCGACCGCCGAGCCGATGACCTCGGCGATGTCGGTGGAGATGATGGCGATTTCGCAAAGGAACCAGAGGGCAATGGCGGCGGGCCGCTTTACGTAGTCTCGGCAAGCCTGGGCGAGGTCTTTTCCGGTCGCAATGCCGAGGCGGGCGCAAAGGGTCTGCAGGACCATCGCCATGAGGCTGGAGCACAGGATGACCCAGAGCAGGGTGTAGCCGAAAGTTGAGCCTCCGCCGAGGGCAGTGGCCCAGTTGCCAGGGTCCATGTAGCCGACGCTGACGAGATAGCCTGGGCCCGCGAACGCGAGGAACCGGCGGAACCAGTTTCGCTGGTTCACTTTGACGGTTCGATATGCCTCGGGTAAGGAATGGTTCGTCGCGCTCACTCCTTAAATTTACCCAAGGTTACAAATTTAGCGTGCGGCTAAAATAGCGATTTGTACGTGGGTGGTATAAGAAGTGATGCTTTGCTGGGTAGCCGCAATGATGCACGTTGCTCTGATTCCTGACGTTAAAGTCAACAGCCTTTTTGTTGACAACGCCGTCCTTCAGCGCGACCGACCGATTCCGGTATTTGGCACCGGCCTTCCCGGAAAGAGCGTCGAAGTGACGTTCGCCGGATCGGTGCAGAAAACCGTCGTGGACGCATCGGGCCGATGGCAGGTGAAGTTCCCTGCGCGCAAGGCCGGAGCGCCGCTGGAGATTGCAGTTAACGGCGAGACGGTGGCCCGAAACGTGGTGATGGGCGAAGTTTGGATTGCCAGCGGGCAGTCGAACATGGAATGGCCCTTGGCGGCGACCAATCAGCTGACGATGGCGCAGCCGCTGGCGAATGCGGACATTCGCTGCCTGACGGTGACCAAGACCAGCGTTCAGCAACCCGCGAGCGACTTTACCGGGACGGGATGGGTTCAGGGCTCGGCTGGGACGATTGGTAGCTTCAGCGCAGTTGGATACTGGTTTGCGCAAAGACTGCAGCACGAACTTGGAGTTCCGGTTGGGATTATCAACACCAGCTGGGGTGGGACGCCAGCCGAAAGTTGGACCAGCCAATCGGTCCTTAAGAACTTGCCGGTTTACGCCGACCGATACAAGGAATACGAGCGGTACCTGGGAACTGACTTCCAGACGGCTCAGGCGGAATACCAAAAGAAGCTTGCGGAATACAACAAGGCTCGACTGGACTCTGGCAATGAGGGCGAGCGGAACGGATGGCAGGCTGCGAACTTTGCGGATTCGAGTTGGAAGAGTGTGAAGCTTCCCGGAACGGTGGAAGGCATCGTCGGACGAAACATTGACGGCGCGTTCTGGTTCCGAACTTCGGTGAACCTTTCGGCTTCGGATGCGGGCGCTTCGGCGGAACTGACGCTTGGCGCGATTGACGATTTTGATGTGACTTACATCAATGGCCAGCAGGTTGGCAAGACCGGCGAAGAGGTGCCGAACCATTGGCAGCATCAGCGAAAGTACATAGTTCCGGCGGGAGTCCTGAAGGCGGGCGAGAACGTGATTGCGGTCCGCGTTTACGACTGGGCAGGCGGCGGCGGATTGACCGGACCGGCGGATTCGCTGGCGCTGACGGTTGGCGGTCGAAAGCTGAGCTTGGCGAAGGACTGGAAGTTCACCGTAGAGAAGGAGATCAACCCGATTCCGGCACCGGCGCAGCCATTTGGTCCGGGGAATCCTTGGGCTCCAGCTAGCCTGTACAACGGCATGATTGCGCCGCTGGTGCCTTATGGCGTTCGCGGGGCGATTTGGTATCAGGGCGAATCGAACGCGGATCGGGCGTTCCAGTACCGATCGCTGTTCCGCAGCATGATTGAGGATTGGCGAAACCGGTTTGGTCAGGGCGATTTTCCGTTCCTCCTTGTTCAGCTTGCGAACTACCAGAGCCGGTCTTTGACGCCGACGGAAAGCGGGTGGGCCGAGTTGCGCGAGGCGCAGGCGATGGCGCTTTCGCTGAAGAACACCGGAATGGCGACGGCGATTGACATTGGCGATAGCAAGGACATTCACCCGCAGAATAAGCGGGATGTTGGGTACCGCTTGGCGGGAGTTGCTTTGGCGCAGACTTACCGCAAGAAGCTGGAGTACTACGGACCGGTCTTTAGCAAGATGGAAGCGAAGACGGGATCGATCACGCTGCGGTTTACGCATGCCGCGGGCCTGCGGACGGTGGATGGCAAGGCCCCGAAGAGCTTTAGCATTGCCGGTGCCGACCGAAAGTTCTATTGGGCCGAGGCGACGATTCAGGACAATGCGATTGTTCTGAGATCGAGTTCGGTACCGAACCCGGTCGCGGCTCGATACGCTTGGGACATGGATCCGGACGTGAACCTGGTCAATGCTTCGGGGCTGCCAGCTTTCCCGTTCCGGACCGATAACTGGCCCGGATTGACGGACAAGGCACGCTAGTCGTCGTCGTAATCGACGTCGGTGGCGAGGTTTCGGTACCTCGAGAACGAGGGCTGGAAGCCTAGTTTGACGGTGCGGGTGGGGCCGTTTCGGTTCTTGGCCACGATGATATCGGCCACCTGCACTTCATCGTAGTTCTCCACTTCCTTTCGGTTTTGGGCCTTGGCGTCGTAGTAGCTCTTTCGGTGAAGGAGCAGGACCATGTCGGCTTCGGCTTCGATCGAGCCGGATTCTCGAAGGTCGCTTAGCTGGGGTCTTTTGTCTTCGCGCGATTCCACGGATCGGGATAGCTGCGAAAGGGCGATGACCGGGACTTCGAGCTCTTTTGCCATGCGCTTGCAGGCGCGAGCGATTTCTGAGATTTCGTTGACGCGGTTTTCGGTTTTCTTACTTCCCCGCATGAGCTGCAGGTAGTCGACGATGACGAGCGATAGGCCGTGTTCGGCTTTTAGTCGGCGGCATTTTCCGCGCATGTCGAGCGGGGAGAGTTCGGCATTGTCGTCGATGAAGATCGGCAAGGCATAGAGTTCGTCGCAGGCTTCGGAGAGCTTTAGGTAGTCGTTGTCGGTGAGCTCTTTGTCTTGGCGCAGGATTCTCATGCTGAGGCCGCTGAGCATGGAGACCATTCTTTGGGCCAGCTGGAGGCCGGACATTTCTAGGGAGAAGAAGGCGACGGCGCCGCGCTTCTCTTCCCTTTCCAGGGCTCGGGCGACGTTTAGGGCGAAGTCGAGGACGAGCGAGGTTTTGCCCATGGCGGGTCGGGCGCCGATGATGACGAGGTCGCCGCCATTGAAACCGGTGGTGAGGTCGTCGAGGTCGAAGAAGCCGACTTTTAGGCCGCTGAGGGGCTTTTTGCTTTCGAAGACTTTGTCGACGTCGAGGAAGAATTCTCGGGCAAGGCTGGAGACGGGCTTGAAGTAGTTTCCGAGTCCGCGCTTTCCGATTTCGAAGACGAGCTGTTCGGCTTTGTCGACTTTGTCTTCGGCGTCGCCTTGGTCGGGGTCGTGGACGAGGCCGACGATGTTTCTTCCGGCTTCTTCAAGTTTTCGCAGTCGGGCTCGGTCGACGACGATTCCGGCGTAGTAGTCGACGTTCGACGGGCTGGGGACGAACTCGGCGATTTGGAGGAGGTAGTTTTCTCCGCCGGCATCGACGAGGTCGCCGCGGGCGACGAGTTCGGCCTTGAGGGTGAGGAAGTCGATGGCCTGGTTTTGCTTCAGGAGTTGAAGCATGGCCCGGAAGATGAGGCGGTGGGCAGGTCGATAGAAATCTTCTTCGACGACGATGTTGGCGGCCTGGTCGGCCGCGCGTTCGGAGAGCAACATCGATCCCAGCACGCCCATTTCGGCTTCGATACTATGGAGCGGAATGAGTTCCTCAACGCGCATGGGGAGTTGATTGTAACCCGGTTCGGGGTTTACGGGTGCGATTAATCCGGGGTATTATTTCTTTCCACCCGTTCGTAGCTCAGTGGATAGAGCATCGGTCTTCGGAACCGAGGGTCGGGGGTTCGAATCCCTCCGAGCGGGCCATCCGCTTTCTGTTTTGGGTGGCCTTTTGTGGCTATGAATTGCCTTGGATGGCCCGCCTGCGGCATCTCCTTTTCCGGTCGCTTTTGAACACCGCGACCGTGCCTGGGCGGAATTAATTAACGCTTCCCCCCTAGGCCGATTAATTAATTACGCCTGTTTCAGGTTCGGTTTTGTTCGGATTCGTTCGGGCGTTCGGGTTTGTTGCGATCTGACAATGGGATCTGAGCGGCCCTCATTTTGCCGCCGGTTTCTTGGTCCGAAAAATTATTTATAAATGCTCCCGCCTTGGCGGCGATTGTAAATTAAATTTCCGCGTGCCGCTTTCGGTCCGTCCGAATCGCGTTTTGGTGGCCTTGCTTGGCGGTTGGGCTGCATCTAGTTTATAGGTGCATGTGCGGCGGAAAGTCAACCAACTTTTTTGGGTTCGGGATTGTTCGGGGGTTCGGGTTTGTTTTGGGGAGGGTGCGGTTCTTCGGTTGATGGGGGTTCCGCTACGACCGTGGGGGTGGCGGCAGTTTGCGGCCGCGCGGGGGTGGCTTTGCTCCTCGGACTTTTGCGGGGCGGGTTGGCTCTCCAGGCATTTTCAATGCCTGGCTACCTTCTTTGACCCCTGCCGGGGTCGGGAGATTTTGCCGTTGTTCCGGGCTTTGGCTGTGCGGTCTCACCCGGGACGGGTGAGCTACTTTCCGCTGCGTTCGGGTTCGTTCGGATTTGTTCGGGGGTTCGAGTTTGTTTTTGGGCGGGTGCGGCTCTTTGGTTGACGGGGGGTTGCGCTACCACGGTAGGGTTGGCGGGGGTTTTCGGCCGCGCAGGGGTCGCGGGGCTCCTTGGACTTTTACGGTTTCGGGTTTTGGACCTTCGCGATTCAATCCACGGACATTCTAATGCACTGTCGGACACCACATATTCCTACCGTTCAACGTATCAACAAAGCAACGTTCAACAGCGATGACACCAGGGCCTGCATGCTTGACAACTTCACCCGGGTCAAACCTTTCAGTTTCTAGTTCATTCTCCAACTCGCTGGAGACAGGAGCGTCCCGCACTGTTCAGAAGGATGCTACTTGCCTTAGGATATGATGAAGCGACATGAGTCACCTAATTGATCCCAACCGACTGAGGGCTTCCCTAAGCCAACCAGAGTGGTCACACAAATTGCCGTGGTTAATACGGAACCTAGTCTGGCAGGAGGTAGGGGCAAATGCCGAAGTGAACTTTCCTATCGGTTCGGATGTTTATCGCTCCGGCTACGATGGTTATGTGAAGGGACAAGGGGTCAAATATGTACCCAACGGTGAATCCGTCTGGGAACTATCTACAAACGGCCAAGTGAAAGCTAAGGCAGATAAGGATTTTGCATCGCGGAGCCTAAAAGACTCCACAGAATCCCGAGTCGAGATGTCATACGTTGGAGTATCGACGCAACCATTTCCTGATAAGACCGAATGGATCGACGAAAAGAGAAAACTGAACATATGGAGAGACGTGTTCTTTTTGGATTTCAACGATTTACTCAATTGGCTCGAACAACATCCACATGTCGCATACGCATTTGGTGCAGCACTAGGAATAGCACCTTGCAGGGTCGAAACGCTCGAATCTTGGTTTGAAAACTTCAACGAGAGCTTTCCAAAAGTAAAAATTCAGCCATCCTGGTTTCTTTCAGGTCGGGAACATTGTATCGAAGAACTTCTGAACCACATCAAGAACGACACTCGGAGAATGGTAATTGGTGGCATGGGATTACCAGAGGCTCTCGTCGTATTAGCATCGGCATACCTTCATCAAGCGCATCCCGAGAGGCAGTTTCATTTAAGCAAACTACTACTGATTCGTACGAGCGAAGATTTTTCAAAAGTTGTCACAACCGTTCGCAATGCGATCTTGGTACCACTGTTTAACTTCGATTCGACCTCGGAAGGTTACGTGAACAACTCAAATCAAATTTTGCTATGCGGAGATAAAGATGCACCTTACCCAACCGTCTCCGTAAAGCCAGTTAACGTATTTACGATGTCCGAACGGATGCGTGATGAGGGCATTGACGCAGAGCTCGCCGAGCGCGCGGCCAGAGGTGCTCGGTTGAGCTTTATGCAATACCAAAAGGAGATTGGTGACCCTCGATACCGCCCTTTCGTCCTAGGTCCGATTAGTAGAGCAAATCCAAGAATTGTAGGCACCTTACTATTAATCAACAGATGGAATGGATTAAATGAGGACGATCTTGCGTGCATCGAACTGTTATCAGAGGCATCACGGGAGGAATGGCTGAACGTACAAGCTGAAATGATGAAAGGCGAGAACCCAATTCTGCGGAGAGTGGGTCACACCGTCTTTGCAACCGACTTAGGCCAATCCGTTGAACAAAACAGACACTGCTTCACGCCAAGGCTGATAGATGCATTCAGTCAGCTTGTACTCATGGTCCTTCAGGAAAAGGATCCACTATATGACATACCACCGGAAGAGCGGTGGAGAGGAACGATTCTTACCAGTGGCCGAAATTTTAGTAGTGAGCTACGGGATGGGATCAGCCGAACACTACTATTCATAGCGGACCTTCAAGGCACATTTGGCACCGCTAGTGATGGCCAGTCATTTGTGGATCAAATAGCGGCTTCCTGTCTACAATCAGCTAGTCCAAGCGCTTGGTACTCCCTAGGCAATCAGTTACCGCTTCTGGCTGAAGCAGCACCAAAGCAGTTCTTGACGTCATTGCTGCAGGATCTTTCTTCTGAGCTCCCGGCATCACTCGTCGGACTTACGACGGATGTGAAATCTACTATCAACACTGGATCGAAGTTTCAGTACCTACTCTGGGCACTTGAAAGAATCGCCTGGAATCATGAGTCCGTCGAAACCGCCGTCTCTGCACTCGCGAAGATAGCTTCATTTGCAGAATTCAATGAAGCCGGAGGCGCAATCGCCTCGCTTCGAGAGATATTTCTGCCATGGCATCCATCAACGGGCGCAACATTTCATGAGCGGAAGAGGTTATTGCGGAAGCTAATGGAGCAAGAGCGCGACATTGCAAGAGACTTGCTCAATTTGTTAGTTAGCGACGGGGACTATTCTGTAGGTCGTAAAACGAGTCGGCCGGATGTCCGAGATTTTGGACCTCAAACTCGACCGCAGCCGCGCGGTGAGGTTTTCGAGATGTATCAGCATATATACGGCTTGCTTTTTGATGATGCCAAAGGAAATTTAGAGCGGCTTGCATCATTGTCTGTTGTGATGGCTCGCCAAAACCACGGATACTTTCTCACGGTCCTAAAGGAACTAGAGCGCGCGTCAGCTGCCACACTCGATTGCCATGCTAGTCAGTCCGTGTGGAGAATATTGCAGAAACTGCTGCACGAACAAAGCAGTTTCAGTGGAGAAGAGTGGACCCTTCCTCCCGAAATGATTGAAGCTTTACGTGGGGTGGTTCAAAAGCTGACTCCTGAAGATGTGGTTGCTAGGAATGCATGGCTATTTTCACATTATGTCCAGCTAGACAATGAGCCAGACGATTGGAGCGCGAAGCACGAGCAACTCACAAGACTTCGAGACAAGGCTGTCACGGAAGTTTTTGAGGCTCAGGGACTTGCCGGACTGTTTAGTCTAGCTTCTGAGGCGGAAGAGCCGCGCTACATCGGGTCCGCTACTGCTCGCGCCGAGATTTCTTCAGGGCTGAACATTGATTTTAGTTTCAATCAACTATCCGGATCAGAAGATCAGGCGCTGAGAGAGTTTGCGGTTTCTTTCACGCGAGAGAAAGCAAGCATTCTAGGTATGGAATGGATAAAACTCCAGATTGACCGGGCTCGTCTTGCCAACTGGTCATCCGTCGCTCTTGCGTCACTCTATCTAATGTTGCCACCCAGTCCAGAAGTTTGGGACGAAGTACGGTCTTTGGGAGCTGAGGTTGAGGAGCACTACTGGAAAGATCTGACTGTATGGGACTGTCCAGTGATCCCAGAACTCGCACTTACGATCGCGCTGAGGAACCTTGCTGAAGTAGAGCGACTGGATGAATATATTGACTTCATTTCGGCAAAGTCATACTCAAGCGAGTATTCTATTTCGACCGGGATCTATGTATCTACCCTTCAAACACTTCAAAGCCAGATCGGAACGTACCAAGATCAACTAGTAAAACTCTCTAGCGCAATCGCTCGCGTTCTAGAACATATTGCTTCAAAGGGGGATATAGACGGTTCAGAACTTGCAGCCCTAGAGTACTTTTACTTCCCATTGATCAAGTTTAGGTACAAGCCTTTAGCGATTGAACGTGCCCTAGCTGACGATCCAGAGTTTCTTGTCGAAGTCCTATCTAAGACGTATCGTAGCGATGATGTAATTGGTAGTGAGCTTGTACCAACGGATTCAAGAAGTGAAGCAGAGTCGAGCCTAGCTTGGTCCCTTCTGCATGAGTGGTCGAAGTTGCCAACACAGTATCAACAGTCTCAAAATTTCGAAAGCCTTAGGCAATGGATCGATGATTGCATCCTTGCAGCTAGGCGGCGAGGCTACCTAGAGTCAACACTCTTCGTGCTCGCCCAGTTCCTTGGCAAAACACCAGCTGGTGTGGATGAAGTCTGGCCAGCAGAAGCTGTGTGTGAATTACTTGAATATCTTGACAACGATTTGGTCGATCATCAGTGCTTGATTTCGAGAATTAACACGAGAGGATCTACCTGGCGTGCCATGGATGAAGGAGGTGACCAAGAGCGCACGTTAGCACAGAAATATTTATCTTTTGCTAACATGCGGCATCAGTTCCCAAGAGCTTTTAATATGCTGACACTGATAGCAAAGGGATATATAGAAGATGGACTGAAGGAGGATGAACGTGCTAGTCGAAGGCAGGAGCTAAGATAACTTCTATTATCCAAATTTCAATTTCAGTCATATTGGATCCAGTTTCTTTTTCAGTCTAGGCTGCGAGAGTTTCAGTCTTAGGGCCAGTGAATAGAGACTCTCGGGAGGGCCGGGACTCTTAGGTACTGGTCAAGATGAGTTTTCAGGTTGTTTTTGGGGTCCCCGAGGTGGGTTCAGATTTGTTCGGGTGTTCGGATTTGTTCGGGTGTTCGGATATGTTGGAATTTGACTCCCCAAAGTGACCAACCTTGCCTTACAATAGAATCATGGTCGGTAGTTTCAGTTCGCGCAGGGGTCGCGGGGCGACTTGGACTTTTGCGGGTCGGGTTGGCTCTCCAGGCATTTTCAATGCCTGGCTACCTTCTTTGACCCCTACCGGGGTCGGGGCTGGGTCGAGTTCGGGGACGAGGACTTATAACGCGGGTTCTCGTTTGGTGACTTCGGTTTAGGGAGCGGTGGTTTCGACTTGCACCTTTGATGCCAATGGGAACCAGTCGGCGTTGAATGCGGGTGGGTCTCGAACTACTTATGCTTATGACTACGAGAACCGGACGCGGACGGCGATTGATCCGGGCGGGGCTCGGTCGACGATGGCCTATTGGGCAGATGGGATGCGACGGTTCCTCGAGTTCGGGGGTACGCGAACGACCTTTGTTTGGGACGGCAGCGACTATCTGCAATCCCGAACCCCGAGTGAGGTCACAACCTTCAGTACGGTCGACGCGCAGATTTTGGATTCCGAGACTGGCGGTAGCGAATCTCTGCTGATTGCCGACCCGCTAGGTTCGGTGGTGAAGGTTCTGGATGCGAGCGGTAACGAGGTCTATGACGCGGCGTATTGGCCTTACGGCGAGATTCGGAACTCGGTTGGAATTAACGATACTTCTTGGGGCTACGTGGGTACTTGGGGATACCACTTCGATACCTCGCGACGGCTGTACATCCGGGCGCGGGTGCTGGATCCGGTTACCGGTAGGTGGTATTCCGTGGATTCGTTGTGGCCCCGGCAACTGGCTTATGCATATGCTGGTATATCGCCTTGCAAGCATTTTGATTACTTTGGAACTCAGGTGATGAGTGGAGACGATGCAATGCGAGGTTGGTGCGGTCAATGGGATCGAGGACTGCGAGATTTCTGGGATAATCTCTGGCCCAAGCCTCAACCACAACCGATCACAGACGCGGAAAGAAAGCAGAATTATCGCGATGGCTGGACTCCATGGACTTTTGAGTACGGCAATTGTTGTGGAGCATATAAGCGATGTAATCGTGGATCTGAAACTTTTCCTGAATCTGAAGCAATAGATTGCTTGGACCGAGCTTGTCGCGAACACGATGCTAGGAATCCAAACGCATGGGAATACGCTCGTAAGACAAACCATGTTCAACTCTGCATCGACCTTTCTAAATGTTCGTGCAGTGAGTATAAGCCCGGCACTACGGCCAGAGGCAATTGTGAATCTGCAAGAGCGAAAATGCAGACGTTATATTGTCTACACGTCTTTATTTTACCGATGTAGGAGTAGGGATGAAAGAACTTAGTCGGTGCATTTTGGTTTCGATGGCGGTTACCGTAATTGCATGCACAGGACTAAAACGCCCAGACATGCCTCTAGACCCAGTTTGTGGAGCCGGTAGGTTGGACTTGCTACCACAATTGCTAGAAAAAGGTGGTGACGTAAATGAAGTGGATGCTAACGGTGATCGACCTATAAGCACGTGTATCTCCCTTGGTAGAGTAGACATAGCAGTTGAGCTAGTTCGGAGGGGTGCTGAGTTGGACTACACGAATAGAACAGGCGAGACCCTGGAACAAAAGATGAGAAGATTTGGTCACGATGCCAGTTTCGATGAGTTTATGAAAAAACTCAAACAAGAGAAGCTACTTCCAAAACAACCGTAGATATAGTGTCTTGTAAGTAAGTCTTTTCTTTGATTTTAGAATTTTAGCATCCTTTGGGTTGATTATCTCTTCATCTTCAGCCGCTATTATAGCAATCGAAGCTTGTAACTCGTATTGGACAGGACGATCGAAGGAATCCGCAAATCTGACCCGAAAAGTATGGCTGAAGCATGTGATCCTCCTTCATGCCTGGAGACCGGTACGGACTTCTCTGTCGAGAGTGCCCTTTGCATTTCAAATTAGTCGTTAGGATCATGAACCTAGTCCCTGTATGCACATCGGCATTCTTCCGCAGTAACCCTGATGGTGAGCAGTATTAGTTTCACTTTTGCCGTAATCGCCAACTTCGATTACATGCCCTGCGTAATTTGAAATCAGAACGTACTCGCCCCGGAATTGGTGGGCCAGATTCAGCGTACTACTATGCTGCACAACACACGAACAAACTTCGGCCAATTGTAGTGGGCATTTGTTCACGGTGTACTCAACCCCGACTCTCTCCAACGAAGGCGAAGCTTGGCTACTTCTTTGCGAAGTGTTTTATCCTCACTCAAGGGGCCCAATCTTATTGAATCGAGCGATGACCATGATTGGAACAAACGCAAAGAGCCGCAAACGAAGCGCGACGCATGAATCAGGAACTTCTCTTGATGTGCTTGCGTTTTGACCAGAACTTGATGCGTATTTTAATTCTTACGGGACTGATTCTTCTCGCCTACGGCTGCGCCCCAACCGCCCCGAAACTCGCCGCAGAACGCAAAGGCGACCCGCCGGTCATTGCTCGCGAGGATCCGGTTAAGGCTAATCCGGCGCTGAAGCAAGTTGATCTGCTGAGCAAACTCAACGAAGCCCTGCTGGCCGATCCCGTCTTGAGTGGGCCGGGGGCGGTTTTGGATTTGCGGGTGACGGACGAGGTCGTAACGATTTCGGGGCGGGTGGACGACAAGAAGGTCAAGGACCGCGCCGAGAAGTTGATGCGGCAGGAGATGAAGAAGCGGGGCGCGAAGCAGACGCTCAGCTCCGAGATCGAAGTCGGGAAGGGTTAAGCCTTCTCAAGCGTGAACTGGCAGCCGGAGGTGGCGCGTTCGGGGGCGTATTTGGGGTCGAAGGGTTTGGCTTTTAGGCCGACTTCCTTTGCGAAGGTCTCGTTCATTTCCTTCAGAATCGACTTCGAATAGCCGGGCCACATCTTTACGATCTTTCCGTCTTGGCTGATGAGGGCGCTGAAGGCGGAGTTTTTGATTCCGTAGGCCTGGATGATTTCTTGCTGCTCGTCCGCAATCACGGGGTACGGCATGAGCATGTCGGTGTGCCACTGCTTGGCTTTGGTTTCGGCGACGTCGATGACTCCGACGAAGTCGATGCGCTTGCCATAGACCTTGTTGAGATCGTGGAAGAGGGGCTCGACTTCGATGCTGCAGGGGCAGCCGTCTTTGATGAACATCACAAACTGCGGCTTCTCGTTTTGGGCGTCGGCGATTTTGATTTTTTCGCCAAAGGCCGCGGTGCGCTCAAACTTCGGGGCGTCTTTCAGCTTTCGCTCGGCGGTGAACTTGTTCATCTCCGAGGTGACGGGGTGGCGGGGTTCGGAGCTGACGATGGCTTCGTTCACGACCACGGGCCGGGTGCTGAGGTAGGCCATGAGGGCACCTCCGGTAGCGAGGGCGCCGGCGGCGGTGAGAAGCAAGAACTTGATCGTCACCTATCCATTATGAATGGGTTTCTGGGCGGGCATTTGGGACAGGTGACACAATGCGAAGGTGCGAAGCCTTCGCATCCAGCTTTTGATCAGCCATTTGTCGCTGGTCCTTTTGGTCGGCCTGATTCTTAGCGGTGCCGTGCTTAGCTTCATTTCGCTTCGCGGTTCGATCGACTCGGTTTTGAGCCTGAACTATCCGACGATTTTGGCGACGCAGGATTTGGAATCAGCGATGCGCGAGCAGCGGCTGGGGTTCGAGACGATTTTGCGCGGCGACACGGTTCGTGGGGCGGGGATGGTGCAGTCGAACGTGTCGCGATCGAGCGGCGACGTGCAGCGGATCTCGGAGCTTTTGACGGATCCCGAAGAGATTCGGGCGTACGGCGATTTGGTTTCGCTTCACTCGCGGTATGCGGCGACGGCGATGCGCTTGGCGGATGCGAACCAGCTGAGCGTGCAACCGGGGCTAGAGCGAGTTCGGCAGGAGCAGCTTGAGCCGCAGATGCGGGAGATTCTGTTCTTGACCAGCCAGATTCGGGGGTTGAACGAGCAGGCGATTCTTTCGGAAAACGACCGGGCGAAGGAAGCGGCGATGCGGTTCTCGAACGTGGGGATTTTTGTCACCGTGTTTGCCCTGGCCGCGGCGATCTTTTTGGCCTACCGAATGATGAACATGGCGCTGCGGCCGCTGGCGATTATTGCGAAGCACGCGGAATCGCTGGGGTCGGGGAATTTGTCAGAGCGGTTGACGATTCCTCGGGACGACGAGATCGGGCACTTGGCGGACAGCTTTAACGAGATGGCGACGCGGTTTAGCGAAATGCAGAATGCTAACGTTCGGCGGTTGGAGCGGGCACAACGGATGTCGGATGCGGCGCTGGATAGCTTGTATGACCCGGTTATCGTTACGGATGCGCGGCTGCGGATTGTCCACCTGAACCGGGCGGCGCAGGACATTTTTGGGCCGGTGGCGAGCTCGCCGCGGACGCCGCTGAAGGACCACATTTCGGATTCGCGGATTGTGGAGGCGCTGGAGAACGCGGTGGACGACCAGGAGGTTCACGCCAGCGAGGACGAGCGGAGCCTGGTGAGCCTGAACGTGGACGGTAAGGAGCAGATTTACCGAATGCGCGTGACGCCGATGTTGACGGACGCGAACTTCCGCCTCGGCGCGGTGGCGGTTTTGGAGGATGTGACTTACCTTCGCGTTTTGGACCGGATGAAGACGGAGTTCATCGGGGTGGCGGCGCACGAGCTGCGGACGCCGGTTTCTAGCATGTTGTTGGCGGTGCAGTTGCTGGAAGAAGGGGCGGCGGGCGAGCTTACGGCAGACCAAAAGCAACTGGTGGCGGTGCAGCGAGACGACCTGTTGCGGCTGAAGAAACTGACCAAGGACTTGTTGGACGTGACCCGGCTGGAGTCGGGGACGTTGCCGCCGACCTTACGGCGGATATCGCCTTCGGGACTATTGGAAGATTTGGAGCACACGATGATGCCCATTGCAGAGCAAAAAGGGGTGCATTTGAAGGTGGAGATTGAGCCGGATTTGCCGGAGATTCTTGCGGATGCAACCCAGATCGGGCAGGTTTTGACCAATTTGGTGAACAACGCGGTGCGGCATACGCCGGAAAATGGCGCGATTACGGTACGCGCTTTACACCGCGAGAATCAAGTATCTTTCGAAGTGCATGACACCGGAGAAGGGATTCCGCAGGACTACCTGCGGAGAATTTTTGAACGGTTCGTGCAGGTACCCGGAGCGACCCAAGGGGGAGCAGGACTTGGGCTCAGCATCGCGCAAAAAATCGTCAGAAATCATGGTGGCGATATGAGCGTGAATAGCGAGCTTGGTGAAGGTTCTGTGTTTCGATTCTGGATACCTATAGCCGCGCCACCACGCGAGGAAACGAACGCTTGAACGAAAAACTGCTCATCATTGATGACGAAACGAACGTGCGGACGATGATGCAACTTGCACTCCGCCACGTAGGCTATCAGGTCGAAACCGCAACAAACGGAATCGAAGGGCTTGAGAAGTACGGCAACGGTGAAAATTTTGACCTAGTGATCGTTGACCAGCGAATGCCGCAGATGACGGGGATTGAGGTTCAGAAGGCGATTTTTGCGCGGAACCCGAAGGCCAAGTTCATTCTTGCGACGGCATTTGGAACAATTGACCTTGCGCTCGAGGCGATTCAGGCCGGCGCGCAGGACTTTCTCCGAAAGCCATTTACGGCGGAGACGCTGCGGGCGGCGGTTCGCACCACGCTCGATCGAGAAGTTGAGCACCACACGGCGGTACCGGTCGGGATGGTTTGCAAGAGCTTCACGCGGACGACTTTTAATGGCTACTCGTTCTCTTCCGAAGAGGATCATCAGGACGAGCAGACCGGCGACTTCCATTGCGATTTTCGCGTCGTTGGTCAGGGTCAGGACCGAATTATCACGGTGACCTTGCCGGCTTATCTGCAGGAGTTGGTGAAAGCGCATGCCGATCTGGAGCAAGTTCCGGGCGGGCCGCGTTTTTGGCAAGCTCTGGCCGAAGAATATCTGGCAGACTTCCTGTGGACCAACGCGAGTCTGCCGGAGACGCCTAAGTTGATCATCGAAGATTTGACCTCTGCACTCCGAAATTGGATCGACTCCATGTTGACCGTGGACTTGCCTTCATCTCATGCCCGAAGCTAACTCGCCTGTTCCAGGCAAACACAAAATCTTCCTCGGCTACGCGCCGGGGGTTGGTAAGACTTTTCAACTTCTCGACGAAGCCAATCGTCGACACGCGCGCGGACAAGACGTGGTCATCGGCCTCGTTGACAGCCACGGCCGGAAGCCGACGGAGGACATTGCGGCGGGGCTAGAGGTTGTGCCGCCGAAGGTGACTTCGACCCCGGATAAGACTTACATCGATTTGGATCTGGACGCGATTCTGGCTCGTTCGCCGGAGTTGGTGATTATCGATGAGCTGGCTTCGGACAACGCGCCAGGATCGCGATTTGAGAGCCGCTGGCAGGACGTGGAGTTTCTGCTCTCGCGCGGAATTCACGTGCTGAGCACGCTGAACGTTTATGCGCTGGAGTCTTTGAACGACCACGTTCACGACATTACGGGGGTGAAGATCACAAACACCGTCCCCGACCAAATGCTGCACGACGCGGACGAGGTCGAGATTGTTGACGTGACGCCGAATGCGCTTTTGAACCGCGTTAAGCGGGGAGATGTTTACGTTGACGGGGCGACGCCGGTTGAGCTGAGCACCTTCTTTAACGAAGCGGCCTTGAGCGCTTTGCGTGAGATTGCATTACGCGAGATTGCGGGGCACGTTGATGAGGACCTGGTTTCGTACCGCAAGGAAAAGCGGATTGAGAAGCCTTGGGCGACGCAGGATCGGGTTGTGATTTGCGTAAGCCCCACGCGGTCTTCCCTACGCCTGATCCGGCGCGGCTGGCGCATGGGTCAGCGGATGCACGGCGAAGTGATTGCGGTGCACGTGAAGGACGGTACAAGCGACAGCGAATCGGCCAAGAAGATTCTCTCGGATGACTTTGCTTTGGCGAAGCGACTCGGGATTGAGACGGTGGTTTTGGAAGGTCCGCTTGCGCCAACGCTTATTCAGTTTGCGCAAGATCGAAACGTGACGGCGGTGATTTTGGGTCACCCCGAGCGAAGCCGGCTGCAGGAGATGTTCCGCCCGAGCATTCTGAGCGAACTTGCGCGAGAGCTGCGGACGGTTGACATCATCGTTGTTTCGACCGAGACGGCCGCTGCCCCAGATTCACACTGATGAAAGAAGCACCTCCTTCGCCGTTTGCTAAGTTCAAACGATTCCTCGTTGGTGCGCCGATTGCTTCTCGCGAGGCGCATCACGAAAAGCTTTCTCCGGCCGTTGGCTTGGCGGTTTTTGCCTCGGACTCTTTGAGTTCCGTTGCATATGCGACCGAGGCAATTTTGGCCGTTCTGGTGCTGATCTCGGCGAGCGCGCTTGGGCTGCAGTTGCCGATTTCGCTGAGCATTGTTGCGCTCATCGCGATTATCGCTTTCTCATATCGGCAGACGATTAAGGCCTATCCGCAGGGCGGTGGTAGCTACGTCGTGACATCCGACAACCTTGGCCCGAAGGCGGGGGTTGTTGCGGGAGCGGCGCTGATGATCGACTACATCCTGACGGTGGCGGTTTCGGTTGCGGCGGGCGTGGCGGCGATTGCTTCGGCGTTCCCGGCGATGCACCAGTACCTAGTGCCGATGTCGATGTTCTTCATCATGATTTTGGGCTGGGCGAATCTGCGCGGCTTGAAAGAGAGTGGCGCGGTTTTCAGCATTCCGACCTACGGATTCGTGGTCGTGATGTACGTGATGCTCGGGTTTGCGATCTATAAGATTTCGGGACTCACTCCTACGCCGCAGAAGATTCTCGCGGAGCCGGGCAAGATTGGGTCGGAAGCGAATTATCCGCTGATGTTCGTGATTCTCCGGGCGTTTGCGGCAGGTTGTACGGCGTTGACGGGAATTGAGGCGGTTTCGGACGGAACGCAGGCGTTCCAGAAGCCGGAGCAGAAGAACGCTTCAAACACCCTGGTTCGAATGGCGATTATTCTCAGCACGCTGTTCTTGGGGATGGGCTACGTGATTAGCCACATGCCGGAGATTGCGCTGTATTCGGCGAAGAATCCGGAGTTCCGAACGGTGGCTTCGCAGGTGGCGGCGTTTGCGTTTGGTGGCGATAAGACGTTTGGCTACTACGCCGTGCAGGCGTTTACGGCTTTGATTCTGCTTTTGGCGGCGAACACGGCGTTTGCTGACTTCCCTCGCGTTTGTAGTTTCTTGGCGCGAGATGGATTCATGCCGCGCTATATGTCGCGGCTAGGCGACCGCTTGGTGTTCCACAACGGCATCATCGCGCTGTCGGTGGCGGCGGTTGGCCTTGTGATCGCGTTTAAGGGCGAGTTGGAGCAGTTGCTGCCGCTGTATGCGGTCGGCGTGTTTACGGCGTTCTCGCTGAGCCAGGCGGGCATGGTTGCCCATTGGCTGAAGCTTCGGACCGGTAGCTGGCGATCGAGTATTGCGATCAATGGCACGGGATTGGTGCTTTGTATCGTCGTCTTGGTGATCATTCTGGTGACCAAGTTTGTGGAAGGCGCCTGGGTTATCGCGATCCTGTTGCCAGCGCTTTGTGGCGTGATGCTATCGATTCGCAACCACTACACGCGGTCGGCGGAGAAGCAGAAATTCACGCTCGCCGATACCGATCCATACAAAGAGCACGTCGCTTTGCTGCTGGTGCCACGTGTGCACCGCGGCATTGTGAACGCGCTGGATTACGCACGAAATTTGAAGGGCGATATTAAGGCCGTCCACGTGACCCTTAACGAGAAGAAGCTGCCGGAGCTTCAGCGAAACTGGGAGCTGGTGAGCCAGGACATTCCGCTCGTTATCTTGCCTTCGCCCTACCGGTCCTTGCTTGAGCCGGTTCTGGAATATGTGGATCAATTGCTGAGCGAGCACCCAGAACTGGTGGTTACGGTAATCGTGTCGGACGCCGACTCGAACAAGTGGTACCACGACCTGCTCTCAGAGAACGTGGCGCTCCAGTTGCGAAATGCGCTGGCGAAGCGGAACAACGTGGTAGTGGCGAATATTCGCCACCAAGTTGACGCAGAGTAAGGAAGTTAGCCGCCCATGATGAGGCGGCGAACTTTATCTTTCCAGTTGGTCGGCTCTCCGACCGGGCTCATGTCATCGGCGCACTGGATGGCGTAGCGGGCCAGACCGACGGCCGTTGAGGTCGTTCGCGGGGTGAACTCTGTTCGAACCGACAGGCCGAAGGTGCTGTTATAGAGCTCCGGGGTTCCGGCGAGACGCGCTCCGTTTCCGGTGAGAACGACGCCCCCGGTGACCAGACGAGCATAGCCCGATTGATCAAAGGCGGTTTTGGTCATCGCGGCGATTTCTTTCGCTCGACTTTGGATGATCTCGGAAAGGACTTTTCGCGCCATGGGTCGCGCGCCGGGTTGGCCGAGTTGCTGAATGTCGACGGTTTCGTTTTCGCCGACTTGGTCGGCCATGGCGTGGCCGTCTAGCTTCTTGATGCGCTCGGCTTCTTCGATGGTGGTTTTCAGAAGCGCGGAGAGGTCGGAGGTGATGTGTCCGGCGGCGACGGGGAGCGAGATTCCGTAGACCATGGAGCCTTCCAGGAAGATGCCAAGATCGGTCGTGCTGGACCCGAGGTCGATGACGATCATTCCCTGCTCAAGCTCGGCTTGGCTTAGGATGCCGAGACCAGAGGCGAGCGGCGTGAAGACCATTTGGGCGACCGAGAATCCGGCTTCCTTGACGCATTGCTCAAGCAGTTCTAGTGGCTTGGGTGAGCCGGTGGCGATGAGGGTTTCGACTTCGAGCTTTCCGGCGGCAACGCCGACGGGTTTTCTAACGCCGCGCTGACCATCGACCTTAAAGGTTTTAGGAAGGACGTGGATGGGGGAGCGGTCGTTGGGCAGAAGTACAGCGCGACTGTGGTTGACGACCTCAAGGACATCCTGGGTGGTGATGTGCCGCCCCTTCGGGATGATCATCTTGATGCCTTGGCCGCTCACGCACTCGATGTGGGAGCCAGAAACGTTGACCACGAGCTCGGTTCCCTTTCGGTCGGCTTGGCGTAGGGCGTCGGGAACGACCTCCTTGATTGCTTGGATCGTCTCTTCTCGGTTAACGATCAGGCCCTTTTTGCAGCCGGCGTACGGCACGGTAGCGACGCCTTCTAGGCGGAGCTTTTTGTCGCCCGAGGCAACGAGGCAGCTCATTTGGGAGCCGCCGAGATCGAGGGCTACGACGAAGCTCATGAGTTACCGTCCGATGCGGCAGTTGGGGCGGCCGGGTTGTTTCGCTGCTTGCGGGTTTGGTAGTCGTTAAACATCGTGAGGGCTTGCCGACGAATCAGCGCTAGATTTTGGAACGTTCTCGTGCCAAAGACAATGGCGACGGCGAGAAAGAGATCGATATAAATTCGGTCTCCAAGCCAGGCCAAGAAGAACGCGATCAGGATATTCGAGACGAATCCGGTGATGAAAACGTCGTTCCGAAACTTACCTTCGAGACCGGCTCGGAATCCACCACAGACGCTATCGATTCCGGCGAGGCATGCGACAGCGAGATACTGCCCTCCTGCGCCGCCAACGGGCTCAAGCCGAACCGCAATCGCGATTGCGGCACCAATAATCAAAGCAATGATGGGAAGAAATATCACTTCTTAACAACCGGGACTTTACCGAATCGTGCCGAAGTTGAACCGGTGTACGGTTTGAGGGTCATTTTCTTGACTTCGTTGATCTCGACCATGCTCGGGTCGGTTTGGCGGATGTCGGCCAGGATGCCGCCGGGCAGGTTCATGGCACCGAGCAAAGTCTTCGGATCGCCGATGGCGCGAATCTCGATCGGACTCGAGATCTTGATGTCGTTGACGAGAATGGTAGGGCCGACGCAGCGGAAGCTGGCTCGCCCGGTGATGCGGTGCTCGTTGACGGCAATCGCTTCTGCACCAGAGGCTTGGAGTTCGTTGACCACTCGGAGCACGTCTGTGTCGTGAATGATGTCGCCGGTATCGGCGTTGCCAAATCCAGAGCCTGCCGTGCGGCCGCTATCTTTGAGCAAGATCACAATGCCGGGGCCCTCAAGTTCGGTGAGGCCGGAGAAGCTCTTCACTTCTTGCAAGCTTTCGTTCAGGGTCTTTGCTTGAGAAGAACTGCCCGATAGGGACTTTTCAAGGGCGTCGTTCTTTTTGAGCAATTCTTGGACGCGGGCTTGAAGCTGGTCGAAGGCGTCGATGTCCACTTGCCCCTCGTTGATGCGCGAGGTTTGTTGCTGGTTGGCAAAGGGTCGCCGAGACTTTCGGTTCTCCTGGGTGACCCAGGCGAGAGCGCACATGAACCCTAGGATCAGGCTCATGAGGCTGACTGGCCAGACCCAACTTTGAGACTCCGAACGGGCGTTAAATATGCTCACTGACTTTCCTAGTTTGACGGTTTCCTGAACCGCGCCGCTGGTTTATCGGGCGCGTACAAATTCAAGACCAAAACTTTGCTCAAGAGTTCCGGATCCGCGTCCATAAGCTTGCGTAAGGAAGTGAGTTTGGCTTCAAGTTGGACGGCTTGGCCGAGTTTGATTTCGGCACCACCTAGGACCAGGTTTAGGCCACCGTCGTCCGCATACAGGACCGTTCCGTTCTCGCCATCGGCAATAGTCGGCAACTCTTGGGCCAGGTAAGCGAGGGCGGAGGTTGGAATGCGTCCGACGATGGTTCCATCAAGCTCCCGGCTCGGTTGGCCGATCTGGATTAACGGCAGTCCGGTGAGCACTTCTGAGCTTTTGAAGACGGTTCCGTCATCGGCAAGGTAGGTTCCGGGCACTCCAGACAAGCGTCCGACGGCCTTGCGGTAGGTGACGGTAATGACGGCTCGGCCAAACGGATTTGCTTCGAACTTGACGCTGTCAAAAGCGGTGTTGTACAGCATTAGGCTGGAAAGGTTGCTGCCGTTGATCTGAAGCGCGGGCTTCCCTTCAATACTCTTTAGGACAGCCTTAACGCCGACCATGTCGTTTGGCTTCACGCCTTCGACGCGGGCCTTCGTGACCGCGGTCAGTGGGCTGTAGAAGAGGGCGAGGCCCAGGTTGACGGCGATCGCGGCCAGCAGAAGCGGCGTCCAATCGTATTTCGCCTTCTTACGCCGTGGTCGCATGACTCCTTAGGGCATCGAGAAGGATTCGCTCGCAGAGCTCGTCGAACGGGATGCCAGCCGTTCGAGCGGAGTTGGGAAGGAGCGAGGTGCCGGTCATGCCAGGAAGGGTGTTCACTTCGAGGACGAACATTTCCGCCGCACCGTGAGGGTCGCGGACCATGATGTCGGTGCGGGTGGCCCCTTTGCAGCCCAAAGCGCGGTGGGCGGCGAGAGCAAGCCGCTGAGCTTCTAGGAGAACGGGTTCGGCCAAACGAGCCGGACAGACTTCCTCGGTTGCGCCGACGGTGTACTTGCTAGCGAAATCGTACTTGCCGCTGGCGGGGGCAATTTCCACCGGCGGAAGGGCTTCGTCGATAAGAACGGGCACGCTGATTTCCATGCCGGTGATCCATTCCTCAACCAAGACTGATGAGTCGTAACTCAGGGCTCGGGCAATGGCTTCGGAGACCTTGGTGGGGTCCGAGACGAAAGTGAGTCCGACGGTCGAACCTTGGGCATTGGGCTTTACGACCACAGGGCCGGAGAGGTTGATCTCATCGGTGGAAGACGTGACGTGAACACCCTTCGGGACGCGAATGCCTTCTCGCTCTAGAATCTGCTTCGTGAGGTTCTTATCCATCGCGATTGCGCTGCTTTGGATTCCGCTGCCCGTGTACGGGATGTGGAGCGTTTCCAGTAGCCCCTGCATCGCGCCGTCTTCGGAATTGGTGCCGTGAACGGCGAGGAAGACGATATCGGGCCGGTTGGGGCCGATGAGCTTGCTGAGATCTCCTTTCGAGAGCAGTTGTTCGGAGATGTCCACGAGTTCGACCGTATGGCCGCGCTCTTTGAGCGCCTTTGCCACGGCTCGGCCAGACAGGATCGAAACTTCACGCTCAGCGCTATCACCGCCGTAGGCCACCCAGACGTGGCGTGGGCCGCTAGTTGCACGCTGGAGCTCGGCAATTAGGGCGGGAGCAAAAGCACTGATGTTCCCTGCTCCCATACCGGCGGCAACGTCGCCCGGTTTGAGCCAAGACGCGACTTTGCGGGGCAAGAGGTGGCGGCTTGGGACGTACCGAACAGGAACGGTGACCAACTCGGCAATCCGCGCGGCGCTCACGCCAGGAATCGGATTCTCGCGGGCAGGATAGATGTCGGTTAGGACGACTTCATCCGCATGGGAAAGGGCTTCGGCAAACTCCGGAATGAGCCCTTCGGTGCGCGAGTAGAGGTGGGGCTGGAACGCAACAACGAGACGGCGATTGGGGAATCGAGCCCGGATGGCTTGGATGGACGCGGCGATTTCGGTTGGGTGGTGCGCGTAGTCGTCGACAACGGCGATATCACCGTCTTGAAGGACTTCGAGTCGTCGCTCTGCCCCGGTGAATGCAGCGATACCGTTAGCGGCAAGTTCAGCATCAGCCCCAGCGGCGGTCGCGGCATTCAAGGCGCCGGCCGCGTTCCGCAGGTTGTGGTCCCCAGAGGTGCGGCGAGCGATTGCAGCCGGAAAATCGGATTCAGAATACGGCAGCGTTTTGCCACTGAAGGCTTCGGCAATTTCGGCCGCGCCAGCATCAGATTGACAGTAGACCAAGGCTCCAGTCGATGGGATTTTGCTGACGAACCGACCTACGCTCGCCTTCAGATTTTCCCACGAGCCATGGAAATCGACGTGGTCGAGTTCGAGATTCGTGAGAATGACGATCTCGGGATCGAGATCGTGGAAGCTGTCGTAGGCTTCGCACGCTTCGACAACCGCCCATTTACCTTTGCCATAGAGAACGGGTGAACCCCAGGCGGGAATGTTTGCCCCGACGATCACAAGGGGATCGAATCCAGCGTTCGTGAGTCCGGAACCCAGCATGCCGGTTGTGGTGGTCTTTCCGTGCGTTCCGGTTACGGCAATCACGCGGCGGTCCTTAAGAAGCCAACCTAGCAATTGACTTCGGCGGAACAACGGAAGCTCTAGCTCTCGAGCGGCGGCAACCTCGGGGCTGATTTTGAGATCGATGGCGTCCGTTAGTACGACAGCCGTTTTATCATCGGCGAACGCTTTGAGGGCTTCTGCCGAGTGACCGATGAGGACGTTGATTCCCTCCGCGCGAAGGCGATTCGTTTCATCCGTTTCGGTGGAATCGGTCCCGGCTACGGGTATTCCCTGTGCGTGCAACATTCGAGCGAGGGCGGACATGCCCGCGCCACCAATGCCGACGAGGAAAAAGCGCGAACTGCCGTCCATCGCTTCTCGCGGTGAGAAGGCGGTTTTGATTTCCTGAGGCGTTCGCATGATTTCGTTAAGACCTCATTATGATGCCGAGGATTTCTTGCGTGGCGTTGGGACAATCCCAAGTGCGTAGCCCCGCAAATTGCTCCTTCGTCGGCCCATAAAGCTGCTTCATGATGGCTTGGGCTAGCGATTCTCCAATCGCTTCGTCATGCCCTTGCGGATGCTTTGCTCCTTGCCACAAAAGCTCCGCGAAACCCCGTTCTTTGAATTCGGTCGCGTTGAAGTACTGGTGGTCGTCCGCCGAAGTCGGAAGGGGGATGAGCACGCTGGGAAGACCAAAGGCGGCGACTTCGGCCAAGGTTCCGCCACTGCGCCCGACGAACACTCCGGCGCTGGCGTAGGTCTCGGTGAGGTCGTTTCCGCTGAGGTACGGCACCGCCACAGCGTTAGGCAGCCCACCCGCGACCTGCCTTACTTCCTCAAACAGTTTTTCTCCGGTCGCAACGGTGAAATGGACGTCGGGGAGGATTTTTGCGGCATCGAGCGCGATGGTGTTGACGAACCTCGCCCCTTGAGATCCGCCCATCACCAGCACCGATGCCCGCTCCGAAGGCTCCGTTTTCCGGGTCGCAGCGGCGCGAAGTTCTCCGCGAACCGGCTGGCCGGTTCGAACGCGGTTCCGCTCCGGCACATGCTTTTCGGTGCCGTAGAAGACGTAGGTGAAAGCTTTGGCGGTCTTGCCGTAAAGACGATTTGCGCGGCCGGGCACGCTATTCGACTCGTGAACGACGTACGGAACCCGGAGGGACTTTGCCGCTTGCATGAAGGGTCCCGCCGAATAGCCGCCAGTCGAGAAAACGGCGTCTACGCCCCGGTCACGGAGAATGCCCTTTGCCTTCTGCGCGCCGAGAATCAGTTTGGCGAGGGACTTCCAGCCTTGGAGGGTCTTTAGCGACCACAGCGGTTGAGCATCGACCCCGTAGAACGGGATCGACTTTGCTTCGGCAATGGAGCGCTCCATGCCTCGGAATGAACCGAGGTAGATGACGTCTGCTCCAGCAGCTTGGGCGGCGAGGCCGACTTCAAGCGCCGGATAGATGTGGCCGCCGGTTCCACCGCCGGTGATTGCGATTCGCATTTTCGTCCTCCTGAGGAGCTAATACCGGGGCCGCGGCCAGCCGCTGGGCCACGCCGATGGCCATCCAAAGGGCAACCAAGCTTGAGCCACCCGAAGAAATGAACGGAATCGGAATTCCGATCGAAGGCAGAGTTGCGTTTGCCATCATCACGTTCACCGCAGTCTGGATTCCAATCCAAGAGGCAATGCCGTAGAAGGTGAGCGCAGAGAATCGATCGGTCGCCTTTTTCGCCAGCACAAGCAAGCGCCAAACTAATCCCGCAATGGCCCCCAGGACAACGAGCGAGCCCAGCAGACCGGTTTCTTCCGCGATGGTCGCCATGATGTAGTCGGTCGTCGGAGCGGGAATGATATGCTTGACCTGGCCTGCGCCAATTCCGACACCGAAGAGGCCGCCATCGGCCATGCCTCGTTCCGCTTGGGTGGTCTGGAATCCTTTGTCGTCGACGTTTTGGGTCTCCCACCGTGCGGTGTGAGTGGTCAGCCGCTCCATTCGGTACGCCTGCTTCATAAACAGGGCGGGCAAGAAGATCAGGACGACAACGCCGATCGTCGCCCAGCTTCGGCGCCCGATGCCACCGGTCGCGCACATCGCAATGAAGATCGCGAACAATACGCCGGCGGTGCCTAAGTCTTTACCGAGCTCTACAAAGCCAACCCCCAGCACAACAAGGAGGCCAGGGACCCAGCGCTTGAGCTGAGGCGTGAAGATGTTATCCACCCACAAAGCAAAGCTGCGTCGGCGTCGCGCGGGATTCCAATCCTTCTTGTCCGCGAGAACGGCGGCCACAAACAAGACGAGGGTCAGCTTGGCAAACTCGGAGGGCTGGATCGTTACGCTTCCGATGGCAATCCAGCGTTTGGCTTCGTTTTGACTCTTGCCGATAAGGTCAACGAGGGCAAGGCCAACCAAAGTGAGGAGCCAAAGCCAGCCAGAAGATCGCTTCAGGAAGTCGATGGAGACGTACCGGCAGAGGGCGTAGCCCGCGAGAGCAACCACGAGCAGACGGATTTGGGTGGTGAACTCGGCCGGAATCATCGAGCCGCTTTCTTGGATGCTGCGCGCATAGCCTGCATCGAAGATGAACAGCAAACCAATCAGGGTTGCCGACAAGGCAAAGATGAACAGCCAAATATCCGGAACAATCCTAGTTCTCATGGTCGAGCCACTCCTTGGCTAGTTCCGTAAAGACGTCGCCACGATGTCTAAAGTCGCGAAACTGGTCTGAACTCGCGCAGCCAGGAGCGAGCATGATGACTTCGCCCGAGATGGCAGCGGCGGTAGCAGCGGCAAATGCTTCTTGCATCGTGCCGAAAATCGGAATCTCTCCGCCGAGTTCCGCATTGATATCTGCGGCGTCGCGCCCGAATAGGTAGCCGCGATGGCGCTGGTTGGCGAGAAACGCTTTGACCGGCTTGAAGCTGAGTCCCTTATTGACGCCGCCGAGGAGCAGGTGAACGGAGTCGCGGACGGATTGGGCGGACTTCACAACGGCGTCGGGATTGGTGCACATCGAGTTGTTGATGACCCGGATGCCATTTTTTGTACCGAGATACTCCATTCGGTGCTTCAGGGGAGCCATGTCTTCGAAGGGTTCAAGGAGAACGGAGGGCATGGCGTCGGTGATTTCGGCCGTTCGGCCGGAATAAACGGTTCGCTTCGCGCTGGATTTGGCTTGGCGGTTTTGAAGGGCTTCCTGGATTACGGGCGCGTTCTTTTGCTTTAGGAATGCATAGGCCATGAGCGCGGCCATGGCGGCGTTGGCGCGGTTGTGGGGCTCTTGGAGCGACCAGTTTGCGGTGAGGAACCGTTCGCCGAAGAATGAAACGCCGTCTTCATCGATGTGGGCGTGCTCGGCGGTTGCGCCGAAGGTGAGCACGTGTGGCCCTTTCGGTTTCGGCACGACCGGATCGTGGCCGCGGATCACGGCAAAGTCGTCTTCTTGCTGGGCGGCGAAGATGCGCAGTTTCGTCTTCGCGTAGTCGTTCACGCCCTCGTACCGGTCGAGGTGGTCGGAGGTGATGTTGGTGATTCCGGCGACCTTCGGGCGGAACTCACGGACCCATTCAAGTTGGAAGGAACTGATTTCGGCGACGAGAACTTGGTCTTCGGTCGCGATGGCAGCGGCATCAGTGAGCGGCATTTCTGGATGGCCGCTGCCGAATATATTGCCGCAGAGAATCGCGGATTCACCCGCGGCCAGCAGGCAACGGTAGAGCATGACGGTCGTGGTGCTCTTGCCGTTGGTTCCGGTGATGGCAAGAATCGGAGCGCGGCTGATGCGATAGGCGAACTCAACCTCGCTGATGACTTCGATCTGGTCTTTCAGTTGAAGGATGAGGGGATGATCTTTGCGGACGGCGGGGTTTACGACGAGGAGGTCGGACTTTGGCAAGGTGCCGTCCCAGTTCAGGACCACGTTCAATCCGAGTGCCTCGGCTTCGGTAAGGATGTCGGGCTTGGCGAGGGCTTCGAGGGAGCTTTGATCGTAAACCGTTGGTAGCGCGCCACGATCTCGCGCAGCTTTTGCCACGGCGAGACCGGATCGGCCGAGGCCGAAAATCGCGATGGTTTGGTTCTCGATCGATTGCGGCATTTCTTGATCAGGGGGTCGGGGCCAAAGTCGGATTAAAGGCGATGGCGGCAAACGTCAGGGCGGCGACGGTGAGGAGAAGCTGGACAAGCGCAAAGCTCCACACGACCCGGGTTTCCTTCCAACCGGCTTTTTCGAAGGCATGATGGATGGGGGTGAACGGGAACAGCTTTCGCTTGAAGAGCTTGACGCTGAGAATCTGCAATGGGACGGGGACGAGTTCGGCAATCATCATTCCGGCAAGCAGCACGAGGCCGACGAGCCAAAGGGAAATCTTGGGGCTGCCCCAGAAGTCCAGGACCATGGCCTGCTGACCGACCATCGCGAGCTTCCAAAAGCCGACGCCGAGCAGTCCGCCGATCGGAAGTGAGCCGGTGTCGCCCATGAAGACCTTTGCGGGCGGGGCATTGAAGAAAAGGAACGGAATGATGCCCCCGAGCAGGCCGGCGGAGATCAACATAGTAATCCCGCTGCTGGCCATGGTCGCCATCACGAGCATTCCAACGCAGATGCCGATGAGCAGACTGCCGGCGAGGGCGTCGAGGCCATCGGAGAAGTTGTAGGCGTTGGCGTAGAAGAGGATCATGAAGAGCGTCGCCCCCGCGTTCTGCATGTTCTCGTTCGAAGTGAGCCAGGCGCAAGGAAGGGCGAGAATGATTTGCAAGCCCAGTTTCGGTAGCCAGTCGATGCCGCGCTTGCCGGGCTTGAGTTTCGGGACGAGGTAATCGTCGGCAAAGCCGAGCAAGGCGTAGCCGATAAGGAGGCTGAGCACGCCATACACGTAGTTCGGCGTGATCACGGTCATCAGGGTCGTCTTGCTGCTGTGGCCCAGGGCCTCCATCATGCTGCTAGTGGGCAGAAAGAGGAAGTAAGCGAGCATGAACACCATGCCGATGACGGGAATCCAGCCGCCCATGTTTGGGGTGCCGACTTTAGCTTGGTGGCCTTCGGGGACGAAGGCGCTGATCACTTGCCGCGATTTGAGCCCAAGCAGATATTGGTAGACCGGTCGCGAGACGAGGGTCGCAACGCAGAGGGTGATCCAGAACGCCTTGATTGCCAAGATCATTGCAAGGTCTCCAAGGCTCGCTCGAGCTCAAGGGCACGCGATCCTTTGATCAGGACCGAATCTCCTGGTTGGCTGCTGGCGATGAAGGTCCGAACTTCCTCGATGTTGCTTGCGAGGGTGATCGGTTTTCCACTGGCTCGGAACCGCTCCGCCGTGACCTTTATCATGGGTTCGCCGATGAAGCACACCTCATCGATGTTGGAGTTCAGAAGAGCTTGGGCGACCATTTCGTGGGCCTCGGTTTCGAAGGCGCCGAGTTCGCGCATTTCACCGAGTACGGCGCGGCGCTTTCCATCGCAAGGCATTTCGCTCAGGGTTTCGATGGCACCGAGGGTTCCGGGGACAGAAGCGTTGTAGGTGTCAAGAAGAATGAGCGCGCCGTTGTAGTCGCGGATCTCCATGCGCATCGGCGGGATCTCGGCACCGAAGAGCTCGCCGGAGGCTTCTTGCGGGGAGATGCCCACGCTGGCGGCAACCGCGATGGCGGCGGCTGCATTGAGAGCCAGGTGCCTTCCGACGATCGGAAGTTCGGCTTCCCAGGGCAAGTTTAGGTAGAAGCCACGCACCAGGCAGCTCTGCCAAGAGACGGGCTCGTAACCGATGATTCGGCAATCACAGCCCTCGCCGTAGCCAAAGGTGATGGTGGACCGTGGCCAGGCGCGCGCTTTTAGAGAATCGAAGAACTGGTCATCTTTCCAGAGAACGGCGACGCCGTCTTGGGGCAGGGCTTCTAGGATTTCGCCTTTGGCTTGGGCAATGGCGGCGCGAGAACCGACTTGTTCGAGGTGTGCCCAGCCGATGTTCGTGATGAGGGAGTGGGTGGGGCGGCAGAACTCGGCGAGGTGAGCGATTTGCCCCATTCCGCGCATCGATAGCTCAACAACCACGGCGGCGTCTCCGGTGGTGACTTCGGGCCACAGGAGCGGCGCGGTGTACTCGGTGTTTCGGTTGCCGTCGGTCTTCTTGATCGGTCCCAAGGGGGAAAGGGCGGCGGCGACGAACTCTTTGGTCATCGTTTTGCCCGCGCTACCGGTGATGCCGACGACTGGTCCGTCGAAGGCGATGCGGAAGCTGAGGGCAAGGCTTGCGAGGGCAGCAACGAGGTTTTGCACCCGGACATGCGGAACGTTCAGTTCTTTCTCGCTGACCACGAGGAGCGCGCCGGCAGCGATGGCTTCTTCGGCGAAATCGTGACCATCAACCCGGGCGCCTTTGATCGCGAGGAAGGCATCTCCTGGCTTAACTTGGCGGTGGTCGGTTGCGAACCCGTGGATTCGGGTGGGTTCACCAACGTAGGTACCTCCCATTCTTTCGGCAAGATTTTTGGCGGAGATTGGTTTCATTTTTTCAGTGCCTCTCTAACAAACTCGCGATCATCGAACGGAAACTTCTGGTGGCCGATGATCTGATAATTTTCGTGCCCCTTTCCAGCGATGACGACCACGTCGTTTTCTGACGCGAAGCCGACCGCGTGAGCGATCGCCTCGGCTCGGTCTACGATGGCGAGGGCGGGGCGATTGGGGGCGATGCCGTTTAGAACTTCCCCAACGATGGTTTCCGGGTCTTCGGTCCTAGGGTTGTCGCTGGTGACGATGGTGAAGTCGCTGCGCTCACTGGCGGCGAAGCCCATGAGCGGTCGCTTGGTTTTATCGCGGTCTCCGCCGCAACCGACGACGGTGATGACTCGTCCGGCGGTCAGGGGGCGAACGGAATCCAGGAGCTTTTCGACGGCGTCCGGGGTGTGGGCGTAGTCAACGATGACGCGGAAGTTGGCTTCGATGGGAACGTTCTCGAACCGGCCGGGGACGGGTTTCAGGTTCTCGGTCGTATTGAGGAGATCGTCGAGCGAGTAGCCCGCCGCGATGAGGCCGGTGAGGGCGGACGCGAGGTTTTCGACGTTAAAGAGTCCGCCGAGTCCGGCCTTTAGTCGGTGATTGCCGGTCGGGGTTTTGAGATCGAAACTGATGGAGTCGAGTTGGACATCGGTGGCGATGTAGTCGTAGTCCGCTTCGATCTCTGGGTTCGTGCTGAACGTTAGGACAGGTTGGCTGGTGCGGTCGGCGAACGAGCGTCCGACGGGGTCGGCGACGTTGATCGCGGCCCGGAAGCGCTTTTCTGATTGCAGCGGGAGTTCGGAGAAGAGCCGGAATTTGGCATCGGCGTACTGCTCTAGAGTCCCATGGAAATCGAGGTGATCTTGGGTCAGGTTAGTGAAGATTGCGGAATCGAACTCGAGGCCATCCGCGCGCTTTTCGGCGAGGGCGTGGCTGGAGACCTCCATGCAGAGGGCATCGAGGTTTGCTCGCTTCGCTTGATCGAGAAGTGCATAGAGTTCGAGGGCGAAGGGGGTCGTGTTGTTGAGCTCGATGCTGGTTTCGGGGAGGGTGAATCCGAGGGTGCCGAGGTAGCCAGCGCGTAGACCGAGCGCGGTGAGCATTTGGCGCATGATCCAGGCGGTGGTGGTTTTGCCGTTGGTTCCGGTGACGCCGATGAGCTTGTAGCTGGCGGTTGGTGAGTTGTAGAAAGCGCGTGCGAGTTGCCAGAGGGTGTCTGGATAGTGGTCGGCGGGAAGAAATACAGCCGTGAGTCCGAGGGCACGCGCGGTTTCGACGGCGGCTTCGTGATGCACGATGGCTGCAACCGCTCCAGCACCGGCGGCGGCGGGCAGAAAGGCGTGGCTGTCTTGCCGATTTGACGGCATACAAACAAACAACGATCCCGGCTGGATCAGCCGGGAATCTAAAGTGAGATGCTTGATTTCTGGGCTCTGCAGATCTCCGGGTGCAAGGATTCCTGCGCGGGTACAGAGTTCAATCAGCGTCACGTGTCGCCACCTTCCCTTACCGGTTGCTCGCTTCGGTCGGGCGGGATGCGCATGCTCTTTATGACCGAGAGGGCGATCTTTCGGAAGGCCGGGCCAGCAACCGCGCCACCGTAAATTTGCTTCTTGGGGTTGTCGATCATCACGAGAACGACGGCTTGGGGTCGGACGGCGGGGACGAAGCCGATGAAGTTTGCGACGTAGCCGCTGATCTTCTTTTTGGTGATTGGATCGACGGAGCCGATCTTTTCGGCGGTACCCGTTTTGCCAGCAAGGCGGTATCCGGGGATGCGGAGGCTATAGCCGGTGCCGGCTTTGGTTTCGATGACCGCTTCCATCGCCTCTAAGACCTGACCGGCGGCTTCGGGCGAGATGACCTGTTTGGCCTTCGGTCGCGCTACCGTTTCATCTCCGAGGCGTCGGATGAGGCGAGGCGGGACGCGTTTGCCGTCATTTGCGATGGTTGAGAAGGCGCTAGCGAGACTTATTGGGGTGCAGGTGAGCGATTGGCCGAAGCCGAAAGTGGCGAGTTGAAGGATCTTCGAGTACTCCTTCTTGTTGTAGTAGCCCGCGACCTCTCCGCCTAACTCGACACCACTCGGCTCGAACAGGCCGAGATCGGTCATGTAGTTGGTGAAGTTTTCGTGTCCGACCCGCATGGCCCAGGTTGCGGCGGTGACGTTGCAACTTTTGGCGATGGCCTTGGTCGCGTCTACGCTGCCGTGCGCGCCGTGCTTTCGGTCGCAGCCGATGGTCCGCTTGCCGAACTGCATCGTGAGGTGGCAGTAAAAGTGCTCAGACATCGAGGTCTTTCCGGCATCGAGCGCCTTTGCGAGGGTGAGAATTTTGAAGGTGGAGCCGGGTTCGAAGCGGTTCTTGGTGGCGGGCTTTGCGCCGAACGGCACGCCGGAGCCTTTGGAGAACTCGCTGGAGCTGAAAGTGGGATAGGTGGCAAGGGCGAGGACGTCGCCGGTGCGCGGGTCAAGAACGACGGCGCTGCCTTCCGCGGCACCATTCGTTTTAACGGCTTCTTCTAGCGCGGCATAAGCGGCGGATTGGAGGTTCGCGTCGATGGTGGTTTCGACATCTTGGCCGTCGGTCTTTGGCAAACAGAGAGACTCGATCAGACGGTTCGGAAGGAGGTTGCCGTTTTTATCGGCGAAGCCGACTTGCTTGCCATCCTTCCCTTTCAGCAACTTGTCTTGGGTGCTTTCGAGGCCGGTTGCGATGGTGACTTTGGTTTTGTTGTCTTTCGCGAGTTGGCGTCGGAAGCCGCCGATGATGGGCGAGGTGGCATCGCCGAGGACGTTTTCTCGTTCGCCTTTGCCGGAAATAGAGACGCCATCGGGTCGCCAGAACTTTCGGATGGCGGCGATGCGATTGCGCTGGTCGGAGGAGAGGGAGACGACCCAGCTTCGGCTTGTTTCGGTGACGGAGCCGACGGAGGAGAATTCGTTGGCCGGGATGCCGGTGGCGTCGCTGAGGGCGGCCCAGAAACCGGGGCTACTGGGGGCTTTTCGATAATCGACGACGAGTTCGGTGATCGGCGAGTCTTGCGCGAGGGGGGCTCGGTTTCGATCTAGGATGCGACCGCGCGAAGCCACGACTGCCTTCGTGACTCCGTACCGGTTCGCTTTTCGAGCTTGCGCCTTCGTGTCTTCGGCCGACCAAGTTTGGATTTTCGCTTGTGAAATCACGGTTGCGAGGGCGCACACCCCTAACAACCCTTTGATGAGTCCGTGATTCAGCGGTCTAGCGGCGACTTGCGACATATCCGTTGGTCCGCGCAGTTGTTGCCGGGCTCCAAGGTTGAGACGTACCGAAGACGGATTCTGAAGCGGAATCCATTGCGGC
>Ga0164295_10000246_pt1 | contig 45782 bp, 58 predicted proteins | sample GEODES006metaG_FD_111798 | JGI IMG/M metagenome (GOLD analysis project Ga0164295, IMG submission 111798) | Oligotrophic lake water microbial communities from Sparkling Lake, Wisconsin, USA - GEODES006 metaG | ecosystem: Environmental > Aquatic > Freshwater > Lake | place: USA: Sparkling Lake...
CCATAAATATAACTTGATCCTGTCACATACGGATTAGTTAATGATCCTGTTTCGGTAATACGAGTCTTTAGGATGGCAAAATTATTTGCGGCAATAATGTTTTCAAAATAGTCTTTTGATTTTTGATATCCGGTTGCACCAGGGGCAATGCCCTTTATGGCACCAGCAACTCTAAATACTTTATCGTATCCATGAGATCGGCTTATTGAATTTGGTCCACTAGCTCTAGATGTCATTGTTATATTAAAGTCATCTTGCACACCGCTTGTAGTTGTCTTTATAAATTTCCAAGACTGCTGTATTGAATATGAACCACCAATCTGGTCCATTTGCTCCGATGTTTGGTGACCAACGTATTCATATCCAGACTTGGGTGAATACAAACTATAGAAAGTTATTGGGCTAATAAGACCAGTCTGAGAAACTCTTTTAGCCACCCATTCCTGAGCTTTTGAAAACGGGGCATAGTTTCCTGTTGCTGCATATTCTGTAGCAAATGCCTTGTATGACTGTGCGGATACTGTTCTATTTACAGAATAAGAATTTTCAAAATCGTTATCAGAAGAAACAGTTATCGAATCTGATGCTGATTTGAGGTTATATCCGTCAAATTGAGAGAATGTTGGATTTACTGGATTAAATCCGTCTATTAAAATTTCATTCGTTACAACGCTTATTGTATAGTCAGTCCTAATTACATGGATTGAATCAGCAAAAGAAACGCTGGCTATTTGAGGTTTACATTTTAAAACTGTTGTTGTTCCATCATCAGTTTTTATTTCGAGAAGATATTCTGTTGCATTCTTTACGGCTGTAGTTCCAGTATCAGGCTCACCTGGGTTTATAGTAAAAAGATCTCTTAAAGCTCTTTGCTTCTTTACAAGTGATCCAAATCTTTTATCGTCTGTGTTTATGGATGTATCAACAGCATTTGCGGTGGCAAAAGTTGTGAAAAGTTGCCCTGTCGGACCTGGAGATCCTCTGTCGGGTAAAAGAGTGCCGTTTAATGTTATTTCAAATTGTGATGATAGTACAGTGCCATCCGAGGTTCGTGTGAAGCTTTCGGAAAGGCTGTAAAGCGGTGCTGGGGTAATATATTTACCGTTATATAGTACTATTGCCATTTGTTCCTACCTTAATATGTCCCACCATCAATTATAGAGTCTAATGGTCCTGCACTTGATCCTGCCATAGAAGAAATTATTTTATTTCCATACCATGTAGTGCCATAATCAAAACTATAAAACTCAAATCCATCAATCTGTGTTCCTGTTGCTGTTACTGGGTAATTAATTCGAGGTTTTGAGTATCCGCTAGCCCATTGTTCTCTTGGCCAAATAATAGAAGCATTAAAATCAACCTCTCTATTACCAGCCGCATCCTGAACTGTAAATAAAGTTACCCTATAATCACGCATGTACGTGGACGGAAGACCTGTGGTTCCGCTTGCGTCTTGATCTTGAAAAGGTGATTTTGCAATTGATACTTGGGTTAGTGGCTGATTAAGGATTACTTTTTGTGTGCTACCGCTTGCTGGATAAATAACAAAAGATCCTGTAGCAGTAGATCCAGTAGAGCTTACTTGATACCCAGCAAACGCAAAGCTTTCAATGGCTAGATTTCTAATTGTTCCATTTTGGTACAATCCAGACCCAGCCATGCTTATAATTCCTCCGTTAAAAGCAACATCGCGATTAGAGCCAGCAACAATGGCTCTGTTGGATTCGACCTCACCATCTGATCCGTTTATATTAATTTTATTTAACTGTGCTGCTGTTGCTGTTAAGCGGGTGCCGCTAATTGAAAGAACCCCATTTACATCAATTCCAGTGGTGCATATTTGAAGAGCTGAGTCAGTTCCATTACCAGCGGAAACGGCGCGCAGTGTTGTGGGCATGCCGTTATTGGAATTAGATATCTGGAGTATATCTTTATATGTTTGACTTGGAGTTTGTCCTAAAAATGAAGTTCCCATATTATTTTATACACCTCATTCTATACCAGAAATATAAAGTTCTACCTCAAGAGTTGATACCTCAAGGCCACCTATAAATGCGGTTGCTGTGCCTGTAGAGCTAGCATATTCACCTGAAATTGCTATTGTTGTAACTCCAGTAGCAACACCATATCCTCCAATAAATACAGTTCCAGTAGCGCTTTGAAAGGCTGGCGCGTACATAAAAGCAGTAGTTGAACTAGTGATAATGCCATCTCCACTAGCGTACAAGAACAACGGCATTTGTACATTGTAATTTCCTGTACTTGTGCCAGACATAAAAACAGATGTGGACTTTGTTATATACGCACCCTGAGTGCAGCTAGAAGGTATTACTTGCCATTGCTCTAGTACTGAGCTATTGTATGTTTCCCACTGCTGTCTCAGTCCGCCATTCCAAATGCCACACTGATCCATTGCGGAAAGAAAAAGTGTGGCGGTGCCCGTTGCTGGTGTTTCAACAGTGCCAATGTACATAGGCATGGCGCCTATGCTTAAACCAGGAGAGCCAGAGGCAAATATAGTTGCAGTACCACTAGAGACACCGTAAGCGCCATAGGTAATCAGGTTGGCGATTGTTGTGCTCTGTATTGTCATTTTACTTTGCTGGTGGGGCTACTGGGAAGACAAATGAAGATATATTAAAGCCGGCTGTATTAAGTGCGTTTTTGATATACTCACTTACTTGTACAGCAACAACATTTTTGATATTTTGGATATCCTGTTCGGCACTAGATAGGTTAAATTTAAGATTAATATCGCTTAAGCCTTCAAACTTAAAGGTTATTGTATCTGGAACACCCTCTAGGGCTTTTGCAAGAGTATCTGCGGTTTTCTGAACTAGCGAAGTTTGTTCTTGTATAACTTTAATTGATTCTTTTTGCAGATCTATTTGAGATTGGCCAATACTTGTAAGCTCTGCTTTTAGTTTTGTTATTTCATTAAAGCTGTCTTTTATTCCAGTATTGAAACCTGTTAAGCTTGGCACAAGATTCTGACCGAAGTTTAATACATCACTAAGTTGATTGCCTGTAAAAGCAAAGCCTTGTAATGTAGCGCTGCCAGCGCCTTGAGCTAAACCAGTAGTTCCAAGGAAATCTCCAGTTGCACCAATCCTACGAGCAAAATCTTCTGCAATTGCTTGAAGAGCTGGATTATTTACTATTTTTTCTGGGGTAAGATCTGCTGGTTTAAAACCAGCACCTTGCAATTCAGAAGCCAGCCTTCTAAGGTTATCTCGGTTTTTTTCAATTTCTTGTCGCGCAAGGGCTTGATCATCTGGTGTTCCACCAAATGCCTTACTTACAATATCCTTGCTAAAACCAAGACTCGCCTGCAATTGACCTTGAACTATTTGAATTTGCTCAAGTACGCCTTGTCTAGAAGCATCTAGATAGTTTCCAAACTCATCGAAAAGTCTTGGTATGAGAGCTTTAGTTTCGTTAAAGGCTCTTGTGACATCTGATATGAGCTTATTTGGGTCTGTTTCTGCTACATTTACTGTACCAACAGCTAATTTATTTGACTGTATTATACTATTAATAAAAGAACCAAAGGCACCTGGTGAGCTTGCGGACCCAGTCCTGTTTCCAGGGGCAAAATTACCTCTAGAGATATTATCGGAAAAGTTAGCAAAGGCCCTTTGAACATCTGCAAGAACACCACCAAGTCCTGCAAATCCTCCAGGTCCACCAGTCAACAGCCCTGTAGCAACACCAGGAAGCTGTGGTTTAATAGCACGAACACCAGCTTGGAATTGCTTCTCGTTAATATTTCCACTCGCACGATCTATCTCAAGCAATTGTCTTTTTATTGAATCTTGTGTGGCAACTATTTGCTTTTGTGCATCAAGCTGTTGGAATCTTTTCTGGTTTGCTAGATCAGAAAGAGCTACGGCATCTTTTAAATATTCGTTTTGCTCTTTAATAAGCTCATTAATAGAACTTATTCTTGCCTCTCTTAATTTATCAATACCTAGTAAAGCTTCTCCAACATTTGCCTCGCCAGACTTAGCTAATTGCTCAAAACGCTTTTGCAGTTCAGATTCTCTACCGCGAAGATCTTGTGTAGTTTCATCACCAGCCTGTGACGCAGTCAATGCTGCTTGTTGCGCAACGAAAAGTGGTGGCGCGCCCCCAGCAAACTTATCAGACCTAAACTGTTCCGCCAAGGTATTTATTTTATCTATGCTTTTCTGCAATGCTGGTGTGACTAATGGTGATAGTCCAAAACCCTGAAGCATCGAAGCGTCAGATGTAAATGGGGAAATCTCCGCTGCTCTTGGAGTAAATGAGCTAGTTCCAAATACAGAAGACAGGGCATCTGACCCAAGAGCGTTTCTACCTCTTATGTTTTGACGAAGCTGCGATGACCTATTAACTTGACCAAGAGAAGCAAAAATCTTTGCAGAAGAAAGCTCTAGACTTTGTGAGTACGTATCAAGCACCTCATCTAGATTTTGTGAGGCCCTTCCTACTCTGCCAAATTGTTTAACAAGAGCACCAAATACTTTTTCTATTTCAGCGCCTTGTACTATTACACCTTCTGATGGTCTTGAAAGTAATGTCTGCAGCTCTTTTTTAACAAACTCGTCTGCTTTAGCACCTGTTAACCCAAGATTTCTCGCTCTTACAAAAGCATTTTTTAATGACTGGCGAAGCAATTCAAGGGCTTGAGTGCCACCACCTTCAGGACTAGCCAAATCCTTGACTGTTTCTGCTAATTTTTCTGACGTTAAATTTGGATCAGATCTTCTAACCAAATTTTCAAGTGAGCCAGTTACATTTCCTTCTCTCTTAATTATTAGAGATATTAACGCGTCTATTCTTTGTGGTAGTCCATTTTTATCAAGGAAAAACCGTTCTATGTTTGGTCCAAAGGTAGGGGTTCCACCTTGAGCTATCTTTCCTGTGGATATAAATTCAGCTGTTAGATTTTGTCTAGCAGACTGTTGCTCTTGGATTTTTTGCTCTTGCTTTAATCTTAATTGTTGGTTTTTTTGACTGAACTGATTAATAATCTCAAGACCAGCACCAACAGCGGCTCCAGCGGCTGTTCCACGCACCCCAAGACCAAAAAGTCTAGCCAATCCAGCACCACCAAGACCAGCACCAGCAACACTTACTCCAGCTGCAACTGCTTCGTTCCCAAGTCTTTGTCGATCATTTGAGGCCTCAAGATTAGTTAGTACTTCAGATATTTTCGATAGACCAGCGGAGGCAAGAAATAAACCAGCTCCTTGTCCTAGGGGCGAAAATATTGTACTCTTTAAAAGACCACCTTTTCCGCCACCAGCGCCGCCACCAGCGCGGCCACCAGCGGCACCGCCAGGCGAAATTGAAGAACCACCAAGACTACCAGCTATGTTATTATTAAGTATCGATATCGTACGGTTTACTGTATCAAGGCCAGTAATCAATCTATTATTATTATTAATAAGCGCTCTATACGTGGTGAACGAAGCCTTAATAATGTTGGTAAGGGCGAATATTGCTGTTGCTGCAGCAGCTGGACCTACGACTGGTGCGGTAGCTTTCAAAGCTGGAGCAATGGCACCGCTGACTAAATTAGCACCAGATCTAAATATATCTTTTATGAACGGATTGTCAATAAGCCCAATCGCAGCCTCTTGAAGGGCAACTTGTGCCCTCTCTAATGCTTTTCCAACTGTTTCTAGCTGAGTCTTTGCGTCACGAAGAACAGATCCTGAGGCTTTGTTTACTGTGTTCTCTAGATTTTCGGCTTGTGAATTTATCGCCTCAAAAAGGGCAAGTACACGAGAGGCGTTTCTGACATCAACAAATTGAGATATAGCTGATACTTTTTCTGTTTCAGTACCAAACTGTGTCTGAAAAAGTTTTGCTACAGCTTGAAGCCTTCGCGATGGATTAAGTTCTTGTAAAATCTTTGGATCTATACGACCAATAAACTGTTCAAATTTAGGCTTAAATAGAGATGTTGTAATTGTCTTAAGCGAAGTACCAATTACCGAGGCTGACTCTCTTGTTTGTTGTCTCAGTGCAGAAGATATCTGCAGGAACTCTTGAAAATTTCCGCCAAGTTCAGCAAATGCAGAGCCACCACGCTTTACAATTTCAAATAGATCTTGTGATTCTACGGCGTAATCTTTAGAAAACTGATTTACAAGATCAAGAATATTTCGTGTGTCAGTAAGGGTAAGATTGAACTGTCTGTATACAGCAATCAATCCATCGACGGTTTGTTCTTGTGAACCAAAAGATGGGCCTAGTCTAGCTTCAGATATAGCACTTATTGCACCCTGAAGCTCAGTTACGTTAGTAAAACCAGCCTGTGCTAGTAAAGCAACTCCGCTAGCAATATCACTTGGTGCAATACCAAGAGAAGTGCCTAGGTTTTTTATAAACTCAGAAAGTTGCTTGATCTTGCTGTTGTTTTCTACGGTGTCTCCAAGTACCTGACGAACTTTTGTTAACTGCTGTTCAAGCTTGAAAAACTCACTAGTTGATGCTTTAATGAAGGTAACAGCACCATAAATTCCAGATGCACCTATTGTATAGGCGGCTATTCTTTGAGTGGCTATAGTTACTTGAGCGCCAAGTCTTTCAAACCCATTTCCGAATCTTGCTATAAATTGAATTGTGCTTTGGCGACCACCTTCTACATCACGAAGAGCTTGATTAAATTCTTTTAAAGCAGCCTTTGCTTCTTTGGATGTTTTTGTGGTTCTTGCAACCGTAGCCTCAAGTGATCCACCAGTTAGATTTGATATATTTACGCCAGTAAGTTTATTTACCTCAAGCGCTTGTTTTGCAAGCTCAGAATTGCTAAGCTTTGTATATCCAGGACCAGCCTTACGAGCAACCTCATTATTTAACTTAACAAGAGACTCATATGTTTCACGAACACGATCACGTATTTTTTGACGCTGTTTTGCTTCATTATCAAGAACAGCCTGTCGTTGCGCGATTTCTTTATTTACATTTTTTTCATTGTCAGACTGTGATCTAGACAGAGCTGCTCTTTGAGAGTTTGCCCTAATTATATCAGAAGTTGACGCTGCTGAAGCCCCCGGGGCAATAATACCAAATTGATTCTCAACACTAGAAGTAATATCTAAATCACTTCTTGCAACTCTTGTTTTTCCTTTAAGCCTATCAAGCTCAACCAGCTTTTGCTCAAGAGCTATTTCTTTTTCTATTATTGGGCGAAGCGATTCTCTAAATCTTAATTGGTCAAGTAATGCCTTTGATCGCTCTTTTTCTTTTGATGTAAGCTTATCTAGTAAATCTTTTGATTCTTTCTTAGCGGCAACACCCTCAGCCTTAACAGCATCTTCTGCCTTTCTTCTGTCTAGTCCCGTGGTTTTACCCGGTGATGAAAGAACAGCAGCCACTTCTGGCCGTGCACGAATATCAGCCTCTAGTTCTGCGGCAGTTTTTGCCTTATAAACTGTTCCAGACTTTGCTGCGGTGGTTGCTCGTGCAGCCTCTAGTTTGAGCTGTTCCTCTACGGTTTTTTTTATTTGCTGCTCTACACTGTAGATCTTGTTTGCGTTTGATTCGCGCACCTTAGATGCAGCATTTGCGTCTTTTACATCTTTAGATGTTTTAAAGTTTTCCGCACTTATTTTTTGCGTTGCGTCTCGAACTTTATTTATAAGATCGTTGGCTTCTCGTAGATTGTTTACTGAAGATGGATCAAATAATGTAAGCGCTTCAGATCGAACGTCATCTCTAGACTTTGCAACATAAGATGGGTCAAGCTGTGCGCGCTGCTCTTCTTGAGCTGATCGTGCGCGAATAAACTGAGCTATTGATGATCCTAAAACTTGCTGTCTTGTTCCGAGTCTTGTTTTTAAGTTTTCTGTTTTTTCTAGTGCTTTATCTATTGCGTCTGTATCAAATTCAAGTTTTATTGCCTTTTTTGCGTCCCTTTGAAGAACTTTAAGTTCTTCTCCGAGATACTGAAAAAGTGTTACAAGATCTTGTGAGTCTTGAAATGTTTTTGGACTTAATTGTATTAAACGAATTGCTTCTCGAACACCCGCTGATGCGCCCTTTAGAGCACTTACTGACCGCAAAAGATCATCTACATTTTTTCCGCTACCAGCACCAACCTTCAGTTTCGGATCATTTATGATCTTTTTAGCCTCTGCTGCAACTTGGGCTAGTTGCTTGAATAGATCATCTGCGTTTTGTTGTTTAAAGTCAACAGAAACCTCAACTGCAGCCTTTTGGTTAAGTGCGCCCTGGATAGCTTTTGCAGCCTGTGCAACAGCTGATTTATTTATGTTAATTGTGTTGACAAGCGCGCCAAATCTTAAAAAGAAGTCCTCTGCCACGTTCTGTCCTCTAGATTAAATACACTAGAGTTTGTTTATTTTACTGAGGCCTTTTTCTTCTTTGGCTTACTTTCACCCATTGCCTTTTCAACAACTGGTGATTGATCGGCTTCTTCTCCATGTCTTTCGAGCCATTCGTTTTCTGGTCGAAGTTTTTCTATCTGGCGAAGAATTTCTTGAGTTCCTTCGTAGATAAAAGACATTATTTCAGAGGCGGCGCGATTTGCGAGTGCAGAATCATCTTCCTCAAATTCTTTAAATGATGCCCAGATCTTACCACCGTCTTCACGGGAGCAGCAAGCAAAGGCATAGTAGTTAAATCTACGGTTTTCAGCAAAAAGGGTCGCAGACTGAGAGTTTAGCTCATATCTAGCGTTATCAACCTCATCGAGTGTCTTGCGTGCGGCGCGAATTTCATCAACAATCTTCATGCCAGTGGTCTTGTCTTCGATAGTGTTGAGCTTCAAAAGAAGTTTTTCAATTTTCTTTTCACATTCACGACGTTCTTCTTCTCGAGAATAACGATCAAGCCCACGCTCCTTTAATATTTTTTCGACTTCAGCCTCAAGAAAAAGACCATTTGCTATAGCTTCTCTATATGCCCGTGCATAAATCGCATCACTTTCGCGGCGAATTTTGTTTGTTGGCTTAATAATTCTATATTTAACACTCTCAAATTCAAATTTTCTTACTTCGTCCATTGTTTGTTCCTAATTCTATTTTAGCTTCTATGATTGATATTTTAAAGTTGGCAATATCACTAGACATCTTCTTTTTTTCTTTATTGCCCTGGTCAAATATTGACTCTCGCAAATCAAGAAATTTGTTAAACCATATCTTTTGCTCGGGGGTCATCTGGTCTTCTTCAATTTTTTCATTTTCTCCCCAGAGAACCCCAAAGAAATCCTCTATTTTTGAAACAGCGCCGACAAACACGGTTTCTATTCTTGAGCATGCAGATTTTTGTAAAATCTCAGAGCACTTCTGCTCGGTAAGATCTTGCAGCTTTTGCTGTTGTATTAGACGCAATCTTTCTCGCGCCTCTTTGTAATTCATTTTTTCATCCTCAAATTATTTTGCTGAATTTGTATGTCTGCGCGCACATCTGGCAGCTCATGTTCCTTTGCCTCACCCTTGACCTCTAGTGTCCTATTCCTGCTTTGTATACTTGCAAGACCAAGCGGTGAATTCATTGTAGAATACACTTTTTGTGCGTCTTGAGGTGTTTGTGCAACAATGAAAACCTCTTTCGCTCCAGCTATTCTTGGGTTTGTTGTAAAGTTGGTAATCTTTTTGGATGTCTTATTATATTGATCTTCAAACCATTTATCAAGAGCTTCGTCGTCATCTATAATGGACCACTCTGGTCTCTCGTGACTTTCAAAAACATTATCGTATATACTAGACCAGTACGTAAGATCTCTTTGTGATTTTGCCATATCAGCAATAGGTCGCCCAAATAAATCACCACCACCGCCCTTATAAGTTTTCCAAATAGATCTCCATGGCTCAGAGCGTGCAATTTTTCTTATTTCTTTTTCAGAATAGAACTCTTGTAGAGTCTCTCCAATTAAACAATTTACAAGCTCAACATCTTCTTCTTCATCAAAACTTTTCTGATCTTTCCACAGTAAACTTCCGTCTTTGTATACGGAGCTTGGCAATAATGATGAGGCTTGATTTTTCTTAAGCTGGTAGTCAATTGTTTGTGTAAAAAATGACATCTTAAGATCAAGCAGTTCTTTAATCCTAATTTCCGCCATTTTACGACGAGAAAGCATTAAATTTTTTTCAATTGCTTTAAACTGGTAATTTGGAAGAGCCTGTGTGATTTCCTTGATAAAGTTTTTTACTTCTTCAAATTCTTTTTCAAGATCGTCGCTCCAAAGCCCATGCTTATATAAAAGCTCTTTTTCCTCTTCTTTAGAAATAAATCCGTCTTTTTTAAGCTTTTTTTCTGTGTTATTATTTGAATTAAATATTCTAGCAGATGTGATAATTCCAGGCTGTCTAAATACGTAAGAATTTCCACTGCATTCTATGCAGAACTCACCCGATATTACTGCGTAAACCAAAGAGTCTGATATCACTATAATATTATAGAAAAAACCCAACCTTTCGGCTGGGCTTTTCTTTAAACTGAAGACTACTATTAGGTTGGTGGACCAGAGAAACCAGCAGTAGCAGCAGCACCAACATTTGTACCACCGGTTGAAAGAAGCTGACCAGTGGGTGAGGTAGCAACATCTTTAGGATCTCTAATGTAAAAAGTGTTGTAAGAGCTATAGGTATATGTTGTGGTTCTATTACCACCGCCAGTATCGCCACCGGTATCTGAAACAGATGTAAGCTTATTTTTAAGACCTACGTCAAACAGGGTTCCGTCATTGAGACCAATAATGATTGGCTCATCGGTAAGGTTTGCGGTGTTATCAATAGCAGAAACTTTATCGCCAGCTCTGTTAATAATTTCAAAAGTGGTAGTAACCTCAACTGGGAAGTCAATGTAACGAGCGTATGGAGCGCGACGACCAAGCTGGAAGATTTCTGGGCGACCAAAGTCTGTCGAGATCTGAATGGACTGAATTCTTGGTAGATAGCCACCGTCTTCACCAGTTGCGCTTTGACCAGAAGCTGGTAAATTCGTGGATGCAGTAATTGGTCTTACACCAGCGATGCTTCTTGGAAGAATGGATCCTGTTGGATTCCAGTTATAACGTCTGCGAACGCCAGTTGAGTCAATAGTCGCACCAAAGTTGGTTGGGTTGAAGAAGCCAGTAGCGTTAGCAACTGCAACTCCAGTTCCATAAACCCACAACTTGTTGTTTCCAACGAAAGTAACGCTATGGGTAAAGTTGCCATCAACAGGCATGTTAAAGTTAATGGAGTTAACATACATACCGCTCATGATGCAAGTTCCGCTTGGTGGACCACCATAGGCGGTGCCTGTTCCCATTATATCAACGGTATCTTGCCAGAAGCCAACAGCAATGTTGCACTGCTCGTTCGAGAAACGACCTACAAGAGTACCAGTTGTAGCTCCCGGGGTTCCAAGACAGGCTAGTAATGTAGCGCCACATAAAACCTGTTCCATTGTGCACTCAACAGCTGGAAGATTTTCTGGTTGGTCAAAAAGCTCTAGTTCACCAAGCTGGAAAACGGTATCGAGGTTAAAGGTTGTGTCTATACCAACGCTTTGTAGGCCGCTAACGGGAATAAAGCCAGTTGTATAACCAACTGTGCCAGCTGTAGTATTTTTTGAAATACCAACTCCGTATGCGGCGTAATATAGTCTTTTGTTGTCAGCCATTTATTTTATAGTCTCCGTATAATAATACACAACTACGTAACTATCTCAAAATCAAACACAACTGTAGATTTATAAATAGGCAAAGCTGTATAACCTTCAATTTCTGTTGGATTGTAATCAAAACGGCCAGTTTTCCATGGGTAAAGTGAGTACAGTTGATCAGCACTTATTCTATTTTCCACCTGACCCTTGTGGTCTAGGGGATACTTGCGGTTTTCTATAGCATTATTAACGTCAAACATCTTAACGCCCTGACCAGCTAAAGCAAGGGCGGCATCAACTATTGTATCATGAAGCCCAGGATCTTCTGAAATTATGTCAAGTGCAATACTAAAGTTTTGAAGTTTATTAATGTCTCCAAGCTGGAAAGGATCACCATTAGATTGAGAAACGTCTATAAATACAGCTGGCATAAAAGATCTAAGTTCATTTGGTATTGAATCTACGCCAGATCCAGGGGTATAATTTTCAAATCTTTTCAAATGCTCTGTAAAAAGAAGTTTGTATTGGCTTGATTTGGTTGGATAAACAAATACTACACGCTCTGATCTGTTGCAATAAATAGTGTTTCCACTTTCAGTAAGGGCGTTTGTGAAAACTATGCCACCTCTAGCATAATCAACATAGTATTGAAATGTACCAACGGTGCCAGTTGGGTAAAACACGTCATTGATAAAAATACCGCTCACTTGTATTGGATTTGATCCACCAGTATAAGTTGGTGAAGCATTTTCCCAAACCCAATCGGAACTTAATCCTTGCCAAAACTTAAATCCAGAAGCGTTATGAAGCTCGGGACGGTAAGATGGTTTAAGTACGGCCATTTCACTGCCGTCAAATGATTTTGTTCCAGATTCTATATTGTAATAAGCGCCAATATTTATAAAAGACTCGCGCAATCTCCAAGTGAGATTTTCGCGTATTTGCGCCCTGTTACTGTACTGTCCTAAATAAGTAAGATTCCTGAACATGTTTTATCCTCCTTCTATTCCACGAACCAAGTTTAGCAATCCCTGAATTGGTTTGCCCATAAATGTTTTTTGACCCCTTTGAGCCGCTTCAAGGATTTGTTTTACCAATTCCGATGCCTGAGCTTTATCCTCTGCACTAGCGGCTCTTGAAACAGCGCGGCCTTCTAGGCCTCCAGCTCTGCCCTCTGTAATTATTCCTCTTTTATTTCCACCATATTTTAGCACCTGTTCCTGTAGGGCTACACGAAAATATTGAGCGGCTTCTTCATTGGCCGTTTTTATAAATTCAACATCGATATTAATATCTTTTTTGCGATTTACCCATGACTTTATAGCAAAAGAACCACCAAATAACATTGTGTGGGTTCCGCTTCGTGATCGCTTGGCAACGTTTTCTAAAATTGTATCTTTAAGAGGTTGTAGTTTGGGGCTTAATGACTGGTTATTTCCAACCCCAGGCCACACGCTGTATCCTTGAATATTACCTTTAGACGGACGAAGCAACCACTCAAACCAGTTTATTTTTTGGGGTGTCGATTTTTTAACTTTTTGATCTGAATAAGGAGACAAAAAAGATCTTTTGGAGACGTAGGATATTGATGAGGCAATTTTGTCTAAATTAGTTGCGTTTTTAAATCGTACAGTACCGTCTGTGCCATTTTGGTTTATTTCTACTTTAAAAAATGCACGGGCTTTCTTAAAGATTAAATCTTCAACTTTGCTTTCTTTTCTCAAGCCAAGGGCGCCTCGAAGCTCAAGATCGTTCATAGCTTGTTTGATGTTTGGATCATTGATGACAAACTCTCGAAATCTGTTAGCTAAATAAGAGGCTGTTTTTTTAGCAGCGACATTAACTGCGCGCTTCATTAATCTAGAAATAGCACCAAGACCACGTAGATCTTTTTGCAGCTGTCGGATTGCGGCAGAGTATTCTGTCTGATCTAATATCAATATTTCAGCGCCAATTTTTGCGCCTTTAGCCATTTGATATCTCCACCCAATAGGTCTTTACCTGGTGATAACCACCAAGACCATAAGGCACTGGAGCCATTAAAATTTTTACCTTTATTTCCCTACCCTTAAATGACGGATCAAAAACAGCATCTGTGCACCTCACTAGATCTGGAGCATACTCTTTTGCGCAAATCATTTTCCACACATTCTCGGAAATACCAGCTGCTGGATTAAGCTCCTTGTATTCCTTATTGGCTCCGTAGACTCGTGCAATTATTGTTTTTGTATTTTCTAGTATCTTTAAACCAGTTGGTGCTATTGGTAAATTAGAATTACCTATACCAGGAACAAGTCTTGGGTTTGATCTACCACCAAATCCAGGCATAAAGGCTTCTTTTTTGCCTATTGGGTCTTGAGAAACAGAAGTTGTAGCCTCAACAGCATGAGCAAAAACAAGCTTGCAAGACATACCAAAGCCATCAGTCAAGTCAGTTGCTACACTGCGCCATTCTGCTTTTATTGCGCTTAACTCTGAGCTTGACAGATTTCCCATCTTTATCTCCTACTAATTGTTGGCCAGTAAAAATCGACGCTTGTTTGACCAATATTGGCGCTTTCGTAAGCTCCAAAGATAGCCTTAAGTGTTGCACGATTACCCTTCTCCCATGCCCAGCGAGCCTTCTCATAATTTTCAAGATAAACTTTATAGGAGTCGCTTCGTGCTTTTAGCGCAGCTGTTCCATCATATGATGTAACATCATCTCTGATTTTAACACCATATTTTGCCGCATCTCTACGCATTTCTGACATTGCCACTATTGACCCTGCTTTAAAGACAAACAAAGCGGCAATTCCGCGGTCAACATCACCGCTAATAATTGGATCAGGGGATATAGTGTTGTTGGCTGTATCTATTAAAAAGGTGTTATTGATTAGCTGGACCTCAGAAACAACAGCTGCCGCAGCAAGTGTAATAAAACTTTGAAGTATTGTGTCTGTATATCTTTGTGGCGAATCTAAATCGCCTATATAATAGCGCAATCTTTCTGGTAAAACATCTGTCCAGCTGTTTACTGTTGGCATTTTTTAGACCCAGTGATCTTTTGGATATGTTTGAATGTAAATTACTTGACCAGCACCCATATCGCCAGTAACGGTTTTTGCCCATGCATTTCTTACAGTGGCGATATTTTGACCACCAAGCTGTATACTGTCGCCAGAGCCAAGAGGGAATCCTGTTTCTGCAGACCAGCTTCCTGATACAGGTATGTTAAAACCAACACGAATTGCTGTTGGGCCTGGATTATAAATAATAATTGATTCTACTGGCTCACCGTGGTGACCACTTTCTGAAGCAAAAACATATCTACCGTTTGAGTCTATTCCTGGCCAACCTGTGGCAAATGGCTTAATTGTTTTGTCGTATACAAATTGATTCGCTACGATATTTTCAGAAGTTAAACCAACTATTCCGTATGTAATAAATTGCTGTACTGTGGGATTTTGATAAACTATAGCGCGATTCGTCACTCCGCTAACATTGCTTGGATTTGTAGGGGCTAATGGCATTTTTTCCTCTAATTGAAATACACAAATAAAAATCCCGCCCCAAAGGGACGGGATTCTTAATAGTTGCGTTAGCTTAACTCAGAAGGAGCCAGCGAGGATGTAGCGAACGTCAAGGCAAGCCCATCCACCTTCCATAGAACCGTAGAAGCCAACTAGGCCGTGTCTGTGGAGGTTTTCATCTTCAGTGATCTCGATCTTCTGAGACACTGGGTGGATGAAAGACTTGTCGGGCTGAGTGAGGTCAAGACCGATTACTATCTCTTCATCAGATGGACCCTTGGTGCCACTAAGAGTGCTCTCGTAGTAGAGTTGATACTCTTGACCAACACCAAGCTCATCAAGATCATGGAAGTTTACGCCATACATACCACGGACTGCGCCTTCTTCGCTTCTTTGGATGGAGCTTCTGATGTCGTCAGAAACCAAGCTCAGACCCCACGCGCTCATGTCTTCAAATGCCTCTGGAGACATGTAAAGATCGGTGAGCTTACGACGATTAGTGCTAGTGGAGTTACCACCACCGTTTCTACGAACTATAGTCTTCATGAGGCTAACGAGCTTGGGGGTGAAAGAACCCGCTGGAGCGTCAGCGTCATAAGCGGCGATACCACGACCGTAGGCAGCGGCAAGAAGAGTCTGCCAGCCGTCGTCGTTGTTCTTCTTAACGAAGGACATGTTGAGAACTTCGATCATTCTACGAAGAACATCGAATCTAGCATTCTTGAGGAACTTTCTAGTGCAGTCAATTGAGCTGCCTATCATGTAGGTGTTCAATTGAATGTAATCAGCCTCAACTCTACGCATTGGGATCTTGCCGTGGTCTGGAATGACGTAGGCAACGTGATCCTTCTCTGTGCCTGGAGCAAGAAGGTCGAGTGGGATTCTAAGGTCATTGGTGGTGCTGAAGTCTTCGGTAACGAAGATATCAGAAACAACGTCGCCCTTGAGTATACCCTCTCTGATTGGGCCTTCAACAGCCTCAGAGTAGTTAAACTCGTTCAGGGCTGAAGCAATACCCTTAGCAATTTGAGCTTGCGCTCTCATTGAAACGGCCTTATCGTTGCTGCCAGCATCGGAAAGCAGCTGCTTTGCTGCATCGGTTAATTCTTGTGTTTCTACGCTGTCTTTGATTTCGTTATTCATTGTTTTTATACCTTTTTTATTTTAGATCAGCGCAATTATCATAGATCAACGTAGACCTTAGCATAGCCATCTTCGTCTGGTCTGCTTAGGAATTTACCAACAACATACGAGCCTGAGGCGCTATTAAGCATTCCTCTAGATGTCCAGTCTTGGGTAGCACCTGTTGGCTGAAGCATGTGGACAGTACCTGACGCTACGCTAGTGATGAATCCGCTTGGGCCAGTAAATGCTGGTGCGCCTGGTGTAATTCTAACTACTACAGCACCAATGCTTTCCACTATTCTATTTGTTACAACGTAGCCCTTCTTTAGTAGGGTGACCTTATCACCAACTTGAACCTCGCTCTTGTATGGATTGAGGATCTGTCTGGTGAGATCGATATTTACTACATCGTTGAGGAGAAGACCAATGGGACGAACGCCAGTAGCGCTTAAGCCGTACCAGACTTGGTTTGCTGATTGGTCCATAGCGGCACCAGAGGCAACGTTGCTTGCAGCAGCGTTTACACCAGTCGCGCTGCACCAGCCACCACGCTCGCTACCATAACCAATACCGGTAGCCCAGAAATAAGAGATGTCTACGTCGAGTTCGTTTCTATCAGGTTTTAATGCCATTGTTTTACCTTTGTTTTATTATACACAAATTTAAAATTTGCTTTAATTATTTTCTTCGCAGCGCATGAGCTATGAGATTTTTCGCCACGTCGGCCTTGTTCTCATGCTTTGTCGCTACAACAAAATTTGGGGTTTGAGCTTGTTGCTTCTTTGCTTGTGAGATTGCATGAGAAGCTCTTGCTACTATTTCTTGTTCTGTAATTACTTTTTCGATCTTCGAGCTTACTTTGCTTACAGCCTTACGAAGTTCGGCAAAAGACGCTTCAGACATAGCCTTTAGCTCTGGTAGATCTTCTTCTGTGTAGCTTTCGCCCACAATTTCACGCATTTCGGTGAGTCTGTCTTGTGCCACCTTGTTATCATATGCCTCTTCAATAATTTGCTCAGCTTGCGCCTTAAAACTCTCTAGCTCATCAATTCTTGACAGCTTGAAGTTCATATTTTCAATATGTGAAGTAGCCAAAACAATTGCTTGTTCTGCGTATGAGAGCTGCTCTTTAAGCTCGGTGATTTGGGCGTTTTCTGTGATGTTTTGTTCGGACATTTTTTCCTCTTTATTTTTATACACTTCTTTTTTTATATTTGAAACATTTGTTATCTGTGATCTAGTTGTAATTGCACCCCCTTGATTTGGTGCATCAGAACGACCTGTAGGAAGACCAGTTGCGGGATCAAAGGCGCCAGAACTTGGATTCCTTGGGAGACCAGTTGCAGGATCAATCTCAGGATCTGTATCACCCTCTGGTTTGTCTATATAATAAGAGGTTTCTGATTCTTGTGAAATACCAAGCTCTTTAAGAACAAAACGAAGCTCGCGCTCGTCCTCGCATGGACGATACTGTGGTATTGCCATTTGCTTTTCAAGATCTGTTGGGTCTGCAATCAGCGCAGAATAAAGTAGTGGCTTATCACCATGTCTATCTTCTTGGTACAGGTGATATCCAGTACACCCAAGCTTAATTTTACCAACAGATTCAGCTTCTTTTGCTGTAAAGAACATGAAACCGTCTGATGGTGCGGTATATGTTGTTGGCATCTCTCTTTTATTTTTGAGATCTTGTGGGGTGTCTGTTCTAGAGACATTTGAAGTATCGTCCATCATCTCTGCAGGATTTAGAATAGCCCCAGGCTCCTGAACAGTTGGGATTGGGGAATTTGCATTCATAAGATCCTGTGCTGTTTGAGCAAAAATTATGCTGTATATTTTGTTCTTTTTCTTATTCGCTGGCTCGTATACAACGCCCTGACCAGAAAAAGTTATTTTCTTTAGCCATCTACCAATTTGATATTTCTGACCTTTATATTGAGTTGTACCCTTGCCGCCAAAAGCAATAAGATCCTTTGACATCTTTGAGTTTGCATCAGTTCTGTCAAGGAATATAATTTCAGAATCTTCGCTATTTCTTAAGGCATAACCAAAATCTTCAAAGAAACATTCCATTGAAACGAAAAGCTTACCGTCTTGAATTCCTTTTTTGATTTTTTGTGCATAGGTTGGGAAATAACCAGACCAAATAATACCGTCTTGTTTAACGTGTATTTTTCCACTGCACGCTCTAGGATCGCTGCAAGAAGCGTCTTCGGCTTTAATTATATTAACTTCAGGGACATCACCCTCGACTAGGGTAGTCTCAAGCATGACGCCGATATTTTCATTTTCGGTGTCTTCAGAACCCTTATGCATCCAGTTTATTGGTTTAAATTTTGCGGTAGAGTATCTAGAAAGAATTTCTTCTGAGGTGAAGACATCATCATTTGCATTCCATATATCACTTACAAGTATTGAGGATAATGTGGTTACATCATCCGTTGGCTTGTATCCATTGGGTGCAATAGAGGCAATTGCGCATGCATTCCCTTTGCAGACATTATTTAGCGAATCTGTTTTTACTGAAATATCAGTAACCAAAGTAGAATCGCACTTTGTTTTATTGTTAGCTACAAGTGACGCTATTTCTTTTTCGCCTTCAAAGACCTTCATGATTTGATATACACATTAGTTTTAAAGACTAAAAGCTCTATAATATTTCATGCACACCAACACTCCAGTCCTGAAGGTATTTGTTAAAAATCAATTTCTATATAATATGGACGAAGAGATAGAGGGATTTACTGAAGGGTACATCTTTGGGATTAAATCAATGAGAGCACGAGCGCTCCTTTTTCATGTAATGTTGAAGTCTGGAGCACACTGGCGTGGTCTTCCCATTCATTCAATGTGGTGGTACAAGCCTGATGCTGATGAAAAAATTGAGTACTATGATCTTGAGAATCTACAGCTATGGGATTGTTTTACGGAAAAGACACAGGTAATTCAGTGGGATTATTTACTTGGGCACCAGTGCGATTGCTTTTTAAGAAATAAAAAAATGGTGGGTGGTGAGTATTGGTGTTCAGTGGAGTGGCTGAAGGATGGGAATCCAGACACATCTTTTGTTAGCACATCTGATCAAGATAAATGCGCTCATTTAATAAAATTGGATAATGGTCAAATTGCAGCACTTCCAACAAATAGAATTGCTTTTAAGGATGCGTACTTTATTGGAAATAAACCAAATCCAGGAGCGTGTGGATATCGTGTTTCTGAATCAAATTGGAGTGCAGAAACATGTGATCGTTGGTCTGTTTCTGAGGACAATGGTGTATTTTATCTAGATGAAGAAGAAAAAGAATGCAATTCGCAACCAGAATAAAAAGCCGTCTGAGGCTATGTTTTATTACTTTTGTGCGTTTTTGGAATCAGACGGAGACGTTTATCCGCTTCTTTTGACTAAAGATGAGTTAAAAAGAGCAAAGCGACGAGCTGAAAAAAATAAAGAAGACGTGCCTTCTTCGTTTTTGGTTTTTCAGTATATTGATGGTACATTAAAAAAAGTTAATAGTGAAAGCCTAGATCAGGCGTAAAAGCTAGCGTGCATAGCTATGGCTAGCCGAATCCAAATTAGGCTTTCACGTAGTCTCTTCCTTATTTTCCACTGGCTCGTCTTTTACATCGCCATCATCGCAAAGCAATGGTTTTCTAATAAATTCTCTATATGCCCAAAGCAGTGCTATTAATGCAACAGGGGCATACCAAAAAAGCCAACCGTAGCCAGTTGTATCAGTTGATTGATGCTCGATTGATTTTTTAATTGATAACATAACTGCACTGTCACCGGTTTGGTCTGGTATTATTTTTGGCGTAGTATCGCAGGCAACCATTGAGTACGAAAGAAAAATTGGCCAAATTAGTTTGGGTATTGATTTCATGACTTCCTCGCTGCTGCAGATGTGCCAAAGTAAAAACCAACAATGCTTAAAAGTATCTGTCTATTTTCAGATGAGTATAAAAACCCATTTACTTCAACAAAAAACTTGCGAGTTGTTTCAGGAACTATTCCAAAAAGAACTTCTGGATTTTTTGCATCTACCTCAACAAAAGTTGGAACACCAAAGAACGGAAGTATAAATGGTGCCGCTATTGATCCGAAAAGAACAGTTAGTACTATCAGCTGTCTAACGCCTTTACCAACATCAATAGGAACTCGCTTTGATGCTTGATCTTGATTAGATGTAGTCTGCTTGTTTGCTTCGAGCGCTCTTTCGAAAAGCTCTTTTTCATCCTGTCTTTTTTCGGCTAGGTATCTAAAAACAAACCCTAGAGTACTACCGCCGATCATTGATAAAAGCTCAATTGGCATATTTGCCTCCTGAGCTAATACACAATTTTTAATTGTTATTTACTTAAGTGCTCTTTTTATCAGCCCGAGTTCTTTTCTTAACTTTTCTTGTAACAGTATCTTTTGATCCATCGGGGCGACCAGCTTGACCTGGTGGTTCTTTCGCACCAGGTATTTCTAGTCGCAACTGCTGCAGTTCTTTTGCCTTTTTATGATTGCTTTCAGGAATAATAGTTTGAATGAACGGGCTAAGCTTATCAAGAATTTCACCATCTTTTCGTGACTCGCTTTCATTTTTAACTCTAGTTTTTTCAATATTCCACATTTCACCAATCTTTTCAAGAATAGTTTGATTAGATATTATATTTCTATCAGCCAGCTCTATGAGCAATTTAAAGTAACTTGGTTGATCAAACAAGTTATCATTATTAAATCTAACAGTTGGTCTATCTTGAAATCCCATCTCATCGCAAATCTGATTTATTTCTGTTGTAATCCAATCAGCCATTGCTCTTCTAACACAATCTATCCGCTTCATTAAATTTCTTAGGCCAATAAATGAATCTGAGCTTCCCGGAACATTACTATCACCACCAATTAAACTTTTATGAACACCTAAACCAAGAAGCATTGACTCATAATTTTCTTCAAAGTTTTGAAGCTTTTCGATTGGCGGAAAGTACTGCTGATAATCAAGCATGGAATCCCAAATGACATCAAGTGTACCACCGCTATGGTTTTCAAGTATCTTTGCTAGTTTTACTATTGATCCAGTGTCTGGTAAAATTTCTGCTTTGTGATCACCAAGTTTCCAAAGGCGAACAGAGTTATACCAGCTGTCAAGAGCGCTTATCTTTGCCATACGCAATTTTTCATTGTATATGACATCGTGCAAAATACTAAATATAAAGCTTTTTGCCCATATTTCACTGTCTTTTTTCTTATAGTGAGCAACGTAAACCTCATCTTCTGGAATTGGTATTACTGTTTCTCCTGTGTTACTTTTATCACCAATTAACTTCTTGATTTCATCTGGCACGCTCTTAAGTATGCTTTTATCTTGTGCGTAAGCATCTTTTAGATCTTGAACCTGGGCTGAACTTACTTTAATCCCCCAACGTTTTATGCCAGAAAAAATAGCAAGCTCGCCACCAAGAAGACGTATTGTTTGTGGGTCATAAAAAACGTATTCTGTTGGAATATCAATTTTTTCAATACCATTAGCTCGTTTCATTCTACGAGCTGTTGGAGTATCAATTTGCGATGTCTTTCTTCGAACGACAACATTACCCTCAACAACAAAATAATTTGCAAATCTTTCAGCTCGTTCTTTTAAGGAAACGTTATTAGACCAAACCCTAAAGAAATTGTTAATGTTTTCGTTTTCACTTACAATTTCAAGACCCTCAACTGCTGTTTCAGTTATTAGATCAACAACCGATCTAATGACGCCGACGCTTTGATAAGCGTTTCGGCAGGAGGTCATTATATCGTTATCTTTATCTGGAATTCTTTCGTGCGGTCTAAATCTTTCGTATGTTGTTCTTGTAAATGGCGGGCGAACAGAAATGTTCTCTTCAAGATTTGAATAGAATCCTGCAACCGCCATGTCTTGACCAGCCATAGCCTTGCCAAGCTTGTTTAGGCCATCTTGTTTATCTGCATCGGGCGATATATAAAAGTTCTGTTCCTCTGACATGTTACACCATTATAGCTATTTGTTTAATACACTAATACGCTATGTTTCCCTGTCTGCCCTGTTCTATAGAAATATTTGAAGATCTTTGATCACCTTTCATCTTTCTCATTCCACGACCTTGATACATCACATCTGAGCGTATATTGTTTTGCACTATGTATTTTGAAGAGTATCCACCAAAAGTAGATATTTGTTGCTGCACCTCAGTATTAAGATTTCGTGCGGCATCATTTGCTAGCAACAAGCTTGTGAAATGGTCTTTTTTAAGTCTGAGTTTTACACCCTCTGTAACCACCCCTTTTATCCTTGGTAGATCCCATCTTTTTTGTCCTTTAGGAGTGGTTTGTTCTTGTATTAAGGTGGTTTGATACTTACACTCTTCTATCTCTGATAGTATGTTATCGTGGTTGTAATCATTATCTGATTCTAAACCAAGTATTTTTGCCTGCTCTATTCCCAAAGCATCGTACTCGGGAAAAAGTATTTTCATAGTTGTGATATCTTTAAGTAGATTAAAATGTGCTCCCTCATACCACTCTCTAGAAGAGAACTCTATTACTTTGATAACATGCAAACCAACTTTATCAGAACACTCTTCGTCATCCATATCATATATGCAATACTCGCCATCTTTAAGTTTAGAATGGTCCTTTAGGCCCTCAAGAATGGATCTACCACCACCGCCAGAGTCTAAATGCATTCTAACTATATTAAATCTAGCAAAAAGCTCATGTATCTTTCTAAGAATGAAGGTATTGTAATCAGATATTTCTTTGTATCTGTCTGGGTGTTTTTTCTTGTCGGCCTCAAATCGCTTTCTGTTTGTGCTCCAACAAAAAACAAGCTGTTTAGCGTTTTCTGTTACTTTGATAATACTGATTGCAAGATTATCTCGCTCGGATGCGGGGTCAATTCCAAGAACATATTTAGCTGTTTTGTCTCCGTACGACTCAACAGTAAAGGATATATCTCCCTCGGGGGTTTTAATCGGGCTTGTGGCGGCATATATTGCAGACGCCGGATAGAATCCTTCTGAGTCTTTTGCAAACACACAGCCATATTCCATTTTAAAAATTACAGAATCCATTGTGGCTCTACCTTGATTTAAAATGGTTTCATCCATAATGCCAGGTGGCATTTGATCAAAAGGTATTCTGACTATTGCGTATTCACTTGGATCAACTCCTGCTTTTCCATCAGAGGTTATAATGTTTACGTAGTCTTGATAGTATTTATAAAAATGATTAAATTGATAGCTAACAGTACCCGCAAGTATTATTTGGTTGCCTGTGTTTTTTAACGCATCATCAACGGCTTCTTCACCAAGAGTTTCTTGAATTGCTCTTCGTATATATTCTTGTTTTACTTTTTCAAAGGTATTTTGACTTTGTACTGCTGCAAAGCCTCTAATTACAACTTCAAAAATATCAGGATTAACTGATGCAAACTCGTCAACGATAATTACATTGGCACGCAGACCTCTGATTTTTTCACCTGTACCAATTGGGATGCCCATGATCTTGCTATCACCAATATCCCAGTTGAATCCAAGGACGCTTCGTCTTGGTCCATTGTTTGATCCACATATATCTTGAAGAATGGGAGCGTTCTTCCAAATATTTTCCATAGACTCAAACACTAAACCAGATTGTCTTAAACCAGCACCAGCAATGACTATTTTAGAGCCTTGATTAAACATGGCTTTTAGTATTGCTGTTATACCAAGCATGGTTGTTTTTGCACCACCTCTGGTTGCAATCAAAATTGGAAGTCTTTTATTCCATATTTCGTTTAATACCGCCATTTGATACGGGAATAAATTAACACCTAGAAAGTGTTTTGCGGTAAACCCAATGTATCGTGGGTCCATCCCCATTTTAATAAGTTCTTCAGCGGTTCTTTCTTTTGGCGCGTATATATCTATAGGATTAGAGATATCAAGAGATCTAGTGTCTCCAAGCTCTAGGTATAAATTATCAAGATACTCTTGGCTCAGATTCATTTTTAATTTCTCCTAATATTGATCTAAACATATTACATGCGTATCGTCTTGCAAAATACTTGCTGCTTAAAAATAAAGTTTTGATGCCCCATTTGTAATCTATCTCTGTTATTCGAGAAAGCAAAAAGTCCGGCGGTAATGTAAAGTACATTCCCTTTTTTGGATTTCTCCCCATGTATTTTGCATATGCGTCATGAAGATCATCCTCTACTATTATTACCGCTCTTGAATACTTTTGAAGGCCGTCTAGTTCTCTTTGAAATCTTTCCCAGTTTTTTCCAACATTACCCAAAAGCTCTTCTACAGAAGCTTTTCTTTCAATTATAATACTGTTTTTAAACTCTGGAAGATCGTAACCATCAAGAGTATAATCGCCATACTCAAGATTTTTTACCATAACATTTTTTACAAAAAACTTTGAAGGTAGCTTTTCAGTAAAGTCCCATGGTTTTTTTTCTTGATTATCAATGATTACGTTTGCGTATGTAACGCTCTCTAGTGTTTTTTGGGCCTTCTTTAGCGAACCCTTGTTTCCGGAGTTCATTTATCCTCTGTATTTCTTCGGTGTTTTTTTGACAAATTATTTTAAAAAACTCCGATTCAAACTGCTCTTCTTTTCCAGTTACTTGATCATGATGCTTTTTACAAAGCGTTATACCATTAAATTTTTCTGTTCTTAACCTTGCAGAGCTAGCATATTTTTTTATATGGTGAACTTCAAGACCACGTTTTTCATTACACCCAGGAAACTGACAACAAAACCCATCTCTTTTAAGAACTTCTTTTCTGAAACTCCAATACTCTGGTGAGTATCGACCATCTCTACGCCTGAACCTGGGTTTCCTCAACCTTTTCTTTGCCACTACTATTTAATACACTTTGAGAGTAATTAATACTGTAATCGTGTTGATACATCTCGTAAAGCAAGTCTTGCCAGGTATATTCTGGTTGCCATCCTAGTTCTCTTTTAATTTTTGATGGGTCTCCACAAAGTACATTTACCTCTAGTGGTCGATTAAATGCTGGGTTGATTTTACAAGCTTCATTTGGCTCAACCCCAGCAATACCACAAACATATTCAAGAGCATCTTTAATTGAAATTGTTTCACCAGTCGCAACAACATAATCGCTTGGTTCTTGAGCCTGCAACATCATCCACATGGCTCTAACATAATCTTTAGCGTGCCCCCAGTCTCTTTTAGCTGCAAGGTTTCCAAGTTCTATATGACTAGAAAGACCAAGTTTATATCTTGCTATTCCACTAGTTATTTTTCTAGTCACAAAATCAAAACCACGTCTAGGGCTTTCATGATTAAATAGAATGCCACAACAAGCATATATCCCGTATGACTTTCTATAAATATCAACCATATTATGAGCGTACAGCTTGGCGGCAGAATATGGACTTCTCGGGACAAACGAAGTTGTTTCCGATTGGCTTTCCGTTATTCCACCAAACATCTCTGATGTAGAAGCCTGATAAAATCTTGTGTGTGGCGAATGTTTTGCAATTGCCTCAAGAACGATTGTAACCGCAGTTCCATTTACGTAAGCACAGGAAATTGGCTCTTTAAAGCTTTGTCCAACATGAGACATTGCTGCAAGATTATAATATTCGTCTGGTCTAATATGGGAAATAATACTGAAGATACCAGAAGCGTCAGTTATATCAAGATTGATCTGATGAAAGTCTGTATGTCTTTCTGCAACTGCCATATTTGATGCGTTTTTTTCAGTAGAGCTACGGCGATATATTCCATATACCTTATATCCCTTTTCTAGTAAAAGCTCTGATAGATATGATGCGTCTTGTCCAGGGCAACCTGTTACTATTGCTGTTTTCATTGTTGATCTCTAACCTTTGCTACTGTTTCTGAGTCCATTAGTTGTGGAGCCAGTTCTCCATCCATAAACTCTATTGCGTTTCTCATTTTGTCTTGTTTCTTTTCCATTGAAAGACGAAGCAGTTCCGCCATACGGCCTTCTTTTTCTCGTGTTTGCATTGATTCAAACTTTTTGCAAAGAGAAAAAAACGTATCTCCACCAACCTTACCCTTTTCTTCTCTTTGCCGTCTTGTGGCGTTTAGTGTTTCATTTAATTTTGTAGATTTTTCAAGTAAATCTTTATACTCTTTGTTAAGATCGGTAGCCCTTATTGAAGAATTAAATACCTTTTGATAAAGCTCTGCCTGTTTTGGATCAGATAAATCAAGATCTTTAATATCAACAATTTCATTTTCAGCCATTATAGAATCTCGTATTCTCATGGCTTCGTAATAATCTTTTTGATTTTTATCTATTCTTAGCTTTAAAAATATAAGCTGCTCAACAGTGTTTTGTTCTGTGTGTGTGAGATCTTCAAGCTGAATTTTATAATTTGCCCATTCTTCGGCAAAAAGAGTCCATTCGTCTGGCGGAAGCTGTTTTTTAATTCTGCCGCCCCTCGGACTTGTTTCAAAAGAGCGAACGTGAAAGTCAAATATGTCTCTATTATAATTTTCTTTGCGACCCTCAACTATAACAACTGGATCTTTGGTCGCGTTTTTCATCATGCCAATGCTTTTTCTATAGCGCTCAACTGTTTTTACAGAACAGCCAATATGCTTGGCTATTTCGGCATCAGTTTTATATTTACAGTTATTTTCTATATAAACCTTATCAGCTTCTTCAATTCGCTTTGCCATGTGTCCACTCCTGCATGATTTGCGATATTTCTATTCTGAGTTTGTTTTTATAGTATGAGTTTACTGGCTCCTCAGATAGGCATGCTCTATATATTTCTCGTCCCTCTTCAGATAAACGAGATTCCATAAAATCTTTTAGCTCAGCAAAGACAACGGAGTTTTCCGTTTCATTTTTGCCAGTTGCTGGCTCATATGCAATAGCGTCTTCTTTTGTGTTTCTTGCTTTGGCGCTTAAAGAGACTCGTGCTTTCTTGTGTTGTTCATTAAGACTACCGCAATGGTCTCTATAAAAATTTTTAAGTCTATTTTTTACAACACGATTGAGCCATCTTTCAAGCGAATTAATATCATCCCACCCAGCGCCTTTTTCTGGTTCGTAAAATTTTAACTGTTGCATGCATATTAGGCGCGTCTGGGATGCTATATCTTCTACTGTCATATACGCAAATGTTTTTGTCATATGCGTTTGTGCTATTTTTTCAACAAGAGACAAGACCTCTTCTCTTGAGATTTTATACTCAGAAGTTTTTGAGAATTTTTTCAAAAAGATGGCAACTGTGTCTTTCTGAGGTCTTTTCACGTTCTATTATAGACTAGAAAGGTGTATTAATTACAGGAGAATATTATGCAGGATAAAAAAGAGAGATGGAGCGAAGAACATAAGAATTTTTTAAAGCTAGAAGCTGGAAAAATGAGAGACTGTGAAATAGCGTCAACTTTGGGTAGAACACTAAAGTCAATACGTGAAATGCGCAGGCGCATGGGTCTTGTAAAGATGTGTGGTAGAGGAAGGGTCGAGTTGCGACCAATACAACAATCGCAGATTTAAAGTGAATACACCGCCACAAGAACTGCCAAATGATATAACTCTTTTTGCTTACGGCAGAGACGAGTCATCAACAACACTTGAGTGTTATATGGGATCGGCTTTAAGTGGTGGCAATGCAGAGCAGTTAATTTATGAGTTATCCTACAAGGCACCTGGTGCACCAACTTTTACGTCAATTTTTTCATTTCAAGCAGGCCAGTTTGGTGTAGAACCCGCGTTTATTACAAAAAATTACTGGGTGTATACTCATAAGCACGGGGCGAGTGGTAGCAGTCAATATAGGGTTAGTGTAACAAACCCAGATGGTTTTGTTACGACATTTTCTAATATTCTTACCGTACCAGCATTTTATGGCTTTGGAATTAAAACAACAAGATCTTCTAGTAATGGCCCTTTAAAAAGATCAAAAAAAACCAGAAACGAAGTGCCGAAATTTTAAATGCCTACAATTACTACAAGTAACCGAACAACAAGCTCCGTAGTATTAAACGGTTCGGGATTTCAAACCCCACTTTCAAGCTGTCCACCTCAAGCCGTAATGATTTACGATGCGCAAAACAATGTTCTTCAAGCTTCTTATTTGCTAGGCGGCGATGTTTTGACTGGATACTCTTGGCAGATTACTTTAACTGGAATAACAGACGCTGGATTTTTTGGAACATACTCTATTGATGCAGAAGACAATCCAGGGTGCTATCAGTTTGGATTTTATATAGCTCCATTTGCGGTTCCTGAAAATACAGTTAAAAGATTTAAAACAGTATTCTCAAAAATAACAAAGGAATCATCGTATAATCCAACCCAGAGTCAACGCAGAAAATTTCCAACTATTTAAGTAGCACTTAATCCAAGATCAATGTTTCTTGAGGTGTAGATGGCCAATTTGGTAAACTTTCTGGATTTGTTGAAGAATTTAAATTACATGGATTTGTTCTTGCTGTTTCTGGATTTGATGCTGTAAATGTGCCAATCGTTGTTGGTGTATACGAACCTCCTGATTTCATTATCGCAATCATTGGTTCTTTTCTGTCACTTTGTGTTTGACTATACCAAGTTGATCTTTTCATTTGGTTTGCCGCTTCTACATAGTCTGGTGGCTGTTGTTTTAAGGCTGCTATTAATAAAACAAAGTTTCTTATATCTGCTTGATAGCTTAGCGAAACCAAAACACATTGTACTGGATACGATAATCTTGACCATGCTTCTGGACCTAAAAGGTTAAATATAACCTTATATGCGTTTTGTAGATCTACATCCGCCCACTGCCAAGCAGTATCAATAGATACTGGAGCTTGAGATGTTCCTGGCATTGGACTATCTCCATTTCTAGAGCCTGCAGAAAATATTATTGGATCAGTGTCGGAGTTTATACCATCCATTACTGATGTAAAATATCCACCAAGCCTTGATTGAATTCTTGAAATTGAAACTTTTCTTTTATCAATTAGTGTTCCAACTCCTACTGTCCAATAGCCTTCGCTATCTCTATATCTATAGGGCCTATAGCCCTCCCAAAAACCAATTAGGCTTTTCCAGTATGCATTAAGCTTAAAACAAGGAATAGGTGCAGGCTTTGGTTTTTTCGGTGGTTTTGCTGCTGGCTCGGCTGGCGATGGTGTAAAAACTGTTGGTTCTGGCTTTGCGATACCAAGCAGAATATTAAGTTTATTAATAGCGGAAAAATCCATATTTTTAATACACAAAGAATAACCCTCCTGTTAAGGAGGGCTATTTTAATTGGTTTTTATAGTAAAGTTATCCTCCCGGGTTTGCCGGCCGGTTCTGTATTGGGCCACCAGGGGTATTTCTATAGTAGCAAATTCTTGTCATTTCAGGAGGTCTCAAAGAACAGCAGGACTCCATTTTTGTTGTATCGTCTGTCATAGCTTTGAGCGCCCAATAGCAATCCCATCCATCTACAGGCTCTGGTGGAAGTGGTGGAAGTGGCGTTGGTGGGCCGACAAAATCTGGATCTCGGTCGTGAACTTGTCGTATACGAGGTTTACAAGGGCCTGGGGTGGTTGTTATTGGTCCATTGAGTATAACCTGGCCGTCTGCGCCAATTGTCACGCACACACACATTTTTTGGCCTCCTCTAGTTTCTGTTGTGCAACGCTCACTACTGTTAGCATAGGGGCCACCAACTATTGCCTGTGCTGAGTATAGCTGAGCCGCTTGAATTACCTGGGTTAACTTTTGAATTGATTTTTCTAAAGACATAATGGGTTTTTTAGTGACGAACAAAAATTTCGCCATCCCTTTCATTTCTATAGTAGCAAACAGGTAACTCTGAATCAGTACAGCAGCTCTCCAACGCAAATGGATCTTGTTCTAGATATTTGAGCGCATTGTAGCAATCCTTACTAGATTGACCAAATCTATTTTTTGGAAGATCTCTAATATCGTCATACAGCATATCACCACGCCTTTTAATATTTTGCGTAGGTTCTTGGCTTCCTAGCTGAGCCGCTTGAATTACTTGAGTTAATTTTTGAATTGATTTTTCTAACGACATAATGGGTTTCTTCTTATTTATTATACACAAAAAATAACCCCCCTGTTAAGGAGGGCTATTTTAATTGCTTTTTCTAGTGATGTTAGTCCGACCGGCTTGACCGGGTCTTGATTGGGCCACCAGGGGTATCTCTATAGAACTCAATTCTTGTATGTGGAACAGGTGTACGTGCATCAAAACAGACATCCGACATAGAATTTGGATTTTCTATCATCCTTTGGCGCGCCCACCAGCAAGTCGAAAACTGTGGATAATCTTCAGTTGGAGCTGGTGGACCGACAGTCTCTGCTGGACCCCGTGGAGCTACTGGAACTCGTGGAGTTTGCATCGGACGGTCACCTTGTGTTGCGCATTCGCCTGGGGTGATTGTTACTCGCCCATTGGTCTTAACACTGCAGTCTGCGTTAAGTTCTTGGCACTCACAAACTATTTGACCTCCTCTTGGCATTGTTGTGCAACGCTCACGACCAACGCATCCCAACTGCTTAGCTGCTTGAATTACTTGAGTTAGTTTTTGAATTGATTTTTCTAAAGACATAATGGGTTTTTTCTTATTTATTATACACAAAAAATAACCCCCCTGTTAAGGAGGGCTGTTTTAAAATATTTCTAATTACATTATTATTGACATGGAGTTCCCATGGGGACATTTGTTCTGAAATTTTCTATTAGGCATGGTCCTGACATAGATTCCACAATGCAATCCTTGCCAAATCTGCAAACGCATTTTGCTGTGACGTTTGGCCACATACCTTCCCATTCCGTTTTGCAGACTACTTTTAAAGGTGGATTTCGTATTGGCTCTATAGATGGATCTGTCATTACAGATGGGGCCATTTTTGCAGCAGTAATTGCATTTGTAAGTTTTTGAATTGATTTTTCTAGTGACATGGTTATTCCTTATTTTTTATACACTAATTATTAAAACATAACAGGCTGTGTTATGCATTCACTCCATCTACATGGAACTGCTACTGGTCCGCTTGTAGAAATAGCGCCACCAGGAGCGGCTCTTTGATAAGTAGTGCATTGGCAACCGGGAGTGCGACCAGTCTCTTCAAGACAGCCCAATATTCTTATATTAGGATTACTAGTAATTTGTGCTCTTACACCCGCGCATTTGGAAGTTCCGCTGTTATCGCGAGGAAATTGGTCGTCGCCAGGTAACCAAGGACTAGTTGGCGCTGACATACGACTATTAGCCGCTTTAATTACTTGTGTTAAACGATTTATAGTATTTTCTAGCGACATATAATTATATATCCTTTTTTATTATACACCTGTTATTTAGTTATGTCAACATTTGCCATTCGTATTGTCTCGTATGGTCTTGGCGAGTCTGGTACAAGCACCGATGGTTTATTATAATTTGGTTTTGGTGCTGGTTTGCTAGTCTTGGTTGTTGTTTTAATTATACCACGTCTAATAAGATCAGATCTAAGAGCCTGATAGGCGCCAGAGTACATACCTTTTCCCATGTTGCCACACTTCATATTAAAAGTATCTGAAAATGATCGAACTATTTGCTCAACACACTCAGAAGACAATTGTTGAGTTTTAGCCTTTGTTGCTATATCAGAAGCAATCTTTGATATATCTGTTGGTTTCCAATTGCAGCGTAATGCTCTTTTGGAGGGGCTAATTTTCATTAGTGTGCAAGGGACCACAGCGTAATTTTCTCTTACAGCTGTTGCGAGCTTAGCAATTGCAATAATTAAGTTTTTTTGCATGGTTTTTTTCCATTTATTACAGATTGGTTTTTAAGAAATTTTGCTTCAAGGTCCGCCTTTTTCTTCTCCAACAACTCTTTTCTTGTGCCGACATTTGTTTGATACGGAGAGCAACCGCCAGCGTAAAGTTCATTTTCTTTTTCTACAGCTAGGGAATAAAGAATCTGGTTGTGCTTTAGCAAAATTTTGCATTTTTCTTCACTTTGCCGTGCATCAAGACGATCTTGATTTGATGGAGGCCCCATTGAAGGATCCATTAAGCCCGGGGTCAAAACTGCTGGCATAACAGCACCACGACCACGTGGCGGTCTCATAGATCCACCACCACCGTCTTGGTTTGGGCTACTAGCGCCACCCCTTAAAGGATTTTTATTACCCTCAGGAAAAAAAGAAGTCTCTCCTTCTGGAGCACATCGCTCCCAGGTCCAACTAAAATTAGTCATTCCATCATCAGGTCTATTGTTATTTATCCAAGTAATATTATCTGCCGCTCTAAATCCAGCCGTTTTGCAAGAATTAGCAGCTGCTATTTTTTTTGCATATTTAGCGGTTATCTTAGTGCAGTCTGTTGGCTCTTTTGCTAATACAAATTTTAATTTATCAATAGGGTTCATTATTATTCCTAGGCTATTATTTTATGGTGTTGCTGGAGCTGTTTGTGCTGGTGCTGGAGTTTTAATACATGGCTTACACGGTGGCCCAAGAGCTGATCTTACTCCGTCTAAAATAGATGTCATTTGAGCTTTGAAAAAATCCCTCTTTTGAGATGTAGTAGGTCTACTCATTCCACCAGCGGAGGCGTAAGGCTCGCACGCTTTTCGTGCCAATTCTATTGCTTCACCAACAGCTGCCGCGTAAAGCATATCCCATTTTCCACGAATATATTTTCCACTTCTTTGGTCTTTATAACCCCGTGTAATTGCGCATTTTCGCATCTCTCTAATGCACTGTAATAGTTTTTCTTTTGCAACATTAGCTTCATTTTCTAAAGCTGGACCAATTTGTGGAGCAACCTGTACGGCTGCAGCAGCTGGCGGGTAGTTGTTTGATGGGGTATAAGGATTTGAAAGATCAAACTTAAAAAGCTCTGGTGGAAAGGGATTTCCGTTTTGATCATTCCACGTCTCAAAAGTCCAAACATTACCAAGAGTGTTAAAAGTTAAACCATTAACTTGGCTTACACCAGCCTCGTAAGCCTGATTTATTTTTGCTCTTATATTTGCCCATTTTGCTACTATATCTTTACATCTAACAGGTGTTGATGGTGGTGGTGCTGCACTCACAGCAACTCTTAAAACTTCTATTTTAGCTTTGAGACTGTTCATATTCTTTAATAGATACACTTATCATATGTTTTGCTTTGAGTGTATTTTAATGTGTGAATAGATACGAATTATTTATCAAGGCAATGAATAGACAGGTTGAGCTTTTAACTGTTGAAAATGAGGGCATAAAAGAAAAGGCCCAATGTCCTGAACTTAACCTAGCAAAAACAATTAAAGAATTATTGACTTCAGTAAATTCATGCTTTACTGCTGGTGGCGGTGCAATAACGTCTGTTGTTGTTATTGGTATGATAGTAACCAAACTAGGCGAACTTGCAATATCAATGATTAGAGCTGGATCTGTAGCGAGTTGGCTTGATTTCTTTAAGATGCTGTGCGCTTTTATAAAAAGCATAATTGACACACTTTTGCAGATAGGCGTAGCTAACCAGTTTTTAGCAAACCCAGCACTCGTTCAAATATTAGTTCAACAAATTATTGGCAAGCTTGGTTTTATTTTAGGTGAAACATTTTATTCATTTAATCGTTCTGTATTTAATAGTCCACAATTTAGTCAATTTTTAAGCGATCTGCTAATGGGCGGACGAAGCAACACAAACGCTTTTTGTTCAACAATAGCCCAAATGACTGAAGAAGAAGCAGCAACACTAGTTACGGTAATAATGGCTGAATTTGAGAAGGTTTCGTCTGTGTTACAAGCTGGATCTGCTGTTCTTTCACAGGGACTTGCATCGGTTGATTTGCGAGGCGCGCTCATTATAGCGATGCTTGCAGCGCTAGGCATAACCATCGCTAGTGGCGGAACTAGCGCACCTGTTACCGGTCCTATTTTAGCTATTCTTATAGCTGGTTTTGTTCTTCTTGGTCAGAAACCGCCAACCAAAGAAGAGCTACGATCAATGGGTATTGAGGTATAACAACATTTAATTGTGTATAAATAACCATGGAAAACTTTTCCCAAGGCGCCGAGTGGACCACACGATACAAGAATAATCTTCCTGACTCTGCTTTTCTTTATATAGAGGCTGGTGGCAAAAAAGATTCCGAAGGTAAAATCAAACCTCGTTCACTACGTCACTTTCCTTACAAGGACGCGGACGGAAAAGTTGACCGCGCACACATTCTTAACGCGATTGCGAGAATTCCACAGGCTAAATTTTTATCTAGAGTACAAAAAGATCGAATGCAGGCAAGAGCGCGGGGCATATACCTAAAGTTTGTAAAATACAATAGCAAAAAGGCAAACTCTTTTGATCTACTTTTAAATAAATTAGCAGCGGCTGTACACGCGCAGCCTTCTGTGTCAAAAGCCATGGGTGAGTGGTACGAAGATCTGTCTTTTTATAATCCGGAAAGCATGAAGATAGACGAAATAATTAAAGATATTTCTGTTATCATTAAAGAATCAGAGTGCTTAAAAAAATGTCTAGAGTCTGAAACCTTTTTGCTTGGAACCTGGGAGGAGACTTTAAAAACATCAGTTTTGGATAGTTTATTTTTATTGCAGCCCAATAACAACGCCCAACCAAATAATTTAGAAATTAGCGCTTTGACGCATGCGCAAATAATTAATTGGCTAAAAGAAAATTGCACAGGATGTTTTAACAATTTACAGCCTTCTATGGCAAAAAAAATGGATAGATGGTATGAAGATCCAAATTTTTATGCTGCGGAAAATATATCAATGGTTAGTAAAGCAGTTGATATAATATCGGGGCTACTTGGAAAATGCGAAATACAATGTCTAAATGATCTTAGAATTTTTAATCCATCATGGCGTGAGAGTCTTGCTAAATATTTAGAAAATTATCTGCAAAACCCAAAGAATAAAACAAAATTTGAGGGAAAAACAGAAATTCAAAAAGTGACAGTATTAGTGATGGCTGGATTTGAATGGGTAAAGAGTTATTGCGGACATTGTTTTACTAGACCGCAACTAGATAATTTTCCTAGGCCTCCATTCCTCCTATAATAATGGGTGGAAACCTGGAAAGCACTAGCCCGTAATCCCAACTACGAAGTCAGCACCGAAGGTCGCGTCCGTGAAAAGGCGCGACCTGTTTTTAACCGTGGTAGGATCCACTCAAAACCCCCAAGAACTATTGATCCTTTTATCGACACAGAAGGATACGCGTTTGTAGTAATGCGAAAGCCCATGGGCACTGGAGCAGAGAAAATATTTGTGCATCGTTTAGTAATGGAGGTCTTTATAGGAGAATGTCCAGATCAAATGAGTGTTGATCATATCGATAGAGTTCGTACAAACAACACTTTGGCTAATTTACGATACGCAACAAAAGCTGAACAGACAGAAAATAGAGATTTAAGCCGGATATCAGGGGAGAATTCACGGTTTAGTAAACTAACACAGGCAAACGTGGATGAAATAAGGAAAATGATAGAGATGGGATTTGGAGATGATGTGATTGCTGTACGCTTTAATATAAGCGCTGGCGCAATACGAAATATTAGAAATGGAAAAAGTTGGGCAAAGTCCTGATTTAGAAGTGGCGCCTTCGTCTTTTCGATAGCGATACGCTCGTGTTATAAGTCCTCATATTGATTTTTTGAGCTGTGAAATTGGGTGGACTCCCCCGCCCTCCGGCGCCCCCATAGGTGTTCCCGCCGTGTGGCGGGACAAATCACCCACCTACGGCGCGCAGCGCCAGGAGTTATGTCATGACCCAGGTTTCCACCAGCGTTCTTGCCCTCCCGTCCGTTATCCTCATGCATACGGCGCGCGTGAACGCGGCTACGGCGTGGACGGTCGATAAGGCGCGGAATGCCATCGGTACGTTCGGTAAGGCGGTCGCGGCGGAATGGATTGAGCGTAAGGCTAGCGGTCGCGTTCCGCATATTGCCGCGAATCGACTGCGCCGCGTAGCGGCGGATTTCGTGCGCGGTCACGCGGCGGAATCCGATCTACTCGCGGCGGAAGCCCGCCTCGCGGAATCCGAAGCATGGGCGGCATCCCTAGTGCGCGTGGTCGCTACGCTAGACCGTTCGCGTCCCGTGTGGAACACGGCTAGCGGAGCGGCTATCACGCTCGAATCCGTGATCGCTATGGTCTTCGCGCCCGAAACGTCCGCGCAGACCGAACGTACCATCCGCGCAGCGATCGCTGCGGACTCCGCACCGAAGGGTAAGTAACCCACAATCGACCGCCGCGGAAACGCGACGGTTCGATATTATTAGCCGTAAAGCCGGACGAACATAGAACCACGAGGTTATAGTATCCGCACCGCAGGGTGTGATACGGAACTAGTTGCCTGAAACATGGCAGCCATAGACCGATATCGCCCTGGGCACAGAGGAACTAGCCTGGGATCCGCTGCCTAGACATAGGCGAAAGAAACGCGGAAGCCGTGGAACCCTAGATGCGAATGGGTGGGACATTCACGCGGGAGCGTGAAGGTAGGTGCAAGGTACGCAAGTACCGATCCAACACGGCACCGAAACCATTCGTAGTCCGCTACCACTATGCGACAGTGGAGCGGGGCGGCTACCCTGTGGAGGCTAGACCGCGCTAGGATCAGAGTACCCATATCGACACAGCGAGTAGCGCCAGGCCATGCTCGTCAACGGTCGAAAGGTACTATAGGCTATCCACCGACAGATACCGTATGGCGGCTATCGCGTTGCTCCTCTGCATGGCAGACAGGTGCGCGATAGTCCTACCGTAGTAGTACGTGGTCGCGTTCGGCTCTGCGCTTCGGCGTGGATCCAGGCGTGGCAGGCGGCTTGGTAACTATGCAGCGACTGCGAAGTTCCCCATGAGCGGGTTCGCCACAGGCCGGGGTACATGACAACCCTGATAAGTACGTCAGCAAGGTTACGCTACGGTCGATGATGCCAACGACCTAGATTCAATACAGCGGGTAACTCCGCTGGACGGTCAGCCCCAGGGCTGATGACAACGGTGCGCTATGTCCGGTAGCCAACGGCTACGGGGTTGCATACGCGCGGCATGCGCACCAGGAAGTCGATCACGCGTGGTTGCCTAGCAACCAGCCACGCATGACACGGCGGTATCTGTAGGCTACACAGTAGTGGGGTAAGCGGACGATTCTACTGCAGTAGCCGAGTCAACAACAACAGCAACACGCAGCCGCACGCATGGCTGCAGATGGACCGGGCTAGCGTGCTATCACGCCCGGTTCTCCCCCTCACGCATCGCGGAAACGTGGTGCGTGGGGTTCACGCCTGGAAGGCGCCAAGTCCTGCGACGGTCAACCCCGTCCAGGCACACAGTCCCGCCCAGCCCGGAAGGGTTGTGGTGGGCATTCACTTATGGGACCGCAGCGTGCGGTTTCAAAGTCCTCATGTTACTTGTTACTTGATAGAAGAAAGGTTGGATTACGGTCATGAACATCAGCAATGAGACGACGTTCTCTTGGGTCAACGGTTGGAGTGTGCGGGTTGTTCCGTCCTGGAATGCCTGCAAGGTGATGGTGATGGGGCCGCGTCAGGTGTTCTATACGGTGTCGAAGGATCTGACGTACGTGCAGCCTTCGGCGGATGAGGTGCCGGAGTTCCTGACCACGGGCGGGCTGACGAAGTTGCTGACCATGCTCGAGAACATGCCGTCCTGTGTGAGGGTGGAGCCGTTCACGGGAGAGGAGCCGAAGAAGGAGAGCCTGTCTGGTGTGCCGATGCCATCGTCTGTGCGACTGAGGGCCAAGGCGACCATCACGTGCCGTGTGTGTGGTGGAGACACTAAGCAAGTGGGGACGGTGCGCACCTGTGATGACTGTGGTCACGGGGCTGAGGGCGTGGCTTACGACCCCAACGAATTCAACAGCATGCAGTCCTAAAGTCCTGAAAGGAGGACAACCAATGACGATCACCAAATGGCGCTTCAGTGGTCACTACAGAACGAATGAGTTCAGTGGTGGCCTGACGATGATGAGGTTCCCAGACCCCAAGACGCCAGGGGGAACTGTGCAGCGCTCGGGAGCCAAGGGGTTCATCGTGGACCAGCAGGGTGGTAACCGTATCCCTGCAGTGGGCAAAGAGCGTCGTGCCATGGCCCTGGGACACACGGTGGTGGTGGAAGAGCCTGCCGTTAAGTTGCGTGGCAGACTGTCACCGTCCACCAAGGCTCGCAATCGCCATGTGGAGCAGCGTGATGCTGCCCTTCAGTGGCGTCCGGCTCCCTCTCGTAGAGTGGAGGCGGCAGCACTGCGTGAGAAGGCTCGCGTGGTGCATGACTTCAAGGCGGCAGTTGCCGCAAGAGGAGGTTTGCTATGAGACTCGTCGTTGACTGCGAAACGAACGCCATCGACTTCGTGGCGTGGAATGCGGGGGACACGTCCTCCCTCAAGACTGTCCACTGTGTGTGTGCCATGGACATTGACGAGGGCAAGGAGTACCGGTGGCGTGGGAAGGATGTCCGCCATGGCATCAACTTCATCGCGCTGAACTCACAGGAGATCATCGGATTCAATGTGGAGTTCGACCGCCGTGTGATGTGCGCGAACAACCGCATCGTGATGCCGTCCTGGGTGGTGCTGCAGGATGCACGGCGTCTCGCAAAGTCCGCATTCCCCAATGGGTACAACGAGTACAAACTCCCTCGGGAATTGTGGGGGCGACACAGTCTTGAGGCGTGGGGACTGCGCCTTGGGATGGAGAAGGGGGACTTTGGCAAGTCCACTGACTGGTCGCAGTGGTCGCAGGAGATGGAGGACTACTGCATGCGTGATGTTCACGTGACTGCAGCCCTGTTCCACTTCTTGCAGAACCACCGCATCTGCAATGCCTAAACCATACCTCTCATGGCTTGATTGCTGTGAGAGGATTTTCTAGTGGTAAGTATGCCACTAGTGTTCACACTCCAGAATAGGAGAGTTACTATGCGTCAGAAGAAGACCCCGGTTCACTTCCTGTGCTGCAACGCCGTCATGCAGTCGTTGTCCACCCTGGCCTGCCACATGGAGAGCAGCGACGACACGGCGATCAGGAAGCCACAGATGAAGGAGTTGATCGTGGAGTTGTCGGAGGAGTTGGGCGGGAGCCACGTCAACCTGGACAAGGTGGTGGACCTGTGGGACAGCTTGAAGGAGTGCTACTTCGGTAGCATGGACCCCACGGACGGCGATCAGCCCAGGGCCATCGACCTCTGCTTTGGCGCTGCTGAGGACGCCATCTCCATGCTGCTCAACTTCATGGAGCGCTGATACTTACACCCCCTCTGCTCTCCATGGCTTAACGGCTATGGAGAGTTTTCCCTGTGGTATGTACGCCACAGGTTTCTTACCCTTTTGCCAATGGCAAAGGATCTGTTATGGTTAAGCGTTTCTTCCGTTCGATCTTCCAGTTCGCTCTCCTGATGATTGTTGCCATAGCGGCAATTTGGGGAGCCGCCCAGCTCTTCATTGATCTCCCATATGGGGATGACATCAACAAGTGGCTGCTGTTTTCGTTCTCCCTGGTCATCATGATTCATACCAAGGATCTTGCGTATGACATGTTCTTCTGGGGTCGTCAGGTCAAGAAGGCCTACGAAGGCAAGGAAGAGTGATCCATGGCAGACATCGACGTACTGATCCATCAGGTTGTTCGTAGCCTGATGAAGCGCCGGAACATTTCATTCATCGAGGCGTGCCACATCGTGTATACGAGAGTGGACGTGCTTCAGTCCCACAGCGAAGAGGCTTCGGCCCTGTGACGGTTCGCCGTCTCTAGCATTCGGTCCGTATCTGAGAAATCGGGTACGGACTTTTTCTATTGGCATGGTGCTAATAGATCTTTCTAGAAAGGAAGGTTTGGTATGAACAAGCAGTTGAGTGAGCGGGTTGACAAGGCCTACGGGTCCATCAGCAACATTCAGGCCAGGGCTTGCAATGATCACGGTCCTGGGGTGGCCATGGTTCGGGGTGCGTTCGGTGAGTACCTGATTCTGAGCGACCTGAGATCGCTGATCAGTGAACTCGTGGAGGAGAACAACAAGATGGTGATGCGGGAGCTAGAGCTTTCCCGGTCAGTGACTGATCTTGAGGGCAAAGTCACTTCGCTAGAGCGTGTGCAGCGCCACTCCGAGTTCGTGATGGAGAGCATCGTCAAGGAGCGCGACGAGGTGCGTTCCACGCTAGCAAACATTGCGGATCTGTCTGAGGATCTGCAGCGGCGTTTGTCGAGGAACAGCAAGAATCGTGCATCAGAAAGGAACTTCGAATGAAGTCATGCACCCTGTACATCATCCGTGGGTTGCCGGGATCTGGAAAGTCCACACTTGCACATCATCTCGTGGGTTACGGCAACTACTTTGAGGCTGACATGTACTTCACCGACCCCAAGACTGGTGAGTACAAGTTCGATCAAACCAAGTTGCGCGATGCTCATGCGTGGTGCTTGGAAGGTGTGAAGAAAGCCATGCGTAGTCGCTATGAGATCTTTACGGACAATGTTCCGTGGGATCCCTATGGTAAGCCAGTGAGTACTTGTGGAATTGGTGACCCAACTCCAGTCGCTGTCTCCAACACATTCACTCAACTCTGGGAGATGCAGCCGTACATCGACCTGGCGAAGAGCGAAGAGTTCTCAGCGGACTGGGAAGTGTGCATTGTTGAGATGCACAACAACTTTGGAAATGTTCATGGCGTTCCCACCGAAGCCATTGAACGTATGCGCAGTCGGTGGGAGAAGATCGGAGAATGACATGGACCCAGATATGATCAACTTTTTCGAACTGTGTGGAAAGATTCAGGACATGATGCTTGAGAATCAGCGGCTCAAGGAAGAGAACGCTCGTCTCAAGGAAGAGGTCACGAAGGTCCGAAAGGATCGTGAGGAAGGATTCCAAATTGCTGCACAGGGACACAGGCAGCTCATCGACGCTCTCATCAGCGGAGATCTGAAGCTGAACGTATAAACACAGTCTGTGCGGGGGAAACCTCTCACAGACAATTCTGCAGGGGCGCCTGCAGTAACCCTACATTCCTGAAATGTCTCAGGTTGAGGGACTAATACGCTTTGTGTGACTCAGTCACACAGAAAGGGTTGGTTATGACCAACTCCACCGTTACTTCGTCCGTCACCACCTCGCCCGCTAACGTCGCTCGCAACGCGACCAAGAAGGAGGCTACCCGCGTGGCCGAGATCGTGGTCGAGTTCCGCAAGGCTGGCACGGCATCGTCCGCCGTGTCCCAGGTGCGCCGCGTCGTGGGTCAGGTTCTGAACACCCGCACCATGAGCGCTGAGGATCGCATGACGGCGATCAAGGCAGGCTACGAGGCGCTGAAGGCGCAGATCGTGGCCCTCGTGGAGCAGGAGGCTCAGGCAGCGTTGGAACTGTCGCAGATCCCGGATGGCACCACGGGTCCGGGCGGAATCCACATCGCTGATGTGAAGACGGAAATGTTCGCCGCCGCCTCGAAGAAGACGGCAACGGAGAACAACAGCGCTGCCCTCCGCAAGGCAGGAATGGCGTCGTAAGAGAACTCATATCGGAGTCCTGGGGGTGGGGCCGAAGCGCCTCACCCCTGGCTCTCCAGGGAGAAATGCAATGAAGAAAGAAGACTCAGAAGTGTCCGCCCTGATCGCAACCGCACAAGATCTGACCAATATGCAGACTCTGAATAGTTCAGAGAAGTTGCTTGGTCGCATCATTGTGCGAACCGTGATGTCAATTGCAGAACCTGATATGCTGAGTGAAGCAGAGCTGGAAACTGTCCATAGCCTGACTCAGAAGATCGGTCTGTCTGAAGAAGACATCATGCGCATGGCGGCTTCTATCATGGCTGACAACTTGATTAAGAAGATCAAGGAAATCGGCGGTGATGATTTTTTCGTGCTCAGTAAGTAACAGTCTAACACAAACTCCTCAAAGCGGCCCAGTCCGCTAAGTGAATGAATCAGACACTACTGGGAGTGTCTATGTTGACCAAAGGAGGTCAAAATGCAGTTTGTCAAGGTTATGCAACTCGTGCATCGTTTGCACACGGATTCGAACGGTAGGTTCTATTACTCAAGCGTCGTTGAAGAGCTGAGTGAGGTTCTGTATAACGGCAAAAACTTTGCTGCCGCGCAGGACTTCTACTATGCCTACTGCGATTCCGCACGCAAGACCTTTCGGCACGTTCCGCGAGGATACTGTGTCGAGATTGTGATCCAAGGATACATGAACTCGACCGGGCCTAGCGGCGTCGTCGGTGACAAGCCATGGCAGGATCGTATCGTGAAGGAGCGTTCCTTCGAGATTCCTGCCCATTCCATGAGTTGAGAGAGACCAACATGCAGATCACTCTGTCAGAAGCAATTAATAAGATCGAAGAGGCCAAGGAATCCGGCCGTGTCTTCGGCGTGACTTTCGTGAAGCGCACCAATGGAGAGGAGCGCGACATGAACTGTAGGGGCGGTGTGAAGAAGGGTGTTACTGGAGAGGGTATGAAGTATGACCCTGCATCCAAGAACCTGGTCACCGTCTTTGACATGCAGAAGGGCGAGTTCCGCCACATCAACTGCGACACCATCACTCGTGTCACCATGAACGGTGTGACGTTTACCGTTTCCAAGGCTTGACACTCAAATCTGTCATCATAACAGATGAGCAAATCATCAACTCAATACTGTGTTACTCATCGTCTTTTCAAACGCACTTTTCACTTTAAGGTAATAACAATGACCACTCTCAACACCTCCGTCGAGACCATCGCCTCCTCCACCATCAACGCCACCAAGAAGGGCGCAGCCCAGCTGACGACCCTGGTGACGGAGTACCGTGACGACAAGGCGACCCCGTCGAAGGCCATGTCTCAGCTCAACGCCCAGGTCGCGTCGCTTCTGAACGCGTCTGTTCCGGTCACCGAGGACACCCTGCGTGCTTTCGGTGAGTCCGCGAAGGCAGCTGCTATCGCAGCTATCGACCGCCAGATGGAGCGTGCTGTTGCTCTCGCTGGTATCGCACGTGGAACCACCGGTAAGGGTAGCATCCACCGTGATGATGTTGTGACTGAGCTGTTTGCTGCTCAGAAGAAGTCTCAGGCTGTCGAGAACAACACGGCAGCTCTCAAGTCGGCTGGTCTCCGCGCCTAAGTCTGAGTCGGTTTGTGTGGGGGTGGCGTTCAGTGTGGGCGCCACCCCCTTTCTCTTTTCTGAGGTCTGGTATTGAATAAGATGACAGAAGAAGATCGTGCTCGTGCAGTTTGCTCTGTTTCTCGAGCGGGGATGAGCTTGCTCACTCTCTGTGAGGAAATAAAGGATCCTGTTTTGTCTTCAAAATTGAATAGAGTTCTTGATGACGTTCGAGTCGCAACACAAACCCTTTATGGAAAGAGATCCTTCAATGAGTGATTCTTGTTTTAAAGCTTCTGATCAGTCAGTCATTGGTCATCGTGGATTTGCCATGGATTTTCCCAATGGCTACTCGGTGTCTGTACAGTGGGGATGGATGTGCTACTGTTCAAACAGAAATACTTTTGCCAGTCACAAAGAGCGCTTGAACTCTTCTTTTGACTCCAACACAGCAGAAGTGATGATCATGTGGAAGGGGGATGGTGTTTCTCCCGAGAGCTTTCCTCAAGGCCTGGCAGAGCGATGGCAAGGTTTCTTTGACGGAAGCGGAGTTGCTTCAGATTTGTCCCCAGATTTTGTTGCAAAGTTTCTTTCAGATGTTGCTTATCTGACTGATGGACCAATTTGACATCAGAAACAGAAAAACTCGCGTCATGTGTTCGTGCATACATGGACTGTGTGCACGATGGAAAATCGCAAACTGAACAGGAACTAGCACGGACTGCAATGTTTCTGGCTTTGGCTCTATATGACAAGGCTAGAAAAAGAGACACGAAAAATTAATAAAGCACGATTCATTATCTCAACACTCATTCTCCTAGCACTTTCTTATGGACACACTTAAATCCTGTCTTGTATGTGGATGTGTTATTCCACCGGCTCGTATAGAGGCACTTCCAAATACGACCCGCTGTATCAAGTGTTCAAATGAGAAACCGTTCAAGGGTTACATGGTCTTTGCGCATAAGACCGCCCCTGAGATTGTCTGCATTCCAACTGAAGACGTAGAAGCAATTAGAATGGCAGATCGTGCAAATTCTAGGTCGCGCTGAACCGAAAACTCCTCACAGAAAGGCTCCCAAATGGGACTAGACCAGTGGTGTTATGCTTGCGATGCAAACGAGATTCCTGATGGTGTTCGTGTGGACTTTGCTCGCCCCGACGACAGTCTTGAGATTGCTTACTGGCGAAAGCACCCGAATCTTCACGGATGGATGCAAAATCTTTATGTAGAAAAGGGTGGTATGGACAGCCAGTTCAATTGCGTTCCTGTTGAGCTGACCATTGATGACTTGGACAACCTGGAAGAAACTATTAAGGAGGATAGACTTCCTGACACTGTTGGTTTCTTCTTTGGTCAGTCTTCTAGGCACGAAGATGAAATTTCTTACGACCTTGACTTTGTAAGGAAAGCTAAGCAGTTAATCCTTGATGAAGACAAGAGAGTTTTCTACACTTCTTGGTGGTGATTACTTTCTTTCTAGAAGAAGAATCATTCACACAAAGCGCACTTACAACGACAAACCCATACATGATAGGTGTTAGCAAAAGGGCGATTCCATAACATAATTGCCACTTTTAAAAGAAAGTTCAAAAAGTCATGAAACTGCCAACTTGGAAAATCTGGATAATTGTCGCTTCTTTCGTTGTAAGTCTTGTTGTGATAATGACTTGCTACTACATGGCCTGGCATGGTGGATACTACGGTATCTGCGGTCTGTTTATTTCCAGCATGTGGGGCGGTCTTGCTCGTTGGTTCGCAAAGGCTCTTACGGAGGCTTGATATGAAGTTTGAAATCACCAAGAATTGCGTTGTTACTCACAAGTCTTACACTGTCTTTGTTCAGCTACAGGACTTTGTGGATTGGCAGGAGCGTAGAAAGCTAGCCCAGAATGCTTTTCCTTATCTGAGCACAGCAGATAGGGAGTTCATCATTAGTGGTATTTCTCCTGATGGATGGGATCAGATCTTTACCGAAGACGCTTCTGATGAGTCATAACCAAAAGAATAGCCATAATGAGCCAAAAGAAAAAGCACGAACGTAAGATCCGGTTTGCCTCTGAACATCTAATGAGAAAGGCAGAACGTGTAGCAGAAAGACTTGATAAGGCTACTAACGAGAATGTTGTGGAGTTTTACAACACTCTCTACACAGATCTCTCTAATGCCTGGATCAAAGCAAACACCCAATATCGCAATTGGGCTTATCAAAACGGTGATAAGAATGATGAATGGTGCCGACATTGGTGGGATCTCTCCTGAAGTCAACGGAGCAAACGACTGCTTTCGTTAAGACCACATAAAACATTCTAAAACCACAGAAACCCACCACCACAACATCCACAATACCGTTATGACCACAGAAAACCACGAAAAACCAAACTTTGATTTGAGGACTTCTGTGAAAGATAATTTACCTGATGAAACTCCTCATGACACCTTCGTAGACCGCGAGTCTTTTCATACCCTTATCTGTCTTACTCC
>Ga0164295_10000247_pt1 | contig 45740 bp, 38 predicted proteins | sample GEODES006metaG_FD_111798 | JGI IMG/M metagenome (GOLD analysis project Ga0164295, IMG submission 111798) | Oligotrophic lake water microbial communities from Sparkling Lake, Wisconsin, USA - GEODES006 metaG | ecosystem: Environmental > Aquatic > Freshwater > Lake | place: USA: Sparkling Lake...
CCGCTGTAGTCGGTGTTGTCAGGTGTGAAACGGGTCTCGGTCCGGTAGTCGAAGTCCGGGCTGCTCTCGCTGACCTTGAGGTTGAGGACGTTGAGGTTCGTCCGCTTGAGACCATTGCCGTCAACGAAGGTGGCCTCATAGCGAAGAGCCACCGTCGCTCCGGCGATGCTCGAGTCGAGATCCACTATGAGAGTCTGGGAATTCTGCACCCACGGCTCGAGCGTGTTCGTGGGGAACGATCCGTTCCAGAACTTGGCTCCTCCGGTGACAGTCCGAGTGGCGGGGTCGTAGTTGGAGTCATCCCAGAATGCGTAGTTGTAGTCGACTCCCTCGGGGAGAATCACTGACATTTTGGCGTCAGTCCAGGTCTGGTCGGAGTCGTTGTTCCAGTTGAAACTCAGAGAGAGCTCCTTGCCGCCATAGGCCTCTCTGTCAGCGGTGAGGCTCGTCTTGACACAGTCGCATGAGAGGGCCGAGGCAACCGATGGTGTTGCGGCAACCGCTCCCACCACGCTGGTGGCCATGAGGGCAGCCACCACCATGAGGGAACGGATCCGTGAGGTGAATCCTGTTCTTTTCATCCCGAAAGTAAAGCACACTGTGCAATGCACGGAGGTACACTGAGTACCGATTTTCGTGAAATTCGTACCGATGCGCTCGCACGTTGCGGGGCGTGGACGATGAACCGAGTTGGCCGATCATGAAGAAGGGCCCCGACCGGATCGGTCGGGGCCCTTCTCGTGGAGGCGTCGGTGAGAATCGAACTCACGTGGAGGGCTTTGCAGGCCCCTGCCTCAACCACTCGGCCACGACGCCACGAGCACCAGACACTAGTGCTCAAACACGCGTGCTCTCCACAGCGGATGAGCGATGCGAGCCAGATGCAGCTTGGGCACCGAGAACCGCGGCTGCAGCGGCACTCACCACGGTGGGGATCGCTCGCAGGAATCCAACGCTTGACGCGCCAGCCAGGCCGGCGACTGCATCGCAGGCGTCACCGAACGCTGCCATCTGTACCCAACCAGTGAGCGGTTCGTCGCGCTGCATGGCCCGCAATGTGCCGATGCCGAGCGCGAGATCGCGCGCGCCGAACCCACGGATGACCAGCGCAGCGCGTGGATCGTTGGCGACAGAGCCGACCCAGTTACGTCCCATGCGGCGCGGCGCAAGCAGAAGTGCGGTTCCCACGCCGACGCGGGCGATGGACAGAAGAGCGATGACATGACGGTTTTCCATGCAGAGGTTCTATCGGCCCGGCTCACGAATGGGGCGAGATTCGCGATCCTGCTAGGGTCTTCCTTCGTCCGGTGGCTCGCCATCGATCAACATGGACCTGTAGCTCAGTTGGCTAGAGCACTTCCTCGACACGGAAGGGGTCGCTGGTTCGAGTCCAGTCAGGTCCACCATTGTGTTCGGCTCCGTTCCTCGAGGAACGGGCCCACTCTCCGCAGTGCCCCGCTACTGTCGGGCAATGCACGCGGAGGTTCTCACGCAAGCGTCGGCGCCGTGGTGGCGAGACGCAGTTTTCTACCAGATCTATCCCCGGTCGTTCGCTGACTCGAACGGTGACGGAGTCGGCGATCTCGATGGCATCCGTGCGCACCTCGCCGAACTTGCGTGGCTCGGCATCGATGCGCTCTGGATCTCTCCGTTCTACCGATCGCCGATGGCCGATTTCGGCTACGACGTCAGCGACTATTGCGATGTCGATCCGATCTTCGGCGATCTTGCCGCCTTCGATGCGCTCCTGGCCGAAGCCCATGCGCTGGGCCTGCGCGTCATCATCGATTGGGTTCCCAACCACACATCTGATCAGCACCCATGGTTCCTTGATGCTGCATCAGGGAAATCCTCGGAGCATCGCAATTGGTACGTATGGCGTGAACAAGGCGAGGACGGTGCGCCGCCGAACAATTGGGTCGCTGCGTTCGATCTCACGGCACCCGCGTGGAGTGTGCATCCCGACACCGGGGAGTGGTACCTGCATCTGTTCGATCCCGCGCAGCCCGATCTCAACTGGGACGAACCGGCAGTGGTCGAAGCCATGCACGAGGTGTTGCGGTTCTGGCTCGATCGCGGTGTCGACGGGTTCCGCGCCGATGTGCTGCACACCATCGGCAAGTTCCCTGACCTACCGGATGATCCGCCGGCGGTCGCCGGCATCCCGCATTGTGCGCTCAACGATGTTCCGGTCACCCATGAACGAGTGCGGGCCATCCGCTCCCTGGTGGATTCCTATGCCGACGATCGGGTGCTCGTCGGAGAGATCTACCTGATGACCACCGAAGCGATCGCCAGTTATTACGGAGACGGCGATGAGGTGCATATGGCGTTCAACTTCCCGGCGTTGTATTCGCCATGGAGCGCGGATCGCTGGCGGGCATCGATCGAGGAGACCGAAGCAGCGCTTGATCCGCGTCGCGCTTGGCCCACATGGGTGTTGTCGAACCATGACAACCCCCGGCACCGATCCCGCTACGACCTGGCTGCGCAGCGCAGGGGAGAGGACGCGGCAACGACTGCTCTTCGCTCCGAGGCTCGCGCTCGCGCCGCTGCGGTGCTGCTGCTCACCCTTCGGGGTACGCCGTTCGTCTATCAGGGCGAAGAACTCGGGCTGCTGGATTCGGAGATCGCCCCGGAGCAGGTGGTCGACCCCGGTGGCCGCGATGGCTGCCGTGGTCCGTTGCCATGGGACGGCACCGATGGTCACGGCTGGCCCACTGGCCACGACGGGGATGGAGCGCCATGGCTGCCGTTGCCTCCCGAGGCCGGCATGCGCAACCGAGTTGCCCAGCAGGCCGATCCGGGCTCCATGCTGAACCTCTACCGGCGACTCCTGTCCCTTCGCAAAGCTCGTCCGGAACTTCGTCAGGGCGACCTCGCACTGCTTGATGCCCCCGACGGCGTGCTCGCGTTCAGCCGACGTAGCGACGCCGGGATCTGTCACATCCTCATCAACATGACCGATGAGAGTGTGGAACTCGATGAGTCGCTGGCACCACTCGGGGCCACCATTGTCTTGGCCTCCGATGCCGTCGAACCAGTTGAGCCGGCGCGCCGCCCAGCGCATATCGCTCCTGATCAGGCCCTCATCCTGAACGTTTGACGTTCGGCCCCAACCGCTGGGGCAGACTGTGCACAAGCGCTGTTCGAGGGGGAACCATGCTCACACCATTCGACGATTTTCCGATCCACCAGACCGGCGATCCCATCGCCCAGACCGTCTCGGCAGATCCGAATCATTACGACCGCTACTTCTTCAACGGGTTCGATCGTGATGGAGCGTTCATGATCGGTGGTGCCATGGGGCACTACCCGAATCGCGGTGTCATCGATGCGGCGTTCAGTTTCGTGATCGACGGTGTCGAGCATTCGGTGTTCGCCTCCGGGCTCATGCCCATTGATCGGGCAACCACGATCGGGCCGATCACCGTCGAGGTGGTCGAGCCCTTGCGAGAGATCCGACTGGTGATCGCACCGAACGAGCACGGCCTTTCCGGCAACCTGCTGTTCCGGGCCCGCACTGCGGCCATCGAGGAACCCAAGCAGACCATCGTGCGTAACAGCACGAAGATCATGGACTACACCCGTCTCACCCAGTGGGGGACCTGGGAGGGAACGGTCACCGTCGGGGATCGCACTATCGAAGTGTTGGCCGAGACCACCTTCGGTGTACGCGACCGTTCCTGGGGTGTGCGCGGAGTGGGCACGCAGGCGCCCACGAACTTCCCCGCGGCCGCACCTGAGATCTTCTGGCTGTGGGCGCCGTTGCACTTAGATGACATCTGCACCCATCTCGCCCTGTTCGAACACAGCGATGGCAGCCGTTGGATGCAGAGCGCGCTGGTTGTGCCGGTGCTCGAGTCGGCCGATGCTCCCACCTACGGTGATGTGCCGAAGGCCGAAGAACTCGAGGGCGTGGCCTACGAACTGCAGTGGCAGCCCGGGAAGCGCGAGATGGAATCAGCCGCCATCGAGGTCACCCATGCCGATGGCTCGGTGGATCGCATCGAGTTCGAACCGTTCTACACATTCCGCATGCGAGGCATCGGCTACATGCATCCGCATTGGGCCCATGGTTCGATCCACGGAGAGTTGGAGGTCGGTGGCGAGTCCATCGCCCTCGAAGACTTCGTTCCGCTTGATCCCTCAAGCATCCATATCCAGACGTTGTGTCGCGTGCGCATGGGAGACCGTGTTGGTGTCGGTGTGCTCGAGCAGTTGGTGTTCGGTCCGCATGCCCCCACTGGTCTCACCGGGATCCTCGACGGGTACCAGCCGACATGAGCCCCATCGCAGCGGTCGTCTCCCTGACGTTCCCCGTCTGAACCGGACCACAGCCCCCGATGTGGTCACTGCTCAGGTCCAATGGCGCGTTCCGGCGACTCTTCATCGCACAGCTCGTCAGCTACGCGGGTGATTGGTTCGCCACTGTTGCCGCGCTCGGTCTGTTGCTCGACGCCACCGGTTCGGATCTCCTCGCCTCGGTGTTCTGGGTAGCCCAAACTCTGCCCACGTTCATCATGGGTCCGATCGCCGGGCCGATGGCCGATCGGTTCGACCGTCGTCGGATCATGATCCTCGTGTCGTTCCTGCAGGCTGCCGTGGCACTCACATTCTTGCTGGCCGGGCATGGGATGCCGTGGTTCGTGTTCGTCGCCCAGGGCGGGGTCACCGCGCTGGGTGCATTCTTCGGACCAGCCGCACAGGCTGGTGTGGCCAATCTGGTCACCGAAGAGGAACTCCCCACGGCGGCTGCGCTCATGGGGTCCACCTGGGGAGCGATGCTGGCTGTGGGTGCGGCGCTGGGTGCGGCCTTCACGGTTGCGTTCGGACGCGATGCGGCGTTCCTCGCCGACGCCGCCAGTTTTGTCATCGCTGGTCTGCTCATCATCAGCATTCGAGAGTCGCTGCAGGCCGAACGGGCGAGCGGCACGGTGGCACCGCGCATGCGACCCATCCATGATTCGGTCGAGGCACTGCGCCATGCCCGCAAACACCCGACGATTCTGGCGCTGCTCGGTTCACACGTCGGGTTCGGATTCGGTGCCGGAGTCGTTGGCCTCCTTGCTGTACTCGCGACATCGAAGTTCCACGGAACCGATGCGGCCACGGGTCTGTTGCTCGCCGGCCGCGGTGTCGGCGTACTGATCGGACCATTGTTGGTGCGCCGCCTCGCGAAACGCGGTATCCACGGAGTGCTGCTGGCCTGCGGATTCGCCGCTATCTGGTATGGAACGATGTATCTGTTCGTGTCGATCGTGCCGTGGTTGTTGGTGGTCTTCGTGCTCGTGGCGCTCGCCCATTTCGGTGGTGGCGCCCAGTGGTCGCTCACCACCTACGGCCTCAATCTCACCACCCCTGACGAGCTGCGAGGACGTATCTTCGCTGCCGATGCTGCGTTCGTCACCCTCGCCATGAGCATCTCGTTGGTGTTCGCCGGAATAGTCAGCGGGATCATCGGGCCTTCGGCCACCATCGGCATCATTGCGGTCATCAGCATGACCTGGGGTCTGGTGTTCCTCGTCCTCACGCGCACCATCCGCGCTGATGCCGAGGCCGAAGTCAACGCGATCGCGCCGACCCCGATCATCGAGGATCTGTAGTCACGGTTGGGTGATTGGCGAGGCCGTGAAGGCTGCGTCGATGGATCAGGCTGGAACGACGGTGACTGGAATGCCGTTGAGCACGGCATTACCCGACAGCGGATCGAGCTGTTCGGGATCGGTGAGCACATTGGTGTTCACACCCGGACGCCCGACGGCGATACCGGCACGAACACCGGGCAGCGAGTGGCCCCAGCCATGGGGGATGCTGACGACGCCGGGGAGGATGTCCGTGGTCACTTCCACGGGTATGACCAGCGAACCCACGCGGGACGCAACCGTTGCGTCGCCACCATCAATGAGACCGAACCGAGTGGCGTCGTCGGGATGCACGTTGAGGGTGCAGCGCTCCTTGCCCTTCACCAGCACGTTGACGTTATGCATCCACGAGTTGTTCGAGCGGAGGTCGCGGCGGCCCACCAGCACGAGCGTGCTTGGATCGGCGAGCGGTCCGGTGAAGGAGGCTTCGAGTCGCGCGAAGTCGCGAACAATGGCCGGGTTGGCCAGTTCGATGGTTCCGGACTCGGTGCGCAGATGCTCAGGCAGGCGGGGCTTGAGATCGCCGAGGTCGACACCGTGCGGCGAATCAGCGAGGACATCGAGCGACAGGCCGTCGGGATCGGCACCGAACCAGTCGCCGTAGGCGCCGGTGCGGATCATGATGTCGACGATGTGGTCGACGGCCATGCGATCGGGATCAGCGGTGATGATCGCCCGGAGTTCGTCAACCGTGCGGTCGGCGATGGGGGAGTTGGGAAGGCTGATAGCGCCCTGAAGTGCGCCGTCGATCATGAGGTCGTAGAGAGCTTGGGGATCGGAGCCGGCTTCGGGACCGGTGACGATCAGTGCGAGGCGGGCGAGGATGTCGCTCTCCTGCAACGAGTCGGTGGGGAACAGCGGTCCGGACCATTCGGCGAAGTTGTGCACCGCCATGGCGAGAAATGCCAGGTGGTAATCGCTGCGCTCGAGCGCGCTCGGCGGAGGGAGGATCACATTGGCGTGGCGGGTGGTCTCGTTGAGCCACGGGTCAACACACACCATGAACTCGAGTTCGTTGAGAGCGGCGTCGAGACGATCGGCGCTCGGGGTGCTGAGCGCCGGATTGCCGGCCACTGTGATGAGCGCCCGCACCTGACCGTCGCCGGGGGTGGTGATCTCCTCCGCCAACGTGGCAACCGGGAATTCGCTGCGGATCTCGGGGTAGTTACGCACGCGGCTATGGCGACGCCCGGTGGTGAAGCCGCGTCCCTTGCCCTTGCCGCGACCTGACTCGTGGGCGGCGAGCGGGAACATCATCCCGCCGGGGGAGTCGAGGTTGCCGGTGCAGATGTTGAGCGCTTCGGCGGCCCAGGAGGCGAGAGACCCGAATTCGACGGTATGGGTGCCGATGCGGCCGTACACCGCCGCAGTGGGAGCGGCAGCGAGTTCGCGGGCCAGACGAACAATGGTTTCGGCCGGAATGCCCGTGATGGCTGCGGCTCGCTCGGGGGTGAACGGCGCGACCGCAGCGGCGATCTCTTCCACGCCGGAGGTGAATTCGGCGACCGAGCCGAGATCCACGAGATCCTCGGTGAACAGCACCTGCAACATCGCCACGAGAAGATGGGCGTCGGTGCCGGGGCGGATGGGGATCCATTCGTCGGAGTTCTGGGCAGTCTTGGTGTTGCGGGGATCGACGGTGACGATGCGGCCGCCGCGGTCGCGGATGTCCTTCATGCGGCCGGGGAAGTCCGGTGCAGTGCACAGCGATCCGTTGGACTCATACGGGTTGGCGCCGAGCATGAAGAGGAAATCGGTGCGATCAAGATCGGGCACGGGAATCGAGATGGGATTGCCGAACAGATAACCGCTCGACACATGCTTGGGCATCTGATCGACGGTGGACGCCGAGTAGATGTTCTTCGAACCCATGGCTCGGATGAGTGGCGCGTTGAAGATCACTGCGCCGAGCGAGTGCACGCCGGGGTTACCAAAGTACGCAGCCACGGAATCGCGGCCATGGCGTTCCTGCACGCCGCGCAGGCCCTCTTCGACGATGGCGAACGCTTCGTCCCAACTGACCTGCTCCCAGGTGGCGGTGGCCGGATCGTCGCCACGGCGCACGATGGGGGCGCGCAGACGATCAGGGTCCTCATGCAACTTCTGCAGAGCCGAACCCTTCGGGCAGATGAAACCGCGCGACAGAACGTTGTCGCGGTCGCCACGGATACGAAGCACGGCACCATCACGGATGGTGAGTTCCAGGCCGCATGAGGCCTCGCACAACGGACAAGTGCGATGGTGGATTGTGTCAGTTGCCATGCCAGATTCTACGTCTGTCATCGGATCCTCCGCTCGTACGAACGTTTCGCTCGTGGGTGGATCGTAGGCTCTGGATCCGATCGCATCCGGGTGGATGCGCGACGAGGAGTTTCGATGCGCGCAGTGGTTCTCAACGAGTACGGCGACACCGATGTGCTGCGGGTCGTCGATGTGACCGATCCCATCGCCGGTCCGGAGGAAGTTCTCGTCGAAGTGATGGCCACTGCCCTCAATCGTGCTGATCTGCTGCAGCGTCGAGGTCTGTATCCGAGCCCGCCGCTGGCTGGATTCCCGGTTCCTGCGCCGGAGATCCCGGGCATGGAGTTCGCCGGTCGCGTGGTCGCGCTGGGCGATCGGGTTTCGTCGCTCGAGGTCGGAGACGAGGTCATGGGCATCGTCGGTGGCGGCGCCTACGCCGAACGTCTGGTGGTGCATGAGCGTCAGACGATGCCGATACCGACCACTGTGTCGCTCCGTGACGCCGCCGCCATCCCTGAGGTGTTCATCACCGCCTTCGATGCGCTCGTCGTGCAGGGAGGACTCACATCAGGTCGCACTGCACTCGTGCACGCAGGTGCATCGGGTGTGGGCACTGCCGCTATCCAGATCGCCAAGGCCATCGGTGCGCGGGTGGTCGTCACGGCATCGGCCGGAAAACTCGCGGCCTGCGAGGCCCTCGGCGCCGATCTCGCCATTGACTACGCAACTGCTGATTTCGTCGAAGGCGCTCTGGGATTCACTGGTGGAGAAGGAGTCGACGTGGTGCTCGACGTCATCGGTGGCGACTATGTGAACCGCAACATCTCGGCGCTGCGTGTCGGTGGCTGCATCGTGCAGGTGGGCACTATGGGTGGAGGTCGCACCGACGTGAACATCGGCATGTTGCTGCCCAAACGCGCCACGATCATCGGCACGGTTCTGCGGTCCCGACCGATCGAGGAGAAGATCGCCATCACCAAGCGTTTCGCCGCCGAGATGCTGCCACTGTTCGATCAGGGCCGACTATCACCCGTGATCGACTCACGGTTCCCACTGTCGGCAATCGCCGAGGCCCAGGCTCAGATGGAGTCGAACGCCAATACTGGCAAGATCCTCATCGACGTCTGCGATTGAGATGAGGCACACGACCGCAGAGGTCGTGTGGTTCCGGTCAGCGACCGCTCATCGGCACGTAGTCGCGAACCTCGGCGCCCGTGTAGAGCTGACGGGGACGAGCGATTCGGGCGTCCTGATCGAGCATCTCGTTCCAGTGCGCCAACCAACCGGCAACACGGGGGATGGCGAACAGCACCGTGAACATCTCCATGGGGAAACCCATGGCCTGATAGATCAGGCCCGAGTAGAAGTCGACGTTCGGGTAGAGCTTGCGGCTGATGAAGTAGTCGTCGCTCAGCGCTGTTTCCTCGAGCTTGAGGGCGATGTCGAGGAGTTGGTTCTTGCCGGTGACCTCGAACACGTCGTAGGCGACCTTCTTGATGATGCGAGCCCGGGGGTCGTAGTTCTTGTAGACGCGATGTCCGAAGCCCTGAAGTCGACCCTTGCCCTCTTTGACCGAGGCGATGAACGGAGCCACGTTGTCGATGGTGCCGATCTCGGTGAGCATGCGAATGACCGCTTCGTTGGCGCCACCGTGGCGGGGACCATAGAGGGCAGCGGCAGCAGCGGCGCTGGCCGAGTAGGCATCAGCGTGCGAGGAGCCGACAACGCGCATGGCGGTGGTGGAGCAGTTCTGCTCATGGTCAGCGTGCAGGATGAACAGCACGTCAAGGGCGTGGGAGAGCACCGGGTCGGGCTTGAACTGAGGCTCGGCCACCTTCCACATCATCGACAGGAAGTTGGAGCAGAAGTCGAGGTCGTTGTTCGGGTACACGAAGGGCATGCCAACGCTGTGGCGATGAGCACCAGCGGCAATTGTGGGCATCTTGGCGATCAGGCGGATGATCTGCTTGTGGCGGCTCTCGGCGCCGAAGATGTCCTTCGCGTCTGGGTAGAAGGTGGAAAGAGCGGCAAGAGTGGATACGAGGATGCCCATGGGGTGGGCGTCATGATGGAAGCCCTCCATGAAACGCTTTCGCACGTTCTCATGGATGAACGTGTGGTAGGTGATGTCGTGCTTCCAAACCTCGAACTGCTCGGCGGTTGGCAACTCGCCGTTGATGAGCAGGTAGGCGACCTCAAGATACGTGGAGTTCTCCGCGAGCTGTTCGATCGGGTACCCGCGATAGCGCAGGATGCCGTTCTCGCCGTCGAGTTCGGTGATCGAACTGGAGGCCGCGGCGGTGACACCGAACGAGGGGTCGTAGAACCAGATGCCCGGCAGGAGCTTCGACCACTGGGTGGCGTCAACGCCACCGTTGGAGATCGGAACCTCTACGGATTCGCCGGTGCGGTTATCGGTGATTGTCACAGTCTCAGGCACGGGTCGATCCTAGTGGGCGAACTGGGCCACCGGAACCGTCTGATGCGTGGTTCATCGACCGTTCTCGAAACGTTGATCGATGCGCACAACTTCGGCCGCGCAGCCGGTGCGGGGATCTGCCTCAGAGGGGTGAGTTGTCGTGACTGCGCGGCACGATGGTTTCGCGCTTGTCCTCGAGGACGGAGAGTGCGGCAGCAAGTTCGCGTCGCGTGTCGGCGGGATCGATCACCGCATCGATGAATCCGCGATCAGCGGCGATGAACGGATTCAGCAAGCGAGCTTCGTATGCCGCCTCGAGCTCGAGCCGTTCGGCGACCGATGCCCGGCGATGAAGGATCTCGACGGCGCCCTTGGCGCCCATGACTGCGATCTCCGCCGATGGCCAGGCCAACGCGAGGTCATTGCCCATGCGTTTGGAGTCCATGACGATGTACGCACCTCCATAGGACTTCCGGAGGGTGACATTCACCCGGGGCACGGTGGCACGGGCGTACGCAAATGCCAACTGCGCCCCGTGACGGATCATGCCGCGCCATTCGAGGTCCTTGCCCGGATAGAACCCGGGCGTGTCCACGAGGGTGACGATCGGAATATTGAACGCATCGCAGAACGAGACGAACCGGGCGCCCTTCTGTGAGGCCGGGATGTCGAGCGTTCCAGCCAGCGCACAGGGTTGGTCGGCCACGAAGCCGACCGGACGCCCATCAATGGATGCGAAACCGGTCACGAGGTTCGGAGCCCATGCTGCGCGGAGCTCGAGCAGTTCGCCGTCGTCGACGATGGTGCGGATGACGGCGCGCACGTCGTAGCTGCCCGTGGCGGTGTCAGGGATGATTGCCCCGGCTTCGGGGGTGGAGCGATCAGCGGGGTCATTGGTCGGGATGCGTGGCGGTAGTTCGTCGTTATGCCCCGGAAGCAGGTCGAACAGTGCCTCCACAGCGGCATCGGCAGCAGCAGAATCGGCGACGACAAGAGCGGCGACACCCGTGACCCGGGCATGCATCGCCGCACCACCGAGTTCAACCGCGGTGATGGGCTCACCCGTGAACTGCCGGACCATATGTGGCCCAGTGACGAACGCATAGGCGTCCTGGGTCATGATCACGTGGTCGGCGAGGCCCAGCAACAACGCTGGCCCTGACACGGCTGGTCCGTCGACGGTCATGATCGTGGGCACGATCCCCGAGCAGGCCGTGAACGCCCTGGCCGCCTGGCCCCAGCCGTGCAGCGCCGCCAATCCTTCGCGGATGTCTGCTCCGGTCGACGCGATGTCGACCACCACCGGGAGTCGTTGCTGCAGTGCGGTGCGAGCGGCAGCGGCAATGGTTTCGCCGTCACGAGGAGTCAGCGCTCCTGCTCGTTCGGTGGTACCCACCCGAACCCGCATCACGGGGCGATCCCCATGGACGGTCGAGATGGTTTCGACCCCGGCCCGGACCACACCGGGCACAGCGGCGCGCAGCGAGACGAGTGTCCGTGGAGCGCGTTGTTCGGTCGGGGAGGGATCAGTCATCGCAACGATCTTCGGGGGAACTCGAGCGTACCGTCCTGCCTTGCCGCCCCCGGTTCGGATCTTTAGTGCTTAATCACTTGACTCACGGGTAACTTACGGGCATACTGTCAATACATCGCTGCGGCACTGTGAAGAGTCCCCCCTCTGATCGCTGCGGCTAGAGCCCACATCGGATCCCCCCTCTGATGGAGAAGCTCCTCCAATGCCGGCTCACTGAGTCGGCTTTGGTGTTTTTACGGGCACGTTCCGGGCGGCAGGTTTCACATGCGCATTTTCAGGGGAGCGTTCGCGGCCGCTGTTCTAGGGTCGGGCCATGGAGCGATCATCGGTCATCATCGAAGCAGCCATCAATGGCTTCACACCTCGGACCAAGAATCCGAATGTTCCGAAATCTGCCGAGGAGATCGCTACCGATGCACTTGCCTGCTTCGCAGCTGGCGCGGCGATCGTGCACAACCATGGAGCGGTGTTCGGCGATCCGGAAGCGGTCGCTGCCGAATACCTGGCCGGATGGGCACCGGTGTTCGCCGAACGCCCTGATGCACTGCTGTATCCCACCGCCAACGTGATCGATGGTGCGCTCGATGTCCGCCATCTCGAACTGTTGGCGGCAACCGACATCCTGCGTGTGAGTTTGTGTGATCCCGGTTCGTTGAATCTCGGTGACGTCAGCGCTGAAGGGATTCCCGTCGGATCATTCGTGTACACGAACTCCTTCGACAGCATCGCTGCGCAGATGGAGCAGGCCACGCGCGATCGCGTCGGTCCGAGCCTCGCCATCTACGAACCCGGATTCCTGCGCTGTGCGCTCGCCTGGTGGCGGGCCGGCCGATTGCCGCAGGGTTCGATGCTGAAGTTCTACCTCTCGACCGAACAGGGCTACATGGGAGCGCCGTTCGGTCTGCCACCTACGCGGGGCGGACTCGACGCGTATCTCGACATGCTCGACGATTGCCCTGTCCCGTGGGCGGTGTCAGTGGTGGGCGGCGACGTCGTGAGCAGCGGGATCGCCGAATACGCCGTGCAGCGCGGCGGCCACATCCACCTGGGGCTCGAATTCCACGCTGGCGACCGCACGCCGACGAACGCTGAACTCGTCACCGAAGCCGTGGCGCTGTGCGATCGACTCGGCGTACGGGTTGCAACTCCTGACGAAGCTGCCGAACTGCTCGATCTGCCACGTCGCTGAACAGGGGCTCCCGGTCCCAGACCAGCAGTGCCTCAGACCAGTTGCGTCTCAGGCGACGCGCTTTGCCGACGGCGAGCCAGGCGCCTTCGAGCGACAGATATTGACGGGGTTGTCCGCCCATTCGTTCGGAGGCAACACGTAGTAGGTGCCATCCGAGCAGGCCAACTTGTTGTTCTCCTCCTGGAACGTGCCACCGATGAGGTTGTCGTAGCCTGGAACAGTCCAGACATGGATCATCCACTGGGTCTGCTTGAGCATGAAGCCGCCGACCTGGGCGCATTGCTCGGTGGTGGCCTGCAGATCGGCACCGAACGGAGCGTCGACACCATCGGGCCCGCTCTTGAGGCAGATATCGGTGTGGCTGTGCCAGACATCGTTGGTTCCGACAAAACCAGTTGGTTCAACGGCGCTCACCGAGTAGTACATGAAGCCGACCAGCTCGGAGTCGGGATCGTTCCCGAAGTAGAGGAGCGACAGCGGATGTCGCAAAGCCTCCTCATCCATGACGCCCTTGGCGTTCAATTCAGCGGGGGTGCTCTTGGTGTAGTGGGAGCCCAAGCCGGGGGAGTACGGGCCTGCCTTCTTGTACCCGGCAGCCACAGCGGAGGCCACAGTCGGATATTGCAGTGCTACCTCGCGGGTGATGGCCAACTGCTTGTCCAGCGCCGCCTGGGTGACCGGATCGAGCGGGTTGTTCACGATCGGGTGATGATGGCCATTGCCCAGAAGTGAATATCCGTTGTCGTTCTCGGGCACACAGGCCGGGCCGGCGTGGTCATCGTGGCCATCAGCAGCAAGTGTGGTGGAGGTGGTGGTCGCTGATGAGCCAGCGGCGAGTTGGGGCTTGGGGGCGGCGATCTGACCCTTCGGACAGGCGTGGGCGTGATTGCTCGCGCTCTTGGAAGTGACAGCAGTGGTGGCGAACAGCAAGGTGGCGACCGGGATGATCGAGGCGAACACCATGGCCTGATGGTTCCAACCCGCCGTGGTTCGAGGCCGAGAGAGCGCGAGCGCCGAGAGTGCCACCAGCGCAACCTCGAGACCGACACAGGCCAGATCAACGAACGCGCGGGGTTCGGTGACACCCTGCATGGGTCCGAACGGGGCTCCGACGGTGCGGGTCACGACGTAGGCGCCGATGAACAGCACACTGGAGATGATGGAGCTGAGCAGCACCCAGCGGCGGTTGCGAACCAGCACGAGCGCAGCGATCGCCAGTTGGATCCATCCCGAGATCACGAACGCCACACCTTCGGCGGCCCATTCGGACATATGGGCGGGCACCATCGCGAGATGGATGGCCGCGGCACCGGCAGCGCACGCGGCGATGCTGGCCCGCAGCAGCGGCGCGAGGTCGTCACCGCTGCGCGAACTGGTGGCGTCGGTCTCGATTACATCGCCGATAGTGGCGGTGGATGCTTCGGTCACGTGGAGCCCCCTCTGCGTGATGTCACGGGCATTGCCCTGTGACGTATCTCACAGACGTTACTTCCTCGGAGACCGCCGGGCTCAGACGCCCTGACGCTGGCGGATGATGTTGAGCGCACCGCCGGCGCGGAACCAACCGATCTGCTCGTCGTTCATGGTGTGCAGACCTTCGAAGTCGATGGTGGTTCCATCCGGCTTCACGATCTGGCAGGCAACCGGAACATCCGGGGTGAGATCAGCCAGGCCGAGCACGTTGATGCGATCGTCCTCGCCGATGAGGTCATAGGTGGCCGGATCGGCGAACGTGAGCGGCAGCACGCCCTGCTTCTTGAGGTTGGTCTCGTGGATTCGGGCGAAGCTGCGGGTGAACACGACCTTGGCGCCACGGAAGCGGGGCTCCATGGCGGCGTGCTCACGAGAGGAGCCCTCGCCGTAGTTCTCATCACCGATTGCCACCCAACTCTGACCGGCCTCGTGGTAGTGCTTGCCGATATCGGGGAACGAGCGGGTGGAACCGTCGAGCTGATCCTTGCCCTGGCCCACGGCGTCGTTGAAAGCATTGACGGCACCGATGAACATGTTGCCCGAGATGTTCTCGAGATGACCGCGGTACTTGAGCCACGGGCCGGCCGCCGAGATGTGGTCGGTGGTGCACTTGCCCTTGGCCTTCATGAGGATGGGCAGACCGAGGAAGTCGTTGCCATCCCAGGCATCGAACGGCTCGAGCAACTGCAGGCGATCGGAGGTGGGTGACACCTTCACCGAGACATTCGAGGAGTCAGCGGGCGGAGCGATGAAACTGCTCTCGCCGGGAGTGAAGCCCTTGCCCGGCAGTTCCATTCCCTCAGGAACCGGAATGGTGACCGACTCACCTGACGCGTTGATGAGCGTGTCGACAGTGGGATCGAAATCCACCCGACCGGCGAGCGCCATGGCGACGACGGTTTCGGGTGAGGTGACGAATGCCAGCGTCGAGGCAAGGCCATCGTTTCGCTTCGGGAAGTTGCGGTTGTAGGAGGTGACGATGATGTTGGTGTCACCCTCGACGACATCGCTGCGCGACCACTGGCCGATGCAAGGTCCACAGGCATTGGCGAGAACCGTGGCACCGATGCGTTCGAGATCAGCGAGAAGGCCGTCGCGTTCGATGGTGGCGCGAACCTGCTCGGATCCGGGGGTGACCAGCAGCGGAGTCTTGGCCACCAGACCGTTAGCGGCGGCGAAGCGGGCGATGCTGGCGGCGCGGCTGATGTCCTCATACGAGGAGTTGGTGCAGGAACCGATGAGCGCTGAGGAGATCTCCATCGGCCATCCCTCGGCAGCGGCCTCGGCGCCGAGTTCGCTCACCTTGCGGGCACGGTCCGGGGTGTGCGGGCCATTGATGAGGGGCTTGAGCGTCGAGAGGTCGATCTCGATGACCTGATCGAAGTACGCAGCGGGATCGGCGAGTACCTCGTCGTCGGCCCGGAGGTGGGCGGCATGCGCGTCGGCGGCCGCCGCCACGTCGGCACGATCGGTTGAAGCAAGGTAGCGACCCATGGCGGCGTCGTAGGGGAACAGCGAGGTGGTGGCGCCGATCTCGGCCCCCATGTTGCAGATGGTGGCCTTGCCGGTGCAGGAGATGGATTCAGCGCCGGGACCGAAGTACTCGACGATGGCGCCGGTGCCACCCTTCACGGTGAGGATGCGAGCCACCTCGAGGATGATGTCCTTCGGTGCGGACCAGCCCGAAAGCGTGCCGGTGAGCTTCACGCCGATGAGTTTGGGCCAGCGCACGTTGAACGGATAGCCGGTCATGACATCGACGGCGTCGGCACCACCGACACCGATGGCGATCATGCCGAGACCACCGGCATTGGGGGTATGGCTGTCGGTGCCGATCATCATCCCGCCGGGAAATGCGTACTGCTCCAACACGACCTGATGGATGATGCCAGAGCCTGGCTTCCAGAATCCGATGCCGTACTTCGCCGAGACGGACTCGAGGAAGTCGTAGACCTCGGCATTGACATCATTGGCCACGGCGAGATCGATGCGCCCTTCGCTCTTGGCCTGGATGAGATGGTCGCAATGGACCGTGGAGGGCACCGCAGCCTCGGGGAGACCGGCAGTCATGAATTGCAGCAGTGCCATCTGCGCGGTGGCGTCCTGCATGGCGACGCGGTCGGGGTCGAGATCGGCATAGCTGCGTCCGCGCTCGAGTTCCTGGTTCTGCGGATCGCGCAGATGGTTGATGAGGACCTTCTCGGCGAAGGTGAGAGGGCGACCGAGGCGCTCACGGCCGAGGGTGACACGCTCGGCGAGGCGGCCGTAGACGGCGTTGATCAGTTCGATCGGAGTGTTGGCGGCAACAGCCATGGGGGAGCCTTTCTCAATGGTCGGCGACAATGCGTCCGCACGACTTCTTCGATCATAGACAACAGGCCTGCCGACCCCATCAGGCACTGTCTGGTGCCTGGTCAGGCGTTGTTCAGACCGGAGGGTCCGGTGTCGACCGTCGTGGTGGTGGTGAGTCGGTCGAGGATGTCCTGCATGAAGTTGGGGTTCCGCAGGATGAAGACCAGGTAGACGATCGAGATCACGATGCCGATGATGCCGAGCACGATGCCGGCCACGGCCATGCCATCACCCCGGCGCCAGCCGTTCGAAGCGGCGATGGTGCGGCGCGCTCGCACGCCGAAGATCACGGCGAGCGGGGCCAGCACGAACCCGAGGTATCCCGAGCAGGTCAACGATGTGATGCCGAGTACGAGCGAGGCGATAGCTGCCCCGGAGTTCTTGGGCATGGCGATCTGGGGTGGCGGCGCGGCCGGCCATGCCGGATTCACCGGTGCGGCCGGCACATTCGGTGCTGCTGGAGTGCCGGGCCAGGCCGGGTCGGCCAGTGCCGCTGGTTCCGGTGCCGTCGCAGGTGGTGGAGGGGGCAATTGGCTCTGGCCAGGAGCAGGAGCAGGCGGTGTCGGAGGCGGGGTCTGCTCGCTCGACTGCGGAAGGGGGTTGCCCCACGGATCGGTCATGGTGTGGCGAGGTTATCGGCGTCGGAGCAGGGCGAGCAGTCCGGAACCGACCAGCATCAGCGCCAGCACGGCAAGAAGATCGACCGGTGGTGGTGCGATCGGCCGTGAGGCCATCAGCGCCAGACCGGCGAGGACCATGAGCATCAGGTTTCGCACGATGTCGACCCGCGAGAGCGGTGTGCTCACCGTGGCACCGAAGCAGGCACATGGTGCGGTGACCCCCGCCCGGAGTCGGCCGATCAGGAAGGTGGTGAAGAACGCAAGGGTCACCATGGCAAAGATCGCGCCGACGGCAGGAACCACGAGCAGCAGGGTGACGAGTGCCAATTCGGCGAGCGGCACGAAGCGGGTGAACACACCGGGCCGCGGCAGACCCAGTGCCGTGAATTGCTCGAGTGTGGCCGGCAGGTCGCGCAGTTTTGCGACTGATGCTGTTGCGAAAAGTGCGGCCAGCACCACCGCAGCGCAATAGCCGACCCCAGCAGCGGTCATCAGATGAGGCCGATCTCGGGGATCAGACCGAAGGCCATGTGCGACGCCCACCGCTTCGGCGAGGCTCGGACCTGGCCCACGAGCGGCGCCACGAGGCGGCCGGTGGGCCCTGCAGCGATGGAGTGGTTCCAGCAGCAGCTCGGCGTTGGGCCTGCCACCAGTCGGTACTTTGCTCGTCGGCGACCATGGCCACCGCGCCCTCGATACGGCGGGCGAACGAGCGGTTGTCCTCGGTTGGCAGTGCCGTGATCGGGGAGCCGAACACCACCGTGGCCTCAGCTCTTTTTGGGAGTTTCGAACCCTTCGGCCACACCTCGTCGGTACCGATCAGGAAGACCGGAACTACAGGAACCCCGGCTTTGATCGCAAGGAACGCCGCTCCGGCGGTGAACTCCTGGGCCCAACCATCGGGTGAACGAGCGCCCTCGGGGAAGATCAGCATCGACCACCCTTCAGCGAGCAGTTCGAGCGAGGTATCGATCGCGGTGCGGGACACCTTTTTGCGTTCCACCGGGATCGCTCCGATGACGAGTGCCGAGAACGGCGAGGAGATGCGATTGGTGAACCAGTAGTCGGCAGCTGCTCCGATGAAAAGACGGTCGCGCCATGGCTCGGGAACGGCAGTCATCATGAGCGGGGTATCGGCATGGCTGCGATGATTGGCCGTGAAGATCACGGGGCCATCGATATCGGCAAGGCGGTCGGCGCCGATGATGGTGGGGCTGGCGAGGGCCTCGACGATGGGTTTGATCACAATGGTGCGCACGAGCAGACGGGCGAACCGCGCCGGATAGTTGCGGGCCCAGTCGGTGTCGTAGTTGGCACCGACCGTGCTGACCTTCTGTTCCTTGTGCACACCAGCGGGAACGGTTGGTTCGCGAAGGACTGAGCGGGCGATTCGGCCGACCGACGCGCTGGTGCGACCAACCGTGTTGGCAACAACGCGGTTGATGGGGAGTCGCTTCATGACCGATGTGGTCTGCGAACGGTTGATGGGCATGCGGGCCATGAGCGCAGGCCTCAGTGCACGTCGGCCATGAGAATGGGCGGATTGTGGATGTGCGTGATGGTTGCGTCGCGTCCCACCACATCACTGGCCATCTCGAGTGCATCCTGCAATGTGCTGGCCGGCTTGAACCCGAGTCGGCGAACAGCACGGACATCGCCACCGACGATGATGACCTGGCCCAGATGCTGCAGGGCATGCGAGCACCAGTACCACATGTAGAACGGATGCACGCCGTGATAGGCGTGGCTGGTCCGGTAGAGATGTCGGTACCACTCGTCCTCGGCGAACGACTTCTCGAACTCAGCCTCGATGCGGATCGGATCGGTGGTCTCCGACAGCACCTGCTCGAAGAAGTCGATGTAGCTGGGATGGTGGACAGGGTGGAATTCCCATGGTGTGGGGTGACTCATGATGAGCACACCGCCTTCGCGCACCGGCGGCTTCCCGCGGTACAGGTTGAAGAAGTACCCGAGGCCCAAGCACGCCACCAAGATCGGATTCAGGATCGAGTTGACGTTGTAGGGGCTGATGTAGGGAAGCCCCATGGTCATGATGTCGGTCTGTCCCTCGACCGGAACAAGATGCTGTTTGTAGACGTTCGCAGTAGTGAGTTCGTGCACTGCCTCGACCTCACCGGCTTGCACTGATGTCATAGCGTGCGGTGCTTGCCAGTTCTGGAAGATCTGTCGGCGGGTGCGTTGCGGCATGAGATCAAGAGCGGTCTTCATGCCGGCCATCGAGATGCGATCCGAGAGACTCCATTCCCATTCGCGCTTCTGCAGCACGCTCATCGGGCCTTCGGTGCCGAACACGTTGTTGTTCATCGTGGTCTCGATCTGGAAGACCTTGACCCCGGAGTCCTTGAGCACCTTGCCCATGCGCCAGTTGGCCGAATGCAGCTCGGACGCATGGCGATCCATGAAAGAACGGGAGTGCTGCATCGTACGCACATTGTGGTGATGACGCAGGGAGCGGTAGCTGGCGAGACCGGTGGCGGTGGACTTCCAGCCGCCATCCATGGAGACGAGATTGATGTTGACGTAGATGATGAGATCGCTCTCCGCAGCCCGCTTGTTGATCTCGACCTCCTCGCCCTTCTCGGTGGTGCCGATGAACAGGAGGTTGTCGGGGTCCTCTGCGTCATGGTTGAGCAGCAGACCCTGGGGTGCGAACGCGTCGTACACACGGTCGCCGACGGCGTGACGAAGCTCCGCTTCGGTCATACGTCGGTGCAGCGCGAGAGCGGCGATGAGCATGACATCGTCGACACCTGCCGCCGCGGCTAGTTCGAGCACGGCCTCGATGACGCGCTGACGGATGTCGGGTCGCTTCATCGGGGGAAGTGGGAGTGAGATGTCGTCGAACGCGATGGTGAGTTTCATGCCCGGCTTGAGCAGTGCCGTGAGCGGTTCGCTGTCACCGATCGGGTTTACCAACGCGTGGCGGATGGCGGCGTCGGGGTTCTTGAGCGGCTCGATGGGTTCGGCCGGATAGATGACGCGGCTGCGGCCGGCGGGGAGCCGTTCGAGTCGGAATCCCTCGCCGTGGTGGAAGAGGATCGGGGGTGTCGAGCGATCGACGTCGAGTACGAACCCTGGTCTAGGCACGGTTACGTTCCTTTTCGTTGCGGAGATCGAAGGCGATGCGAACTGCGCCGCGGGCGCCAGCGGCCGCAGCATGGGAGATTGCGGTCTCGAACTGCGAGAGGGGATACGTGGCGCTGACAAGGCGACCGAGATCGGCTGCCTCGACAAGCTCGAAAGCAAGGTCGAATGTGCGGTGACGCTGGCCGGTGGGGAGGGTCTCGGTGCCATAGGCGTAGGCGCCGGCGAGTGTGATCTCCCGCTGCCAGAGTCCGGTGAGGTCGACCGAGACCTGACCGGGCATGCCGACCATCGTGATGCGGCCCTTGGGGCGCACGACGCCGAGTGCCTCGGTGAGGCTTTCCTCGCTGCCCACGCAGTCGATGACATGGTCGGCACCACCGGTGAGCCGGATGATGTCGCCATCGCCGAGTGCGAGAGAGCCGCTGGCCCGACGAACGGCGCGGGTGAGTTCATGCGGGAGCACCACGGAATCCGCGCCGAGTTCGAGAGCGAGGCGATGTTGGGTTGGGTGCTTGGCGACCGCCATGATCGTGCAGGGCCGCCCGAAGCGCCGGAGTGCGGCGATGGTGAGCAGGCCGAGCGCACCCGAACCGAGCACCACCACGAGGTCGCCCTCGGCAACATCGGCGGCCAGTGCACCATGCACGGCGCATGCGGTGGGTTCCACCATGACGGCGGCTTCGTCGCTGAAGGTCTCGGGTACAGCGTGCAACTGGCTGACATGGGCGATCATCCGGGTGGACCAGCCTCCACCGGTGTCGCAGCAGAAGCCGCTCTGCAGGCCCGGCTCGATGGCGCCGAACGCGATGCGTTCGCAGTTACCGAGATCGCCGCGGGCGCATGCCGCACACATGGGATCGATGCCCCGGGTGACGCAACCGAGGACGGGTTCGATGACAACGCGCCCGGCACCGAGGTGACCGATGGGCGTTGGCAGATCGGCAACCACTTCGTGTCCCGGCACGAAAGGGAAGGACACGATTGGCTCGAAATAGCGGGAACTACGGGCATCGATGGTGGCGAGATCGGAGCCACAGATACCGGCGAGGCGGGGGAGCACTTCGACCCAGTCATCGCCGGGAAGTCGGGGTGGATCGATATCGCGCAGGCGCAACGGGCCGACTTTGGCGCCGCCACCCGGGCTCAGACGGCTGGCAAGGTTGGCAGCCGCGAAACGAGCGATGCTGCGTTCGAAACGGAGTGCCTTCATGCCCTACCTCCTGGCACGAGCGGATTGGCGAGACCGCCGGTGCGACCGCGTCGAGGGCCGATCGGGATGAGCGTTCGGGGCGCACCCGGGGACTTGGCCCATTGCTCGACGAGCCAACCGCGTTTGCGGGCGAGTGTGGCGAGGCGGGTTTCGGGGTTCACGGCTACGGGGAATCCGACAGCTTCGAGCATGGGGAGATCAGAGGTGGAGTCGGCATACGCAACACCTTCACCAACATCGAGGCCGTATTTCTCTGCGTAGTCGAACAGCACCTGGGCCCGGCTCTCACCGGTGGGCGGCACCGAGCGCAGTTCTCCGTTGTAGACGCCCCGATCAACAGCCATTTCAGCGGCGATGATGTCGTCGAAGAGCGGCTCGAGTGGTTTGACCACGAAGCTGAGAGCTCCGGTGATGAGCACCGTGCGATGGCCGGCGGCGCGATGCGCCCGTACTCGACGGATCGCCGCTGGGAAGGATTTGGCGATGATGAGTCGGCTGAACATCTCAGCGGCGTCCTCGTCGATCTGCTCAACCGGGGCGCCGTCATAGCGGCGGTAGAACATACGTAGGAAGTCGCTGCGGTCCTTGCGATCCAGCGAGAGCAGCGACGGACCTTCACTGAGTAGCGAAGTGGCGAACTTGATCCGCTCGGAGCGGGGCAGGCGTCGTGTGGCAAGGAAGGCGTAACTCGTGACCACGTTCGAGGCGATGAGTGTGTTCTCGAGATCGAACGCCGCGAAATGACGCTCGGGAGCGAGTACCTGAGCCCGCAGGCGTTGTTCGCGGGTGGGACCGACCTTGCCGCCGGGGGTGGTGCGCACCCGTGCCTGTTTGACCACCGAGGGGAGATGGATCTCGCGCACGAACGAGTCCCACTCGATGACCCGGGGATCGAAGCAGAAGTCGCGCTGGTCGTCGGCGCTCTGTGCGTCCCAAAGCGCAATGAGTCGGTCGAGTCCGTAGATGGCCTCGCATTCGGCATAGGCGCCGTAGATCTCGACGTACCCGAGCGCGCGTTCGGCTTCTTCGCGTTTCTCCTCGAGGGAGGTGCCGAACTCGGCCTGCTTGCCCCGCAGAGGGAGTGCTCCGAGCACCGATTCCGCTCGGCTGAGTGATTTCGTGGCCCGACGAAGCTGATCCTTCACATCGCCCCGGCCGGAGAACTTCCACTTGGGGACCATGATCGGCTGACCCTTGGTGTCATAGAGCGGATGCTCGCCGAACCAGTCGCTCACGAGATCGACGAGGCGTCGGTAGTGCAGCGGATTGCGCGAACCGGAGGCGACCTGGATGACTTCGGGTTCGGGTTCGGGTCCCTTGGCGGCCACCGCGATGATGGCGGCGGACACGAGATCAACGGGGATCACATCGACGATGCCCTCGGGCACGCCTGGGAACTGCTTGAGCAGGCCGCGGGCGTAACTGATGATGATCGGCTCGGCCATGCGAAAGCCGCGGATCCAGCCCGGGACCGGTTCGGCAAGGGCGGATTCGATGATGGAGGGTCGCACGATGCTGACGGGAACGGCGCCGCGGTTCTCGATCAATGCACGTTCGCCGAGCGCCTTGGAATAGGCGTAGGCATCGGGCCAACCTAGCGAGCCAGCGCGGGCTCGACCGGTTTCGACCATGCGGTCCGACACCCACTTGATGCGCAGGGCTTCGGTCTTCTCGGCGAGCAGGGGAGTTCCGGCGGCGCCGAGTTCGCGATGGGCTCCGCCCCGGAACTGCTCGAGTTTCTCGGGCGTACGACTTTCGGCATCGGCGTCGCGTCGGGCCCGACGGGCACCCTCGACCTCGCCCCGCCAGTCGACGTCGACGAAGAACGGACTCTCGTCGACGAGGATCTCCGGGGCGTTCCCTCGACGGTTGCCCGCCACGTAACAGGTGGACACCGCAACGAGATGTGGGGCGACGCCGAGCTCGTTGCACAACTGAGCAATGCGGGTCGGGCCCATGAGGTTGACCTCGACCGCCGAGTCGAGCGGGGAGTCGAAGCTCACGGTTGCTGCGGAATGAATGATGGTGTCGCAGGACGCGAACAGTTCGCGCCCAGTGGCGTCGAGCCCGAGACCGTCGCGTCCGACATCGCCGGCCACGGCCGTGATGCGCCGCGCGGCCATCTCGGCGAATCCCTCTTTGCCGAGTTCGGCTCGCAGTCGATCGAAGGCGTCGTTCTTGAGGATCTCGCGGGCCAAGCGTTGCTCGACGGTCGAGCGGCGGCCGGCGCGCACCAGAAGCACGAGTTCGCAGTCGGGAACCGAGCGCAGGAGGCGTTCGAGCAGGTTGGTGCCGAGGAAGCCGGTGGTGCCGGTGATGAAGAGGCGTTTGCCGGCGAGGGAGTCAGCGATCACGGGTGAATGTTTACCACTTGGTAAGTGAATCGTCTAGGATGAGGGTGTGGCCGCCACCGTGACTGCATCTTCCAAGACGGAACGCCTGCCCGGATCCCGGGCCGAACGCACCCGGGAGACCGAGAATCGCATCCTGGCGGCCGCCCTCGATTCCTTCGGCACCGCTGGGTACGACGCCACATCTCTCGATGCGTTGGCCGCGGGATTGGGCCTGTCGAAACAGGCGATCCTCTATCACTGGCCTTCAAAGGCAGCACTCCTCGACGCCGTGATTGATCGGGCGTGTTTGGATCTCGTCGTCGAGTTCGACGGAGTACTTCGCGATGCCGGTGAAGGTTGGGAACGCATCGAGGCCATCGTGCGGTCAGTGTTCCGTGTGACCATCCGCCGGCCCGAGTTGTTGGGGTTCGTGCGCGAGGTCAGTCGACTGGGCGGCGATGCCGCAGCGCGCATCTCCGCCGACCTCGAGCCCTTCGTGGCGCGCGCCCGCGGGTTCCTGCAGCGCGAGATGGATGCGGGACGGTTCCGGCGTTGCGATCCGGGCCTGCTGTTCGTCAGCGCGTACTCGGCCGTGCTCGGTGCGGCCACCGAGGTCGAGGTGCTGCGCGCTGTTGGCTTCGAACCCACGGCACGCTCCACCGTGGTGCGTCGACGGGAACTGCTGTCATTTCTACGCGCCGCGATCGTCGAGCCCTGACGCTGGCCGATCGGGGCGCGACGCACTCCTTCGGTTCTATTTCCGCCCAGCGCGTTCGAGGGCGAGACCAACTAGTTCGTCGATGAGCGCCCGATACGGCAGGCCACTGGCCTGCCACATCTGCGGATACATGGAGATGGGCGTGAAGCCGGGCATGGTGTTGATCTCGTTCAGGAGTAGGCCACGCCCGTGTTCCTCGTAGAGGAAGTCGACCCGAGCCAGACCCTCCGCCCGGTACTCGCGAAAGACCTGCACCGCGAGGATTCGCGCCTGTTCGGTGATCCCGGTCGGCAGATCAGCCGGGATATGTAACTGGGCAACACCGTCGTTGTACTTGTCGTCGTAGTCGTAGAAGTCGGCGCCGGGCACGATCTCTCCGGGAACCGAGGCACGTGCAGAGGTCGTGTGTCCGAGCACTGCGATCTCGATCTCGCGGGCGATGACACCCTCTTCGAGCACCAGCCACTCGTCGAACTCGAGGGCACGATCGATGGCGATCTCGAGGGCATCGAGGTCAGCGGCCTTCGACACGCCGATGGATGAGCCCATGTTCGCCGGCTTCACGAAGATGGGGAACCCGAACTCTTCGACGGCGGAGGCGAGGACAGTCGCTCGCTCATCGCCGCTGACATCACTTCGGTGTACGCCCATCCAGCGGGTCTGCGGGAAGCCGACGGCGGCGGCGAGTTGCTTGGCGGCCACCTTGTCCATGGCGAGGGCCGAACCGAGCACAGCGGATCCGACATAGGTGACGCCGGCGACCTCGAACAGACCCTGCATGGTGCCGTCCTCGCCGTTCGGACCATGCAGCAGCGGCAGCACGACAACATCGGGCTGGGTGAGCAATGCGTACGGATCGACGACCGGCCCTTCGACCAGAAGAGCGTCCGGCAGGGCGTCGGGCCCGAGAGCGAGTGCTGCGAGCGCGGCGTCGGCACGATGCCAGATGCCGGCACGGTCGATACCGATGGCGTCGATGGCGTAGCGAACCGGATCGATGGCGGCGAGCACGTGCCGGGCAGTGACCCGGGAGACGTCGTGTTCGGCGGAGCGCCCACCGAACAGCACGATGAGGGGGATGCGAGTCACGGCGACGACCGTAGTCCCCGATACGGTTGGCGAGGTGAGGTTCCGAGCCACCGAGATCGCCGATGCCGTGGGCGGAACGCTGGTCGGTGACGACGTCGACACCGTTGGTGCGACTATCGATTCCCGGGCCCTGCGAGCCGGGCAATTGTTCGTGCCGATTCGGGGCGAGCGTGATGGTCATGACTTCATCGGGGCGGCGATCTCCGCCGGGATGGCTGCAACATTCACCGCCCGCAATCCGGTGGACGGCATCACCTCGATCGTCGTTGAGGATCCCGAGGCGGCGCTGAGCCGCCTCGGCGGGTTCGCCCGCACCCGACTCGGTGATCGAGTGGTGGGTATCACTGGTTCGGTGGGCAAGACCTCGACGAAGGATCTGGTCACGTCAGTACTGGCGCGCAGCTTCACGGTGTCGGCCAGTGAGCAGAGTTTCAACAATGAACTCGGTGTGCCGCTCACGCTGGTGAACGCCGCCGACGACGCTGCAGTCACCGTGGTCGAGATGGGGGCGCGCGGAAGTGGTCACATCGCTGCGCTGTGTTCCGTAGCGGTTCCCACCATCGGCGTGGTCACTGCGGTCGAGTTGGTGCACCCGGAGTTCATGGGTGGTCTCGATGACATCGCGCGCACCAAGGGCGAATTGATCGAGAGCCTTCCGGCCTCCGGAGTGGCGGTGCTCAACGCTGATAACGAGCGGGTCTGGGCCATGCGATCACGTACCGGCGCCCGGACCATCGGGTTCGGATTCGTCAAAGGTGATCTCCGGGCCACGGCGCTGTCGCTCGACGAACAACTGCGGCCGCGTTTCCGTCTGGATTCCGACTGGGGCCGCGCCGATGTGGTGCTGTCGGTTCGGGGTCGCCACCAGGTCAACAACGCACTCGCCGCTGCTGCGGTGGCCCTGGCCTGCGGCGTCGATCTCGACGATGTCGTTGCCGGCCTCGCAGTCGCCGAACTGTCACCATGGCGCATGGAACTGCGCACCACTGGCACGGGTGCTCGGGTGCTCAACGACGCCTACAACGCCGGGCCGGCCTCGATGGAGGCCGCGATTCGTTCGCTCGCCCAGCTTCCCGCCATTCGCCATACCGCCGTGCTCGGTTTGATGGCCGAACTGGGTGACGAGAGCGAAACGGCCCACCAGCGGATCGCCGAGGTGGCCGCCGAACTGGGGGTACGCATCATCAGCTTCGGCGAGGCGGACTACGGCGCTGTCAGCGATGACGGCGCCGAGGTCGCCATCGGCCACGCCGCGGACATCGCGGAGGCCGTGGCCATGCTCGGGGAACTCAACGATGGCGACGCAGTGCTGGTCAAGGGAAGTCGTGTGGCCGGCCTCGAACGGGTGGCCGCAGCGCTACTCGACTGATCAGGCGAACTCGCCGGCATCGGGCGAATCTTCACGCTGGGAGCGCCATTCGTCGAGCAGTGATCGCCGTTCTTCGGGTGGTCGGAGATCAGCGAACCAAGCGAGGAACAACGCGAACGCTGCTCCGAAGTAGATGACGGTGTTCAGTGTGGTGAGCGAGATGATCCAACCAGCGAGGAGGCCGCTCACCGGAACGGTGCCACCGAACGCCATCATCCAAACTGCGCTCACGCGACCGCGGATCTGGTGGGTCAGGCGTGATTGGAACACCGTCGAAAGTGAGGTGACTGCGGCGAAGTAGCAGAAGCCGAGCATGAACACCACGGGAAACGCTGGCAGCCCAGACTCGAGAGAGACGAAGGTGGCGAGGCAGAGACTGAAACCGGCGAGTGCGAATCGGACCACGATGGCGAGATTCCGGCCCGAGAGGAACGTGCCGATCGAAAGTGCGCCGACGACGGCGCCGAAACCGAAGGTGGCGTAGAGGAAGCCGTAGGTCGTGCTCTTGGCAGCGATGTGCAGATCCTGCTCGGCAATTGCCGGGAACACGACCACGAACGGCATGCAGAGCAACGAGAACATGAACACGGTGGCCACTGCCCGGCGCACGACCGGCTCGCGTCGGACGAACCGGAATCCCTCGGCGATCCTTTGGAACGGCCCCTCGTCCTGGGTCTTGGGGAACACCGGAACCTTCACATAGGTGATGCCGACCATGATGAACAGGTACGTGGCGGCATTGAGCACGAACACCCATGAGGCGCCGATGGCCACATAGAGGATTGCGCCGATTGCGGGACCCACGACTCTGGACACATTCATGCTCACTGAGTTGAGCGAGATGGCACCGGCGAGATCTTTGGGTGGCACCAGCGATGGGGTGACTGAGAGGAAAACGGGTCCGGACAGCGCGGCGCCGGTGCCGACGGCGGCGACTGCGGCCAGCAGCAGCGGTTCGGAGAAGCTGTCGGTGCGGGTGATCCAGGCGATGGCGAGTGAGCCGAGCAGTTGTTCGAATGACAACCAGAAAATGAGCTTCTTGCGGCTGAACATGTCGGCGATGACGCCACCGAGGGTGGCGAACACCAATTGCGGAACAAGGTTGGCGAAGCCGATGAGGCTGACCAGCCACACGCTTCCCGTGACCGAATACACGTAGGCGGCGAGGATGACGTTCTGCATCCAGGTGCCGATTCCGGAACCCAGAGCACTGAGCCACATGGTGCGGAAGTTGCGATTCCGAAGCGCGGATCGGACTGCTGAGACCTCAACTGTTCGATCGCCGTCGAGGGCGGCCTCCTCGGCCTCCTCGAGCACGAATTGTTCTGGCTCGGAGTCGGATCCGTACGGCGGATCGAGGGGGGCGTCGTCGGGGGGTGTCATTGCGCCATTGAGGGTACGACCGTGACCGGCCTTCGGACGAACCAGTACTAGTGCGCCACCACCCGGGCAGTGGCCTCGGCGTGCACCGGCACCGGGTCGGATGCACCCGGAAGCGCTCTGGCGAAGATGTGCTCCACGGTGCCCTCGAGCCGCACGGTGACGGATCGGTCCGGGTGGATCACGATCGTGGGTAGCGAGGTGAGGTGATTGAGAATCCCCTTGGCGTAGAGCACTGCGTACACAGCCTCTCGAACCCGTTGGGGATCAAGTCGGTAGCCGGACCCCGAACGGAAGGCATCTTCATCGAGTCCGACGGTGACCGCATCATTCGCGGCATCGGTGGCGGAACTCAACAAGGAACGCTGGCCAACCCGGATCGCAGTGAGATCAACGGCGATAGCGCCGAGCACGAGCAGGATCATGAACGCCGCCGGCATGAGCATGAGCACGCTCCCGCGCTCTCCGTTCGCTCGTTCGGGTCGTGACATCGGCATCAACACGTTGCCTCACCATCGACGCCATCGCGAAAGGGGTCGACGACTTCGGTCTGACGGGACACAACGTCGAAGGCATGGCCGAACCCACCGATGTAGGGAAGCACCAGCAGCGGAACTTCGTGGTGGACCGTGACCATTGCCAAAGAGCATCGCTGCCACCCGCGCCCGCCAACGGTTTCGATATCGACTTTCGTCGAGAATGGCGAGCGGCCGTATCCGACAATGGCGGCCGCAGCGGCGCTCACCGCTCGGTCGCGGGCCTCGGTCGCCGACGGTGATTCGACGTAGGCCCGCACACCCTCCCGAGCGGCCGTGGTCGTGGCGAGTTGAGCATCGACGACACCCCACGCGTTGGCCACGAGCAACATGCCCACGATGAACATCAGGATGCCGAAGGGCAGCACCTCGATACCGGCTACCTGTCCGCTGTCGCCGGTGGCCCGGCGCAGTGCGGTTCGCTGTGGGACCGTGTTCATCGTGGTCGCTCCACCCGAACCCGCACGGTTCGACTGATGGGATCGGGGCCGGCACCGCGCAGTGCGTCCCAGAGGAAACCCGGTGGTTGGGCCCGCACGGTGAGAGAGATGGTGTCGGTTGAGGAACCCGCCCAGTCCAGACTCACGTGCTCGCCGAACTGACCGAGATGCGTCCGAACAGTGCGTTCGGCCTGCTGGCGGGCGAGAACCACCGAGGTGAAGTCATCGTGCTCGACCCTTGCGCCTGCGACCTGGCGGGCACCTTCGTAGGCAGCGTCGGTAACCGCCGAGCGGGCGAACAGGGCGAACAACGACTGCACGGCGAACAACAAGAGGGCGAGCAGGACGAGGAGCCCGGCGATCGATCCGATGAGCCCCCCGCCCCGATCGTTCATCTACTTGCCGATCTGGGTGATCTTGGTGTTGGTGGTGGTCTGCGTGGTCTTCCACATCTGGTTGAACCCCACCCACATGGCGGCCCCGAGGAAGGCCATGATCAGGATGGCGATCGCTGCGGAGATGACTCCCTCGCCCCGATCGCCCTTGAACCGCGATCGCATCGCGTTTCGGATGAAGGTCTGAAGTGTGCGGTTGGTGATGTTCATCGTTGCTCCTTGGTTGTGTCGGGTTGGTTCATGTGAGTTGGTGCAGCTGGGATGGTTCGGTGCTGATGATGTGACGGGTCGCTCAGGATGTGGTGAAGAGTCGAATGGCCTCGAGGAAAGGGACTGCGAGGAACAGGACGCCCGGAATGAGCGTGGCCACGGTCACCGGGATCCAGACCTGCTGGGCCCGGCGTTCGAGTTGCTCGATGAGTTCGCGGTGCACCTCCGCCCGGGTAGTTCGGGCCTCCTCGGTGATCAGCGCTCCGAGGTCGGTGGCCTCCCGGTTGAGCGCGAGGACTGCCAGCAGTCGGTCAAGTGCGGCCACTCCGGCGAGGTCGGCCCATTCGCGCAGGGCCGTAGATTCGTCGACACCCTGTTGGAGGCGCCCCACGACGATTGCGAGATCACGTGAGACCGCGGCATCGCTGCGATCGGCGATCCGGGTCAGGGCCTGGCCGAGCGAGTGCCCGGCCGAAAGCAGCATCCCGAGTTGTTCGCTCACGATCGGCAGCTCGAGGAAGATGCGTCGCTTCCACTGCTCGGATCGGTGTGCGAGTTGCTGTTCGATGATGAGGAAACTCACCAGTGACGCCGTAGCGCCGGCGAGCACCATGACAGGCGCGGGAACCCCCGCCGCAACGGTGAGCATGACGACCACTGCTCCGGCAGCGATGGAGCGTGCGACCTGACGGCTCCTGAACTCCGTGGCGCTGATCGTGGCGTGAACACGCAAAAGTCGGTTGCCGAGCGGCTCGGCAACACCGAACATCGACGCGACGCGATCGCCGTAGCGCTCGGCTGCGGGGGGGAGCCAGGAGCGCAGGAAGCCGAGAAGTCCAATCGATTCGGCACTGACCCCACCGCCGCTGCTCGTTGATGAGGGAGTTCCGGACCGTCGGATCGGTGTTCCGGTGAGATGGGGACGTAGACGGTTGGTGAGCGTCGGGCGTCGGAACCAGCGGAGCTCCCCGAGGACGAGGGTCGTGCCGGTCCAGAGCACCAGGGCAACTGGGACGATGATGCGGATCATGAGCGGAACACCCGTTCCTCGATGGGCAGACGCAGCATGTGCCCGGCCCAGACCCAGCACCCTGCCGTGACGGCAATGGCGACCAGAACCGCCCATTGGCCGATCGGGGTCTGATAGGCGGATCGGCCGGTGCCGACAGCAAGTCCAGCTGCAGCCATTCCGAGCGGGACGAGCAGCACGAACCTCCGGGCGAACCGGACCCCGGCCTGGCGTGCTCGCGCCTCTCGGCGATGACGGGTATCGATCCGCCGATCCTCGGCGAGGGCGATGAGTCGACGGTCAAGATCAGCTCCGCCGAGTTCGGCGGCGATGAGAAGCGTTTCGCACACGCTGTCACAGGTCGGATCAGCCAGCGCCGAGCGCAGAACCATCAGCATTCGTTCAAGGTCTGTGTTGAGCATCCATTCCCGGGACGCTTCGGCGAATGCTGGTCGGAGTTCGACCGGAGCCGTCGTGCCGACTTCGAGAAAGGCCTGCGGTATCGATCGACCAGCTGCCGCCGTGAGCACACGCAGTTCATCGATCATCCGGGGCCAGGATTCCTGTGCAGCCGCGAGTTGCTGTTGACGTCGCTGGCGCGCCGCTGTGATCGGGAAGGTGGCGGCGAATCCTCCCCCGGCGATGGCTGGGAGCGGCGAACCGAAGATCGTCAGACACAGCGCTACGCCCAGAGTGAACGAGCAGCACGTGCTCATGAGCAGTTGTTGCGTCGAACGCTGAATGAGGAGACGGCGGATCTTCTCTCCGGTTGGTGTTCGCCATGGCGGCACCGGGACCGCTTCATCCGAGTCCCGAAGGTGCGGACGCAACAGAAGGGCGGCCCCGCCGGCAGCCATGAGCGCACTGATGATCGCAATCATGGGGCGACCTCCGTCGAGGAGCGCAGCAGGTCCGGGAAATCGACGCCATGCGTTGCGAGTTGCCCGGTCAGTCGCGCGGGCACCGAGCCGGTCCAGCGCAGTGTGCCGTCCGAGCCGGTTTGGAACAGGTCGGTGACGGTGAACGCTGCACGTTCGGAACTTGTCGTGAGGTCCTCGACCGCCAGGATTTCGCGAACCTTTGGACCTCCTGGGGTGCGCTCGCTGAACACCACGAGGTCGATGCATTCCGCCACCAGAGTGGTGAGCGCGGAATGGGGGAGATTGCGAGCGGAATCCGAAAGTTCAGCAAGGAAGCGGAGTCGGGAGAGCGCGCCACGGGCATTCGCTGCATGCACCGTGGTGAATCCGGTGACGCCGGACGACAGTGTGAGCAGGAGCGGCAGCGCCTCTCGGTCGCGCACTTCGCCGACAACGGCGACGTCGGGCGCCATACGCAGAAAGCCACTCACAAGTCGGCGAAGATCGATTCCCGGACGATCGGATCGAGCTGCCCGGGTCTGCATGCTTGCCACGTTGGCCAACGGGGCATCGATCTCGAAAACCTCCTCCGCCGTGACTACTCGCAGTGCAGGGTCGAGCTCACCGAGGCAGCAGGACAGCAACGTGGTCTTGCCCGAGCCGGGAGCACCAGCGAACACCACGGACGCTCCACCGCGAACAGCCGCGGCGAGGCAGTGCGCTGCTCTAGGAGAAAGCGTTCCCTTGGACACCAGTTGATCGAGTCGGGTGAAGGCCACGCCGGTGAAGCGACGGATATTGACCATGCAGTGCCCGCCCCGAGCGATGTCGCCGTGCACGATGTGGAGGCGTGAACCGTCGTCGAGTTGGGCGTCCTGAAGGCCCTCGGTTGGGTCGAGTTTTCGGTGACTCCCCGACGAGTCGTCGAGCAGTTTCGTGAGCGTGCGAAGCACATGGTCGTCGTCGTGGAACGTCTCGTGGTGATATCCGTTCACTCCGCTGTGACGCTTGACGAAGATGTCTGAGGGTGAATTGATTTCGATTTCCCAGACATCGGGATCAACCAACAGTTCGGTGAGCGGCCCGTACTCGGCGAGATTGCGCCACGCCCGGCGGGCAATTGCTCCGGGATCGGCAATGGGAGCCGAACGCACGCCGTGAACTGCGTCTGCCTGCCAGGTTTCGATCGCGTCATCGATGAGCGAGCGAAGAGCGAGGCGGCCTTCGTCAGTGGCCATATCGACAGCGATGGACCGAGCTCCGCTCTGGACGGTGCGCTCGATCTCGATGAGCGGCTTCGTCGTCATGACGCGATTCCCAATGAACCGGGGGCGATCGGAAGGGGGTCGGAGGTGGCGGGGGTGGACCACCCCGACCCGAGAACCGGCTCCACGATCGAACGGAGCGAAGCCGCGAATGACCCTGGAAGTGGTCGCGCATCAAGCATGAGGCCGTCGAGTCCTTTCGGGAGTTCTACGAACGCCGTTGGCGGGGGAGCGAGCGACGGGCGCCGTTCACGGATCAACTGATCGACACTGCGTCGGATCTCGCCGGGGCCCAGCACGCTGCGACCAGAGAGGAGCACCACGACCCGGATCCGGTCGACAGCGACGCCGAGCTCAATGAGATCTGTGACGATGCGCAGGAGTCTGCTGACACCGACGAGGTCCGGCCGTCCCGTGACCAGGACTGCATCTGCGGAAGTGATGATGATGCGGCTGAGGGCATTGCGATCGCTGATATCGAACGAACCGGTTTCGGCCTCACCCTCGAGGTCGGGGTCGACATCGGCGACGAGGAGTTGGCAGGTCTGGCGAAGTGAGGTGATGGCTGAGCGAACGGCGTGTGTGCTGAGCGAGGTCCAGTCGCGATGACGGCGCAGCCCGGGGACGAGGGTGAACGGATGATTGGGGCATTGGTGGAGGAAGCTGCGGAGATCCTCCGGCTGGGGCGTTGCGAGTCGATGGGCCTCGACGAGCTGTTGGAGCGCCGGGACAAGTTCTGTGCTGCCGAGCATGAGAGCCAGCGATCCGTCGAGGGAGGCATCGACCAACGTGACCTCGAACGTGGAACTGAAACCTTGGGCAAGCGCTATGGCTGCGGTGGAGGTTCCCGTTCCTCCACCTCCCACGACCGCTACAAGTGGAGCGAGAGGAGTGGGCGGCGCTCCCGCCGCTTGGATGATCCCGATCGGCTGTGGTTCCGGTTGATGACCGAGCTCGTTCTGACTGGTCGGCTCAGCGTAGGTTCGCAGCACATGGAGTAGAGCTTCGGCGTCGAACGGATCGGTGATGGTTCCGCTCGCCCCGAGTGACTCCCAATCGCGTCGGGTGATGCCCTTGGAAACGACGATCGGGGCAGAACCGTTCTCGTGAGAGGCCATCAGAAGATCGCGATCAAGACCGACCGTGGACTCGTCGATGAGTGCCGCTGAGAATCGCTGCATCGAGCCGATCCGTGCCCGCATCTCCTCGATCGAGATGCATCGAACAACCTCGACGCCGAGCGAGCCCTCGTTCGCCCAAGCGGTGAGCCGGGTGAGCCATTCGGTTCGCGGGGGAGCGACCGCCACCAGTGAGAAGGTCGCCCCCCTCATGGCAGGCCCCAAGGGAGGCCGCTCGCTTCGGCGCCGGAGGGAATTGCTCCGGGACTCATCACGAGGGTGCGACCGCTCTCGGTCGCATTCGTGCCGGTCGTGCGCACCAACGTGAGCGCAGCGATCTGCGCCGCATGTGCGACATCGAGAACCCTGTCTGTAGTGGCGAAGCTCGCGGTGACAACTAATTTGCCGGCCCCGGCGACCGACGAAGCGTCGGTCGTTGTGACCTTGGTTAGGCGCACGGATCTTGCGAGAAGTGCTGTCTGCGCATCCAGTCCTGACCCGAAGGTGGCGAGCACATCCACGGTGTCACCGGACCGAAGTTCCCCATCGATCGCATGTTCACGATCAATGGGAAAGGAGAAGTCAACGCCGCTGACTGGGGCGCCGGAGACCCGTACCGCGCTGTGTTGGAGAAACTCGCCGGCTCCGACTGGTGCGAGAGTGGCCGCGTACTCAAGTTCCTTGGGGTCGCTGAACCCCTTGTCGAAGAGCTCGTCGGAGATGGCGACTGTGCGGAGCTCGAGATCCGCCGAGCTGAGCTGCGTGCCCGGAGCGATGACCCTTCTGGCCACGACGACGGTGTGGCTCGGAGCGCTGTGGTCAGCATTTGAAGCGGTGAAGGCGAGACCGGCGGCCAGTGCGATGAGCGCGCCGCCGACCACCGCCCGATGGCGGGGAATGAGCCCGGCGGCCGGCCGGGGGATCGGTCGCTGGGCGTTGGTCGGGTTCTTCCCGGCATTCAATCGGGGGATCGCCAGCTGCATCTCGCTTGCCTCCATCGGGTGGGTGGGGTGCGCAACGTAGAGATGCCAGGCTCGAACGGGAAGGGGCCATCGGGCCCATTCCTTTCGACGGTAGGTTCCGTACCCTGCCGGCATGAACGATCAACGGCCCAGCACCGCGCCTGCAATGCAGAGCCCTGAGCCTGCCGCGCAGAGCGCTGAGTGGATGAGCAGCGGCGAGGCCGCAGACATCCTCGGACTCCGAACCCGCACGCTCTACCGGCTCATCGATGAAGGACAGCTCCCTGCCTATCGATTCGGGCGCGTCATCCGCCTCAAGCGCCACGAGGTCGACGCATTCGTCGAAAGCTGCCGGATCACGCCGGGTGCGCTCGAGCATCTCTACCCGGATGCCGGCGAGCGTCAGGAGCGATTCGAGCCGATCACCTCGTCCACTCCCGCAAGCGGCACGTAACGCACTCCTTCGGAGCTGACGACAACGGCGAGGTCCTGACTGAGCGTTCGCAGTTCTCCGTGGGTCAAGAGCGGGCCTGACCAAAGGGTGAGCAACCCCCCGGAGCCGACGAGCCATTCGATGACCATCCGATCAGTGGAGTCTGCTCGGCATGCGGCGTCCGCCGCCGATCGGGGTGCGAGTTCCGGGTTCGCTCCTTCGGTGACATTCGATTCGTGCAGCTCCGCCACAAACGGGGTCCGATCTCCGAACGACCGAAGGAGTTCTGTGCAGTCGATGCCCAGGATCGCTCGTTTGCGCACGGCGATTCGTCTGCCCTCCGGTGTGACGAGGATCGACCATGCTCCCGGGGTGGCGATGATCGCACCGCGGTGGTGGTGACCGTTCGCAAGGGTCGCCATCACCTCACATCGGCGTTCGGCGAGGTCGGCCAGGACGCCATCGAACGTGGCGTCGTCGCCACCGTGAAGGTTCCATGAAGTGAGGCGGCGTCGGCGCCGGGCGGCTTCTTCAACCCGGGCGTCGGCCGCCCACTGCTGCAGTGCGGGTTCACCGATGTGGTCCATGCTGGGTTCCTCGCGATCGTTCACCGTCAGTCCGTCTGCTTCGATTCGCTCCGGGATTCGCTCCCGGTGCCGACGAGATGGTGCCTGTACCCGGGGTCATCGGGTCAGGGCCGTATGGCCCGCCTCTAGGCTGGGAGAAATGTCGAAATCCACCGTCACCGTGCATGTGCCCGGCAATCACCTCATGCCCGGGCTCCTGGGTTCCCGGGATGAACTGCTGCGTCTGGTCGAAGACTCGTTCCCCGACGTCATCGTCCACGTGCGGGGCAACGAGATCACCGCCTCGGGGGCCAAGGCTGAAGTGGTCGGTCGGCTGTTCGAAGAGCTCGTCGTGCTCCTGCAGCAGGGACAGGTTCTCGAACCGGTGGCTGTACGTCGCAGCATCGACATGGTGATGGCTGACGAACGACCCTCCGAGATTCTCACCACCGATGTCCTACGTAGCTCTCGTGGTCGCATGGTCCGACCCAAGACCAGTGGTCAGAAGCGTTATATCGAAGCCATCTCCCACAACATCGTCACCTTTGGCGTTGGTCCGGCCGGCACGGGCAAGAGCTGGCTCGCAGTCGCAATGGCAGTTCAAGCCCTGCAGAACAAGCAGGTCGACCGCATCATCCTCACCCGTCCCGCGGTTGAGGCCGGCGAGCGACTCGGCTTCCTGCCCGGCGACATGATGGCCAAGGTCGACCCCTACCTGCGTCCCCTCTACGACGCGCTGCACGACATGCTCGAAGCCGAGGGTGCCCAACGAATGCTCGAACGAGGCACCGTCGAGGTTGCCCCGCTCGCCTTCATGCGCGGTCGCACGCTCAACAACTCATTCATCATTCTCGACGAGGCGCAGAACACCACGCCCGAGCAGATGAAGATGTTCCTCACCCGCATCGGTTTTGGTTCAAAGGTGGTTGTCACCGGCGACACCACCCAGGTCGACATCCAGGGCGGTCGTAGCGGACTGCTCGGTCTTGAACCGGTGCTCAGTCATATCGACGGTCTGGCATGGGTGAAACTCACTGCGGCCGATGTGGTTCGTCATCGCATCGTCCAGGACATCGTCACGGCCTACGAAGCGGCGGCTGGACTCTCGTGACCGAACCTCCCCGCAGTCATCGCGCTCGCCGTCATGGCCCCTCCGACGGCGAGGTCACCGTCTTTGTGTCCGATGAGCAGCGTCACGTTGAAATCGATTTGGATCGTTGGCAGAGACTCGCGCTCGCCGTGCTTTCCGACGAAGGCGTCGAGGGCGAATGTGAGCTCTCGGTGATGTTCGTCGACGAAGCCACGATCACTGATCTGAACACGCGGTTCATGGATTCCGATGGGCCCACCGACGTTCTGTCGTTCCCCATCGACGGTGATGGCGACCCACCTGGGCGCTGGCCCGACGCCGGCGGCCCCGGTCCTGACCGTGCCGACGACATCGAGGACGAACTGCCGCTGCTGCTCGGCGATGTCGTGATCTGCCCTTCGGTGGCTGATCGCAATGCCCCGACGCACGCTGGCTCGTTCGACGATGAAGTCGCGCTGCTGGTGGTCCACGGAATCCTGCACCTGCTCGGGATGGATCACGCTGACGATGTTGGTCGAACTGCGATGCAGGGTCGCGAACGAGAGCTTCTGGCCGCGCATCACGGCCCGCTCGCCGCCGACCCATGGGCTGCGCTCGAACGCGAGCAGACAGTTGAGGGCTGACTGAGATGAGCGGGATCACCTCGTTCTTCGGGAGTTCGGAGTTCGTGGTCACAGTTGTGGTTTCACTGTTGATCGCCGCCTCGGCGTATCTGTCCATCGCCGAGACAGCGCTTCTGCGGATCACCCGTTCACGGGCGCAATCAATGATCGATGACGGTCGTTGGGGGAGTCGGCATCTGCTGCAACTCACGTCGCATCCCGACCGTTTCATGAATCCGCTGAAGTTGATCGTGCTGTCATTGCTGCTCACGGAAGCAGCAATCATCGGCGCAGTGTTCGAGCACCATCAGGGCTTCAAGGGGCTCATGGTCTCCGGCATCGTGAACGTGTTCGTGGTGTACGTACTCGCTGATGCCGCCCCGCGTCTCTGGGCGCTCGAGCACCTCGAACGGGCGGCGCAGCTCACAGCTTCGCCGGTCTATCTGCTTGTGAGTTTCTGGCCGGTGCGATTGCTTTCGGCGGCATCGATCGGCATCGCGAACGTGTTGCTGCCGGGTCGGGCATCGAAGCAGAGCCAGTACGTCTCCGAGAACGAGATCCTCGCCCTTGCTGATGCGGCCGTTGAAGAGGATGTGATTCAGGAGGAGGAACGCGTCCTCATCGAGCAGATCATCGAATTCGGCGACACGATCTGTCGAGAGGTGATGGCGCCACGTCCCGACATGACCACTGTCGACGCGGATGCGACAGTTTCCGATGCTCTCGAAGTGGCGCTTGGTGTCGGGCGTAGTCGTGTCCCGGTGTGTGGTGAGGGGATCGACGACATCGTCGGCGTTGCCTACGCGAAGGATCTCATGCGTGCTGATCGAAGTGGACGGGGCAACGAGGTCATCACCCGCGCTATGCGTCGGGCCCATTTCGTACCTGAGACCAAACGCATAGCGGAGTTGCTCCCTGAGATGCAGGCGCGGAAGTTCCATCTGGCCATCGTCATCGACGAGTACGGCGGCACGGCTGGCATCGTCACCCTCGAAGATGTCCTCGAGGAATTGGTGGGCGAGATCGTCGATGAGTTCGATCGCGAGGAGCCGATGGTGGTCCGGTTGCCGGGTGGAGCGCTTCGGGTGAATGCCCGAATGCCGCTCGACGAGGTCGTGGAACTGTTGGGTTCCGAGCTTCCCGAGGGTGATTGGGACACGATCGGTGGCCTGATGTTCCATCTGCTCGGCCGCGTTCCTGTCTCCGGCGAGAGTGCGCAATGTGATGGACACCGACTTCGCGCCGAGAATGTTTCTGGGCGACGTATCGGCGCCGTGCACATCGAACCGATCACCCAACCCGACCACACACAGGAGAGCTCGACATGAGATCCGGATTCGTTTCCATCGTGGGACGACCGAATGTGGGCAAGTCGACGCTGCTCAATCGAATACTCGGCACCAAGGTGGCAATCACCTCGGACAAACCCCAGACCACCCGGTCACAGATCCGGGGCGTGCTGAATCTTCCCGAGGTGCAGGTTGTGTTCGTCGACACCCCGGGCATCCATCGTCCGCGCACTCTGCTCGGCGAGCGACTCAATGCAACCGCAACCGACGCTTCGATGGGAGTCGATGTTGTGTGCATGGTCGTCGACGCCACCGGCCCGATCGGACCGGGAGATCGTTTCGTGGCCGAACGGATGCCGGCCGACGCCATCGTCATCGTCAACAAGACCGACATCGCGTCTGCCGAACAGGTCATCGCTCAGTTGGCGCGGGCCGCCGATCAGCTTGATCGTTCCGCGTATTTCCCCGTCTCGGCCAAGACCGGTGAAGGTATCGATGCCCTTCTCGACGAGATCATCTCCCGTCTACCCGAAGGGCCGGCGTGGTATCCCGACGACACCGTGACTGATGTGCCCGAGGCGTTCTGGGTCGCAGAGTTGGTTCGCGAACAGCTTCTCGCCGTCACGCATGACGAACTGCCGCATTCCATCGCCACCCGAGTGGTCGAATGGGAGTGGCCGCGCATTCGCGTAGAGATCCTCGTGGAGCGGGATTCACAGAAGGGCATCGTCATCGGCCGCAAGGGTTCCGTGCTGAAGCAGGTAGGAATCAACGTGCGCGAGCAGTTGCCGCCAGGAGCGTTCGTCGAACTGTTCGTCAAAGTCGACAAGGACTGGCAACGTCAGGCGAACGCCCTCGACCGTCTGGGCTTCTGACGCCGAGGGCGGTCAGTCGACTGGGGATCAGTCAACGACGGAATCAGTTCGCAGCGAACGCAGGAACTCCTCGGCGGCGGTGCGCTCCTTGGTGCGAGGCATCGGTGGCAGCGCATTGATGACATCCCACCGATAGCGAGCATTCGTTGCCATCCTCGGATCGAACACTGCGATGACGCCCCGGTCGGTGGTGGTGCGGATGAGACGGCCCGCTCCCTGTGCCAGAAGTGTGGTGGCCCGGGGGAGGTCGACGAGTCGGAATGCATCTGCTCGGGCCCGTTCCCGGCGGGCCTGGAGTAGTGGGTCGTCAGGGCGGGGGAACGGCAATCTGTCGATCGTGACGAGACTCAACGTGGCGCCGGGCACATCCACCCCCTGCCAGAACCCCATCGTGGCGAACAGGCAGGTCTCGGGTTCCGCGGTGAATCGTTCGATGAGCAGTGGCTTGGGGAGTTCGTCCTGGGCGAGGATCGGAACATCGAGTCGGTCCCGTAGAGCTCCGACTGCTGCGCTGAGCGCCCGATAGGAGGTGAACAGCGCCATGGTGCGCCCGCCGGCTGCTTCGATGAGCGCGGCGAGTTCGTCATGCATCGCCGGGTCGAATGCCTCGCTGCGGGGATCGGGCATATGGGCGGCGCAGTAGAGCAGCGACTGATTCGGATAATCGAACGGACTCTCCACGGTGAGTCGTTCGAACGCATCAGGTTCGAGGCCGAGTTGATCGGGTAGCGCTGCGGGAAGTGTGGCGCTGGTCAGCACTGCGGTCGCGGTCGGCCACATCACATCGGCGAGCAGGCCGCCGACATCGATCGGGGCGACACGGAGCACCGGGTTCTCCTCGGTTCCCTCGATCCAGGCGACCTCACCGGTACGAACCTCGGAGATCCTGTCGATGTCGTCGATGAGCGAGGTCGTCGCCTTGATGGCGCGCAGTTTGCGGGCGCCGACATCGCCGGTGCTGTCGTCAGGTATGGCCCGGAGCGCGGCCATCGCTGGTTCGAGCCTGTTGCGGGCGAGGCTGAGCACGCGGGCCGCATCGCCGTCGACAGCCCCGCGCAGCCGGCGTCCGCGTTCATCGGCGATGGCGGCACGCCATTGGGATCCGAGGTCATCGATACCGGTGACGATCGAGGGGTCGGAGAGGATCGCACCGATCGTGCGGGCCAGCGCAGTGAATCTGCCGCCGGTGAGATCGACCCCGGAGGTGGCGGCGATGGTGTCCTCGAGCTGATGGGCCTCATCGATCACCACGATCTCGTGCTCGGGAAGGAGCGCTCCGCCAGTGGCGAGGTGCATCCCGTAGAGATGGGTGTTCACGATGATCACGTCGGCTTCCATCGCTGCAGCCCGGGCTCGCTCGGCGAAACATTCGTCGCCTGTCGGGCACCGCGTGGCGCCGGGGCATTCACGGGGTCCGACGCTCACTGCAGTCCATGCCCGATGCGATGGCTCGACGGCGAGTTCGGCACGGTCGCCGGTTTCGGTGGTGGCCGCCCAGCGAGCGATGGCTGCGATCTCCTCGGTGGGTGGTCGGGGACCAGTGTCGAGATCGAGCCGATCCTCACCATCGTCAAGTTCGTGGATCCGTTGCATACAGACGTAGTTGGACCGACCCTTCAGCACCGCAAAATCGATCGGTCGATCGAGATGTTCGACGAGATGCGGCAGGTCCTTGTTGGCCAGCTGATCCTGGAGTGTCTTGGTAGCGGTGGCGACCACGGTGCGGCGGCCGGAGATGATCGCAGGAACGAGGTAGGCGAACGTCTTGCCGGTGCCGGTACCCGCTTCGACGACGAGATGCCTCCCGTCGGAGATCGCCCTGGCAACGGCTTGCGCCATCTCGATCTGCCCGCTTCGTGCCTCGCCGGTGGGGAGCGATGCGGTGATCGCTTCGAGAGCGGCTGTGGTGTTCGCGACGAGCCGATCGGAGGATGCCATGGGAAAAGGGATGGTACCGGTGGTGTCCGACGACGGCGGTAACCTCGGCCGGTGGACGTCCCCGGCATTGATCCGACCCGAATCCCCGTGCATATCGCCGCGGTCATGGATGGGAATGGTCGATGGGCACAGCGGCGTGGTCTCAAGCGCACCGAGGGTCATGCGGCCGGCGAGGAAGCGTTGATGGATGCCGTCGATGGCGCCCTTGATCTGGGAGCGAAGTGGCTCACGGTCTATGCGTTCTCCACCGAGAACTGGCGTCGGCCCGTCGATGAGGTGCGTTATCTCATGGGTTTCAACGAGTCGCTGCTGATGCGTCGTCGCGACGAACTCAATGAGAAGGGTGTGCGGATCCGGTTCATTGGTCGTCGTGATTGGCGGGTCCCGAAGCGACTGCTCCGTCGAATCGACGAGTCCGTCGAACTCACGCAGAAGAATCGCACGCTCACCCTGACGATCGCGTTCAACTACGGAGGCAAGGCCGAACTGGTTGATGCTGTTCGTCAGATCGTGCGTGAGGGCATCCCGGCCGACAAGATCGACGAGAAGACCATCGCCAAGCGTCTGTATGCACCCGATATGCCTGATCCCGAATTGCTGGTGCGCACCTCGGGGGAGTACCGCCTGTCGAACTACCTCATGTGGGAAGCGGCCTACAGCGAGTTGGTGTTCACCGATGTGCTGTGGCCCGATTTTCGGCGCGAGCACCTCTTCGACGCGGTTCGTGAGTACCAGGACCGCGACCGTCGCTTCGGTGGTCTGAGCAACGAATGATGCCCCTGCACGATCGACCCGACCCGGGCAGCGGTCGTTGTCATGAGTGGATAGTTGTTGTGAGTGGGTCGTTGTTGTGAGTGGATCGTTGTCATGAGCAGGTCGTTGTCATGAGTAAAGGAACGATCCATCGCGACGAAGGCATCGTGCTGCGCACCTACAAGCTCGGTGAGGCCGATCGCATCATCGTGTTCCTCACCCGCCGTCGGGGCAAGGTGCGAGCCGTGGCGAAAGGGGTCCGCAAGACCCGATCCAAGTTCGGGTCACGGCTCGAGCCGATGAGTCATGTTGCCCTGCAGCTCTACGAGGGACGTGAGCTCGATCTGGTCACCCAGGCGGACAGCATCGACCACTTCCGGGGGCTGCGAGATGACCTCGATCAGATCGCGCGGGCATCGGCAATGCTCGAGACCGCCGACCAGCTCGCGCAGGAGGGAGCGGTCAATCCCCGGCTCTACGAGATGCTGCTCGGAGCACTGCGAACCCTGGACTCCTCGCAGTCGCCGCTCGTGGTGCCGGCGTTCTTCTGGAAGGTGCTGTCGCTCGAGGGGTACCGACCTGAAGTCGATCATTGTGTGATGTGTGGCGAGGGTGGACCGACAGATGCGTTCGTGGCACTCGTGGCGTTCGATCTCGAGAGCGGTGGGTTGCTGTGTCATGGCTGCCGTCGTGGAACAGCGGTATCGGCCGAAGCTGTGGAGTTGCTGCAGCAGATCCTGGGTGGACGACTCAACGAGGCGCTTTCTGCTCCACCATCGCCGGCGAGTCGTGAGGTCGATCACCTCGCCACGCGTGCCGTCGAGCACCATCTCGAGCGGCGCCTCCGATCGGTCACGGTGCTCGATCGCTGAGGTGATTCCTTCGCGGGTTCCGGGGCTATCGATGGAACTTCGAGACGCAGAGGGTCAGGTTTCGGGAATTGGGCGGGGAGTACCGATTCCGCAAGTACGAGGCATGGCGGCAGGCGCCCACTGTTGCTGGTCTTGAGAAACCCGAAAATGGGCCGAATGGCCTTGTGTATCGAACATATGTTCGATAGTATTGGCACATGGATCGCTCTCGATTCACCGCCGACAACTCGCAGTTCTCAAAGCTTTCCGAGGCGATCGCTGAGGTCGTGATCCCGGTCGATGGCGCTTGTCTCATCGAGGCGCGGGTGCTTCTCGATGCACTTGCCGCCCGGGTCGCCCGCGCCGAGGCTGAATTCGCTGCGGCGGGGCTTCCCGAACTGGATGGCACCGGCTCGATGGCTGCATGGCTCCGACACCATGTCGGCCTCACCGAACCCGAATCACGGCGGTCGGGCCTACGGGCCGAGCGGCTTGCCTCGTGGCGAGGCTTTGCCGAGGCATGGGAACACGGTGTGCTCACCGGCGCACAGGTCGACCTCGCCGTGGCACTCATCCCAGCTCATCATGTCGATCGCTTCTCGAACACTGACGCCGACACCGCCCGGGCATTGCGGCAACTCACCCCGCAGCAGACCCGCATCGTCCTGCGGCATTGGGTGCAGCGGGCCGATGCGGCAGCCGAAGTCGAAGCGGCGATGCTGGCGGCCGAGTCAGGCGCCGGCGAGGCCGAGCCCGCTCCACCGGATCGCTCGCTGTTCTGTTCTCGCACGCTCGACGATGTCGCGATCATCGATGGTCGTCTTCATCCCGATGGCGCCGCCGTGGTCGAGGCTGCGCTGCGGGTCGCTGAACGCCCCGACGAACCCGAAGAGTCACGCTCTGCGGCTGCGCGGCGTGCCGACGCGCTCATCTCCATCTGCGGCTTTTACCTCGACAATCACGCCGGGGTCGATGAGCTCGGTCGTCAGCGGCCCCATCTCACCGTGGTGGTCGACATCTCCCAACTCTTCGCCTCGACACTGCGATCTGCGGGCGTTCGATCCGATGCCGACCTCGAGCGTTTCCTGCGCACGCATCGAGTCGCTCCGGGCGATCGAGCCCAGTTCGTCGAAGCGTTCGAGCGTTCGTACCTCGGTTCTGCGTTGTCCGGTTCCGTGTTGTCCGGTTCTGCGTTGTCAGGCACTTCGTTGTCCGGCACTTCGTTCTGCGGCGCACCGCAAGCGTGTGTCGGCGCTGACACCGACACTCCAGGCTCTTCATTGCCGGGAGCTGCGCTGACGAACGGTTCGTTCTCCGGAACTCCTGCGCTTGAGGGTGCACGTACCCTCGATGGTCGGCCCATCAGCGCACTCGCTGTTTCCGTACTCACCTGCGACAGCGTCCTCGAGCGGCTCCTCGTGGCCGATCAACGGATCATCGATCACGGTCGAGCCGTACGAGAGTTCACTTCGTCGCAGCGTCGGGCCGTGTTCGCTCGCGACCAGGGCTGTCGGTTCCCCGGATGTTCACTCGGCCCCCGACACTGCCAGGTGCACCATCTCGAGCCATGGCAGACCGGCGGGCGCACCGATCTCAGCAATGCCGTCGCACTCTGCAGTTTCCATCATCATGTGGTGCACCGACCGAAATGGCGCGCTTCGCTCGGCTCCCGAGGTGAGTTCATCGTTCACCGGGCTGATGGCTCAACGCTGCAATGTCAGGACAATCAGGAATCAACAACGCTGCTTGCAGTGGCAACGAATCCCACCTCACGACTGGTCTCCGCCGTGCGCCGCAGTATCGGTGCACCGCCGGAAGGTATCGATGTTGAGTTTGAGTCGGGTGTTGAGTTTGAGTCGGGTGTTGAG